>OBAA01000002.1_pt1 | contig 329010 bp, 344 predicted proteins | sample 1475961 | NCBI WGS metagenome assembly OBAA01 (sample SAMEA2579960, study PRJEB22360) | human gut metagenome | biome: human gut; feature: human-associated habitat; material: faeces | place: Denmark | collected 2008/2010 | reverse complement strand
AAATTTTCTTTTCAGGAGTCTTTGCAAACAAAAAATAAAAGCCGAAGAATAACATTAACGGCAGTGCGGTACAAAGTGAAAAACTGTATATAGATGGTTCCATTGTTATGCTTATTTAGTTTTGATACAAATTTTGATAAATTTCCGAATTATAAGCCAGTTGGGATAAAAAACAGAAATATCTCCGAGTGCTTGCTGCTTGAGTTAAAATGTCAAGACCGACTCACCTAAGATCTTGCATCAACGTGCTCTAAGTCACAAATTACATTAATTTTGGGAAGAAATCATTAGGTCGTTGCTCCTTCTCTCCATGAACGAATTCAATACTCAAATTCAGTATATCTTGCGCTTTATTTGCATATGGTATATTTACTTTTGAGTCTTTCAATTGTAAATAATGAGTCACCAATGCAAACTTGCTCGATAAATGGTATAAGGTTACCATTTTTATCAAGCGACTCTTTGCCCAATATTTATACCTTATCTGCACGTTTCTTATTAAAATCAAATAATGTGAATGAAGTATTTTTTTTCATTACAATTCTTTATAAGGATTATGTTCAGGAAGCCTAATGAGTTCTTTTATATCAACTTCCAGACATTGAGCTATCTGTATTAATGCTTCTAAAGGTGGTTGACAAGCATTGGTACACCATTTGGAAATGGTTGCTTGGTCTCTACCAAGTTTCTCTGCAAGCCATTTGTTCGTTTTCCCCTTTTCTGCAAGCATAACTTTTATACGATTAAGATTTTTCTCAGCCATTGCGTATATTATTATTGTTTTCGGTTGCAAAGATACTCATTCTTCTCCAAATATCGTTTGTTAAATCCGAAAATCATTATAAAAAGCGGAAAATAATTTGTCTAATTAGAAATTCCGTTGTTTTTTGCATGATTTACAGTGACTCTTTCCCTCGATATCATGCATATCAGTATATTCTGTTAAAAGGAAAACAGATGTGCCTACTTATAATTTTTGGAGTTGATTTATGAATACCAAAATCGGAAAATTGCCGTTGTTTTCAGTGTTAATTTATGTTTTCTCATGCTTTCATTTTGTGGTTTCTCAATTATGTTGTTCCTAATTTGTTTCTTTTATCTACATTATGTCTAAAACAACATTGATTATCAGTGTATTACGACTAATCAGCAAGATTTCAAGAAAAAGTAATTATGGGAACACGTTTACCCGCTAAACTTTGGTTGGATGAAGTAGAGGACTCTTGTATGTCGCAGATTATGGATTTGACTTCACTGCCTTTTGCATTTAAACATATTGCCATCATGCCTGATGCGCATGCGGGAAAAGGAATGCCTATTGGCGGTGTGTTGGCTACCAATGGTGTGATTGTTCCCAATGCTGTGGGAGTGGATATCGGTTGTGGTATGTGTGCGATTAAGACGAATCTAAAAGCGGAAGGTTTTAGTTATACGGATTTGACTTCCATTATGTCGAAGATTCGTGCAGTTGTTCCTTTGGGATTCGATCATCAGAATAAAAAGCAGGATCAGGAATTGCTTCCGCAAGGATTCGACTTTGAAGAGATGCCTGTTTTGAAGAATCAGTACGAGGCTTGTTTGAAGCAGATAGGAACTCTGGGAGGTGGAAATCACTTTATTGAGATTCAAAAAGATACCGCGACGTCTGATGTTTGGGTGATGATTCACTCCGGAAGCCGTAACATTGGTTTGAAGGTTGCCAATCACTATAATAAGATTGCGCAATATTGGAATGAGAAATGGTATTCTGAAATGGTATCGGGACTAGCTTACCTGCCAATGGAGACACAGATGGCAAAGGATTATTTCCGTGAAATGAATTACTGTGTGGCCTTTGCCTTTGCCAACCGTCAGTTGATGATGACTCGTATTTGTGAAGCCATCCAGGCAGTGAAACCTGAAACGGACTTTGATCCTATGATTAATATTGCCCATAACTATGCAGCTTGGGAGAATCACTTCGATCAGGATGTGATTGTACACCGAAAAGGTGCTACGCGTGCCTATGAGGGCGAGATCGGTATTATCCCCGGATCTATGGGTACCAAGTCTTATATTGTTGAGGGACTGGGTAATCCGGAGAGTTTCAAAAGCTGTTCGCATGGTGCAGGTCGATTAATGGGAAGAAAGGATGCCTGTCGCCGTTTGTCACTGGATGAAGAGAAGGAGAGAATGGATCAGCAAGGTATCATTCACGGACTTCGTTCGCAGAACGAACTGGATGAAGCACCGGGAGCTTATAAAGATATTGCGCAAGTGATAGCGAATGAGCGGGACTTGGTGAAGCCGTTGGTGGAGCTGGCTCCAATGGCGGTGATTAAGGGATAATGTCATGCCATGTTTAAAGGAGTATCTAGCGTATGGACATAAAAAAAGGAGCAACGCCTTGCTCCAACCTTTGTTAACCTTAAATCTAATACTATGAAAAACACAATGCAAAGATACAGACTATTGCGAAATTAGCAAATAATCCAAGAAAAAAAGTATGTTTTATAACATTGATTAAGAATTGGTTTTCTCAATTCAATTTTTATTAAGAGATTTGACAGACCACATGTGAAGAATCAACTCTCTACCACCGTATGCTTCTTAGAGTAGATTTAATGAGTGGCAATATACCACGCTGTTTCGTTCTTTTTTGAAGCACCCGGATTAGTGCTTGGGTCGGAAATCGTGATTCCGGAGAAAGTATTGATATCAATTCTTTCTCCATAGTAGGAGGAAGAGATTGCTGTAAAATACTGTTTGGTATTCCTTTTAAAGGGTACAGTGCGTTTCAGCTGTTCGTTGAATTGTTCTAATAGATCCGGATCGGAACATAGTTTGGAAACGTAATCGCCGTAATCAAAGAATATGGTAGGCGTATATCCGTCTAATCTTTGTAATTCGCCCGTTAATTCTTCGTTAAACGTATAACGCTGATTTATTTCTTTCATAATAGCCGCCAGGTTGTCTAATTCCGAGCAATCAGTAACACCGATTGTTCCGCAGGGAGTCACATAATTTGAATAAAAAGAATAGAAACCGTCACAGACCTTTTCGTAATCTATATTTCCGATTAAGTACTGGCCTATCTTGTCGTATGGCATCCCATAGGCCATTATTTCACTTGTAGAAGCTATCAAGTGGCTTGTTACGTTTTTAAGGTCATAGGCAACCTCTACCGTAGACATATAGCAGTCATCGAAAAGTATATATTCCATCTTTAGGCCCGCGTTCGAAATACCTCCGGCAAGCGTAGTAATATCAGTTTGATATTTCGTTTGTGTTCCTCCAAAAAAACGTGTCATCGGTGCATGTTCATACTCCCAGTGCTTTTTACTAATCTGCAAGCTGCTGCGTGAAACTGCTCTCGATACAGGTATCCATCCCATTCCGTGACATCCGATAATCATTGCATATCGTTTGGCGGGAGCATAGGTTTGTACATCGTTCAAAATAGAAGTGATGCCCTCTGCGGTTGTATAGGTAGGATCCGGATAATCGTAGTTTTTTAAAGTCTTCTGTACACTTTTGCCATTCTCATAGACAAGTTCGGAGAGAGTGGCTTTGGTGGCCGATGTACATATAAATACGATCACCCGTTCATTCTTCAATATATTGTTTCCGATGATACTTTTCAAATCGGCAATGTTCTGATAGAAAAAAGAAGTGAGATTGTTCGACCAGGGTAGATACATGAACACCGTCTGTTCATTATTCGAACGAACAACAGGATCAGTCGGATCGGGATCTGTCGGATCAGTAGTTGAGTCATCCGTTTGCCTTGTAGTTGGAGAGGTAGAAACAGGATCCTCTTTCTCACATGAAATCATGCCAAAAGAAAGAAATAATACAAAGAGGATTGATTTCATCAGACGATAATATGGTTGCATTGTTTCCATTATTCTACAAGGATTAAATAATCTTTTTATATGTAACGTAAAAAGAGAACCTTTTGATCTGTCTTATCGAGACATAATTGACATCTCTCTTTTTGCAAAGTTATTGAAAAATAGCGTAATTCCTATATTATCATGAATAAGAAAAAGGAGAGAGCTTACGTATAGACATAAAAAAAAGGAGCAACGCCTTGCTCCAACCTTTGTTAACCTTAAATCTAATACTATGAAAAACACATTGCAAAGATACGGACTATTGCGAAATTAGCAAATATTCCAAGAAAAAAAAGTATGTTTTATAACATAGATTAAGAATTTGATATTCCAATTCAAATTTTATTAAGACTTTTTGATTGCTTTATCTTCCTCTAATCCCTTTGACATATACTTTCAATTAGGTATCCTGAAATCATTCGGAGAACAACCTGTGATTTTCTTAAATAACCGGCTGAAATACTGTGGATTCTGAAAACCCAGCTCTTGCGTTATCTGATTGATTGTTTTATCAGTATTCACCAACCAATCTTTGGCAATCTCGAAGCGTTTGAACTCGATATACTCTTTAAATGATTTCCCCGTTTCATACTTCAGTAAGTCGTTGAAATATTCAGGAGACAAATGAAGCAGGTTCGCGCAATACTTATGTGAAAGTATATCGACAGTCAGTACCTGTTTCGTCTCGAAATGGTTATTTATGATTTTATCGAATTGTTTGATAATCGTTTTATTCGCTTCATTACGTGTAATGAATTGGCGTTCGTAGAAACGGATACAGTAATCCAGCAATAATTCTATATACTTGGAAACTATCTTCTTGCTATGTCGGTCAATGCAACGTTCGAGTTCCTGGTTTATTTTATCCATAAACCCCAGAATGATTTGCTTCTCGCGCAAAGATATATGTAATGCTTCTTCAGGCAGATAAGAGAAGAAAGTATAGTTATGTATATTAAGTCCGAGCGGAGTGCCACAAATCAGATCGGGATGAAAAGCCAATATCCATCCTTTGGAAGGAAAATTCTTACTGTTTTCCTTCATATTGATAGACTCTCCGGGACTAAGGAAGAGCAAAGTACCATCCGAAAAATCATAATACTGGTGACCATACATATACGCTTCACATTTACACTCACTCAATAGAATCGTATAAAAGTCGAACTTGATGCCCGTATGAGCTGACAAGTCAGCCTTTGAGAGATCGATGACACTTACCAGCGGGTGTAGTGTCTTACTCCCCAGGCAACAATTGCATTGATGCACGGTTCCTATTTTGAGTACTTTATCTCCCATGATGTTGAGACTCCTGTATCTAAAATACGTCTAGTTTTTTTGTTTATATTCGTTCGGGGTGCAGCCGACATGCTTTTTAAATAACCGACTGAAGTGCTGTGGATATTGAAATCCCAGTTCATAAGCTACCTGGCTGACAGTTTGAACACCTTCCAGTATTCTTTCTTTGGCCAGTTCGATAATCCGGCACTGGATATATTCCTGTGCAGTTTTTCCGGTTTCCTTCTTTATCAGGTCCCCGAAATAATTAGGAGAGAGGCATGCCTTGTCTGCAAAGTATTTCACGGATGGCAGTCCTTCGGTCATTGCCACCTGATTTTGGAAATATTCGTCCAGTAATTGCTCGAATTTAACGACTATATCTTTATTCGCCTGATTGCGTGTAATGAACTGCCGTTCGTAGAAACGCATACAGTAATCCAATAGCAGTTCGATATTCCGTACGATAAGTTGCTTGCTATGCTTGTCGATAGTATGCTCCAGTTCGAGCCGGATTTTATGTATGCAATCGGTTACGATTTCTCTTTCCTGATCTGAAAGATGCAATGCCTCATTTACCTCGTAAGAGAAAAAAGTATAGTTTTTGATATTCTGTCCTAATGAAGTTCCACGGATTAAATCGGGGTGGAATAAAACCCCAATCGACTTGGTACGGGGAGCCGTTCGGTTACGGTTGTCTATTCCGCTCACTTGTCCCGGTGCCATACAGACAACCGTTCCTTCCTGATAATCGTAATTCTTACGTCCGTATGTGAGATCCCCGCATTTGGCATCTTTCAGGAACAGACAATAGAATCCGATGTTCATACGGATATACTCAACCGACTTGGTAGCTTTTGAGAAGTCGATTACATTAACTAAAGGGTGCAATGTCTCCAGTCCAAACAACTGGTCATACTGATCGACGGTTTCAATTTTTGTTATTTCATCCATATGCTTTGTTATTAATCTGATACAAAGATAAAACATTTGGAGGTATCTTTTTTATTTCATACCTCAAATCAGTAATAAGGGTACAAGAATCAGTAATCTGTATACTACATAAACTTGCGGGCGGAAAAATAAATGGCAATGATTGCTGGAAGTAAGTCATGGAATTGATATATTTGCTCCGGAGAATATAAAAAAACAGGTTTTATGAAAGCATTATTCATTGGAGGAACGGGTACTATCAGTACAGATGTAGTTGCATTGGCGCAACAGAGAGGGTGGGAGATTACTCTCCTTAACCGCGGCTCAAAAAAAATGCCGGAAGGAATTCACAGTATCATTGCGGATATTAATGATGAAGAAGCTGTGGCAAAAGCCATCGCACTTGAACATTACGATGTGGTTGCGCAATTCATCGGTTATACGGCAGAAGACGTAAAGCGTGATATCCGCCTGTTTCAGAATAAAACGCGGCAATACATCTTTATCAGCAGTGCCTCTGCCTATCAAAAGCCATTAACCGATTATCGCATTACCGAAAGCACCCCTCTGGTCAATCCCTACTGGCAGTATTCCAGAAACAAGATAGAAGCGGAAGAAGTATTGATGTCAGCCTACCGGACAAGTGGCTTTCCGGTGACCATCGTTCGTCCCAGCCATACCTATAACGGAACCAAACCTCCCGTAGCCGTACATGGAGATAAGGGAAACTGGCAGATTCTCAAACGGATTCTTGACGGAAAACCTGTCATTATTCCCGGTGATGGCTCCTCTTTGTGGACACTGACTCACTCCAAAGATTTTGCCAAAGGCTATGTCGGACTGATGGCGAATCCACATGCCATTGGGAACGCTTTTCATATCACTACCGATGAAAGTATGACTTGGAATCAGATTTACCAGACAATCGCCGATGCGTTAGGCAAACCTCTGAACGCATTGCACGTAGCATCCGATTTCCTTGCCAAACATAGCGATCATTATGATTTCAGGGGGGAACTCTTAGGAGATAAAGCGGCTACGGTTGTTTTCGATAATTCGAAGATAAAGCGGCTCGTCCCAGATTTTATATGCCATATCTCTATGGCGGACGGATTGCGGCAAGCTGTACATTATATGCTTTCTCATCCGGAAACTCAAACACCCGATCCGGAATTTGATTCGTGGTGTGACCGTATAGCCAATGCAATCAGTGCGGCAGACAAAGCCTTCTGATTTTCCTGATTTTAATAAGTACCTGCCACTAATTAATTGCTATTTTTTAGGCACGGATTACACGGATTAACGCGGTTATTTTTCAGCAATGATAACCCTAAAGACCGTGACATACGTGTAATCCGTGCCTAATTATTATTTAATAAGGAACATTTCTTCCTTGCTGCACCTCAATTCGTATTCCGAAATTACCATTGGCAGATTTCAGTTCGAACGCTCCCCGGAAATTATTCCTTTCCCAAGGCATAGCGCTACGGTTAGGCACCCGCCAGCCATCCTTGTTGTAATCTCCGTAAGTATTGATTCTCATTCCGTTTTTCAGTTTGAAAGATCCCATCTGCATAAACTGTGGAGAAGAAGACAATCCCCAACCATATCCGTATCCAAAACCGGCAAACCCGGAGTAAGAAGACGAAGAAAAAGAGTCGGTGAATCCTTGAGAATAGGTAATATCCGTGTTTAAACGAAAGAGCTGATTATAATCTTTCGTCATATTAGGCATATCTAAATTAAACTTGGGAAGTTCGGGAGTTGCTACGTTCATTAACCCCATATCCAGCAGAAAACCACCAAACTCTTTGATATTGGTAGATGGAGCACGACGAATACTATCGGAAGGAATTTCCGACTGTGCGGATGCAAAACCGACCGATAATATCAGCGAAAGAAATAGAATCAGTTTTTTCATCTTCGTAAAGGTTGATTTACCACAAAGATAGATAATTTCCACCTGACTATCCGCTTCCGTTATGTTTTCTTAGAAAAAAACTTATCTTTTCAATTTAATCACCGGATAAACGACAGGAGCCGTCTCCCATTTCCTTTTCATCGGGTTGTATGAGCGTTCCATACCTCCATGGAGTTCGATATAATCGTTGAACTTGATTTCAAGCATCATGCCATAACCGCTTTGCGGATAGATAGGAGTGAGATATCCCTGCGAAGCATTTCGTTCGCCATTCACAGAATATTCGCCGAAAGCCCGTATACGCAGAAATTTATTAATCCGGTAAGCGGCCGAACCGCTAAAACCAAAATCATTTCTGGCACCATGTTGGAAAGAAGGCATTGTGTACTTGGCACTGAACAGCCCACCTGAAAGCTCCCATCGTTCATTAGGGGCATACGTATAAATGGCACCTACCTGAATATGCGTCCCCATGGTAGGATACGTATTATGCAAACTATACGTACTTAAATAGCTGTTAGCATTGATCCCGAAAATATCCGACCGATTATAGTCACGGCTGAAGGGATCGAAAGAAGTACCCAGTCTGGGAGTAGGCCAGGGAGTATCCATAAATTCGGGAGGAGATATATGAAGCGTCATGCTATCCGTTTGAATGGTTGGCTTCCTGTCGTTCGGCGTTATATTCATATCGGGTAAGATGAAGCCCTCCTTATCCATATTTAATGGCTGCTTTTGCTCCGGTGGCAGAAGAACCGCACGGCCGATGCTATCCTTTTTTACTTCCACCTGTTGCGCAAATGCGGTACAGGTACAAAGTAAAAACATAAATCCTGTGAACTGTCTTTTATTCATGGCACTTTGCGGTGTTAAAGAGTTTAGTTGACAATCAGTTTATAACCGATTCCCCGTACATTGACAATACGTATCTGTTCATCTTGCGAGAGTTTATGCCGCAATTTGGTAATGAACACATGCAAGCTTCGGGAATTGAAAAAACTGTCGTCTCCCCAAAGTTCGAGCAAGACATCCTGCGTGTTGACCACCTGATTCCGGTTTTCGCAAAGCCGTTTCAAGATTTCCGATTCACGATGAGAGAGTTCCTGTCTCGTTCCTGCGTGTAATAAAGTTTGTGCAACAGGATCAAACAGATAGCTTCCTATCTCAAAATGATTGGCAACCTTATTCTCTGTGAAGAGAAAAGCCTTTCCCATCAGTGCTTTGATTCGGATAATCAGCTCTTGTATACCGAAAGGTTTTTTCAGGTAATCATTCGCTCCGAGTTCAAACCCCTCCACCACATCATTGATGGCCGAACGGGCAGTCAGGAATAAGACAGGAGTCTGTTTATCCGTCTGGCGGATGCGACGTACCATTTCAAAGCCATCCATTTTCGGCATCATCACATCGGCTACAAGTACATCCGGATGAAGTTCGAAGAAAAGGCTTAGTCCTTCCTCACCGTCATTCGCCGTATGAATGATAAAATCATTTTCTTCAAGTGTATCCTTGATAATCATGGCGAGCGTCTGTTCGTCTTCTACCAGTAATACGGTAATTTTGTTTTTACTCATGATTTTATGGGTTTATAAAGTAATGGTAAAAGTGCTTCCTTTGTCCGGTTCACTTTTTACGGTGATAGTTCCTCCATGTTTTTCGACCATACTCTTGACATAGAACAGTCCTAGTCCGTAACCTTTTATATTATGAAGATTACCCGTCGGGACCCGGTAGAATTTATCAAATATGTGCTTTTGTTTATCAAGTGGAATCCCGATTCCCCGGTCGGTAACGCTGACGGTTACTGTCCCCCCAGTCTGTCGGCAGGAAATAGACAATTCGGCTTCCTCTTTCGAGTATTTCACTGCATTATCTATCAGGTTACTGATGATGTTGCTGAAATGCGTACGGTCGGCTACAATGACAAGCGTTTCCGGTTGAATATCCAATTCGATATGTACAGGCTTGTCCGCTTTTAGCTGGTGCTGCTCCATGAGCGGAGTAATCAACTCCTTCAGGTTGATTTCCTCCGGATGCAAACGAAACGTTTTGCGACGCTCCATTCCCATGGATAAAATCTGTTCCACCAGCCCGCTAAGCCTTTGCAACTGCTCCTGACTGATGCGTAGATACTGGTCGCGCTTGCTTTTCTCTTCCGCCTGGTTAAAGTTCAGTAATGCGTCATTAGCCGCATAGGCTACGGCAATGGGAGTCTTTAATTCGTGCGTGATATTATTGGTAAAATCACTTTTCATTTCATCCAGCGTTTTCTGTTTCAGAAGCGTCCGGATAAGGAACCAGAAAGAGAATCCGAGAATCAGAAGAATTACAAATGAAGTGACCAGAATACCTGTCATCTGCTTTAACACCAATGAATTGATCGGCTCGAACACCAGTTGGTAGCGTTGGCTGTGATGCATATTAAATTCATAGTCATAGCGGATTGCCTTGGGACTGGGAATATAACTGCTATCTCCCGCAATACCTAATGTATCGGTATATACAATGGAAGAATCGGCACTGATTCCGGTATAAATCAAAAGAGTGTGATGAGGAATAGAGAGATTATGCTCTTTCATCACATGGGTGAGCAAACTGTCATATCGCTGCAGGTTGACATCTATATAAGTGTCCACACCCGAATGAATACCCTGCTGAATACTCATTAACAGCTCCTTTAGCGAATCTTGCTTTTTCAATAACACATCCAGCCCGTTCTCGCTACTTGCAACAGGTGTAGAATCTTCCGGAGCGTTACCAACGGTCTTTACCGTATCCGTAGTAGTTTCTGTCCGGGAGTGTATCGTATCCTGACGGCTACTATCCGTATAAGAAATCGTTTGTTTAGTCACTAATGAATTGCCGTCCGCATCATATCCGGCTGATACCGTCAGCGAACCGTGTTCCACATTATCTTTTTGCAAATCATTTACCCGGAGCACGACCTCGTTAAAGTCACTCGTCCGCATCGCATCTCTGATATTGCTCTCCATTTCCATCTTCATAGACCGGTAAAGCCCTGTCAACCAATAAGCTTGATAAACAAAGATTCCGATTAATGAGCAGATAACCAGTATGACAATATGTTTTAGTGGTAATTTCATACTGACAAAGATAATAGGAAACTATTCTTATTCTTCTCTTTGATAAGACTAAATAACACTAGATAAGCCAGTGATAACGCAAATTTCCATTTTTTCTACCGTATTTTGTCGTATTCCAAAAATAAAGACGAAATGAAACGGATTAATTTACTATTTATGTCTCTTCTATGTGTGTGGATATCCGCTACAGCACAAGTCGGACAACAGTCACAGGAACCTGTCGACAGTATCAAGAATATAGGTTATATGGATAGTTTGTTTCAGGAACTGCCCGAAGTGATGATTATAGGTGAACGCCCTATCGTGAAAGCCGAACAAGGCAAACTCGTGTATGACGTGCCGAGACTGGTGGGCAACCTGCCTGTGGATAATGCCTATGATGTTGTGAAAAATCTTCCGGGTATAGTAAATATGAATAATAGTCTGATGTTGGGAGGACAGGAGGTAACTGTTGTCATCAACGGAAAAGTGACCACTCTGTCTGCCGAACAATTGGATGCTTTATTAAAATCGATTCCTGTCAGCCGGATTGAAAAGGCGGAAGTGATGTATTCCGCTCCGGCACGCTATCAGGTACGCGGACCGATGATTAACCTGATATTAGCACCCGGCACAGGACAAGCATCTTCCCTTCAAGGAGAACTCTATACAGCTTTTAACCAACATCACTACGAATCTTTGGCAGAACGTGGAAGTCTTCTGTACTCCGGACGTAAATTCTCTGCAGATCTTCTTTACTCTTACTCTTATGATCGTGACCGAAGGATTACGGAGAAAGAAGCACTTCACACATTAGCCGATGGTTCAGCGCATCAGATGGATATGGATGAAATAATGACTTCCCGTACCAACAGTCATCAGATACGTCTCGGAATGGATTACTCTCTAGCAGAAGATCATCTGTTAAGCCTGGTCTACACAACAGCTTTTACCGATTCCAAACATTATTCCATAGCTACCGGTGCGCAAAACTCTGTTACCGATTCACAGGGAGACAGCCAGCTCCATAACGCAAAGTTAGATTATCAAACCCCTTTCGGGCTGAAAGCTGGAGTGGCATTTACATCCTATCATTCTCCCGGCAGCCAATTATTATATAGCACGATGGGAACAGAGACAATGAATTTCTTAAGCCGCGATAAACAACAAATCAATCAATGGCGTTTTTATGCCGGGCAAGAACATACCTTAGGCAAAGGGTGGGGATTGAATTATGGTATGGCTTACACGACCGCCTTAGACCATAGTTACCAGAAATATTACGATCCTGAAACAGACCACTTACTGCCGGATAATAATATGGCCTCCCGCCGTCGCGAACAAACCCTGAATGTTTATGCAGGACTGAATAAGAGCTTTGGCGATAAACTCTCGGCCGATGTTTCCCTGGCAGCAGAGCAATATCATACAGATATCTGGAATGGATGGAGCCTCTATCCGGTAGCTAATCTGACTTATATGCCTGCCGCCGGACATGTCCTGCAACTCTCATTGAGTAGTGATAAGGAATATCCTGAATACTGGAGCGTGCAGAACTCTATTTCTTACATGGGAGCCTATTCTGAAATTCAAGGTAATCCCTATCTTAAACCTGCAACGAACTATGAAACGAGTTTCACTTATATATTGAAAAGCAAGTACGTCTTTTCTGCCTTTTATAGCTATACAAAAAACAACGAAATGCAAACCCTTTACCAGTCACCTGAACGTTTGGTGGAGATTTACAAGCTCTTCAACTTTGATTTTTCATCGCAGGCCGGATTAATGATGACAGTTCCCTTCAAGGTAAAAAAATGGCTGGACTCCCGTATTACAGCCATCGGCTTTCGCTATCGCCAAAAAGACAGTGATTTTTGGGATATCCCGTTTGACCGTAAACTATATACATTTGTGTTGACGATGAACAACACCTTTACCCTTTCCACAAAACCCGACTTAAAATTCACTTTGACCGGATTCTATCAAAATAGAGCCATCCAGGGTATTTTCGATCTTCCCCGTTCGGGAAACCTGGATGCGGCACTTCGTTACACCTTTGCAAAAGGAAAAGCACAACTAACCTTGAAGTGTGATGATATATTCAACACTTCTACCGTTTCGACACAAGTTCGCTACGGATTGCAGAATGTAAAGAACCATTATATGCGGACCACCCGTACATTCGGCGTTTCGTTTAACTATAAGTTTGGGGGATACAAAGAGAAGAAAAGGGAAGAAGTAGATACCTCCCGTTTTAAATAAACGCTAATTAATTTTTAGACATAAGAGCGAGAAAAATTTCAGACATAAGAACAAAAGAACATAAATGCTGCGCTTTGAAAATTATTTCTGTTGCTTATTTAACTGCTATTTTATTTTTTGTTCTTATGTTCTTCTGTCTGAATTAAATTCTCATTTATAAAATGAACTACTTAGTTCATTCTTTTGATGCTTTCCATGTTTGGGCATATTCTTCCAACACACACTTGATGCTTTGTCCGATTTTCACATAATCGGCCTCATTCAAATTGGCTAGTGACACACGCACACTCCATTTCGGTCCGGCAAAGCCACCACCATTCAACAGAACGAGTGAAGTTTCGTTTGCCAGGCGGAAAACCACATCCAATGGATTGTAGGTCTTTTGCAGATAAGTAACGAAGTCATCCCCATAGAATTTCTTCGCCCATACCAGCATATCAATCTCCGAATAATATCCGGCACGCAGCGGATCTTCTACCAGTGTGAAACCTGTATTATCCCACAATGCATGCAGGCGGCGATGAATAATTTCCTGCATCTTGGCTTTATAACTGTCCTCTTTATCCAAAAGCGAGAAGAGGGCAAACAAACTCATCTGTATCTGTTGGGGCAGGGAAAGCCCTGCAGTATGATTCAGCGCAATTTGTCGGCTGTCAGCCACCATGCGGTCAATAAATTTCATCTTTTCCGGTTGCAGGCTAAGGCTGGAATAACGTTTGTTTAATATTGATTTCTGCTCCTCCGACAGGCGGGCAATCATTTTGTCGTAGATGTTGTCTTCGTGTAAAGCAATCACTGCGGTTCTCCATCCTGTAGCTCCGAAATATTTGGAGAACGAATAAACACAAAGCGTATTGTGTGGTAATTCAGCCATCAATGAACGGAAATGAGGAATAAACGTTCCGTACACATCATCCGTGATAATCATCAGGTTCGGATTATCATTCTTCACAATGTTGATGATACGTTCGGTAGTCTCTTTGCTAAGTGCATAGCTGGGCGGGTTGCTCGGATTGGTGATAAACAACGCTTTGATCCGCGGATCTTTCAGCTTGTCTATATCTTCATCCTTATACTGCCAGGTATGTAAACCGTCAGGAGTCATCTGGTCGGCAGAAATTTCGGTAACGTCGAACTGATAGCGTCGCAGTTCCGGGATTTCTATATAAGGAGTGAACACAGGAACCATCAAAGCAATAGCATCCCCCTGGTTCAACAGGAAATTCTCTTGCAAAGAATCGAACAGATAACACATGGCTGCTGTACCTCCTTCAGTCGCGAAAAGGTCAAAAGTTCCTTTCGGCGGACGGCGGTCACACATCTCTTGCGCCAGGTAATCCTGTACGATTAACTCCGTAAAATGTAAAATACGGTCGGGCACAGGATACTGGTCGCCAATCACCGATTCCGCCCATTCGTGAATAAGCGTATCCGGATCGGCAGCATGTTCCATCAGCATATAATTATAGCCCTCTTTCAACAGGTTAGCACCGGGAGCTTTCTCGTTTTCTTTCAGGAAAGCCTCGAAACGGGCAGCAATTCCCGCCTTTTGCGGAATACCTGCTATTCCTTCTTCCAGTGAAAACGCATGACGACATTCGCAAAGGCCGAATTGTCCCAGCAGAAAAAAGGCTTCGCGTGGTTCGGTAGCAATCCAGTTCGGGTTACCTCTTCCGGCATTCAACATGGTATGTGCTATCTTCTTGATACTTTCATCTGCCATATCGATCAGTTTGTTTTTCAGCTCGAACGGGCTGATCGTTTCCATTTTCTTGGCATAACTTTTGGTAATGGCAGGGTTATTTGTTTTCTTTTCCATAATGATATTTATTTATATAGTTTTACATAAGTAGTACGATGACAACTCCCCAGATAATCAGGAGCGTATTGCCGACTGCATACGTCACCGTATATCCTAATGCCGGTGTGTCGCTTTCCACTGCATCCTGAATAGCTCCCAATGCAGCTGTTGTAGTACGTGCTCCTGCCGTACATCCCAATGACAGGGCAGGGTGGAATTTGAACAAGTATCTCGCCATCAGCAATCCGGCGAGGAGAGGAATGGCCGTTGCCAATGCGCCGACGATAAACAGACTGACGCCTACTTCCTTGAATCCGGCAATGAAACTGGGACCTGCGGCGATACCGACCACTGCGATAAACATATTCAGTCCTACATTATTCAATACCCATAAAGAAGGTTCGGGGATACCTCCGAAAGTAGGATGCTTGCTGCGTAGCCAACCGAACAGAAGTCCGGCTATCAATGCGCCGCCACTGGTAGAAAGACTGATAGGAACACCTCCCAGATGAATAGCCAGTGCACCGAAAAGACCACCGAGCAAAATACCCAATCCAACGAAGATCATATCCGTCTGGTTGGTAGGCCGGTCAATATAGCCCATTTGTTTGGCAGCACTTTCCACTTCATGTTTAAGACCGGTAAGTTCGAGAATATCTCCCGAATCTACAATCGTTTTAGGCAATACCGGAACATTGATTCCGGCACGTTTGATATTCCGGATACTAACCCCGTGCATAAACTTCTGCGCCCTGATTTTGGAAACCGTTTCTCCGGCAAAAGTCCGGTGGGTCACCATTACAGGAAGAGTTTCTGCAGGGAAGTCGAGTAATTGTGCATCAATCACTTCCGGACCGATCCAGTCTTCTTCTCCAATCACAAATTCACGGCGTCCGCTAAGTACCACTTCGTCATTCTTATGAAGAATCAGGTTCGGATCTACTTCCTTCACCACTCTTTTTTGACGAATCCGTTCTACAAACAGCCGTTTATCATTTTTACATAGATAAGCTTCGAGTTCACTGACTTTCTTTCCTTTGTCAAACCATTCATTGGTGATTTTATAAGCACGGAACACAACCGGACGAAGAGCCGGGGAAAATCCGGGTTCGTCAGCTTCCGATGTTCCCATTTGAGCCTCCAATTCCTTGCAGTCGGCCTTCACCTTATCCAGTCCACCCAGCATTTTAGGGCCGAGAGAAGCCAGAATCCACGCCGAACCGGCCGTTCCGAAAATATAAGTTACGGCATACGCTACCGGAATTGCATTGATGAACGTGGCTTTCTGTGCATCGCTGATTCCCAGCTGGTTGATCGTATCGCTTGCCACGCCGATAACGGCGGATATTGTTTGTGAGCCTGCCAACAGTCCGGCAGCTTCTCCTACATGATATCCCATGATTTTGGCCAGTATCCACGGGGCTACCAGACTGACAATACACATCAGTACGGCAAATCCCACTTGTGGCAGGCCGTCTTTCTTCAATCCGCGGAAAAACTGCGGACCTACCTTATAGCCAACGGCAAATAAGAAAAGCAGAAAGAACACAGCTTTCATCGGACCATCTACAGTGATATTCAGTTGTCCGACCAATACTCCGACCAGAAGAACGCTGGTGACTGTCCCCAAGGAGAATTTCCCTATTTTGAGTCTGCCAAGCCAGAACCCGGCAAAGAGCGTCAGGAAAATAGCAAGTTCAGGATGTACCCTTAGTTGATTAATAATCCATTCCATAATTAAGTTGTTGTTTTAGGTTATGTCATTTACAACAGTTATAGCGTAAAAAGAGTTTGTTGTGTTATGAAAAATAGAGATATAATATCCGTCGAACTTTAAATTTCTCTATTTCGCTTTTTTGTTATACTTTTGTTCTTTCAAAAATAAAACTAATCATATTCTGTATGAAATCAGACATAGAAATAGCTCGCAGTATTGAGCTGAAGAAGATTAAGCAAGTTGCCGAAGGTATCGGAATCCCTCGTGAGGAAGTGGAGAATTATGGCCGCTACATAGCAAAGATCCCCGAACAACTGATTGATGAAGAGAAAGTGAAGAAAAGCAATCTCATTCTGGTAACTGCTATCACAGCAACCAAAGCGGGCATTGGCAAAACTACAGTATCTATCGGTCTCGCTTTGGGATTGAATAAAATTGGAAAGAATGCGATTGTCGCTCTTCGCGAGCCGTCTCTCGGTCCATGTTTCGGAATGAAGGGAGGAGCAGCCGGTGGGGGATATGCACAAGTGCTTCCGATGGACAAAATTAACCTCCATTTTACCGGAGATTTTCATGCCATCACTTCTGCCCATAACATGATTTCCGCCCTGCTCGATAATTATCTCTATCAGAACCAGGCAAAAGGTTTCGGATTGAAAGAAATTCTTTGGCGGAGAGTGCTTGACGTGAACGACCGTTCGTTGCGCAGCATCGTTGTCGGCCTCGGACCTAAATCGAACGGGATTACCCAAGAGTCCGGTTTCGATATTACTCCTGCTTCGGAGATTATGGCAATTCTTTGCCTTTCCAAAGATGTGAGTGATCTGCGTCGCCGTATTGAAAATATCCTGTTGGGCTTCACGTATGACGACCAACCTTTTACTGTGAAAGATTTGGGAGTGGCAGGAGCCATCACTGTGTTGTTGAAAGATGCTATCCATCCTAATTTAGTGCAGACTACCGAAGGAACCGCTGCTTTTGTACATGGTGGTCCGTTTGCTAATATCGCACATGGTTGTAACTCTATTCTGGCCACTAAATTGGCAATGTCTTTCGGTGATTATGTAATAACAGAAGCCGGATTCGGTGCCGATCTCGGTGCAGAAAAATTCTATAATATCAAATGCCGCAAGAGCGGACTCCAACCACGTCTCACGGTGATTGTCGCTACGGCACAAGGATTAAAGATGCACGGAGGTGTCAGTCTCGACCGTATCAAAGAGCCGAATATGGAAGGCTTGAAAGAAGGATTGCGTAATCTCGACAAACACGTTCGTAACCTTCGCTCATTCGGTCAGACCATCATCGTAGCTTTCAATAAGTTTGCATCCGATACGGATGAAGAAATGGAATTACTGCGCGAACATTGCGAACAGTTGGGAGTGGGTTTCGCCATTAACAATGCGTTCAGTGAAGGAGGAGAGGGAGCAGTAGATATGGCCCGTCTGGTAGTAGATACCATAGAGAACAATCCGTCCGAATCTTTACGCTACACTTATAAAGAAGAAGATAGCATACAGCAGAAGATTGAAAAGGTAGCCACTAATATTTACGGAGCCAGCGTTATTACTTATAGCAGTATTGCCCGCAACCGTATCAAACTGATCGAGAAAATGGGAATTACTCATTATCCGGTTTGTATTGCGAAAACACAATATTCATTTTCTGCCGATCCAAAGATTTATGGTGCGGTAAACAACTTCGAGTTCCATATTAAAGATATTGTTATCAATAACGGAGCTGAAATGATTGTAGCCATTGCCGGAGAAATTCTTCGTATGCCGGGATTACCCAAGGAGCCGCAGGCATTGCACATCGATATTGTGGATGGAGAAATAGAAGGATTGAGCTAAAATATATACCTCAAAAAAATATTCCGGTATGATGCCGGTAAAATAAATCCCCGTCTTTCCCTATGAAATAAAATGTGGAAAGACGGGGATGACTGTATATAGAGTCCAGTGCGCTTCTGTTTTCTCTTCTTGCACACTGTACGGTTGAATTCGTCCTTGCTATGAGTGATATATGACATCATATATTTCTTTTATAGTAAGAAAAACGAAAATATGGACAGATGGTTCGGGCGGGACCGTTAATAAATAAAAAAAGCCTGCTCCTTTCACAAAGAGCAGACCTTATAAATAAGAAATAAAGCTGATAACAGTGAAGCTATTAGCTTTGAAATCGTTTTTTAATAAGCAAAAAGAGGATATTTCTTCATTGTCTCATTGACACGTGCACGTACTTGTGCAATAACTTCCTCATTTTCTACGTTAGACAATACAGTCTCGATCATTTCAGCAATTTCGAGCATCAAATCTTCTTTTGCACCACGAGTTGTGATAGCAGGAGTACCCAAACGGATACCGGAAGTCTGGAAAGCTGAACGGCTGTCGAACGGAACCATGTTCTTGTTAACAGTAATATCGGCAGAAACCAATGCTTTTTCTGCCACTTTACCTGTCAGTTCAGGATATTTGCTACGCAGGTCGACCAACATAGAGTGGTTGTCTGTACCACCGGAAACGATAGTAAAGCCACGGTCAATCAAAGCCTGTGCAAGTACAGCAGCGTTCTTTTGTACTTGTTTAGCATATTCCTTAAATTCAGGTTGCAGGATTTCACCGAAAGCAACTGCTTTAGCAGCAATTACATGTTCCAACGGTCCGCCTTGAACCCCTGGGAATACGGCAGAATCCAGTAATTGAGACATCATCTTGATCTCACCTTTCGGAGTGGTCTTTCCCCACGGATTGGGGAAATCCTTACCCATCATGATGACACCACCACGAGGTCCGCGAAGTGTTTTATGTGTAGTAGAAGTGACGATATGTGCATATTTAACCGGATTTTCGAGCACTCCGGCAGCGATCAGGCCGGCAGGGTGAGCCATGTCAATCATCAGGATAGCGCCTACTTTGTCGGCGATTTCACGCATACGTTTGTAATCCCATTCACGAGAGTATGCAGAACCACCACCGATAATCATTTTCGGTTTCTCACGTAGAGCGACTTCTTCCATCTGGTCGTAGTCAACGCGTCCAGTTTCCTGATTCAGGTTATATTCGCAAGGAGTATAGATGATACCGGAAGTGTTTACCAGTGAGCCATGAGAAAGGTGTCCGCCGTGTGCAAGATTTAATCCCATGAATTTGTCGCCCGGATTCAGAACTGCGAGGAAAACAGCAGCATTAGCTTGTGCTCCCGAGTGTGGTTGTACGTTTGCCCATTCCGCGCCAAAAATTTCTTTCAGGCGGTCGATAGCGATTTGTTCGCTTTGGTCTACTACTTCGCAACCTCCGTAATAACGTTTGCCGGGATAACCTTCTGCGTACTTGTTAGTCAGGCAAGAACCCATTGCCTGCATTACCTGGTCACTCACAAAGTTTTCTGATGCAATCAGCTCGATTCCTTTCAACTGGCGTTGATGCTCTTTTTCGATGATGTCGAAAATGATGTCGTCTCTTTTCATTCTTTTATAAGTAAGATTAAATTTCTAATTCGAGATACCTATTTTAAGCGCACAAAGTTAATGAAAATAAATAAAGAATGAAGGAAGTACAAGAAAAATGTTAGTAAAAAGCCGGATTTAATGATATTTTATTCTTAAAGGATGAATCCCAGCGAAAAACTTAACGCGCTGTCACGGCGACGGAAAATAATGTTGCTCACTCCTGTGCTGCCGTCGGAATTGATATTGTCGTAAATGATGGACTTGGAGATATTTCCGATGCCTTGCTCGTAGCGGAAATCGAAAAAGATACGGGAGATGTTGACGCCTACACCGATCACTGCACTGACATTGAACGGATACAGCCTTTCGTGAATCCCTTTTTGGTCAAAATTCTTAAAAGTGATTTCATTGTGTTTTCCCCATAAGTAGCGAAGTTTGGGGCCTGCGAAGATAGACATTCCGTAAGGCCCTTTTTTCACCACATTATAGCCGTATAAAATAGGGAAATCCACACTGTGCAACACCGATTGCACGGAAGCATAATCAGGCTCGATGGCAGGATGCTGCGAACCGAGCTTATCGAAAGTGATCTCACATTTGCTTACATTATAGGACACTTCCGGCTGAATGAAATGCTTCTTCATGTTGATGCGCATAAAGAGGGCGCCGAAATAACCTATCTTGTAGTTATTCTGCACCTCATCGATAGTTACATCCTTAATTTTCAGTTCAGACACCATGAACATGGAAGAGTTGAATCCCGCCTTGATACCGATATTTATTTTTTTTGTATTGGGGCGGTCTACTTTTTCTGCGTTATAGTTCTGGCCGACAGCCGTGCAGGCTATAGCTAACAAACCGGGAAGGATGAATTTACGCAGCATATTCATGGCAATATCGCACTTTTTATGATTTCTTCTTTTCTACACTCCAACCGAACTTACCGATTTTCTCTCCCAGATTATAATATCCTCCGTGCACATATACCAGCGGATTGGCTTCGGCCAGTTCCAGCTTTCCGGTTTCAGGATTCAGGTTCCGGTCGTCCGCACGCACATTTACTACGTCAGCGATAAACATATCGTGTGAGCCGAGAGAGATGATTTCTTTCACACGGCATTCAATGCAGAGAGGAGATTCTTCAATCAACGGAGCACTAACCACCGTACACTGTCCGGGTGTCAGCTTCATCTCATCAAATTTATGATAATCACGTCCCGAACGAACTCCGCACCAGTCAGTGGCAAAAGCCATATCTTTCGTTGTCAGGTTGATGACAAACTCCATGTTTTTTTTGATAATGTCATAAGAATGGCGTTCCGGACGTACGGATATATAACACATGGGCGGGTTTGTACAAATCGTACCCGTCCATGCTACTGTGAACATATTATATTCGCTTTCTTCCTTTCCGCAGCTGACTAGTACAGCCGGCAGCGGATAGATCATCGTTCCTGGTTTCCAGTCCTGTTTCATAGGGCTATACGTTTATTCAGAGGATTGTAATCTCTTCACGTTTCTGCTCTTTCTCGCAATAATGGCACTTTACGATACAATTATCCTTGTCTATCACATGAAAGATAGTGGCCATCGGTTCGTTGTTGGTGATACATTTCGGATTGGCACATTTCACGATGCCCCGAAGTTCATCCGGCATTTTCACCTCTTTCTTTTCCACTACTTCGTAATCGCGGATGATATTCAGCTTGACGTGCGGGGCAACTACTGAAATACGGTTAATCTCTTCGTCGCAGAAGAATTTATCTGCAATCTTGATGATCCCTTTTTTACCCAGCTTCTTGCTGTCGAGGTTGAATCCGATAGTGATATTGCTAGTCATCTGTTCCACACCGAGCAGTTGCACTACGGTAAAGAGCTTTTCGGATGGGATATGGTCAATCACTGTCCCGTTTTTCAGGGCAGCTACTTGCAATGCTTGTTTATTTTCGCTCATAATAAAATATCGTTTTTAACGTCATCTAATGTGATACCTAATACATCGCAAAGGATTGCTTCGCGGGCATACAGACCGTTTTGTGCCTGTTGGAAATAATATGCTTTCGGATTGTTATCCACATCGTAAGCAATTTCGTTGACACGGGGAAGCGGGTGCAGGATACGCAGGTTCGGACGTGTGTTTTCCAGCATTTTGTTACGGAGAATATATACATTCTTCACCCGTTCATATTCCATCAGGTCGGTGAAACGTTCGCGTTGCACACGGGTCATGTACAGAATATCGGCGTCAGCGATAATCTCTTCGGTAAAATCCGTATGTTCAACGTATTTTATTTGGTGCGTTTTACAGTAAAGTTTGTATTCTTCCGGCATTTTCAGCTCTTCGGGAGCGATGAAGTGGAAAGTCGGATTAAAGTGTCGCATCGCCATCAGCAAAGAATGTACGGTGCGGCCGTATTTCAAGTCACCCACCAGGAAAATGTTCAGATTTTCCAGCGTTCCTTGTGTCTTGTAGATAGAGTAGAGATCGAGCATCGTCTGCGACGGGTGCTGGTTGGCTCCGTCACCTGCGTTGACAATGGGCACCGGGGCTACTTCGCTGGCATACCGTGCAGCTCCTTCGAGATAGTGTCGCATGACGATAATATCTGCATAGTTGCTCACCATCATGATCGTGTCTTTAAGTGTTTCCCCTTTGGAAGAGCTGGTAGCTTTGGGGTCAGAGAATCCGATTACTCGTGCACCGAGACGGTTGGCAGCTGTTTCAAAACTCAAGCGGGTACGGGTGGAAGGTTCAAAGAACAGGGTTGCTACAACCTTTCCTTGTAATAACCGGCGATTGGGGTTCATTTCAAACTGCTTCGCCATTTCGAGCATGTAGAGGATTTTTTCTTTAGAATGTTCGGCAATGGTTACTAAACTTCTGTTTTCCATTTTGTTATCTTTTATGTGGATAGAACTTGTTTTACCGGAGCGTAAAGGTACGAAGAATTTGTGAAAAGCACAGATTTTTCGTACCTTTTTTATCAGCTTTTAATCAGTCGGTTTATTTCCGTCCGCTAGCTAACGCTGCAATGATATATTTCCCCGGTGCTCCGATTTTACTCCAGGCCGTATTGGAGAGCAGTTTCCACACCTGGGTGCCTTTCCTGCCATAGTCCGATAGCCGGAGAATCGTCTGTTTCTCTTTTGGGTCAGTCACTTTATGGTTGTCCAGACTCTCCATCAATCCTGCTATGTTGTGTGTAGCCAGATTGTAGGCATACCCCGGAATTTCAATCGAAGCATCGTTAATTTCTTCTTCTTCAGAATTTAGTTTAGTTTCCTTTAGTTTAGTTTGTCGGGAAATGTCTGCATTTTCTTGACTCACCTCCTCTTGAGTTTCAAAAATGTCTGCATTTTCCGCGTTCAACTCTTCTTTTTGCATCCCTTTTTTCTTCTTGGTCTCTAATAAATAAGGTAGTTGGGAGAAATCTATTTTCCTTCGTGTAGTAGCTTCAAACCACACCCTTTGAATCTGTTCCGAAGTGAGTATGCCGTATTTTTCGTAGGTTTCCTTATGGAAAAATCCTTTTTCCAATAATAGGTCGACAATCTTTTCCATCATGTCCTCTTTGATCCCGCCGCCCACTTTACGGACGAAAATCAGGTTTTGTTCCTTTCCCCAAGAGATATAATATCCCTCTTTATATATTTTACAAAGCAATCGCATGACAATGTAAGAAGCTAATACTCCAAACTTAGCTTCTAATAGTTCCATCACTTCTTCGTCAAAGAAGTTTGCCGGTGTCGGAAAATAAGGTATCCCTTTATTAATCATATTCATTGTTCAATATATTTTAATCTAACTTATACAATAGCTCTCCACTCCATCAGGTTCCCGATCATAAATCTTCTCCATCCTTTTTGTTCTTCACTCCAATAGAGAATAGACTCTTGTTTTGCTGTGATATTGAATTCTCTATGGAAGAATTTTTCATATCCTACCAGTGTTCCTCTTTCCAGACAAAACGTGCCATCCTGCTTGTAAAAAGCTATCACTACATTCCCATACAACATGCGATCTATTAGTTTAATGCACTCTTGTACAATTCTCTCCGCACATTTATCCGAAATCCCCTTTTCAGCAGTAATACGTTTTTTCCATACTAATTTGCAAGCTTCTAACTTGCCTTTCCTGATTTTTTGTCTCATTTTCTTCTGTTTTTAATTTTGAAAAATAAATTTCTGTTTGAGCGTAAATCTTCCCTTATAGATAGTGACGGTATGTTGTTGTCATAGCGTCACTATCCTTTCATTATAGTGACGCTATAACGATAGCATACCGTCACTATTTTTTTAAGAGAAAATCTGTTAGTTTTCGACCGGTTGAAAACGGCGGCGAAGGTAAGCTTTATATTCCAACTGTCCCATTATTTTTTCTTAGTACTTGCTTTTGACCTTTTCAGCCTGTTCTCTTTTTTCCTTTTTTTCTTTCATGTACTCTTCCTCAACAGGTTTTTTCAATGCACCCAATTCAGCATGTATACTGCTAAGTTCCATTAACTTATAGCCGCCATGTTTGTGGATGTATAATACTTTTTGGTCATAGATATATTGGGCTAGATTTATCAGCTTTTTCTTCTTAGGATGGCGGAAATGTCCATCAATAAAGATTTTTAAATACATGGTGAAATAAAGGCGGATATCTCCGTCGATTGCTATTCTGTTATCCAGCTCTTCTTCACTGATGATTTCTTCCTTTGAATGCTTCCCTGGAGCTTTTTCCATTGTTTGGACATTTCTTTTTACCTTGTCGTTTTTACTACCTTTTTTGGCATTTTTACTTTTCATAATCTACTAATTTTAACGTTGGTTAAACATGTGTTAATTCTAAAAATAATATCTGGAAAGTGAAATTGAACCTGCAAAAAGATTTGTTCTTTTGTCGCTTGCCAAATAGTATATATATAAAATAACTAGTGATGCAAATGATGAATAAAAATGGATTTAGTCGATGTGGTGAGAACTACATCAATCGTTTACGAAAGGAGGGGCGCTATTCTACAGCGCATGTCTATAAGAATGCCCTTTATTCTTTCAGTAAGTTTTGTGGTACGTTGAATATGTCGTTCAGGCAGGTCACCAAAGAACGTTTACGACGTTATGGTCAGTATCTTTATGAGTGTGGTTTGAAGCCTAATACGATTTCTACGTATATGCGTATGCTTCGTAGCATTTACAATCGGGGAGTGGAAGCAGGGAGTGCCCCTTATGTTCCCCGATTATTTCATGATGTCTATACAGGTGTGGATGTCCGACAAAAGAAAGCTTTGCCTGCCGGTGAGTTGCACAGACTTTTGTATGAGGATCCCAAATCGGAGCGTTTACGTCGTACACAAACTATTGCTGCTCTGATGTTCCAGTTTTGTGGAATGTCATTCGCTGATTTAGCTCATCTGGAAAAATCGGCTTTAGATCAGAGTGTATTACGCTATAATCGAATCAAGACGAAAACTCCCATGAGCGTGGAAGTGCTTGATACTGCCAGAGGAATGATTAATCAACTCCGAAGTAATCAGGAACCCATTCCTGATTGTCCGGACTATCTGTTCGACATACTTTGCGGTAATAAAAAACGGAAGGATGAAAGGGCATACCGTGAATATCAGTCTGCTCTTCGGAGATTCAATAATTGTTTGAAGGATTTGGCGAGAGCTCTACGTTTGAATTCTCCCGTTTCTTCTTACACACTCCGTCATTCCTGGGCAACGACAGCCAAGTATCGTGGAGTGCCAATTGAAATGATCAGTGAATCATTGGGACACAAATCAATAAAAACCACACAAATCTATTTAAAGGGTTTTGAGCTAAGAGAACGTACAGAGGTAAATAAAGGGAATTTATCTTACATTAGGAACTATCGTTTAGGTAGGTAATTAACGGTAAAGTGTTAGAAATCAAGGGCGAAATGTTTCTGTTACTTCTTAGGTAACGGATAATTATTCGGTGCAAAGATATGCAAAAATACAAATAGTAAACAAGTAAAATCTTCTTTTTTTTCTGATTTGTTGAAATATGCAACAAAAATATATCAGGACATGATGATTCTGTTTGATCATGCCCGATATTCCTATATTCTGTTTTCAAAGATGCTTTTCCCTTCGCGTAGGTTAGAAAAACATTGCTGTAGGCGGTTCTTGTCCATGTTTTTCTGTTTTCATCTGTTTTCCTGTGAATAAATACCTTATCCGTTACCTAAGAAGTAACGGACACATAAGGGGTAAAAAAGTATGATTCTAACGAAAGAAACTTTAAGTGCTGGGCCTAAAATTGGGACAGGGGAAGGCGTAGCACACTCTAAACGCTGGTATGTTGCTCTGGTTCGTATGCATCATGAGAAGAAAGTAGCCGAACGTTTAGACAAAATGGGGATTGAAAATTTTGTACCGGTCCAGCAAGAAGTACATCAATGGAGCGACCGCCGTAAAGTGGTTGAATCCGTGCTGCTTCCCATGATGGTCTTTGTACATGCTGATCCTAAAGAACGTAAAGAGGTTCTTTCTTTTTCTACAGTTAGTCGGTATATGGTAATGCGCGGTGAGAGCGGTCCGACTATCATTCCTGATGAACAAATGGCCCGTTTCCGTTTTATGCTCGACTATTCCGAAGAGGCAATCTGTATGAATAGTGCTCCTTTGGCACGTGGTGAGAAAGTACGTGTTATTAAAGGTCCTTTGACGGGGCTTGTAGGAGAGCTTGTTACAGTAGATGGTAGAAGTAAGATTGCTGTCCGGTTGAATATGCTGGGGTGTGCTTGTGCGGATATGCCGGTCGGGTATGTAGAGCCGATAGGTGAGAGGCAATAATCAAATTATTAATCAAAAGTATGACATAGGAGGTGCCGAATAACCTTTAAAGGTATTATAGGCATATAGTAAATATTTACATGTCTCAAGCGACAGACAACAATAAACGAATAGCGAAGAATACCTTACTTCTCTATATTCGTATGCTTTTTATGATGATCGTGAGTTTATATACTTCACGTGTCATACTAGATGCTCTAGGAGTTGAAGATTTTGGTATATATAATGTCGTAGGTGGCGTTGTAGCTATGTTTTCGGTAATATCGGGGTCATTATCTGCTTCTATCAGTAGATTTATTACCTTTGAATTGGGGAAAGGTGATCAAAGTAAGCTGAATAAGATATTTTCAGCATCGGTTACTATCCAAATATTGTTGTCTTTAATCGTAGTCATATTAATAGAGATTGTTGGTGTATGGTTTCTTAATTCTAAGATGATTATTCCAGCAGATAGAATACTGGCAGCTAATTGGGTACTCCAATTTTCTGTTGTCACTTTTGTCATAAATCTTATAAGTGTTCCATATAACGCATCTATAATAGCACATGAAAAAATGTCGGCCTTTGCTTATATCAGTATATTGGAAGCTATAGGCAAACTTATTATTGCATATTTGATCGTTATAGCTCCTATGGATAAATTGGTGTTTTATTCAATTTTGATGTGTTCTGTAGCAATAATTATTCGTTTTACTTATGGCTATTATTGTAAAAGGCATTTCAAAGAGTGTACTTATCATTTTTGTTGGGATAAAAAACTTCTAAAGAATATGTTTGGGTTTGCAGGATGGAATTTCATTGGAGCTGCTTCATCCGTGTTAAGAGATCAAGGTGGAAATGTTGTCATTAATTTGTTTTTCGGTCCGTCTGTAAATGCAGCTAAAGGTATTGCTATGCAAGTAAATTCAGCAATTTCAGGATTTGTTAGTAATTTTATGACAGCATTAAATCCGCAAATTACAAAATCTTATGCTTCTGGCAATCAAGACTATATGATGGCACTTATCTTTCAAGGAGCGAAGTTCTCATTTTATATGTTGTTGTTGCTCTCATTGCCGGTGATTATCAATACTCACTATATTCTTGGGCTATGGCTGAAATTGGTGCCGGAACATGCAGTTCTGTTTGTGCGGCTAACGTTGCTTTTTGCCATGAGTGAATCTATTTCAAATCCATTGATTACGGCCATGCTTGCCACGGGTAGAATTCGGAACTATCAGATTATGGTAGGTGGTCTGCAGATGCTGAATCTCCCTATATCATATATCTTTCTTCGTTTGGGGTGTGTACCGGAGTCTGTATTGTTTGTTGCAATATTTATATCTCAATGCTGTTTAGTTGCACGTCTTTATATGCTCAGAGGAATGATTGGATTGTCTTCTGTCAAGTATTTGAAACATGTGTATTTAAAAGTCTTGATGGTAATGTCAACATCAGCGATTCTACCAATATTATTATTAAAGAACATAAATGAAACCTTTTTATCCTTTTTAGTTATATCTGTAGTGTCAATACTTACCACATCAATTTCGATATTTTATATAGGATGTAGTAAAGAAGAAAGAGTTTTTGTCTGGGCAAAGGTCAGTGCTTTATGTGCAAAAATCAGAAGATGATAGAACGTAATTATTCAATAGATATTCTTAAGTTTATATGTGCAATCCTTGTGGTATTCCTTCACACTGATTGTGTATATCATGATTACATCTTGCCACTCACACGTTGCGCAGTGCCTTGCTTTTTTATGATTAGTGGTTATTTGTTATTCAACGATGGCGATATAGAAATATCGAGATTAAAACGCAGTACTAGGAATATTTTGCACATCATCGTATGGTCTACGTTGTTGTTTGCTTGTTATAAAGAAGCTGTGGCAATACATCAAGGGAGTGTTTACATACCATCACTTCGTGAATTATTTAATTTTATAGTTCTTAATGAAAATCCTTTTGGCGGTCATCTTTGGTATTTGGGGGCATATTTATATGTACTATTGATAGCAATGATTATAAGCAAGTATAAGATTTGGAAATATATGTTCTATGCCATTCCTATATTATTGCTGACAGACTTAATATTGGGTAAGTATAGTTTACTTTTTCTCGATAGAGAGTTTCCAGTTATCTATGTACGGAACTTTTTGTTTGTCGGTCTACCATATTTTGCATTGGGGGCATGTCTGAAGAAGTATAGTGACAAGATTAGTAAAATTAAATACTATTATTGGCTTATTGGGGGCATTTTATTCTCATTGACGTCTCTAATGGAAAAATGGGTATTGCTATATTTAGACAAGAATCCCGGACGTGAACATTATTTTAGTAGCACGTTGCTTGCGCTATGTCTATTCTTGTTAGTATTATCATTCAAGAAGAAAGAACCAACTATATATTCGACTATTGGAAATAAAGATTCGCTTTACATATACATCTTTCATCCTCTCTTTATATCAATCATCGGTATGATAGTTGGTAAGATAGCATCAAATTCTATAGTAAATATATACTCATTTACTGCGCCATTTGTAGTGTTCTTATCGACGATGGTCTTTATAATAGTAATAAGAAAAATCCGGTTGATACAATGATAAATATCAATAATCAGGCAGATTGTTGCGGATGTACTGCATGTGCCAGTATTTGCGCTCATGATGCTATCACGATGAAACCAGATGCGCTTGGATTTCTCTATCCGGAAGTGGATCGAAGCAAGTGTGTTGATTGCGGTCTGTGTGAGAAGGTGTGTGCTTTTAATGACGATTACGATAAAAGCTTAAATATAGATAACCCTTTAGCTTATGCGGCAAGGCATAAAAATGAGGAAGAATTAAGATATAGCCGTTCTGGAGCCGTATTTGTTGCTATGTCTGATTATATTCTGGAACATGGTGGCGTTGTGTATGGTGCAGGATATGCTGACCATTTTAGAGTCGTCCATAAACGAGCAACTACAAAAGAAGAATGTAGCGAATTCAAGGGAAGTAAGTATGTACAGAGCGATATGAATACGGTGTTCCGCCAAGTGAAGCAAGATTTGAAGGCAGGTTTGGTTGTTTTATTCTCTGGTACTCCATGTCAAACAGCAGGTTTGAATAGTTATATAGGAAAAGCTCAAAGAAAAAATCTCATTCTTATAGACATTATTTGTCATGCAGTGCCCAGTCCTTCTATATGGAAAGATTATCTTGGCTATACAGAATCAAAATTCAAATCAAACGTTATCAAATTAGAATTTCGAGAAAAATCCATTGGGTGGAACCAACCACACATGGAAAGTTTTACTTTTACAGATAACTCTATTCATAAAGACTTTCTGTTAAGGTATCTTTTTTATTCAGGATTAATTTCCCGGCCCTCTTGTGAGCATTGTAAATATTGCAATCTTTCCAGACCTTCTGATTTGACTATCGGAGACTTTTGGGGATATGAAAAAGTCGTACCGAAAATGAATACAGACAATAAAGGAATCTCGCTCGTTATTTGTAACACGGATAAGGGGTGTAGTTTTTTTAGGGAATGTTCTTATATGCTGCATACAAAGCATGTAGACTTGATGAATTCATTGCAACCCAATCTGCAACATCCTTCGTCTGTAGATCCTCGTTGGCATCAATTTGCAAAGGATTATCAAAAAAGAGGATTTTTGTATGTTGCCAGGAAATATGGAAATGTAGGTTATCGTTACCAACTAAGAATGTTTATGGACAAAATTAAGCGGAAATTATCCATTTAATATGAAGATAGGAATATTGACATTTCATTGTGCTCACAATTATGGGGCCGTGTTGCAGACCTATGCTTTAGTAACGTATTTGCGGAAGAATAACTATGATGCGGAGATAATAGATTATAGACCCAAATCGTTAACTATGTCCCATGGTATTATGCCTTGGCGTAGAATTTCCCGACTTAATATAATACGAAAAGTTATCTTTGTTCTTAGAATATTACCGTTCTTAACGGTAAGAAAAGAACGTTCTGACAAATTTCAATCATTTATAGATAGCTTACCTCTTTCAACTCGGAAATATACGGAAACAGACAGTGAAGTCACAGGCTATGATATAATAATTTGTGGCAGTGACCAAGTTTGGAATCCTAGCATTACCAATGGCTTTGATAAATTCTTTTGTGGAAGTGTCAGTCATAAAGGCAAATTTATATCCTATGCAGCTAGTACTGAAGCCAAACGAATCATCTCCGATGACTATAAAAAATATAAAGAAGTACTCTCCAATTTTGAGAATATTTCAGTTAGAGAGTCAGAGCTTAAAAATATTTTGCAACCACTCATAAATAAAGAAATAACGAAAGTTATAGACCCTGTGTTTTTATTATCTGCCAATGAATGGCAAAAGGTAGCTATCAAACCAACTTTTACCGACAAACCATACCTTCTTGTATATCAGGTAAAGAGAGACGATAGGGTACTGGATATGGCAAATAAATATGCTGCATTACACCACATGAGTGTTGTTGAAGTAACAGCAGAGGCTGAATATAAAAAAATGAAGAATCGAATATTGACAGCATCTCCTTTTGAATTTGTGGGATTGTTTGCCAATGCCTCATGTGTCGTTACAACATCATTTCATGGAACCGCATTTTCTATAATATTCAACAAGCCTTTTAAAACCGTATTGTTCAATGCGCCCGGCGATGGACGGGCTCTGGATGTAATGAATACTTTCGGCATAGAAAATTCGACAGTTAATGTAGATAGCGGGGATATTCAGGAAATGTCTCTTAACACCCCTAATTTAGATATTATAGTCCGGACTTCGGAAACATTTATAAAGCAGGCCATACAACGATGAATAATGCAATAGTCAAAAGATATCCATTGGCAAACTCCTTTCCGATATTATTAATAGTTTGTCTGATATTGGAACAAGGTTACGGTCTTCTTCCAATACCTAGATACTTATTTATCGTGTTGGTGGGTGTTTTCTTCTTTTATTATAAAAAAGGAACATCTTACAGTAAGCCCATTTCCATCTTTGTAGTTAGCTGCTTTCTAAGCATCTTGTCGTGTATGTATTTTAGGAATGAAAGTCCTGTCAGTATTATGGGCGAATATAATATATATCTTATGATTGTATTTTATTTTGTCTTGTGCAAATACAATGTAAGTATTGAAGTTCTTGAAAAGGTATTGTTCTGGGCTTTTATCATATTCTGCTTTTGTTACTTATATCAAGTTTCAGTCTATCCCAAACTTGTATTTCTAGATAAAAACAATCAGTACAATGAAACTATAGATGTGTTGAACCGACGAATTCGAATGGTGGGAATGTCCATTAATTCATTGGGATATTTTTATAGTTTGAATAAAATCTTGGAGAAGAAAATGAACTATACACTTCCCATGTTGCTTTCATTGGTGTGTATGTTGTTATTTGGATTTAGAACTTTACTGTTCTTTTCTGCTGTATTTTCTATAATAATGATTATAAGATTTAACGGCTTTTCAAAGAAACTTGTCTTCTGGTGTGCATTAGGGGGATTAGGTGCTTATCTGCTTTATCTTACTCCCATCTTCCAAACGGTTTTTGAAAGAATGATGGAGAGGCAAGAATCCGACCAGACTTTTGGTAATAAAGATTATATTAGATATGCAACTTTGTTCCATTATTATGGTAATCATTATAAGAGTGCGGTAGAGATGTTTTTGGGTTCTGGATTATGTAACCGGGCATTGAGAACATCTTATTCTTTAGAAATTGTGAGAAATGAATCATACGGCTTGCATTATTACGATTGGGGATTGTTGGGAATTAGTTGGATGACCGGAGTACTTAGCCTGATTGGAATGTTATGGTGGTCACTAAAAGCGGCATTTGCAAAACTTCCCAAGAAATATTTATATCTTTCTGTATGGTTCGGATACATTCTGACTTGTGCATTTACGTCTGCTGAATTTGTCCGTCAAGGATGTTTTCTGATACAAGCAATATGTTTATATCTCATTTATAAAATATCCTTGTATGAAAAGAATCGCTATAATGAATAATGGGACATTACCCATACCGTCAGTTTTGGGAGGTGCAGTAGAAACATTGGTTCAGCTTCTGGTTGATACCAATGAAAAAGAAAAGCAAATGCAGCTTGAAATTCTTTCTATTGATAACGTTAATGCAAGAGAAAAGGCAAAAGAGTATAGATATACCCATTTTCACTTTGTTAGTACTTCGAGTATTTTGAATCGAATGACAGACTTTCTAAAGCGTTGTTATAATTTTATAGCCTTACGGACAGGTCTGCCATTTATTGGATATTGTTATGCAAGCGCGTTGGTTCGTTTCATCAAGAATTGTAACAATATTGATGCTGTTCTTTTGGAAGGTTCTTCAATTAATGCTGATTATATAAAGAGGAAAACCGCATTGCCCGTTATACAACGCATACATAATGTACCGCCCCATAGCTTGCGTCATTGGGATGATTTGAATGCAAAATCAACAGACCTTTATTTGGGGATTAGCAACTATATATGCACTGTGTTGCAGAAAAATGTTGAAGGAAAATATGGTGCTGCCATCAAGCTATTATATAATTCAATTAATTTTAATCAGTTCAATGTAAGGACTACAAATGAAGAAAGACATACATTGAGAAAGTCATTAAATATTCCTGCAAATTCTTTTCTTTTTGTTTTCTCGGGTAGATTGAGAAATTACAAAGGTATAAAAGAATTGCTACTTGCTTTCTTGGAATCTAAAGATAAAATGCCTGATGCCTATTTGCTTATTGTCGGAAGTTTTGCATTTTCTTCTACTTACGTGTCCCTATTCGAAAAAGAACTTGCGTCTATCATTCATCAGTTGGGAGAACGGGTCATATTTACAGGCTTTGTAAAGTATGAAGTCATTCATCGATATTATCAAATTGCAAATGTGGGTGTATTCCCTTCCATATGGGAGGAGCCTTTTGCACTTACCTGCCTTGAGGCAATTGCAAGCTCCTTGCCTGTCATTATAACGAGAAGTGGAGGAATGCCGGAAATCGTTAATGAAGAGTGCGGCATTGTTGTGGAGAATGATGCGAATCTGGTTAATTCATTGGCTGCAGCAATGGAAAATATATATGGTATGGATAAAGCTAAATTAGAAAATATGGCTCAACATTCAGTATTGAGAGCTCAATCATTTGATAATCAACTTCAATACAAACAATTTGTTGAATACATCAATTCTGAAATATAGTATATGAAAAATATACTTATAACGTTTACGAATGCAATAGATCCCACAACTGGAGGAGTCGAAAGGGTATATCATAATCTTGTGCCTTATTTTAGGGAGCATGGATATAATGTGTTTGCTACGTATCAAAGAAAAACTGATTATGATAAAAATTCCGTCTATACCAAAGCGATATTTATGGAGTATTCTATTGATAATGTTGGATATTTTGATAAGTTAGACAAGGTAATGATGGAAATGGCTGTAGATATTGTAATTTGTCCATTTCCAAGTTATCAATTGTTCAATTACTGTTCTCGGTTAATTGATAAAAAGGTTTTCTTTCATGTACACAATGTTCCATCCAAATTGATGTATCCCAGTTCGGCAAAGTTGCTAAATATATTGAAAGAATCTTTTGTTGACAGATGCTTAAAACGTATACGTTTTGATTTGAGATATTTAGCATCATTCAGAAGAATTGAATTAAATAAAATGAAGATAGTCCTTCTTTCTGATTTCTTTAGGGATGACCTAAAAAGTTTTTATGATTTCAACCCTAAATGTATATGTGCTTTGCCCAATCCATTCTGTATTGATGAAGAATATCAATTGGATTATCAGAAGAAAGAGAAAATGATTCTATATGTCGGAAGAATAAATACTAGACAAAAGCGTTTTCAATCTCTTCTTAATATTTGGAAAAGACTGCAAAATGAATTACTCGATTATAGACTTGAAATAGTAGGAGGAGGACCCGAAAAAGAATTGTATGAGAATCTGGCTCATGAAATGCGTCTTAAACGTATCACATTTCATGATTTTCAAAATCCGACGGAATATTATAAAAAAGCCGTATGCAGTTGCATGACAAGTAACTACGAGGGATTTAGTATGGTCTTAATTGAAGCAATGCAGTATGGATGTGTGCCATTTGTTTTTAATTCATTTGCATCTCTACCAGATATAATAGATGATAAGGTCAATGGATATGTCATTACGCCATTCGATGAAGGTGAATATGTACAGAAGATAAAAGAATTTATATTGTTATCAAAAAAGAATAAAGAAATAATCAGCGTTAAAGCCATGGAAAAAAGCCGAGAATTTGATGTCAGACGAGTTGGTCAACGATGGATAGAACTTATTGATAACTATTAAAATAAAAGACCATGAACCATTTGAAAATTATTTTGATGTCTCTAATTGGTTATTTCTATAACAATATAGTTACATATATTCCATCTCACATAATACGTAAATATTGTCTTATAATGTTTGGTGGCAAGATAGGCCATCATACACGAATTGATATGTGTGGATATATAGGCAGAGTAACAAAACTAAATATAGGAAACTATACCCATATTAATAGAGGGTGTATTTTACAAGCATTTGGTGGTATAACTATTGGAAATAGTGTCTCGATTAGTCACCGATGCAACATTATTAGCGGTGGACATGATGTTAACTCTCCCACATTTGAAGGAGATCATCAACCTATTGTTATTGGTGATTATGTCTGGATTGGAGTGGGAGCGACAATATTAAAAGGGGTAACAATAGGTAAGGGGGCGGTAGTGGCAGCAGGAGCTGTAGTGACTAAAGACGTTCCAGATTATGCTATCGTGGGTGGCATTCCTGCAAAAATAATAGGCGAACGAAATCATGACTTAAAGTATCAGTGTATAAGTTCGAGGAGGTGGTTACTCTTACAATAGTAAATCTTCATGGAGATTAGCATCCGATGAAACGGATTATATATACTTCTGTCGATGAATATTGTGAATAACTTTATATCGTTAGTGTTTACCTTATACCCTATTTTGTATGAATAAGAAAAAAATATGTTGGATTACTCCAGATTGCTTCATTGACTGCGATTTGAATTATTTCAATATGCATGAAATTTTAAAGCATTATGATATTCATTGGATCGTACTTTTTAGTAGGAATAATAGGTTCAAAGAGTCAGACTTCGAACAAATAAGGAAAGAAAATATGAATTTGACAATTGAATTTTTTAGGTTCAATTATAAAATGCGCAATCCTAAGAATATTCTAATAAATATACGCCTTGGCAAAGCTATAAAAAGGCAAACTCCTGATATAATTTATATGAATGATAGTATCTATTCACCATGGAAATTGCCAATGTTTTATTTATTACCAAAGAGACATTATATTCAAACAGCACATCAAGGAGAAGTTCATATAGGTATGGGACATAAAAGACTATTAAATATACTGCGTAGATTGGTTTATTCACGAGTGAAATATGTTAATATGTTTTCTAAGTCACAAGCGGAGCTTTTTCAAAAACATTTTCCTAGTTCAAGGGTATTTAAGATTCCATTAGCCTTAAAAGACTTTGGTGTTCCTACCATTGTGAAACCTAAAGATGGTATTATTCGATTCCTTTCATTTGGTACAATTAATTATGCTAAAAATATTGATTTGTTAATAGATGCTGCATGTGTACTTTATGATAAAGGATATCGAAACTTTAGGGTATCGATTAATGGTATGTGTAAAGATTGGAGTTTTTATCAGACAAAAATTAAATATCCAGAGCTTTTTGATATAGATATTCGGTCAATAGATAATTCTGAAATAGCTAATCTATTTGCTTCCACTGACTATTTTGTTCAACCTTATAGAGTAGTGTCTCAAAGTGGCCCTACAAAAATTGCATTTAATTATAATATTCCAATTATAGCATCAAATTTATTAGGCTTTTCTGATGAAATTCTTGAAGGTGTGAATGGATATCTTTTTGAACCAGGGAATGTAAACGATTTAGTTCGTGTAATGGCTAATGCCATAGATAAGTATGCATGTGATTATAGTAAGTTGAAAGCTTTAATGGCAGAGCATACAGAACAATACTATTCGTTTGGAAGAATTGCGTCTCTGTATGTGAAAATGTTTGATGATGTATTGAGTAAATAAATCTTTAGATTGTTTCAAATGAAAGAAAGGTTTAAATCAGCTATTAAAGGAAATAGCTTTATTGTATGGCTACGGATTATATATGAAAAAATAGGAGAATCCTTTTCATTGACTTTGTATAATGGAAGCACAAATCAAACAAAGGATATATATAAGAAACAAGCTGAATTGCAAATCAGAATACATGCCTTGGAAAAGGGAATGTCTATTGGTAGAGTAAGGGTGGGATTTGGAAAAGAAAAGGCATTTTCTCTTATTGAGGATCTTGCGGATTTGCTAAAAAAAGGTGGCTCGAAACAGTTTGTTGTTGAATCTGTCTCCGTCTTACAGAAGTATATCGAATTTAATGAGAATATGGGTGCTGCTATGGCTGATATAGAGATAGCACTCAATAAATTGTGCTCTTGTTACAATATAAAAAGCAATGATGTTGGCGGAATATATAATCTTAGCTTAAAAGATGTTTCAAGTAAAACCCAATGTCCTTTTGATTCATTTTCTCAATCACGTTTTTCTATTCGTGATTTTGGTGATTCACCATTAGATATAGATAAAGTTTATGCTGCATTAAAACTTTGTGAACGCACTCCATCAGCTTGTAATAGACAGAGTTGGGTAATTCATGTGTATACAGAAAATAAGTTAGTTGAAAAAATGTTCAAGTTACAAGGAGGGAGCAAGGGGTTTTATGAACAAATGCAATGTGCTATTCTTATATGTGGTGATTTGAGGAATTATGGCTTTTATGAACAAAATCTACCTTTTGTTGATGGAGGACTTTATGCGATGAATCTTCTTTACTCCCTTCATTATAATGGATTAGCTACCATACCATTGACTATGGGACATAAATGGAGAGTCATAAAAAAGATAAAGCAAGAAATGAATATTCCCGGAAATGAGATTCCAGTTCTTTTGATAGGTGTTGGAACGTATAAGGATGACTTTAAAGTTGCAGTTTCGCATCGCTATTCATATAAACAGTATGTAAAATTTAATCAATAAGTGATGAGAATCGGATTACTAACATATCATCATTCTGCAAACTATGGTGCAGTAATGCAAAGTTATGCAACGTGTCGAGCCCTAAAAGAACTAGGTCATGAAGTTGAATTTATAAATTTCCGGCAAGATGAAAAAAGATCGAATAGTTCGATAATCTTTTATTTTAAGATAAAAGCGTTTGATAGATTTATGGAAACATTTTATCCTAGTGAAACAAAGGTGATTCAATCTATGGACGACTTAAATGCAATAGCTTCAAATTATGATTGTTTAATGGTAGGCAGTGATCAAGTTTGGAATCCGGGGATCAGTCAGAGTAAATGCTTGGCATACTTCTTGGATTTTGGAGAATCTGACATTCGAAGAATCTCCTATGCTTCTAGTTTTGGAATTTCAAAATGGCCTGAACAATATCAGAGTTTACTACCGAGCATAAATAGCTCTCTTCATAGATTTTGTAGCATAAGTGTTAGAGAAGAGACTGGAAAATATCTTTTGAATAGCTTATTTAAACTCAACTCACAAGTAGTTTTAGACCCTACGCTATTACATGCTGACTATAATGAAATAACAGGAAGTATAGTGAATAATGATGAGGTGATTTGTTATTTACTCAATAGAGGTAAACTACAATTGGAGAAAACAATCAGGCTATCGAGATCTTTGGGTAAAACACCAAAAATGATTTCAACCATTAGACCTACATTTGGTTTTAGGTATGTTTATCCACCATCGATTGAGAATTGGATTAGGTATATTGCCGGAGCTAAATTTGTAATAACGGACTCTTTTCATGGATTAGCCTTCAGCTTGATTTACAATAAACAGTTTGTTGTGATATCTCCTAGTAATGGGAAAAATAGTAGATTAAAGGATTTACTTAAATCTGTGGGTCTTGAAGATAGATATTTTGATGAAAATGATCCAATTATATACCGTGAACTGCAAAATAAAAAAATAGATTACAATAAAGTGAATTCAAAGCTTGAAATTTTAAAGAAAGTTTCATGGGATTATCTTAAAAATGCTCTTCAATAGAGGTATAGGCTATGGAAAAGAAACGAATTTGCTACTTAGTGTCCTCGCTATGCAACGAAGGACCTGTCAATGTAATGTATAACATCATTAAGAATATTGATTTCTTAAAATTTGAAGTCTCTATTATTACATTTGTTCCAGAGAAAGAAACGACAAGAATGCATGATTTCTCAAAATTACCTATAAGTATATATCAACTTTCGAAGAATAAATTTCTGAATCCAATTTCATTATATTTAAGGCTAAAAGACACTGTTAATGAGATTGAACCGAATGTGTTACATGCTCATTGTCCGCGATCTTTATATCTTATGGCATTTCTTCCAAAGAAATTTATTAAGATATTCACTATTCACAATTATCCAAATGAGTTTCAGATTGTATTATATGGCAAAATTAAAGGTGAAATTGTTATTTTACTTGATCATATTTTCACTCGTTGGATAAAAAATGGGATTTGTTGTGCTCCCAATATTAGAGAAGATTATTTAACTAATAAAGGTTGGGATTTTAAATGTATTCCTAATGGTTCCTCTATGCCTGTTTGGAAGTATAATGACGATGAAAAATCAAAATATCGAAAAGAATTTGGATTGAAAGAGGGGATGAAATATTTCATTTTTATTAGTCGATTCTCACAAGAAAAGAATCCTGATATTATCATCCATGCGTTTCGTTTACTCGACAGATCAGACATTGGACTTGTGATGCTTGGTAAGGGCCCCATGTGGGATGAGCTTAAAAAACAAGAAAGTACAAATATCATAATGCCTGGTTTTTCAAACAGGGTTTATGATTATATAATTGCATCTGATTTTTATATATCGGCTTCCAATACAGAAGGATTGGCGAATACCTTGTTGGAAAGTATGAGTGTTGGACTTCCTATGCTTTTGTCTGATATTCCATCGCATAGAGCAGTAATGAATATGTTGGGAGATGATACAGGTATTCTCTACAATCAACACAATCAGAAAGAGTTGCTTGAAGGGATAACAAGAATACTGGAATTTGATAGTTTAAAGGCTTCAGAAAACATTCAATACGTTTACACTAAAGAGTTTACCTCTGAAGTAATGTCTAGGCGCTATCAAGAAGAATATATAAACCTTTTATAATGAGTAAAAAGTCTAAGAAAATTAATCATATACCTCATTAATGAAAAAGATACTAATTACAGGTGGAAGCGGATTTATTGGTACTAATCTGATAGAACATCTGTTAAAAAAAACAGATGCCGAACTTCTTACTTTCGATATTAATGAGCCTAAAATCGATTCTCACAATAGATTTTGGAAACGCGTGGATATTAGAGAGTATGAAGAGTTGAGGGAGAAAATTGTGGAATACAAACCGGATATAGTGATTCATCTGGCAGCTCGAACAGATTTAAGAGGCTTGACTTTGAAAGATTACGATGCCAATATGACTGGAGTAAGTAACCTGTTGAAAGCAATTGATGAAGCTGGTACAGTCCAAAAAGCAGTGTTTGCTTCATCAATGTATGTGTGTGAACCCGGATACATGCCTAAAGATTTTGAAGACTATGCGCCTCATACACTTTATGGAGAAAGTAAAGTTGAAACAGAAAGAAGAATAAAGAAGGCAAATCCGTCTTATACATGGAGCATTATAAGGCCCACATCAATCTGGGGACCATGGTTTGGAGAACCTTACGATAAATTTTTCCATATTGTGATGAATCGTATGTATTTTCATATGGGCAAGAAAGCTTGTAAAAAGACGTATGGATATGTTGACAATGCTATTTATCAAATAGAATCTATCTTGAAGGCGGAGTCTGAAAAAGTGAACAGAAATGTGTATTATCTAGGAGACTACGAAGCCTATTCTATCACAGATTGGGCTAATGAAATAGCAAATATCGAAGGTATTAAAATTCCTCATGTCCCTTATTTTTGCTTCCGATGGATGGGATATGTGGGGGATTGTTTAAAAAAAATAGGAATCGCTTTCCCTATGACTAGCTTCCGACTGCATAATATGACAACGAACAATGTTCATAATTTGGAGCCTATAAAATCAATAGCTCCTCATTTGCCGGTATCTAGGGTAGAGGGTACTAAGGTCACTTTAGATTGGATTCATAAATATGAGTAAAAGAGGCAGTATATGTTTTATTAATGGATAAAGCTATTTTTTATGAAAGTTTCAATTATAACTTCGTGCTACAATCGTGCAGCAACGATTAGGAGTGCTATCGAGAGTGTCTTAGCACAGGATTATAATGACATAGAGTTTATTGTGGTGGATGGCTCCAGTACGGATGGTTCGTTGGATATTATCCGAGAATATGTAGATCGAATTTCGATCATTATATCGGAACCTGACCATGGTATGTATGAGGCTATCAATAAGGGTATTCGTGTGGCTACGGGAGAGATAATTGGATTGCTGCATTCGGATGATTTTTTTTATGATAATGGGGTAATTGGGCGCATTGTAAAACGAATAAAACGGACACATGCTGATTTCTTATATGGTGATGGTCTCTTTGTGAATCCTGATAATACGAACAAAGTGGTGCGCAACTGGATTGGGGGAGGGTATCGTCTTTGGAAAGTGCGTCATGGATGGCTTCCGCTTCATCCCACTTGCTATATACGACGCGATGTAATGATGAGACTGGGGCTTTATAACGAGAGTTATAAAATTGCAGCTGATAGTGACCTATTGGTACGCTATCTGTTGACCGGTGGACTCACGGTGACATATCTCAATGAATATATCGTGCGGATGCGTATGGGTGGGCTTTCTACTGATAGTGCTAAACGTAAGAAGATGTGGGAAGAGGATATTAGGGTGTATGTCTCGCACGGATTATGGCCTACTTTGACCAAATTGGAAAAGATGGCTTGGAAAGTACCGCAATTTGTACTCGCATTACTGAAAAAATAGGTAATTATTCCAGATAAGAATTATAAAAATAAAGTGTATGCAGGAAGTCCAACGTTTTAACAAAGTCCTAAAATCTTTGGTCCTTTTTGGGGATCTTATTTTGCTGAACCTGCTTTTATGGGGATTTAATTTGTTTCTGGGTACCCGTTTCTGGTGTATTCATTGCGGTTCTATCTTTCAGGGTATGACTCTTATCACTCTGTGCTATTTACTTTGTAATATGCATTCAGGTGTTATTCTTCATCGTCCTGTGGTACGTCCTGAACAGATTATGATCCGTGTTTTACGTAACATGGTTCCTTTTGTCTTTTTATCGGTTTGTACGTTGCTTGTTTTTCATTTTCATTTTTCACATTCCCGATATTTCGGACTGTTTTATGTTGCTTTAATAATTGTTATTATCAGCTATCGTTTAATTTCCCGTCACTTTCTGGAGCTTTATCGAAAAAAGGGAGGAAATGTTCGTAAGGTCGTATTGGTTGGGAGCCATGAGAATATGCAGGAACTTTATCATGCGATGACGGATGATCCTACGTCTGGTTATCGTGTACTGGGTTATTTCGAGGATTTTCCTTCGGGTCGGTATCCACAGGAGGTTCCATATTTGGGACAACCCAATGAAGTAAGTGTTTTTTTAGAAAAACATGCGGGAGAGATTAATCAGCTTTATTGTAGTCTTCCTTCTGTGCGTAGTGCGGAGATTGTTCCTATTATTAATTACTGTGAAAATCATTTGGTCCGTTTTTTTAGTGTTCCTAATGTCCGTAACTATTTGAAACGTAGGATGCATTTTGAGTTATTGGGTAATGTTCCTGTGCTTTCCATTCGTTGTGAGCCATTGGAGTCATTGGAGAACCGTATTATCAAGCGTACTTTTGATGTCATTTGTTCAGGGCTATTTCTTATTACAGTCTTCCCGTTCGTTTATATATTCTTCGGAATTGCGATCAAGCTAAGTTCTCCCGGCCCTGTCTTTTTCAAGCAGAAACGCAGTGGTGAGGATGGTCGTGAATTCTGGTGTTACAAGTTTCGTTCGATGAAGGTTAATACGCAATGTGATACTCTTCAGGCCACGGAAAATGATCCTCGTAAAACACGTATCGGAGAGATTATGAGGAAGACTAGTGTGGATGAATTACCACAATTCATCAATGTGTTGAAGGGTGATATGTCTATTGTAGGTCCCCGTCCACACATGTTGAAGCATACGGAGGAATATTCTAATCTGATAAATAAGTTTATGGTTCGTCACTTTGTTAAACCTGGAATAACTGGTTGGGCGCAGGTGACTGGTTATCGTGGTGAGACGAAAGAACTCTGGCAGATGGAGGGTCGCGTGCAACGTGATATCTGGTACATAGAGCATTGGACTTTTTTATTGGATTTATATATTATGTATAAGACAGTGTATAATGCCATACGCGGAGAAAAAGAAGCATATTAAATAATTGACAATAAAAAGACGATAATAAAAACTTAGAAATTAAAGGGCGTTTAATTATGAATTTACGAATTATGATGAGAAGACTTAACAACAGAAATTTATGGCTACTATTGTTGCCATTCCTATTGACTGCTTGTCAGTCTTATAAAAAGGTTCCATATTTTCAAAATGTGGAAGTTGTGAACGAGGTAGAACAACAGGAAAAATTGTATGATGCCAAGATAATGCCAAAGGATTTGTTGACTATTGTGGTATCGTGCACTAGTCCTGAACTTGCGATACCTTTTAACCTGACAGTGGCCAGTAATGCTGGAATAGCTGTGAGTACTTCGTCTTATGTGACTACTCAACCTGTATTACAACCTTATTTGGTAGATAATGAAGGAAATATAAATTTTCCTGTATTAGGAGAATTGAAGTTAGGCGGCTTAACGAAAAGGGAAGCTGAACAGCTGATTATAGATAAATTGAAGCCTTACATGAAGGAGACTCCCATTGTAACGGTGCGTATGGTAAATTATAAAATATCTGTTATCGGCGAAGTTACCAGACCGGGTACTTTTACTATCTCTAATGAGAAAGTAAATCTGTTGGAAGCATTAGCCATGGCAGGTGATATGACAGTATACGGTCTTCGTGATAATGTGAAGTTGATTCGTGAGGACGCAAACGGCAAACAGCAAATTGTAACCTTGGATTTGAATAAGGCCGAAACCATTCTTTCACCTTACTATTGGTTACAGCAGAATGATATTGTTTATGTAACCCCTAATAAAGCAAAGGCTCGAAATTCGGATGTGGGCAACAGTACCAGTCTTTGGTTCTCTGCTACTTCTATTTTGGTATCTATCGTCAGCCTATTAGTAAATATTTTAAAATAATGATTTGCAATGAAAGAAACAGATTTCAACGAAGCACAAGAATCTAAGGAAGAAAATATAGACGTTAAGGAACTACTGTTTAAGTATTTGATCCACTGGCCTTGGTTTGTGGGTGCGGTTGTGGCGTGTTTGATTGCGGCATGGGTCTATCTTTATATATCCACTCCCGTATATAATATTTCCGCTACGGTTTTAATAAAGGATGATAAGAAAGGTGGTAGTGCCGGAATGCTTTCCGGGTTGGAGAGTCTGGGATTGGATGGTATGGTCTCTTCTTCGCAGAATATTGATAACGAGATTGAAGTTCTCCGTTCCAAGACTATCGTTAAAGAGGTGGTTGAAGATTTGGGGCTTTATATTTCCTATACGGATGAAGATGAATTCCCTTCCAGAAACACGTATAAGACTTCACCGGTACAAGTGAGTCTGACTCCGCAGGAAGCTGATTTGTTGGAGGAACCGATGATTGTGGAGATGGCATTGCAACCACAGGGAAGTATGGATGTGAATGTGAAGATTGCCGGTAATAAATATCAGAAACATTTCGAAAAATTGCCGGCTGTTTTTCCTACCGGCAAAGGGACATTGGCTTTTTTCCTGACGCCGGACTCGGTATTATCTTCTAAAAGGACATTGGAAGAAATTACAGATCCGGAAAAGACTACACGTAATATTACAGCAACAATTAATAGGCCTTTGGCTGTAGCGAAATGGTGTTGTAAGAATATGACTATCGAACCTACTTCCAAAACCACTTCTGTAGCTGTCATATCATTGAAAAATTCAAATGTACAGCGCGGCAAGGATTTTATCAATAAGCTGTTGGAGATGTATAATATCAATACGAATAATGATAAGAACGAGGTGGCGCAGAAAACAGCAGAATTTATCAATGAACGTATTAGTATTATTTCGAAAGAACTCGGTAGTACGGAAAAGGATCTGGAAAGTTTTAAGCGTGGAGCGGGTATTACAGATTTAACCAGTGATGCACAGATAGCTTTGACGGGTAGTGCTGAATATGAAAAGAAACGTGTGGAGAATCAAACCCAGATTAATTTGCTGCAGGATTTGCAGAAATATATGCAAAATGAAGGTTATGAGGTTTTACCTAGTAATATCGGGTTGCAGGATTTGAATCTTGCTGCTGCCATCAATCGATATAATGATGTGCTTGTTGAGAGAAAACGTTTGCTGCGTACATCAACGGAGAATAATCCTACTATTATAAATCTGGATACAAGCATTAGTGCAATGAAAGAGAATGTACAAGTCTCTTTAGATAGGGTGTTGCGTGGATTGTATATCACAAAAGCGGATCTGGATCGTGAAGCGAATCGTTATTCCCGTCGCATCAGTGAGGCGCCTGGACAGGAACGTGAGTTTGTGAGTATTGCTCGTCAACAGGAGATAAAAGCCGGGCTTTATCTGATGTTACTTCAGAAGCGTGAAGAGAATGCTATAACTTTGGCTGCTACTGCCAATAATGCAAAGATAATAGATGACGCTATAGCGGATGATGCTCCTGTGTCTCCTAGAAGTAAGATTACTTATTTGATCGCTTTGATATTAGGTCTTGGAATTCCGGTAGGGGTTATTTATTTACTCGAATTAGCTAAATTTAAGATTGAAGGTCGTGCAGATGTAGAGAAACTTACCAGTGCACCTATTGTCGGTGATATCCCATTGACTGATGAAAAACAAGGAGCTATTGCTGTATTTGAGAATCAAAACAACCTGATGAGTGAAACCTTCCGCAATGTCCGAACGAATCTTCAGTTTATGCTTGGAAATGACAAGAAGGTGATTTTGGTTACTTCCACAGTCAGTGGTGAAGGTAAATCCTTTATCTCTGGTAATCTTGCTATCAGTCTTTCTTTATTGGGCAAGAAAGTAGTAATCGTTGGTCTTGATATCCGCAAGCCAGGTTTGAATAAGGTATTCAATATATCAAAAAGAGAACAAGGTATAACTCAATATTTGGCCAATCCGGAAAAGAACTTGATGGATTTGGTACAGCTTTCCGATGTCAGTAAGAATCTCTATATTCTTCCTGGTGGAACAGTTCCTCCTAATCCGACTGAATTGTTGGCCCGTGATGGATTGGATAAAGCGATTGAGACTCTTAAGAAGAATTTTGAATATGTAATTCTGGATACAGCTCCTGTTGGTATGGTTACCGATACTTTATTGATAGGACGTGTGGCTGATTTATCTGTTTATGTATGTCGCGCGGATTATACTCGTAAGAATGAGTATACTTTGATTAATGAACTTATTGATGGAAATAAGTTACCTAACCTATGTACTGTAATCAATGGTTTGGATTTGAAGAAAAGAAAATATGGTTATTATTACGGTTATGGTAAATATGGTAAGTACTATGGTTATGGTAAACGATATGGCTATGGTTACGGATATGGAGAAACTAGCGATAATAAAGAGAAATAGAGTGCTTCAAAGTACTTTTAGAAAAAGTGAGATGAAGAATGTGTAGGTCCCTAACTTCATGCTACACACATGAAGATCCCTACATTTTGTGGTCAGGAAATACACAGCGGTGTATTCCTGATCAACGCCCTCATGTCGGTGTAAATCCGATGTGATTTCTATTATATCAACTGTCTGTGAAGATAGTTGATATTTTTTTTGTAATGCAATGACTGATGGATAATTTTTAGTAGCTTTGTGAAAAATATGATTGATATGGAAGATTTGCAAAGATTATATCCTATCGGGATTCAGACATTCTCGAAGATACGGGAGGGGAATTACCTCTATATTGATAAAACAGCATATGTTTATCGGATGACTCATTCGGCTTCCAGTTATATGTTCTTGAGCCGTCCACGACGTTTTGGGAAATCATTACTTACTTCTACGCTGCATAGCTATTTTTCCGGACGCAAGGACCTGTTTCACGGATTGGCTATGGAGAAACTGGAGAAGGAGTGGACGGAATATCCGGTACTTCACTTCGATATGAGTATGGCGAAACATGTGGATAAAGGAGGATTGGAACGTCTTCTTGATTTTATGCTTGCTGAATATGAACGTACGTTTGCTATTAACACAGTAGAGGGGGATGCCAATCTACGCTTAGTCAATCTTATTAAGCGTGCTTATGAGCAAACAGGTAAGAAGGTGGTTGTGCTTATTGATGAATATGATGCTCCTTTGCTTGATGTAGTACATGAACGGGAAAATCTGGATGTATTGCGTAACATCATGCGTAACTTCTACAGTCCGTTAAAAGCTTGTGATCCTTATTTGCGTTATGTATTTCTGACTGGTATTACTAAATTCTCACAACTAAGTATTTTTAGTGAGTTGAATAATATAAAGAATATTAGTATGGATGAGCCATACGCTGTTATCTGTGGAATTAGTGAAGATGAGATACGTTTGCAAATGAAGGATGATTTGGAAGGATTGGCAAAGAAATTGGGGATAACACCTGAAGAGGCTTTGATGAAATTGAAAGAAAATTATGATGGTTATCATTTCACTTCTCCTTCGCCCGATATATATAATCCTTTCAGTTTGCTAAATGCTTTTGCAGATGGAAAATTTGGATCTTATTGGTTTGGTAGCGGTACGCCTACGTATCTGATAAATATGTTGAAGAAGTTTGGCGTGGAACCTTCCGAAATTGGAAATAATAGGGTTTCGGTCGAGGATTTTGATGCACCAACAGAAAGGATGACAAGTATTATCCCGCTGCTATATCAAAGTGGCTATATCACTATTAAGAATTATGATGAGGAATTAGACTTGTATACATTGAATATTCCTAATAAGGAAGTGAGAATAGGCCTGATGAAAAGTCTTCTTCCACATTATGTCGGTAGTAAAGCTCCGGAAACCACGACAATGGTGGCGTATCTTTCCCGTGATATCCGTAATGGGGATATGGATACTGCATTACGCCGTTTGCAAACGTTCCTGTCCACTATACCGCAATGCGATAATACGAAATATGAAGGACACTATCAGCAGGTCTTTTATATCATATTCAGTTTGTTGGGGTATTATGTGGATGTGGAAGTTCGTACTCCTCGTGGACGGGTAGATATAGTGCTTCGTACGAAGACTACATTGTATGTGATGGAACTGAAACTGGATAAAAGTGCGGGTGAAGCGATGGAGCAAATTGATTTGAAGAATTATCCGGAACGCTTTGCTTTATGTGGATTGCCTGTCGTAAAGGTGGCTGTCAGTTTTGATAGCGAACGGTGTACGATTGGGGGCTGGGAGATTATAAATGCTTAAGTATGTGAAAAATATGGTTGATATGGAAGATTTGCAAAGACTATATCCTATCGGGATACAGACATTCTCGAAGATACGGGAGGGGAATTACCTCTATATTGATAAAACGGAATATGTTTACCGGATGACTCATTCGGCTTCCAGCTATATGTTTTTGAGCCGTCCACGACGTTTTGGTAAGTCATTACTTACTTCCACGCTGCATAGCTATTTTTCCGGACGTAAGGAGCTGTTTCATGGATTGGCTATGGAGAAACTGGAGAAGGAGTGGACGGAATATCCGGTACTTCACTTCGATATGAGTACTGCCAAACATGCGGATAGTGAACAGTTGCTCCAAGAATTGAATCTGAAACTATATGGTTATGAGCAGATTTATGGACGGCTGGAGGAGGAGGTTAATCCCAATCAGCGTTTGATGGGACTGATAAAACGTGCTTATGAGCAAACCGGCAAGAAAGTGGTCGTGCTTATTGATGAATATGATGCTCCTCTGCTGGATGTGGTGCACGAATGGGAAAACCTGGATGTATTGCGTAATATCATGCGTAACTTCTACAGTCCGTTAAAAGCTTGTGATCCTTATTTGCGATATGTATTTTTGACTGGTATTACCAAATTCTCCCAACTAAGTATTTTTAGTGAGTTGAATAATATAAAGAATATTAGTATGGATGAGCCATACGCTGTTATCTGTGGAATTAGTGAAGATGAGATACGTTTGCAAATGAAGGATGATTTGGAAGGATTGGCAAAGAAATTGGGGATAACACCTGAAGAGGCTTTGATGAAATTGAAAGAAAATTATGATGGTTATCATTTCACATCTCCTTCGCCCGATATATATAATCCTTTCAGTTTGCTAAATGCTTTTGCTGATGGAAAATTTGGATCTTATTGGTTTGGTAGCGGTACTCCTACATATCTGATTAAGATGTTGAATAAATTCGGAGTGAAACCTTCCGAAATTGGATGTAAACAACTAAAGTCCTCAGCTTTCGATGCTCCTACTGAAACGATGACTGATGCAGTGCCTTTATTGTACCAAAGTGGGTATATCACTATTAAGGATTATAATAAGATGCTAGACCTTTATACGCTGGATATTCCCAATAAAGAAGTAAGGCTGGGACTTATGGAGAGCCTTCTTCCTTATTATGTAAATAACAAGACACCTGAAGCAACTACCATGGTGGCTTATCTTTTTTATGATATTCAGAATGGTGATATGGATGCTGCTTTACACCGTTTGCAGGAATTTCTGTCTACGATTCCCTACTGCGACAATACAAGGTTCGAAGGACACTATCAGCAGGTCTTTTATATCATATTCAGTTTGTTGGGGTATTATGTGGATGTGGAAGTTCGTACTCCTCGTGGACGGGTAGATATAGTGCTTCGTACGAAGACTACATTGTATGTGATGGAACTGAAACTGGATAAAAGTGCGGGTGAAGCGATGGAGCAAATTGATTTGAAGAATTATCCGGAACGCTTTGCTTTATGTGGATTGCCTGTCGTAAAGGTGGTTGTCAGTTTTGATAGCGAACGGTGTACGATTGGGGACTGGAAGATTATAGGATGCTGATTATGTTGTTGATTTATAGTTTATTATATACTTAGGTAAATGAAAATAGCTCTGTAAGGGGCTTTTTTCTTTTCTATCCGGAATAAAAGTTTCACCTTTGCATTGTTGATCAACAAAAGGTGAATAAATAAACTTGAATTTAAATCTTTAAAAAAACGTAGTATGAGTGTAATTTACAAAGTCATTACGCGGCCAACAGATCCGCGTGTTCCCAATTCTCCTAAGAGATATTATCCGCATCTGATCACTTTAGGTCAGTCCGTCAACCTGAAATATATTGCACAGAAAATGCAGGATCGTTCTTCGCTGTCTATCGGTGACATCAAGAGTGTAATCCAGAATTTTGTGGAAAAAATGAAGGAGCAGTTGTTGGAAGGTAAGTCTGTGAATATCGAAGGTTTGGGTGTGTTTATGTTGACTGCCCGTTCGAAAGGTGCGGAGTTGGCGAAGGATATTAATGCTAAGAGTGTGGATAGTGTTCGTATCTTTTTCCAAGCTAATAAAGAGTTGCGTGTCACCAAAACTGCTACCCGTGCAGATGAGAAGTTAGATCTGATCAGTCTGGATGAATATCTGAAGAAAATTAGCGTTACTGTATCTCCGGAAGATCCCGAGAAACCGGATGAAGGCGAAGGTGGCGGAGATGAAGGTGGCGGTAGCGGAGAGGCACCGGATCCCGCAGCTTAATGTCTTGTTGATTAATAGCTGACGGTTAGAGTGTTCATTTAGTGTTTAATTAAAAAAGAGAAATGTCTATGAAAAAAACGTGGAGTATTATTTTGAAAGTGATTATTGCTGTTGCCGGTGCGATTGCCGGAGTGGTAGGTGTGCAGGCAGCAACCTTGTAATTGATTATCTTATAAATAGGTATATTTATGAATGAATAACAGGCGGGATTTTTCCCGCCTGTTTGTGTTTAGATATAATAAGAGGGTTGCTTTCTTGAAAAATGCTCTTTTTTGTTTTGTTTCATGCTATTTGTTAGGAGTATCGCTCTATATTTTAACAAAATAGAAATTATAATCAAACTCGTTGGCTGAATAGCGGATTTTATCTACCTTTGCATCTTAATTAAATGCGTCATTTTAAGCGAGAAAAAACATGATTCGAAAAATAATAAAAGCTCTTTGGATATTCTTGGCAGTCATAGTATTGGCTATTGTTATAGTCTTTGTCTCCATTTCAAAGGGTTGGATTGGCTATATGCCTCCTGTAGAGGAACTCGAGAACCCGAGCTATAAATTTGCAACAGAGATTTTTTCTGAAGATGAGAAAGTGCTTGGTACATGGTCTTACAGCAAGGAAAACCGGGTGTACACGGCTTACAAGGATTTGTCACCCAGTATTATCAATGCTCTTATTGCAACGGAAGATGTTCGTTTTGTCGAGCATTCGGGTATTGATGCCAAAGCGTTGTTCCGTGCGTTTGTGAAACGTGGTTTGATGTTTCAGAAAAATGCAGGTGGGGGTAGTACCTTGTCACAACAGCTAGCTAAACAGTTGTTTACGGAAAATGTGGCTAGAAATACACTTCAACGTCTTTTCCAAAAACCGATTGAATGGGTGATTGCGGTGAAACTTGAACGTTACTACACCAAAGAGGAAATATTGAGTATGTATCTCAATAAATTTGATTTTCTGAATAATGCTGTTGGTATCAAAACTGCTGCATATACCTATTTTGGCTGTGAACCGAAGGACTTGAAGATTGAAGAAGCAGCTACATTGGTGGGTATGTGTAAGAATCCGTCACTTTACAATCCGGTTCGTTTCAACGAACGTTCCCGTGGCCGTCGTAATGTGGTGCTCGAGCAGATGCGTAAAGCCGGATATATCACAGATGCAGAATGTGATTCTTTGCAGGCTCTTCCGTTGAAACTGACTTACAATCGTGTTGACCATAAAGAGGGTCTGGCTACTTATTTCCGTGAATATCTCCGCGGCGTCATGACAGCACCGAAACCGGTAAGAAGTGATTATCGTGGTTGGCAAATGCAGAAATTCTATGAGGATTCTATCGCTTGGGAAACTAACCCGTTATATGGCTGGTGTGCGAAAAACAAGAAGAAAGACGGTACAAATTATAACATCTATACAGATGGATTGAAGATTTATACAACTATCAATTCACGTATGCAGCAGTATGCCGAAGATGCTGTAAAAGAGCATTTGGGTGATTATCTGCAACCTATATTCTTCAAAGAAAAAGAGGGAAGTAAGAATGCTCCGTATGCACGATCACTACCGGAAAAACGAGTGGAAGAGTTGTTGACGAAAGCAATGAAACAAACGGAACGTTATCGCCTCATGAAAGAGGCGGGAGCTTCGGAACAACAGATTCGTAAGGCGTTCGATACACCGGAAGAAATGACTGTCTTTTCCTGGAAGGGTGATAAAGATACGATTATGACACCGATGGATTCTATCCGCTACTACAAATCTTTCTTGCGGACGGGATTTATGTCAATGGATCCGGCAAACGGACACGTGAAGGCTTATGTGGGCGGACCGAATTATGTATATTTCCAGTATGATATGGCGATGGTAGGACGTCGTCAGGTAGGTTCTACTATTAAGCCGTATTTATATACATTGGCAATGGAGAACGGATTTTCTCCTTGCGATCAGGCACGCCACGTAGAGCAAACTTTGATTGATGAGAATGGAACTCCCTGGACACCACGTAATGCAAATGATAAGCGTTATGGAGAAATGGTAACTCTGAAATGGGGATTGGCAAACTCCGATAACTGGATTTCTGCATATCTGATGGGTAAGTTGAATCCGTATGATTTGGTACGCCTGATCCATAGTTTCGGTGTACGTAATAAAGCAATTGATCCGGTGGTTTCACTTTGTCTGGGACCTTGTGAAATTTCTGTCGGTGAAATGGTCAGCGCATACACAGCTTTTGCCAATAAAGGAATCCGGGTGGCTCCATTGTTCGTTACCCGCATTGAGGATAGTGATGGCAATGTCATTTCTACTTTTGCACCGCAAATGGAAGAAGTGATAAGCGCGTCGAGCACTTACAAAATGCTGGTTATGCTGCGTGCCGTTATCAACGAGGGAACGGGTGGACGTGTTCGTCGATATGGAATTACCGCTGATATGGGTGGAAAAACAGGAACGACCAATGATAACTCCGATGCCTGGTTTATGGGATTCACTCCTTCACTGGTATCCGGTTGTTGGGTAGGAGGGGACGAACGTGATATTCACTTCGGTAGAATGACCTATGGACAGGGGGCTGCTGCAGCTTTGCCTATCTGGGCAATGTATATGAAGAAAGTGTATGACGATCCGACCTTGGGATATGACCAGCAGGAGAGATTCAAACTCCCTGAAGGGTTTGACCCGTGTGCCGGTTCGGAAACTCCTGATGGCGAAGTGGAAGAAAGAGGACTGGACGATCTTTTCAATTAAAGAAGTGCACAAGTATATTGTTTGCATAGGGAGTAATTACAACAGGAAAGAGAACTTGACTTTTGCCAGGCAGAAGCTGACAGAATCGTTCTCTTCTATATGTTTTGCTCCCGAACTGGAAACTAAACCTTTGTTTTTTAAGAATCCGGCCTTGTTTTCCAACCAAGTGGTTCTGTTCTTTTCCGATAAGGATGAAGAGGTGGTGAGGAAAACGCTGAAAGATATAGAACGGAGGTCCGGACGTCGTCCGGAGGATAAGAAAGAGGAGAAGGTTTGTCTGGATATTGACATGCTTTTATATGATAACAAAATATTAAAACCGGAGGATTGGCAAAGGGGATATATACAACAGTCATTATCTGCTTTCCATTCTTCATTATTTATTAAGTAGATGAAATTTCTTGGAATTATACCTGCCCGTTATGCATCCACTCGTTTTCCTGCGAAACCGTTGGCTATGTTGGGCGGAAAAACAGTCATACAACGCGTATACGAACAAGTGGCAGGCGTTTTGGATGACGCTTATGTAGCTACGGATGATGAACGCATTGAAGCTGCTGTTAAGGCGTTCGGGGGAAAGGTTGTGATGACTTCCGTTCACCACAAAAGTGGTACGGATCGTTGTTATGAAGCCTGTACCAAGATTGGAGGTGATTTTGACGTCGTAGTGAATATACAAGGAGATGAACCTTTTATTCAGCCTTCACAACTGGATGCGGTAAAGGCTTGTTTCGATGATGCAACCACGCAGATTGCTACGTTGGTGAAGCCTTTTACTGCTGATGAACCGTTTGCCGTACTGGAAAACGTGAATTCACCGAAAGTGGTAGTCAACAAGAACTGGAATGCACTTTATTTTAGCCGTTCTATCATTCCTTATCAGCGGAATGCCGAGAAACAGGACTGGTTGAAGGGACATACCTACTACAAGCACATCGGATTGTATGCTTATCGTACAGAGGTGCTGAAAGAGATTACCATGCTTCCACAGTCTTCTTTGGAACTGGTCGAATCTTTGGAGCAGCTTCGCTGGCTGGAGAACGGATACAAAATAAAGGTAGGTATCAGTGAAGTGGAAACTATTGGAATTGATACCCCGCAAGACTTGGAACGGGCAGAAGAATTTTTGAAGAATAGAATCTAATCTTATGGATCGTACGATACAACCTGAAATACAAACCCTGAAAAATTTTCGTATACTTCCTCCCGTTCGAATGACGTTGCCAAACGGTATTCCGTTGACTGTTATTAATGCGGGTGAACAGGAAGTGGTACGCATAGATGTACTTTTTGCTGGGGGGCGCTGGCAACAGTCGCAGAAACTGCAAGCTCTGTTTACGAACCGGATGCTGCGCGAAGGCACGAAAAAATATACGGCTGCCACCATTGCCGAGAAACTGGATTACTACGGCTCATGGCTCGAATTGTCCAGTTCGTCGGAATATGCATATATCACTGTTTATTCGTTGAATAAGTATTTGGCGAAAACATTGGAGGTGGTGGAATCTATGATTAAAGAACCGCTTTTCCCGGAGAAGGAATTGCATACTATCCTTGATACCAATATCCAACAATATCTGGTCAATACTTCCAAAGTTGATTTTCTGGCACACCGCAGTCTGTTACAGTCGCTTTATGGCGAACAGCATCCATGTGGCAGAATAGTGGTGGAGGAGGATTATCATGCCATCACTCCGGAAGTGCTCCGTGAATTTTATGAACGGTATTACCATTCGGGTAATTGTTCTATATTCTTGTCCGGCAAGGTGACAGAGGATATTATCAGCCGGGTGACAGATACATTCGGCACTTCTTTCGGCCAGCATCAGCAGCAGGTGTCGAGATTAAGTTTTCCTTTTACTGCTGTTCCCGGAAAGAGAATTTTTACAGAGCGTGAAGACGCCATGCAGAGTGCTGTGAAGATGGGATATACGACCATTACTCGTAATCATCCTGATTATTTGAAACTTCGGGTATTGATGACTTTATTCGGAGGTTATTTCGGCAGTCGGCTGATGTCTAATATTCGTGAAGAGAAGGGATATACTTATGGTATTTCGGCAGGAATCATGTTTTATCCGGATAGCGGACTATTGGCTATCTCGACAGAAACGGATAATGAATATGTGGAACCGTTGATACAGGAAGTGTATCATGAAATAGACCGCCTGCATCAGGAACCTGTGTCAGCCGAAGAATTGACTATTGTACGCAACTATATGTTGGGAGAAATGTGTCGTAGTTATGAGTCGCCTTTCTCACTTTCGGATGCGTGGATCTTCATAGCTACTTCCGGTCTGGATGATGACTACTTTTCACGTTCTCTGCTGGCTGTGAATGAGGTTACTCCGATGGAAATACAAGATTTGGCACAGCGCTATTTGTGCAAAGAGACATTAAAAGAGGTCATTGCAGGTAAAAAGTTGTCATAATTTGCTTTCCGAAAGTGGGCTGTTTGGGATAGAAATTGTATCTTTGTCCAAATTGTAATTCTAAAATGAGTAACGACTAAAACCAATGAGGAAATATCTATATACTACACTTTTGCTGGCTCTTCTTGCACAAGAGGGAGTGATGGCACAAGAAAATGAAGGAAAAAAAGGCGGATTTTTCGGAAAAATTAAAGATACATTCTCCACTGAAATAAAGATTGGCAACTATACTTTTAAGGATGGCAGTGTCTATACGGGAGAAATGAAAGGACGAAAACCGAATGGAAAAGGAAAAACAGTCTTTAAAAACGGTGATGTCTTTGAAGGAGAATATGTGAAGGGAAAACGTGAAGGATATGGAATTTATATGTTTCCCGACGGAGAAAAATACGAAGGACAGTGGTTTCAGGACCAGCAGCACGGAAAAGGTATCTATTATTTTATGAATAATAACCGTTACGACGGTATGTGGTATCAGGATTATCAGCATGGTGAAGGAACAATGTATTATCATAACGGTGATTTGTATGTAGGTAAATGGGTGAATGATAAGCGTGAAGGCGAAGGTACATACACTTGGGCGAATGGTGCCAAATATACCGGTCACTGGAAAAATGATAAGAAGAACGGCAAAGGCATCATGAACTGGGACGACGGCTGTAAGTATGAAGGAGACTGGAAAGATGATGTCCGTCACGGAAAAGGGGTATTTGAATATACCAATGGAGATAAATACGACGGTGATTGGGCGGATGATATTCAACACGGAAGAGGTACATACTACTTCCACACGGGCGATCGTTATGAAGGTTCTTATCTCTTAGGTGAACGCACCGGTGAAGGGGTTTATTATCATGCTAACGGTGACAAATATGTAGGTAATTTCAAAAATGGCATGCAAGACGGAAAAGGTACTTTTACCTGGGCGAATGGTGCTGTGTACGAAGGAAGCTGGAAAAACAATAAACGTGATGGCAGAGGAGTTTATAAATGGAGCAATGGCGATGTTTATGACGGTGACTGGAAAGACAACCGTCCCAATGGACAGGGTACTTTGAAAACCGTTGCTGGTATGCAATATAAAGGTGGCTTTATTGACGGATTGGAAGATGGACAGGGCGTACAAATCGACAAAGATGGTAATCGCTTCGAGGGCTTTTTCAAACAAGGAAAGAAAAATGGTCCTTTTGTGGAAACAGATAAAGATGGGAAGGTGATTAAAAAAGGAACCTATAAATTCGGAAGACTTCAATAGATGATAAATGGTAGTGGGCTGCGCATTGCGTGGCCTATTTTTTTGCATATATGTACCAGGTGATGGAATAATGATAATTGGTATGGACAAAGAAAAATGGATAATAACCCAAAGCGGTCATTATCCATTTTATAATTTCCTGTTGAAAGTAACTTCAACTATCATTTATCACTTGTCATCTGTTAAATGATGTATTGTGAACTGATAGATTCGTTATTCATCACTCGTTTGATTGTTTCAGCAAACATATCGGCAATACTCAACTGTTTTACTTTCGGGCATTTCTTTGCGTAAGGGATGCTGTCGGTAAATACCATTTCTGTCAGACCGGACTCTTGTACACGGAAAGAAGCCGGATCAGACATTACGCAGTGGCTGGCGATGGCACGTACTGATTTGGCACCGGCATCCAGCATAATGTTGGCTGCTTTGGTGATTGTTCCTGCTGTGTCAACTATATCGTCGATCAGTACGACGTTTTTACCTTCTACGTCACCGATGATTTGCATAGATGCTACTTCATTGGCTTTTTCGCGTGATTTGTTGCAGAGTACCAATGGTACACCGAGGTATTTGGAGAAAGTACTGGCACGTTTTGAACCTCCTACATCCGGTGTAGCAATAACCAGATTTTCCAGTTGCAATGACTGGATATAAGGAAGGAATACTGCTGATGCGTACAGGTGATCTACCGGGATATTGAAGAATCCCTGAATCTGGTCTGCATGCAAGTCCATCGTAATCAGACGGTCGATACCTGCAACAGACAGCAGGTCGGCTACCAACTTAGCGCCGATAGATACACGGGGTTTGTCTTTTCTATCCTGACGTGCCCATCCGAAATAGGGGACTACAGCTACAACGCTCTTTGCAGACGCGCGTTTTGCAGCATCGATCATCAGGAGAAGTTCCATTAAGTTGTCTGAGTTAGGGAAAGTGGATTGAACCAGGAATACGTGTGCGCCACGAATTGACTCCTCATATGAAACTGCAAATTCGCCATCGGCAAAATGGGTAATGTTCATATTTCCCAGAGGACAATCCAGGCTTGCGCAGATTTTTTCTGCCAGATATCTCGAGTTCGTTCCCGAGAATACCATAAAGGGTGCTTTTTCGCTCATTTTGTAATAGATGTTACCTATTTGTTAATTTGCCTGCAAAGGTAGGAATTTCTCTTATTATTTAGAAGGACTTATTGTATAAAAAATATTTTTCTCTCCAACTTATCGGAAATATTTGTAGATTTGCTTTCTGAAAACAGTTAATAGTCAAAAATGAGTTCACGCTTTCCTTTATATATAATAGGTATAGTGTTGTTTGCCTCTTTTTTTTCGTGCACTGATATGGTGCCGACCAAAGAGGTGCGCCTGATTGATTCATTAAACGGGAAAGCGTATACTTATCGTTATCGAAGCCTGGATTCTTCTTATAAATATGCCAATGAAGCCTATAGACAGGTGAATTTCTACAAGTCGGGGAAAGCGGAAGCATCCAACAACCTGGGGTTCTGTGCTTTTATGGCTATGGACTTTGACCGGGCGGAAGCGTTGCATAAGGAAGTATATAAACTGACTAAAAATGAACTCGAACTGTTGATTGCCGACATCGGACTGATGAAAATCTGTCAGCGGACGGCTATGAACAAAGAATTTTATGATTATCGTAATAGTGCGCTCAAGCGCATGAAACGTATTCGTGAAGAGAGTGATTTGTTTGCCGACCGTCACGAGGCACTACGGCTGGATTATGCATTCACCGAATTTTTCATCGTTTCTTCTATTTATTATTACTATCTGCAGCAACGGCAGGAGGCCATCACATCTCTTAACCGGATTCCGGAAGATGAAGCTTTGACAGATACTAATCAGTTGCTTTATTATCATTATATTAAAGGTTCGGCCTCGTTGGTGGAAGCAACCAAGCCGGAAGACCGGAAAATGCGTGAGTTCGACCAACTTTATATTACCTGGCGGACAGCTGTTCAGACTAATCATCCTTATTTCGAAGGAAATGGTCTGCAAGGATTGGCTAATCTGATGGTTTCACCTAATAATTTCGAACTTTTTCGGACGAGAAGGGGATATGCGCTGGATCAGTTTGGGTTTCCCGTAGATTCGCTTTTGCCTTTGCGAATGGCACAGCGTGCGCTTGAAAAATTTCGTGAGTACAATGATTTGTATCAGATTGCCGGTGCGTATGTGTCTATCGGTAAATATATGAATGAGCACGGACGTTATACGGAGGCATTGGATACGCTTGCAAAAGCGTTGGATTGTGTGAATCAACATCACATGCTCTATTATCACCATGCGGCGGATACATTGGATAAACTACATGTTTTTGTAGAAGGAGATACGACTTATACCGGGGTTCCATGGATCATGCAGGAAGATGTGAGAACGGTACCTGAATGGATCTCAAGGATTCGGGAGCAATTGAGTGTGTCGTATGCGGGGCTCGGGATGAAGTATGCTTCTGATTACAACCGGAATATATATTTGGATATTTTAAATTATACCCGTCAGGATAAGGAGTTGGAGAGCCGCTATCTTTCATTGGAAGCCGATTCACGACAAATGACGCTTGTACTTTCTTTGGTTATTGTCGGACTTGTATTGGTGGTTATTCTTTGGTGGTTTTTCAATAAACGGTCTAAAATAAGGAATCAGGTAGACGTGGAGCGTCTGCAACGGATTCTGACTCTTTGCCGGGATATAACTTCGTCCATTCCGATGAATGTTCCATTAATTCAACAAGGTATCGATCAATTATTTGGGAAAGGACGTCTTCAACTGGAAATTCCGGAGGAAGGAAAAGCGGCACTGGTTCCTCTGCATCGGTTGAACCGTGATGAAAAAGCATTGGTGCATGTGCTTGAACCGTATATTGTTTGGGCTGCGGACAATGAGCAGATGGTGGAAGCGTTGAGTGACGAGCGGATGCAGTTGGAAAAGCAACGGTATGTTTACGAACAACATATTGCGGGAAATAAACGTCAGAATCTTATAAAGAAGGCTTGTCTGGCCATTGTCAATGGTATTAATCCTTATATTGACCGTATCTTGAACGAAGTGCATAAGTTGACGGAGCGGGGGTATATTGATAATGCGAAGATTAAGAAAGAGAAGTATCAATACATTGATGAGCTGGTAACTACGATTAATGAGTACAACGATATTCTGGCTCTTTGGATTAAGATGAAGCAAGGAACGCTTAGCCTGAATATTGAAACTTTCAGTCTCAATGAACTGTTTGAGCTGCTAGGCAAGGGAAGACGTGCTTTTGAAATGAAAAATCAGAAGTTGGAAATTGAACCGACTACGGTTATGGTGAAGGCCGACCGGGCACTAACTTTGTTTATGATTAATACGCTGGCGGAAAATGCCCGTAAATATACTCCGGAAGGAGGAACAATTAAAGTGTATGCCCGTACTACGGAGGATGCGTATGTCGAGATCTCTGTGGAGGATAACGGAAGAGGTATTTCCGAAGAGGATGTGGCGCATATCATTGGTGAGAAGGTGTATGATTCCCGTGTGATTGGAATGAAGAATGCAGCCGATCCGGAAGTGTTGAAAGAAAACAAAGGTAGTGGTTTCGGATTGATGAATTGTAAGGGAATCATTGAGAAGTATAAGAAAACGAATGATTTATTCCGGGGATGCGTTTTTGATGTGGAGAGTGAACTGGGGAAGGGAAGCCGTTTTTATTTTCGTTTGCCTTCGGGAGTGCGTAAAGCAATGGGGGTATTGTTGCTTTGCTTGTTGCTTCCGTTGGGGATGGTTTCTTGTCTGCATGATCCGATTCCTCCCATGTTGCAGGATGGCGATTCGATTGTAGTAGTTATGGATTCTGCGTATGAGGATTTGCTGGATGTAGCGTCGGATTATGCGAATGCTGCCTATTTTGCTAATGTGGATGAAAATTATGAGTTGGCTTTGCAATATATAGATTCTGCGATGCTTTTTCTGAATGAGCATTATGAAAAATATGCGCGTCCGGATCGCCCACATCGGTATATGAAGCTGGTAGGTGAGGGAACGCCTGCTGAAATCAGTTGGTGGAACGAACTGTTTGATTCGGATTATCATGTAATTCTGGATATCAGGAATGAGGCGGCAGTTGCTTTTCTGGCTTTGAAACAGTTGGATGCTTATAGTTATAATAATTCGGCATTTACAGATTTGTATAAGTTACAGGGAGAGGATCAAACCCTCGAAGCATATTGCCGGCAGTTGGAGCGTTCGAATACCAATAAGACGGTAGGAATTATTTTATGCTTTGTTTTATTGATTGTTTCGTTGGTTGGATATTATTTTCTGTACATGAGAAAACGTTTGCAGAATCGTTTGAATCTCGAACAGGTACTTGAGATTAACCAGAAGGTGTTTGCTGCATCTTTGGTGAGACCGCAGGAACAGGAAAATGCAGAGGCACTTCAACGAGAAGAGAGTACGCTTAAAGAAATTCCGCAGCGGATTGTGGATGAAGCATTCGGTTCGGTAAATGAATTACTGACGATTGACCGGATGGGAATTGCCGTTTATAATGAAACGACACATCGGCTGGAATATGCTTCTCGTCCCGGACAGGAAATGCCGGAGATGGTAGAGCAGTGTTTTAGTGCCGGAGAATATCTTTCTGAGCAGCATCTTCAGGCAATTCCGCTGATGGTGGAAGCAGGGGGTGAGCATCAATGTGTCGGTGTGCTTTATCTGGAGCGCAGAGAAGGAACGGAACAGGAGACGGATCGACTGCTTTTTGAACTGGTAGCTCGTTATGTGGCTATTGTCGTGTTTAACGCAGTGGTGAAGCTGGCTACAAAATACCGGGATATTGAGTCGGCACATGAAGAAACACGTCGGGCTTCCTGGGAAGATAGCATGTTGCATGTTCAGAATATGGTACTTGACAACTGTCTGTCGACGATTAAACATGAGACGATCTATTATCCGAATAAAATCAAACAGATTGTAGGGCGGTTGAATACGCAGAAGCTTTCGGAAACGGAGGAGCGTGAAGCAGTGGAGACTATGACGGAATTGATCGAATATTATAAGGGAATTTTTACGATTTTGAGTTCGTGCGCTTCTCGTCAATTGGAGGAAGTCACTTTCCGACGTACTGTGATTCCGGTGCAGGAACTTTTGGATGCTGCCGGAAAATATTTCAAGAAGTTGATGAAGAATCGGCCGGAGAGGATAGAATTGGAAATAGAGTCGATGGAGGCGAAGGTGATAGGAGACGTGAATCAGTTGCGTTTTCTATTGGAAAATTTGATTGATGAAGCATTGACTGTGCGTGAAGATGGAGTGATACGTCTGCAAGCGCGCAAGGATAATGAATATATTCGTTTCCTCTTTACGGATACGAGACGTGAGAAGAGTGTGGAAGAGTTGAATCAACTATTTTATCCGAATCTGGCACGTATGACTTCCGGTGAAAAAGGGGAGTTGAGGGGAACGGAATATCTGGTATGCAAGCAGATTATCCGCGATCACGACGAATTTGCGGGACGTAGGGGATGCCGTATCAATGCCGAGCCGGCTGAAGGCGGCGGGTTTACGGTTTATTTCACTATTCCGCGCCGATAAAAGGAAAACACATAAAAGTTATTAGATAAGGAACATGGAAGAACAGAAGTTTAAAGTTATTATTGTAGAGGATGTAAAACTGGAGTTGAAAGGGACAGAAGAAATATTCCGTCATGAAATACCGAATGCAGAAGTAATCGGCACGGCAATGACGGAAAGTGAGTTTTGGCCGTTGATGGAGGCCCAGCTTCCCGATCTGGTATTGTTGGACTTAGGACTAGGAGGTTCTACGACCATTGGTGTTGATATTTGCAAGAATATATTCAAACGTTACAAAGGAGTTCGGGTATTGATCTTCACGGGTGAGATTCTGAACGAAAAGTTGTGGGTGGACGTATTGAATGCCGGTGCCGATGGAATCATCCTCAAAACGGGTGAGCTACTGACGAAAACAGATGTACAGGCTGTGATGGATGGAAAGAAATTGGTATTTAACTATCCGATTCTGGAAAAGATTGTAGATCGTTTCAAGAAATCTGTAGCCAACGATGCCAAGCGTCAGGAGGCTGTCATCAGTTATGATATTGATGAATACGATGAACGTTTTCTCCGCCATCTGGCTTTGGGTTATACGAAAGAGATGATTGCCAATCTGAAAGGAATGCCTTTTGGTGTGAAATCATTGGAGAAACGGCAGAATGATCTTATCGGACGTCTTTTTCCGAATGGTGAACGGGTGGGAGTGAATGCTACCCGGTTGGCAGTACGTGCATTGGAATTGCGTATTATTGATCTGGATAATCTGGAGCCTGACGAGGAGTAGTTGCTAAAGCAAACGAAAAATAATCCCGGAAAATGATGAAGAATAAATGGCGTATGCCCCATCCCGCTACGATGTTCCTTCTGCTAACAATGGCAGTGGTCTTTCTTTCATGGATATGCGATATCTATGGGTTGAAAGTGACATTGCCACAAACAGGTGAGGACATCCGTGTACAAAGCCTGTTGAGTCCCGAAGGAATCCGTTGGTGGTTGCGGAACGCTATTAAGAATTTCACGGGCTTTGCTCCGTTAGGCATGGTGATAATTGCTATGTTTGGATTGGGAGTGGCACAACATTCCGGTTTTATTGATGCATGTATCCGCATGGGGGTGGGAAACCGACAGGAAAAGAGGAAGATCGTCTTGTGGGTGATTGTACTTGGCTTGTTGTCGAATGCCATTGGTGATGGTGGATATATCATTTTATTGCCTATTGCTGCTATGCTGTTTCAATGGGTGGGGCTTCATCCGATTGCAGGGATTGTTACGGCTTATGTTTCCGTTGCGTGCGGGTATAGTGCTAATATTGTATTGAGTACGATGGACCCGTTGTTGGCGCATACCACGCAAGAGGCTGCACTGGCACAAACGGGTTATCAGGGGAATACAGAACCTCTTTGCAATTACTTTTTTATGAGTGCTTCAACGGTGGCCATTACGGCTATTGTGTATTGGATTACTCAAAAATGGCTTCTTCCTACGTTAGGTAAGTATGAAGGCAGTATGAAGGTGGTGGCTTACCATCCTCTGTCTCGTAAAGAGCGGCGTGCCATTATGATTTCCATTGTTGTGGCAGCTATCTATGTGGCTCTTATCTTGTGGCTTACTTTTTCTTCTTATGGAATTTTGCGGGGTGTGAATGGTGGTTTGATGCATTCGCCTTTTATTGCCGGTATTTTGTTTTTGCTTTCTTTGGGAGCAGGTATTACGGGAATGGCTTATGGATTCAGTTCCGGACGGTATCGCACTGACAATGATGTGATTGAAGGACTTACGCAGCCAATGAAGCTTCTTGGAGTGTATTTCGTTATCGCTTTCTTCGCTGCGCAGATGTTTGCCTGTTTTGAATATTCCCATCTGGATAAATGTCTGGCGATTATGGGGGCTGACTTGCTTTCTTCGTTTGAACCGGCTCCTTTGTCTGCTCTTGTTCTGTTTATTCTGTTTACGGCATTGATAAATCTGATTATGGTATCTGCTACCTCCAAATGGGCTTTTATGTCTTTTATCTTTATCCCGATGTTTGCACAGATGGGAATTGCTCCGGATATAGCACAATGTGCTTTCCGTATCGGAGATAGTTCGACGAATGCCATTACTCCTTTCTTATTCTATATGCCTCTGGTGCTTACCTATATGCGGCAATATGATAAGCAGATTACGTATGGTTCATTGCTGAAATATACTTGGAGATATTCATTAGGCATCCTGGTTGTCTGGACATTGCTGTTTATCGTTTGGTATTTGTTGAAAATACCGATGGGATTGTAGGGTTAAGGAATGATTGCCGGGCTCCGGTTTATCTGATTGGAATTTTGTTTTTCTGAATTAATCGCTATATTTGCACCGTTCCTTAAAGAAAGACAACGAATGAATCTACCAGAAATCTCTGAAAATCTAATTGAACAGTTAAATCACGGTAATACAAAAGCATTTGATAAAATCTATCATACCTACTACCTTTATTTGTGTGCGATAGCTGTTTATTATGTGCATGACAAGAGGGTGGCAGGGGAGATTGTGAATGATGTCTTTGTCGCTTTTTGGCAGAATCGCCACCATATCACTCACCCGGCTCTTCCGTACTTGCGGCGTGCTATTCAAAACGCAAGTATTAGTTATCTGCGTTCTTCCTACTTCAACGAAAAACAGATGACGGAACAGATGGAAGAAATCTGGGCTTTTCTCGAAAATCATATTCTTTCTTCCGATAATCCTTTGCAGGCATTGGAGCATAGCGAAATGAATACCATCATCATGAAGAAGGTGGAGGAATTGCCAGCCAAATGCCGTGCCATATTTAAAGCAAGTTTGTATGAGGGTAAGACATACAGTGAAATTGCCAAGGAGCAGAATATTAATGTGACCACTGTAAGAGTACAGATGAAAATAGCATTGACTAAGCTACGCGAATCACTGGGTACACCTTATATGATAGCTATTTTGATGTTTCTCTAAAAAAAATCGCTTTTCTTTTAAACGTTTCTTTTTTTATTGCGTATCTAGTTATATACACCCATAGAAAAAGTACGTTTATGAATGACTCTTATCATATAGAAGAATTGGAAATCCGGATAAGCAACTATCTGTCCGGTAACTGCACCGAAGAAGAGAAAGAAGCTCTGTTCGCTTATCTGGCTTCCAATGAAGATGCAGCTAAAATTTTCCGGGAGATGTCCGCAGTATGGGCTGTTTCTTCTGTGCCTGCATTTGCCAAAGTAGAGGATGCTAATTTATCACAGATAAAAGAAAAAATAGCCGCTGCTGAGATGAAACCTGTCCGTTCGCGGAAGATAGTTCCTGTGTGGCTGAAGGTAGCTGCTGCAATTATTTTGTTGTTGGGCTGTAATTACTTCTGGTACACTTATACTGAAAATCTTACGGAAGTATATACGAATGCGGATTTTCCTTATGAAATTAAAGTGCCAGCTGGTTCGCGGACGAATATTGTGCTTCCGGATGGAACAGAGGTTTCATTGAATGCGGGTTCTGTGTTACGTTATTGCCGTGGGTTCGGTATTCGTGAACGTGATGTTACGCTTGATGGCGAAGGATATTTCAAGGTGGCGAAAAATGAGAAGATTCCTTTCTTTGTAAATACGAATGGTGTACAGGTAAAGGTGGTAGGGACTGTTTTTAATGTACGCGCTTATGATGACGATAATTATGTAATGGTATCTTTGTTGGAAGGTCGTGTCAATTTAGCCACTTTGTCCGGTTCGGTAATGAAACTATTCCCTAGCGAACAGGCTTTTTACGATAAGAATACGGGCCGCATGGAGAAAATGAAATCAAATGCTAGTTCTGCCTGTGACTGGTTGGATGGTGGCCTGACATTTGAAGATGCTCCGTTTGCCGACATCGCACACCGTCTGGAGCGCAAATTCCAGGTGAAGATCAGTTTAGAGAGTGAACGTCTGAAAGCGGAACGCTTTTCCGGATGTTTCAATAGTAATCAAAGTATCAATGATATATTGGGAGAAATCAACGTTGAGAAGCAATATACATGGAAAGTTAGTGGAGACACTATCTTTATAACTGACAAGAAAAAGGAGGTAAAATAAGAAAAAGTAAAGTATGATTGGGAACTTAGTCGATAGATATATCGGCGGTTCAGCGTTGTATAGAAAGATATTATGTTAACCTTTAATAGTGAAAAATATGAGATTAATAGTAAAAAGAATATTATTAATGCTTCTGCTTTTGTCTGTAGGAAACGTTTTGACTGGTGGTTTCCAGCTATCGGCACAGGAACAAAGTAAGCGATTCAGTGTGAAAGTAGATAATATTACTTTGAAAGAAGCCATTGAAGTAATAAAGAAGCAAGGCAATTACTCTTTCCTGATTCGTAATAATGACATTGATTTGAATAGGAAAGTCTCTGTGAATATAAATAACGGTACTATTAATGATGTGATGGGACAATTGCTGGCCGGTACGGACGTCAGTTATGAAGTGAACGGACCCCGGGTGATTATGTTCCATGCAGTGACACCGCAGAAAGAACAGGAAAAAGCGTTTGTCTTAAAAGGTAGAATCACTGATCCTACAGGTGAAGGGGTGATTGGGGCAAATGTGAAAGTGGTCGATTCTACGGAAGGTACCATTACGGATATGGATGGCAATTTTTCTTTGATGGTTACTCCGAATGCCCGTTTATCCATATCGTATATCGGCTATGCCACACAGGAAGTGGTGGTGAAAGATCAACGTCCTCTCAATGTAACTTTGAAAGAAGATACTCGGTTAATAGACGAAGTAGTAGTTGTTGGTTACGGCGTACAAAAGAAAGCGAACCTGACAGGTGCGGTGAGCAGTGTGAAGATGGATGATGTTTTAGGTGATCGTCCGGTGGTGTCTGTGAGTGACGCTTTAAAAGGGGCAATGCCCGGCTTGCAGATTACAGGTAATTCAGGAAGACCCGGTGAAGAAATGAGTTTCAACATTCGTGGTGTCAACAGTCTGGATAAGAATGGGAAACCGCTGGTGCTGGTGGATAACGTGGAGATGGATATTAATATGCTCGATCCGAACGATATTGAATCGGTGACTGTTTTGAAGGATGCCGCATCTTCTGCTATTTATGGAGCACGGGCAGCTTTCGGTGTGATTTTGATTACTACAAAGAAAGGCTCGGATGCAACTAAACTCTCTATTAATTATTCAAATAACTTCTCTTTTAGCAGACCTGCCAATATGCCTCATAAGGCTACTCCGCTCCAAACGGTACAAGCTTATAAGGACATGGGGACAATCAATTATCAAAGTGGTCAGAACGTAGATACCTGGTTGGGACTTTTGAAGGAATATAATGCTAATCCGTCTGCATATCCGGATGGTTATGCAATGGTGGACGGGCTACGCTACAGCTTGGCAGAGACTGATCTTTTCGATGATATGATGGAGACTGGTTTCCAACAAACTCATAATATCTCGGTAGGTGGCGGTACGAAAGATATTTCTTATCGTTTCTCCTTCGGTATGGTGAATGAAAATGGGGTACTGGCTTCGGATAAAGATACGTACAAGCGTTACAACGTGTCTTCTTATCTCCGCTCGGATGTGTTTTCATGGATTACTCCGGAATTGGATATTAAATATACGAACTCGAACTCTTCATTGCCGGAAACTTCCGGAGGATATGGTATATGGGGAGCAGCAGTCGCATTCCCTTCTTATTTCCCTACTGGAACAATGAATATTGACGGCGAAGAATTACAGATCAATACTCCTCGTAACTTGATTGATCTGGCATATCCGACAACTATTCAAAAGAATAATCTTCGTATTTTCGGAAAGGTTACGATCAGTCCTTTGAAGAATGTGAAGTTGATTGGTGAGTATACATTCAATCATCTAAGTAACGAGAAAACGAAATTTGAGAAGAAGTTCTATTATGCACATGGAGGTAACTTTGTGAAAGAGGTTTCCACTGCCAATTCCAAGTATGAATATTCCAATGGTATTACGGATTATAATGCATTGAACTTCTATGCTAACTATAACAACTCATGGGGCAAACATGATGTAACGGTGATGGGAGGTTTCAATCAGGAGAGTAGTGACTATCGTTATGCAGAGATGTCGCGTATGAATATGATTAATGAAGATCTGCCGTCTATTTCGCAGTCGACAGGTGATTATTTTGCTAAGGACAAATTTGAACGTTATACGGTAAGAGGGTTGTTCTATCGCATCAACTATTCGTTTGCCGGCAAGTATTTGCTTGAAACGAACGGACGTTATGACGGTTCTTCCAAATTCCCGAAGAATAGCCGTTTCGGTTTCTTCCCTTCGGTTTCCGCCGGATGGCGTATCAGCGAGGAAGCGTTTATGAAACCTTTGAACTCTGTTCTTTCGAACTTGAAATTGCGTGGTTCTTGGGGTAATATTGGAAATCAGAGCATCACTCCTTACGCATATATTCCCGGTATGGATGCGGAACAGGCTTATTGGACTGTTTCCGGTATTAAAGTTACTACTTTGAAACCAGCTGCTTTGGTTAGCAATAGCTTTACTTGGGAAAAAGTAACGACAATTGATGTCGGATTCGATCTTGGGCTATTGGATAACAGATTGAATATGGTGTTCGACTGGTATCGTAGAGATACTAAGGGTATGCTTGCTCCGGGCTCTGAACTTCCGGGTGTATTAGGTGCAAGTGCCCCTTTACAGAACACGGCTGACCTTCGTTCTAAAGGTTGGGAAATCTCGGTTGACTGGAACGATCAGATCGGAAAAGTGAAATATAGCATAGGCTTTAATCTTTACGATGCGAAAACAAAGATTACTAAATACAACAACGAAACAGGACTGTTTGGCAAGGACAAGAACGATAATGAAACATATCGCGTAGGAATGGAACTGGGTGAAATTTGGGGGTATGTGACCGATCGTTTGTACACAGTAGATGATTTCGATGCAGATGGCAAACTGAAACCGGGTATTGCTAAAGTGGAAGGTTATAATCCGAATCCGGGAGATATATTATATAAGGACTTGGATGGTAATGATATTATCAACAGTGGTACCAGTACAACGAAAGATCCGGGAGACCGTAAAATCATTGGTAATAATACCCGGCGTTATCAGTATGGTATTCATGGTAGTGCAAGTTGGAACGGTTTTTCTCTGTCATTCTTGCTACAAGGAGTTGGTAAACGAGATTTGTGGGTGATGAACGATCTGTTTTATCCGCATTATGATGCTTGGACTACCGTTTATGATTCACAGTTGAATTATTGGACTCCGGAAAATACGAATAGTTATTTCCCCCGTATTTATGAGAAAGCGGCCGGAAATACAGATGCCAATACACGTGTACAAACTCGTTATCTACAGGATGGATCGTATTTAAGTATTCGTAATATAACGCTTTCTTATAATTTCCCGTCTAAGTGGATGAGTAAGATTGGAGTTAATAATCTGGCTGTGTTCTTCAGTGGTGAGAATCTTTATACGTTCGACCACTTGCCGAAGGGACTTGATCCGGAACGTTCTGTCACGGATGATTTAGGACAACGTGGTTTTACCTATCCGTATATGAGACAGTATTCGTTCGGTATAAACCTTTCATTCTGATTGTTTCACAACTTAAAGAGTAATTATTATGAATAAATATATACTATGTGTAAGCGTTAGTCTTTGTTTGTTGATGTCGTCTTGTCTAAATGACGAATTTCTGGAGGTTTATCCCAAAGGACAGCAAACAGAAGCATCGGTCTTTACTACCTATGACAACTTTAAAACGTATACATGGGGATTGTATAACGTGTTCTTCGGATATACGTATGATACAGGGCAAACGGATGAAATTTTCCGTGGTGATTTTGAATCGGATAACATGATAAAAGGATTGGATGGATATGAAGGTCAGTGGGCATATCGCAAAGCAAAGGCTACGGATGAGTCTAAAGATTGGGATTATGATTATATCCGTCGTGTTAACCTGATGCTCGATAATATTGATCATTCGGAAATGAGTGAAACCGAGAGGGAGCATTGGAGAAGTGTGGGATATTTCTTCCGTTCTTATAAATACTTTCAGATGCTTTCTAAATTTGGTGATATTCCTTGGGTAGAGCATGCTTTGACTGAGGAAAGTCCCGAGCTTTATGGAAAACGTGATAGTCGTGACTTGGTGGCTTCCAATATTCTGTCTAATTTGAAATATGCGGAAACACATATTGGCAGTAATATCGAAGCGGATGGGAAAAATACAATTAATATGTATGTGGTGAAAGCTCTTATTTCCCGTTTTGCTTTATTTGAAGGAACTTGGAGAAAATATCATGGTTTGTCGGGAGCGGATACTTATCTGGAAGAATGTGCCCGTGCTTCTGAAGAGGTGATTAAGCAATATCCGAATGTGCATCCTAAATATGATGAGTTGTTTAATTCGGAAACACTGGATGGGGTGACAGGTATTCTTTTGTATAAGGCTTATGAAACCGGACAGTTAATGCATGGTTTGACCCGTATGGTGCGTACAGGTGAATCTTATATTGAGGCAACGAAAGACGCGGTAGACAGTTATCTTTGTACGGATGGACGACCGGTTAGCACGACGACTAGCCGTTATGGGGGTGATAAGAATATGTATGGACAATTCCGTGATCGTGATTACCGGTTGTATTTGACGATCTGTCCTCCATATATGGTGAAGAAAGAAAACGGACCCAGTACGGCTGATTGGAAATATACGGATAATGCACAGGACAGGGAATTTATAGATTTAATGGCTACGATTTCCGGTGAAACTTATCATCGTTTGCCGTCTTCCAACTTTAAAGGATTCACCGTGCAAGGACAACCTCACTTTAAGAATATGAACTGGGGACAGGGCTGGAACGCTTCCCAAATGGGCTTCTGGGTATGGAAATATTATAATACACATACTGTAGCTACCAACGCGAATGGGGTGAATACAACAGATGCCCCGCTGTTCCGTATAGGTGAGGTGATGGTAAACTATGCCGAAGCGATGTGCGAATTGAACAAGTTCGACCAGGCTGCTGCGGATAAGTCTATTAACAAACTTCGGGCAAGAGCTAATGTGGCGAAAATGGTGGTGAATGATATTAATGATGCTTTTGATCCGAAGCGTGATCCTTCCGTTCCTGCTCTTTTGTGGGAAGTGCGTAGAGAGAGACGAGTTGAATTGATGGGCGAAGGTTTCCGTTTGGATGATTTGCGCAGGTGGAAGAAAGGAGACTATGTTAACAAACAACCGCTGGGTGCCTATGTGACAGGGGCTTCGGCCAAGAATTTGAAAGTAACGGGTGGTGCAGGTGCTGATGAAGGATATGTTTATTTCTTTGATACCCCGCTTGGATGGCAGGAACATTATTATCTGTATCCGTTGCCTTTGAAGCAATTGGCGTTAAATACGAATTTGGAACAAAATCCGGTATGGACAAAGTAATTTTAAATTGAAATGATGCACAAGACCTGTAATATTTTAGTATATTGCAGGTCTTGAAAATTTAAGGTAGAAAATGAAAAATAGAATATCAATAAAATATGCGTTTTTTTGTGGAACAGCTTGCTGCATCTCATCTATACTACGTGCACAACAGGATGCATCCCAAATGAATGTGCTTTTTATAATGGCTGATGATATGCGCCCCGAACTGGGGTGTTACGGGGTAGATGTAGTGAAAACTCCTAATATGGACCGTTTGGCGGCAAGTGGCGTCTTGTTTCAGAATGCGTATTGTAATATTCCTGTGAGTGGGGCATCCCGGGCTAGTTTATTGACGGGTGTATATCCTCATTACCCCGATCGCTTTATTAGTTTTTCCGCCTATGCCAGCAAAGATTGTCCCGAAGCAATACCTATTTCGGGATGGTTCACCCGGAATGGTTATCATACTATTTCGGACGGCAAGGTGTTTCATCATATCAGCGATCATGCGGATTCGTGGAGTGAGCCTCCTTACCGGAATCATCCGAATGGATATGATGTATATTGGGCGGAATATAATAAATGGGAACTTTGGATGAATTCGGAATCGGGAAAAACGATTAATCCGAAAACGATGAGGGGACCTTTTTGTGAATCTGCTGATGTTCCTGATACTGCCTATGATGATGGGAAACTTGCAAACCGAGCTATTCGTGACTTGAAAAGGATGAAGGAGGCTGGCAAACCTTTCTTCTTGGCTTGTGGTTTCTGGAAACCTCATTTGCCGTTCAATGCCCCAAAGAAATATTGGGATTTATATAAACGGGAGGAAATACCTTTGGCTACCAATCGTTTCCGACCTGAAGGATTGCCGGAGCAGGTTCGTAATTCGAGCGAGATATATGCGTATGCACGGGTTGCGGATACGAGTGATATTGACTTCCAGCGGGAGGTAAAACATGGATATTATGCTTGTTTGAGTTATGTGGATGCACAGATTGGCAAGGTATTGGATGCATTGGATGAACTGGGATTATCGGATAATACAATTGTGGTTTTGTTGGGAGATCATGGCTGGAATCTGGGAGAACATGATTTTATAGGTAAACATAATCTGATGAATACTTCTACTCATGTACCGTTGATTGTCCGTGTGCCGGGAATGAAAAAAGGAAAAACAAAATCGATGGTGGAATTTGTTGATTTGTACCCGACTTTATGTGAACTTTGTAAACTGCCTGTTCCCGCTGAACAGCTAAGCGGGCAAAGCTTTGCCGGGGTTTTCAAGAATCTGAAAGCTAAGACGAAAGGTGAAGTCTATATTCAGTGGGAAGGAGGAGATAATGCCGTTGACCGGCGTTATAGTTATGCGGAATGGATGAAAGGCGACGTGAAGAAAGCCAGTATGTTGTTTGACCATCGGATTGACGGGAAGGAAAACAAGAATCGGGTCGATGAAAAAAAATATAAGAATAAGGTTGAATCATTATCTTCTTTTATCAGAATAAAGAAGTCATCATTAAAGAAATAATATGAAAACAGTTTTATTACAGTCCAGCCGTTTGGTATCGGTTGTTTTATTCATGCTTTACGGAATGTCGATGTTTGCCCAGCGACAGGATATCTTGCTAAATAATGATTGGAATTTCCGGTTTTCGCATCAGGTACAGAAGGGAACAGGGGTAAGAGTTGATTTGCCTCATACTTGGAATGCGCAGGATGCTTTGTCCGGTAAGATAGACTATAAACGGGGAATTGGTAATTATGAGAAGAATTTATTTATTCGTCCCGAATGGAAAGGAAAACGTCTTTTTATTCGTTTCGAAGGAGTGAATAACATTGCAGATGTGTTTATAAATCGTCGTCATATAGGTGAGCATCGTGGGGGATATGGAGCTTTTATCTTTGAGATCACAGGAAAGGTGGAATATGGAAAAGAAAACTCTATATTAGTACGGGTGAATAATGGTGAACAGTTGGATATTATGCCTCTGGTCGGTGACTTTAATTTTTACGGAGGTATTTATCGTGATGTACATTTGTTGATTACTGATGAGACGTGTATTTCTCCTTTGGATTATGCTTCCCCCGGAGTACGTCTGATACAGGATAGTGTGAGCCATCGGTATGCTAAGGTGCGGGCTATTGTTGATTTATCAAACGGGAGTAGTGGTAATCAGGAAGTGGAGCTTAACGTACGCCTGTTAGATGGTCAAAGGGTGGTGAAAGAAGGAACAAAGAATGTGAATCTTTCTGGAAACGAAGTAATGCAGCAGGAACTTACATTTGAAATCGATCAGCCTCATTTGTGGAATGGTCGTCAGGATCCTTTCCTTTATCAGGCGGAAGTGACTCTTTTCCGGAATGGTCAGATGGTAGATCGTGTTACACAACCGTTAGGACTTCGTTTTTACCGGATCGACCCTGATAAAGGTTTTTTCCTGAATGGAAAACATTTGCCTCTTCAAGGCGTTTGCCGTCATCAGGATAGGAGTGAGGTGGGCAATGCGCTGCGCCCGCAACACCATGAGGAAGATGTGGCATTGATGTTGGAGATGGGAGTGAATGCTGTTCGTTTGGCGCATTATCCGCAGGCTACTTATTTTTATGATCTGATGGATAAGAATGGTATTATTGTATGGGCTGAAATACCTTTTGTGGGTCCTGGTGGATATAATGATAAAGGTTTTGTGGATTTACCTGCTTTCCGTGCCAACGGAAAAGAGCAGCTCAAAGAACTGATTCGTCAACATTATAATCATCCTTCTATTTGTGTATGGGGGCTGTTTAATGAGTTGACGGAGTTGGGAGATAATCCGGTTGAGTACATCAAAGAATTAAATGTGCTGGCACATCAGGAAGATACTACCCGGCCTACGACCTCCGCAAGTAATCAAATGGGAGATTTGAATTTCATAACGGATGCTATTGCTTGGAACCGTTATGATGGATGGTATGGTGGCACTCCCGCTGATTTGGGGAAATGGTTGGATCGAATGCATAAGGATCATCCGGAAATATGTATTGCTATCAGTGAATATGGTGCCGGCGCAAGTATTTACCATCAACAAGATTCGTTGGTTAAAACTGTACCAACCAGTTGGTGGCATCCTGAAAACTGGCAGACGTATTATCACATTGAAAACTGGAAAACAATCTCTTCCCGTCCTTATGTATGGGGGAGCTTTGTCTGGAATATGTTTGATTTTGGCGCTGCACATCGCACTGAAGGAGACCGTCCCGGAATTAATGATAAAGGTTTGGTTACCTTCGACCGGAAAGTTCGTAAAGATGCTTTCTACTTCTATAAGGCCAACTGGAATAGGGAAGAACCAATGCTTTATTTAACAGGCAAACGTAACACAGTACGTACACAACGTTTGCAAACAATTACTGCTTTCACGAATCTGTCAGGAGCCGAATTGTTTGTAAACGGTAAGAGTTATGGTAAAGCAATACCGGATTCGTATGCTATTCTGGAATGGAAAAATGTGGAACTAGAACCTGGTGAAAATGAAATAAAGGTTGTTTCCACTAATAAGAAGTTACCTTTGAGCGATAGTTTTCATTGTAGATTGTGATAGGTAGTTTAAATGATAATCGGAAAGAGCACTGTAAACAAAGTAGGTTTGCAGTGCTTTTTTTCTAGGGGTTTCTCTTTTGGGAGATAATAATCCTTCCTGAATCTATAACAGCGGATAATGATACTCCAACAGTATAACAGATCATATCTGACCATAGAAAACCATGTCCAAAGATTAATGCTCCAAGTGTGGTGTTTCGTACAGTATTTGCCCAGTCTGCTTGGTATAGTTGGCTAATTTCTATACAATAAGAAAATAATAAGGAAATAACAATGGTCTTGAGTATAGATAATGACGGGAAAAGAAAGCGTATTCCACAATACACCATGGCTGCCCAAAGCGTATCGCCTGAATACTCTGCGATAAATTCGGGCAATATATCACCATGTTTTCGGGAAGCCAATCCTAACACTATAATTGCGGAAGTAATTGCTAAATAAATCCAACGTTTGTTTTTCACGCAGTAATGTTTTAGTATGGTGCAAATTTATAAAATTAAGTTGGATAACTTGGCAGGATGGATCAAACTCTGATAAAAACAGATTTTATTTACATACTAAACTTTTCGTTCTTTTGAAATGTTATAAGGTCGTTCGAGCTTTATCTCGATAAATGTGTTCATAACCAACCGATTTACGCAATTGTTGTGGAAACGGCTGCAGTTGGTCACTTAAAAAGTTAGTAATTAAAATAATAGAGTTATGAAGAATCTTTTTCGACCGTTGTTAGTACTGACAGGATGTATAGTATTGGCGAGTTGTGTAAGTCAGAAGCAATTTAAAGGTTTAAAAACTGATTATACAAAGTTGCAAAAAGAATATCAGGAAAGTCAATTGCAGCTAAGAGAAAATCAGGCACGTTCAACAAGTCTTGAGGAGAGACTTGCCGAAGCGCAGCGGAATAATAGTGAGTTACGCAAGAGCTTGTCCGATATGCAAAGCATCTTGAATAAGAGTCTTACACAGAGCTCTCAAGGGAATATGAATATGGGTAAGTTAATAGATGAGATCAATGCTTCAAACCGTTTCATCCAGCATTTGGTTAAAGAAAAGAATAGATCAGACTCTTTGAATCTCGTAATGGTCAATAAACTTACCCGTTCGCTTACCCGTGAAGAGATGCGTGACTTGGATATTAAGGTATTGAAAGGTGTTGTATATATTTCCTTAGCAGATAACATGCTTTATAAATCAGGAAGTTATGAAATTAGCAATAAAGCAGAGGCTGTGCTTAGTAAAATAGCCAAAATCATTCAGGACTACAAAGATTATGATGTTCTGGTAGAAGGAAATACAGATACCGATCCGATATCTCGTACGAATATACGTAATAATTGGGATTTGAGTGCGTTGCGTGCTTCATCTGTTGTTCAGGCATTACAGAATATTTATGGTATAAATCCCAAACGCCTGACTGCTGCCGGTCGAGGTGAATTTAATCCGGTAGCCGGTAATGATACGGCAGAAGGAAAAGCTCGTAACCGCCGGACCGAGATTATTATAACTCCTAAACTGGATCAGTTTATGGATTTGATAGATCAGGCTCCTGATAATTCTTCATCAGGTATAGTGGGGGATGAGAATACAAAAGAGTAAAGGAAATATTTCCATCTAGGGCTAATAATAAAGCGATGAATTTGAATTCATCGCTTTATTATTAGCAATTTGAAACAGATACAGTAAAGTGTTAGAGGTATCTATATTTTATTTTCAGAGCTTGAGAAATTGCTCTATTTTATAGAGAGTCCGATTTGAAATGAGTATTGCTGATTTTAAATGTTTTCGGCAGATGGACCTATTTTGAAAATTCAAACTCATATGGATAAGGAGTTTGATTCCATGAAACCCATTCTATCTTTCCATAATTATGCAAATCACATGGGAAAACTACAGAATAGTCCCATGGATTATATCGATATGGTATGTCAACATATTGACAAGCATATTTATTTGAATATAGCCAATGATATCCTGTTTTAGAGTCGCTATATATTGCTACCATAAAATATTTACCAATCTTTACTTTAGCGGAAGTATATGTTTCCTTTATTGACGAGGCAAATATATAGTACAAAGGAACACACAAAACCACGTATTAGCAAATTTTACGCCAACAAATTGAGCTTAGAACTGTATTTTCAGGAATTATTCCTTTTTCATTTTCAGAACCTTCTCCAAATTATCAAAGGAATATTTCATATATACTTTATAATTTAATGCACCAAGTTAAAATGAATTTTATGTGAAAAAGAATCTCTCCCTTCTTTTTTTGAGTGGCTATTTTACATTAATCAGCAGTATACTTATGTCATAAGATAGTTCTGTTTTGATGTAAGAACGATCTTTTTTGTGAAATACAGATTAGAATAGGGAGTCTATGTAGATTGTTTTTTTTAATTCAGAAATGAACTTTTTTAGAAAAGCAAAACGCTAATTATCTGTTGATAATCAGCGTTTTATTTAAGTGATTCCGAAGCGATTCGAACGCTTGACCCACGCCTTAGAAGGGCGTTGCTCTATCCAGCTGAGCTACGGAACCAGCCTTATTTGCGGATGCAAAGGTAGTGCTTTTTATGAAAACTCAAAAACTTTCTGGCATTTTTTTATTCATATATTTCTTTGTGACTATGAATCAGTAGTTTATAATAGAGGTGGCATTTTGTTTATTTATATGGTTTGGGAAGAATGAATAGAAAAACGCCATTTTTACGAAGAATAACGAACGTTATATAGGTTTCAAAAAGCTCAAAAAAATAAAATAGGGTTGTGTTTTTCTATTATAACTTTTACTTTTGAACGATAAACAACTAAAAAACACATAAAGTTATGAAGAAATTGATTTTTTTATTTGCATTTTGTATTGTAGTGACTAATGTTTTTGCACAAACCGCCCCAGAGCAATTGAAAAAAGAAGGAAATGATGCATTTAATGCTAAAAATTATCCAGTAGCGTATGCGAAGTTCAGCGAATATCTGAAACAGACTAATAATCAGGATTCTGCAACAGCTTACTATTGTGGTATAGCAGCAGACGAAGTGAAAAAGTATGCGGAAGCCGTGACCTTTTTCGATATTGCTATTCAGAAAAAATTTAATATAGGAAATGCGTATGCTCGTAAAGCTTTGGCTTTAGATGCACAAAAGAAGACTGCTGAATATGTAGCTACATTAGAAGAAGGGCTGAAAGTCGATCCTAAGAATAAGACAATGGTGAAGAATTATGGTCTTCATTATCTAAAAGCAGGACTTGCAGCACAGAAAGCAGGAAAAGCAGAAGAAGCTGAAGATTGTTTTAAGAAAGTAATTCCTTTGGATCACAAGCAATATAAAACAAATGCATTGTACAGTTTAGGAGTTCTGTGCTATAATGATGGCGCTAATATCCTGAAGAAAGCTGCTCCTTTGGCAAATTCTGATGCAGATAAATATGCTGCAGAAAAAGAAAAAGCTGATGGTAGATTTAAAGAAGCATTAGACTATCTGGAAGAAGCTGCTAAGATCTCTCCGGAAAATGAAAATGTGAAGAAGATGCTTCCTCAAGTGAAAGCTGTTATGAAGTAATTTGACCAATTTTATAAATGATAAAGGGTTGCCGATATGACACATCGGGCAACCCTTTTTTATTGCTATCTTTTTCTAATCTATACTTTTTGCGTACATTTGCCTTCCCTAAACGTAGAAGTATTTTATGCACTTATATAATAAGGAACAGGCTATCAAACGAATGAATCAGTTTGGACAACTCCATCGTCCTTTCATTTTCATTATAAATTATCTACAAGATGTATCTTATATAGAGGAGGTCACTGCTGTTGATTCTACTGAAGTTTTATATAATCTGAATGGATTTACCAATCAGATCATATCAGCAGAAGATAATATAGCCACTTACTCTGCAAAAACAATGCCTTCACTACATTGGCAGCCTTTCGCAGAATCTTTCTCTTCCTATCAACGCTCGTTTAATATTGTGCGACAGAACATCCTGGCAGGAAATAGCTTCCTTACTAATTTGACGTGTCGCACTCCGGTAGAAACCAATCTCACTCTGAATGATATTTATTTTCATTCAAAAGCGATTTATAAGCTATGGATTAAAGACCGTTTTACGGTTTTCTCTCCTGAAATATTTGTTAGAATTCATCAGGGAAAAATTAGCTCATATCCGATGAAGGGAACCATTGATGCTTCAATTCCCTTTGCTGCTCAATTATTGATGAATGATCCAAAAGAGACTGCCGAACATGCTACCATTGTAGATCTGATTCGTAATGATTTAAGTATGGTTGCCAACCGAGTGTCAGTTTCCCGGTATCGGTATATGGATAGGTTACAGACTAATCGGGGAGCTATTTTTCAGACGAGTTCTGAAATTCAGGGTATATTGCCTGAAAATTATCAGGAGCATTTGGGAGATATTATTTTCAGATTACTGCCAGCCGGTTCTATTACCGGTGCTCCAAAGAAAAAGACGATGCAGATTATCCAGGAAGCTGAAACCTACGACAGAGGATTTTATACAGGAGTTATGGGATATTCTGATGGCATTGATTTAGATAGTGCCGTTATGATACGTTTTGTAGAACAGGAAGGAGAGAAGATGTATTTTAAAAGTGGAGGTGGGATTACCTGCCAGAGTGATGTGGAAAGCGAGTATAATGAAATGAAACAAAAAGTATATGTACCCATTTATTGAGACTATCCGGATAGAGGATGGACAGATTTATAATCTTGATTATCACACAGAGCGCTTTAATGAAACCCGTGCAGCTTTTTGGAAAGACAGCACTCCGCTGGATTTACGGGAATTTATATCTCCGCCAACTTTAAATGGAATTCATAAATGCCGGATTGTATATGGAAAAGAAGTGGAAGAAGTTACGTATGCGCCCTATCAGATGCGACAGGTATCTTCTTTGCATTTGGTTGTGTCCGATACCATTGATTATACTTATAAAAGTGCGCATCGGGAAGAACTGAATGCCTTGTACGCTCAAAAAGGAATGGCGGATGATATTTTAATTGTGAGAAATGGCTATCTGACAGATACCTCTATAGCTAATGTTGCTCTCTATGACGGAGATACCTGGTTCACACCAGCTCATCCGTTACTCCGGGGGACGAAACGAAGCGAATTTCTGGACAGGCAGCTCATTGTTGAGAAAGACATTCCGCAAATATGTTTGAAAGACTATTCCCATATCATGTTATTCAATGCAATGATTGACTGGAAACACATTATATTGCCTATAAATGAGAAACATTTAATTCTATAAACTATAATTAACTGAAATATACAGAGAACTGCTGAACAAAAGTCTCTTTTGTACTGTTATATTTATGTGTTTTTCATAGTATTAGATATAAGATTAATTAAAGAGATTGTACTTCACTTGTGAAAGCTAAAGTACGTCAGAGACAGAAGAGTCTGTTTTTTTGATAAATGTGTTAGAGCATCGGTTTTACCAGGCCGATGCTTTTTTTATGTCCTTTTACCCCCTTTTGTAGTTTATATGAAATAAAATTTGTACGTTTGTAGAGTAATAATAGAAAATGATAAAGATGAACATACCCGTTATCTTTCAGTTTTTAAAAGATCTTTCCGCGAATAATAATCGTGAGTGGTTTAATGAGCATAAGGCAGAATATGAAACAGCCCGTGCCGAGTTCGACAACTTTTTGGCAACAGTGATCGCCCGTATTTCCCTGTTTGATGAAACTATCCGGGGGATTCAGCCCAAAGACTGTACTTATCGTATTTACCGGGATACCCGCTTCTCTGCGGATAAAACACCTTATAAAATACATTTCGGAGGTTATATCAATGCCAAAGGAAAGAAGTCCGATCATTGTGGATATTATGTACACTTGCAGCCGGATGGTTCTATGCTTGCCGGAGGAAGCCTGTGTCTGCCTACCAATATCCTGAAAGCAGTGCGACAATCTATCTATGATAATATCGAAGAGTTTGTTGCGATCGTAGAAGATCCGGAGTTTAAGAAATACTTCCCGGTGATAGGAGAGGATTTTCTGAAAACAGCTCCGAAAGGTTTTCCGAAAGATTTCAAGTACATTGATTATTTGAAATGTAAAGAATATGTTTGCTCTTATAATGTTCCAGATGACTTCTTTACCCGACCGGATATGTTGGAACAGATAGACAAAGTGTTCCGGCAATTCAAACGGTTTGCCGATTTTATAAATTATACGATTGATGATTTTGAATAAATAATGCCTAGAATATAAACTTTAAAATTTAACTTATATGGTAGTAGATACTTTAGAAAATCTGGAGAAATATGCGTCTTTAAACCCTCTGTTTGCACAGGCTATTGAATTCTTGAAGTCTCATGACCTCCAAGCCATGGAAGTTGGTAAGACAGAACTGAAAGGAAAAGATCTGTTGGTGAATATTGCACAAACCAAACCTAAAACAAAAGAGGAAGCCAAACTGGAAACTCATAACGAATTTATTGATATTCAAATCCCATTGTCGGGAACAGAAATAATGGGGTATACTGCTGCTAAAGACTGTGTTCCGGCAGATGCACCTTACAACGAGGAAAAAGATATTACTTTCTTCGAAGGATTAGCAGAAACATACGTTGCCGTAAAACCGGGAATGTTTGCTATCTTTTTCCCGCAAGACGGTCATGCTCCCGGTATCACTCCAGATGGTGTGAAGAAAGTAATCGTAAAAGTAAAAGCATAATCCTAATTCAATTCTGATATGGAAAAGACACTTAATCTCGTAAAAAACGATCCCTGGCTGGAGCCTTTTGCCGGTGCTATCACCGGACGCCATCAGCATGTATTAGACAAAGAAGCTGAATTGACGAATAAGGGAAAACAAACCCTTTCAGATTTTGCATCGGGGTATCTTTATTTTGGATTGCATCGCACCGATAAGGGGTGGACTTTCCGTGAATGGGCTCCTAATGCTACTCATATTTATATGGTGGGTACATTTAATAATTGGGAGGAAAAAGCTGCCTACAAGCTGAAAAAACAAAAGAATGGCATTTGGGAAATCAACCTGCCGGCGGATGCCATTCATCATGGCGATCTCTACAAACTGAATGTATATTGGGAATGCGGACAAGGCGAACGTATTCCTGCGTGGGCTACACGTGTGGTACAGGATGAACAGACCAAAATATTCAGTGCACAAGTCTGGGCTCCGGAGAACCCCTATAAATTCAAGAAGAAAACATTTAAGCCCGACACGAATCCGCTGTTGATTTATGAATGTCATATCGGAATGGCACAGCAGGAGGAAAAAGTGGGCACATATAACGAATTCCGCGAGAAAATACTTCCTCGTATTGCTGAAGAAGGATATAATTGTATCCAGATTATGGCTATTCAGGAACATCCATATTATGGAAGCTTCGGCTATCATGTATCCAGTTTCTTTGCTGCCTCTTCGCGTTTTGGTACCCCCGATGAACTAAAAGCATTGATTGATGCTGCTCATGAGATGGGTATTGCTGTGATTATGGACATCGTTCATTCACATGCAGTGAAGAATGAAGTAGAAGGACTAGGAAACTTTGCCGGTGATCCGAATCAGTATTTTTATCCGGGCGCTCGTCGCGAACATCCGGCTTGGGACTCTCTCTGCTTTGATTATGGCAAGAATGAAGTGATCCACTTCCTGTTGTCAAACTGCAAGTACTGGCTGGAAGAATATAAATTTGACGGATTCCGTTTTGATGGAGTGACTTCTATGTTATATTACAGCCATGGACTGGGTGAAGCTTTCTGTAACTACGGAGATTATTTCAACGGTCATCAGGATGATAATGCGATTTGTTACCTGACACTGGCTAATGAAGTGATTCATCAGGTAAATCCGAAGGCGATAACCATTGCCGAAGAAGTTTCCGGTATGCCGGGACTGGCTGCCAAAGTAGAAGATGGCGGTTACGGCTTCGATTATCGTATGGCCATGAATATTCCGGACTACTGGATCAAGACAATCAAAGAAAAGATCGATGAAGACTGGAAGCCTTCCAGCATGTTCTGGGAAGTAACCAACCGTCGCCAGGATGAAAAGACCATTTCGTATGCAGAAAGTCATGACCAGGCATTAGTAGGAGATAAGACGATTATCTTCCGCCTGATTGATGCCGATATGTACTGGCACATGCAGAAGGGAGACGAAAATTATGTTGTCAACCGTGGTATTGCTTTGCATAAAATGATCCGCCTGTTGACCTCTTCGACTATCAACGGAGGTTATCTGAACTTTATGGGAAATGAATTCGGGCATCCCGAATGGATTGACTTCCCGCGTGAAGGTAACGGATGGTCGTGCAAATATGCCCGCCGCCAATGGGATTTGGTGGACAACAAAAATCTGACCTATCACTATATGGGGGATTTTGATAAAGAAATGCTGAAAGTTCTCAAGAGTGTGAAAGATTTCCAGGCAACACCTGTTCAGGAAATATGGCATAATGATGGCGATCAGGTATTGGCATACGAACGGAAAGACCTTATATTTGTCTTTAACTTTAATCCAAAGCAGTCATTCACTGATTATGGATTCCTGGTAACTCCGGGAGCTTATGAAGTGATACTGAACACCGACGATGTAGCATTTGGAGGAAATGGTTTAGCAGACGACTCTGTCGTGCACTTCACTATTACCGATCCGCTGTACAAGAAGGAAAAGAAAGAGTGGCTGAAACTCTATATTCCTGCCCGTACCGCTGTAGTACTTAGAAAGAAAAAATAATTTTATCTTTAAATCAAGAAGCCCCCGCAAATATTATTGAATATCTGCGGGGGCTTTCTCGTTTATTACCCTATTATATAATTCAGTTCCTAGTTTTCCAGAAAGGTACTTGGCCCGAGAATATCATACATATCACTAACGTTGCGCGTTTTGAGCAATACCCCTTGTGGAGTATAGAATAACTGATATTTGATGTCGACATTATCTTGCCCTACCTTAATTACTATAATAGCCTGCCATTTGGGAAACTCCACCATTGTCACATTATCTACCACCCAATTTGCGTATGGGCCGGATACAAAGGCATTATAGACTGTTGGGGTCAGCCGGTCGAGACTGACAAGATCAGTCTGCGTCATCACCCATTGTCCCCGAACGTTGAACCATACATTTTTAGTAAATCCGTTCATTGCAAAGTTGGCACAATAATATCCGTCGTCTTGTGACCAGGCGACGCCATTTGCTTTAGGATACATTTTCTTGAAAGTCGACTGTACATTGCCGGGAGGGGTATCTCCAAAGACAGATGTAGATAATAGCAGAAACAATGCGATTGCACAAATCATAAATTTCTTCATAAGCTTTGAGTTTAGAGGATTATTTATCTACCTAAACAGCCTTTGAGAATATTTGTTTGAGTGATGTGCATAAAATAATCCCCCGGTCATTCATAAGTGACCGAGGGATGAAGAGTATACAGATCTTAGTCTTTTTATTTAAAAAGTAATCTTTAAAATCTTTCCGTTATAGCCTCCTACCGAAACATCCGTGGGCTTATAAGGTAATAGACTGATTTCTTCTTTAGCGCCCGTCATCAAATCAGTGGCCTGATAAGATTCCATTTGAGGAATCTGTAAAAAGTCGAAAGCATGTGAAGGCACATTGATAGCAACATCTACCAGTTGACTGTCGAAATTAATAATGAAAAACAGAATCTCATTTTTATATTTTCGCATAAAAGTATATTGTTTATGCTCATTGAAACGCCATCCGTTTATATTGGCATACATTAAATCAAAGAATACTCCCTTGCTGATTGCCTGCTCTTCATTACAAATCGTCAGTACTTTTTGGTAGATAGAGTAGAGGTGTTTATGCTCTTCAGTAAGCATCTTCCCGTCAAATTTACCTCCGTTGCGCCAGCGTCGTATGCTGTCTACACTCCAATAATCGAATATAGTAGTCCGTCCGTCCCTTCCGCTAAATCCTTCACTATCCATGCCCAGTTCTCCAAACTCCTGACCGAAGTAGATCATCATAGGATTAGTGTTCATACAGGCGGAAACGATCAGTGCGGGAATTCCTTTACGCGGGTTGCCGGCAAAGAAATCAGAAGCGATACGTTGCTCGTCGTGATTCTCCAGGAAGTTGAGCATCTTTTTCTCTATTCCATTCAGACTTTGCCAGCAATGAGTGATAGCGGATGCAGATTCATATCCACAAGCTACATTGCGTAACGTGTCATACAGCCCTACCTTATCATACAGGTAATCAAACTTGCCGCGGAACAGATAGTTACGGTATTCACCTGGATTGTAAACCTCTGCGATGAAAAGTATTTCAGGATAAGCCTCTTTTACTTGAGGAATAGCCCATTCCCAGAATTCAACAGGAACCATTTCGGCCATGTCGCAGCGGAAACCGTCAATGTCTTTTGATGCCCAGAAAAGAAGAATGTCCAGCATCTTTATCCAAGTATCCGGAGTCGGGGAGAAGTGGCAGGTACCGCCATTCTGATAATCCACTCCATAGTTTAATTTCACTGTTTCATACCAGTCGGTGATATTGGGAGTAGCATCAAAACGATTGTTACCGGTAGCTTTCGCCGGGAATTCCCGGTAAGGCTCTGCTGCACCGTCTTTCATATCAAACTGGGCATGAAGTTCCGCTTGCGGAATATAATAGAAATTATTATATGGGCTGAAAGATTGGCTGGAGTCATCGTTAGCTCCCAATTCGGTCGTACCGTCCGGTTGTGCATCCGAGTGATATTGGCGTGCTACGTGATTAGGTACAAAATCAATAATTACTTTCAGACCTGTGCGATGTGTGCGATGTACCAGATTCTCAAATTCTTTCATACGTCCTTGCACGTCGTTAGCCAAGTCAGGATCTACATCATAATAATCCTTGATAGCATACGGAGAACCAGCTTTTCCTTTCACAATAGCAGGATGATCCGGACTGATATTATAACGGCGATAGTCCGTTTGAGTGGCATGCTCGATGATGCCTGTATACCATATATGTGTAGCACCTAATTTCTTGATTTCACCAAGTGCTTTGAGCGTGAAATCAGCCATTTTCCCGCAACCATTGGTGGCAATGTCTCCATTGTAGACACAGTGGTTGTTGTTATTTCCAAACAGGCGGGTGAATACTTGGTAGATAATTATTTTATTTTCGTCATTCATATAGAGTAGATTATTAATATTCGTATTCATTCTTGTTTCTGATGGATAGGAGATTATTTCCATATTTTCCCCTTTTCTTCCAACAGTTGACTAAGTACTTCGTTAGCTGTATTATAGCCTTGCCCGAAGATTTCTTCAGCTTTTTCCAGTTCGGTGTTACTGTACCCGTATAGGTTGTATGGTTCGATTAATAAATCGCATTTTTCTCTTTCGGGAAAGGTATTGGCGCGGAACATGAAATGGAATGAGCGCATAGCAATGCTTACAATATTCATTTTGTAATCCTGTGCCATGATGGGACTTACGTTGACAGCTACCACTTTATTGCAAACCCTGCGCAGGGTAGAGACCGGAAGATTCATCATCAATCCTCCATCCACATAGTTAGTGCCGTCTATGTTGACCGGAGAAAACATGACAGGCATACAGCAGGAAGCGGCGACCCGTTCCGCTATGCTTCCCCGATGAAAGTGAACCATGCGACCGTGATCGAGGTCAGTTGCTGTGATAATCAGGGGAAGTTGTAGCTCTTCCAGATTTTTTGCTTTTAAGTTAGTCCGGAGAAAATCAATAAATTCACAGAGGTCAAATAGTCCCTTCTTGGGAATCACCAGTTTGGTTAAATCCTGGAATTTATGTCCGGAGAAATAATCAAGTACTTTGTGCGGCTCGTTGCCGTCCGCGTAAAAGACACCTGCAAGTGCCCCTGCACTTACTCCAGAGATGATTTCCGGTTTAATATCATGTTCCAAAAGAGCTTGCATGACTCCCAAATGGGCAAATCCTTTAATAAATCCTCCGCTTAGTGCATAGCCAATCTGATATTTCCGGCTATTCCAGTTATTTGTGAATACCTCCATGAATTGCTTTCTTTAGTTCGCCACGAATTTAGTGAATTTATTGAAAGTAGGAGGAATATAATGGATAGTTTTTTTAAATCCATACCATCTGTCTTGTTCACATTTGAAATAAACCGTCATAGAACATAAAACACGGATGGAAACTCTGCTCCGGCACCATGTCGGTCAGAATCCGAAATCGTCTATCTCAACTTTGTGCTCTTCGCTTTCTTTGAATGGTTTTGCTTCTTTTTGTACGGGATTTCCTTCGATATAGATGGCACGGAATGGACGGGCGGGACAAACATATTCACATCCTCCACAACCTACACATATTTCTTTATTTACATGGGGAATTGTCAATCCATCCTTATACGGCACCATTGCCACAGCTTGTGTGGGGCAGTGTTCGGAGCAGGCTCCGCAACTGGTTCCATCAGTATAAACAATGCAATTTTCCTCGATGAAAACAACATATCCCATTTGTGTAAGATGTTTTTGCTCTACATTTATGGGAAGAATTGCTCCATTGGGACAGACATCTCCACAGACAGTACAGTCAAAGTTACAAAATCCTTTCTCAAAGCTAATAGTAGGTTGCATCATGCCTGCCAAGCCATATTCCATAAAAGCCGGTTTCAAGATATGAGAAGGGCATTTGCTGACACAAAGATGACAGGATGTGCATTGCTGTTGGAAGTGTTCCCGACTGATAGACCCCGGAGGAGTGATCGGATTTTCCTTTTTGTATGCCTTCTTACCTTCCAAGCTTGCTACAGATTCCTTGGCTTGGGAGATGAGTTTGGGGGTTGCTCCGGCAGTAACAAGACCGGCAACCAAAAAACGGCGTTTGGATGAATCCAAATCCGGTGATGATGGTGCAGAAGTTTCTACATCAGACTGTTTTTTTAAAGAAGGGGCGTAAACTAATGCTTTTTGTTTGCATACTCCCAAACAGTTGAAACAATCTACACAACGACTATAATCAATAGCGTGTTCTTTACTATTGATGCAAGCTGCTTTGCATTTGGTGGCACAAAGCCCGCATCCATTACATTTGGCAGTATCAATACGGACTTTGAATAATGAAAATCGGCTCAATAACCCCAATATTGTTCCTACGGGACAAATCGTATTGCACCATGTCCGTCCATGTTTCCATGCCATTACAAAGATGACTGCAAGAGTAATAATAGCGATGAGAAGGGAAGAAATGCTCAAGATGGAGGTGTCTACCTGATAAAATGTATAATTATCAAATCTGGCAAAGAGTGATTCCAGCAGATTATTCCCCAGCATATAGATAGGTTTGAATATGTGCACTACTACACGTCCATACGCACTGTACGGATCGAGCAAACCAACAATAAATGTAAATCCACATAGAAACCCGACCACTGTCAGTCCGAGCACACCCCAGCGCAATTTGTTTTTTGCAGGACTGTAACTATATCTTTTTTTCTTTTTTCCCGTTGCTTTGGAAATTCGTGCAATCACATCCTGCAAGATACCCATAGGGCAGATTGTAGAACAATATACACGCCCGAATAAAAGCGTTAACACAATGAGAAATAATAAGATACCTATACTTAGTGAAAGGATGGCTGGAATAAATTGTAAATGTGCCAGCCGATGAAAACTGTTCGGTAATATTTCTGCGAAATCGAGAAAAAAGAAAGAAATCAGCACAAATAAAAGTGCTGATATTCCAATACGTAGCCTTCTTAACATGGTTGTTTTACATCTTAATTCGCTTGACATTCAATTTGTCAATGTTCATGGTTCCTATTTTCAATGCTTCCCCATTGGCGAGATGTCCTACTGTATCCAGTGGCATCTCACGTACTTGATTGAAGAACTTGGCAGCAGCCGTATCCACGGCTACAATATCCGGTGAGATAAACAATCCTTTTGCCAGTACAACATCGGATGCAGAGCGTCCCCGGGGACCGTTTGTTTTCATGATCCGGTAGGCGTCTACTACGTTGAGTACAGCTTTCTTCTGTAATGTACAGATATCTGCGATGCATTGTTGCAAATCGTTCTGGTGGAAGAATCCGCGATCCCACACAATCCCCATGTGATTTTTCATGGAGATAGTCAGATTGGCACCTCCGTGATTCTTCAGAATAGGAACATTGATCCATACATCACAATCCAGAATCGCTTCGTGCACTTTGGCTTTCTTCATCTTTTTGCCTTTTGGCAGATCAATTGGTTTGTAATACGACTCCAGATGTGCAGGCATTACTTTGGCTCCGGCTTTTTTGGCAGCAGCTTCAATACCACTGTTTTTGTAGCATTTCTGCCAATCGTCACAAGTATGGTCGAACACGACCACTTCTTTAGCTCCGGCGGCAAAACATTGTCTGACGATTTCTTCAATCAGTTTCGGATTCGTATTTCCTGCCAGTTCCGGCACTTTATCCCAACCGATATTAGGTTTTACAACCACTTTCTGTCCCGGTTTCACGAATTGCTTCATACCCCCCAGTTCGCTTATGGCACGGCGGAACATCTCTTCGGGTTCTCCGCCCATAACGGCCACCAGATCAGGATTGCTTCCGTTTGCTTTATTGATTGTTTGAGTTAACACCTCCATAGCCTCCGAACGCTGTATAGTCAAGGCGGCTCCGGTGATAGCTACTGTTTTTAAAAAATCCCTTCTGTCCATCTTTCTATATTAGTTTAGAGTTTGGCAATTGCTTTCAGGAGGGCGTATCCGCCGAACCATTGCAGTAACATTCCCGGAATACCGATACGGAAGTCCTGTACTGCTTCGTAGAAACTTCCGACGATGGCCCATTCAAATGCAACGCCTATGACCTGATAAGTGAGTACGACACCAAGAATGGCCAGTAATGAAACCGATTTTATAGTACGTGCTGCAAGAGCTGAAGCTCCGGCGAGTAAGGACGATTTGATTAATAGGATGGGAAGTACCGCTTCCGAGGGCATGGCAAACAATAAATGATTGATGACTGGTGAAAGAATAGCAGTCAATAATCCTACAAGAAAACCATATTTATAAGCCGCAATCAGCGTGAAAAAATAAATAGGTAACAGGGTAGGACCACCATAAGGTACAAGATGGCATAATTGTGGAAGTGCAATGTTACCCGCTACGAATAGTAAGGCGAACAGGTAGGTTTTCACATTGCTGTGTTTCAGCGAATAGAGTTTGACGGATGTTTCCATTTTCGTTGATACTTTAATGTTGAATAGAACGATAATATATTAATAATAAGACTTTTCTCCAGATAAAAGGTTTAATCCGACTGATATATTATTTTAATCCTGTAGGAAAATAGGACAGGCAGGGATTGATATTCAGAAAATATCTGTCTTGATAATGAATTGTCAGTATCAAGTGGCAGTTTCTTCCTATAACAACGAAAGAGAAGCCTTGTATGTTCGGAATAAGCATACCTAATGTCCCGATAATTGTATAATAATATGCAATTTCGTTATGGGAGATTATCCGTTCATTCTTTCTTTAATCTTTCCCCATGCATGCGTATCGAATAGACAACTTTGGCGCATCGTCTCATACATCTCTTTAAATCTGGACATAGGTATGGTATAGCTTAGTTTGTCTGCTTCGAAATGAGGGCGAACCGATGGGTCGAAGAAACCGAGGAAAGTGCGTTTGCCTCCTTTACGATTCTCTATCGTGGCTTGCGTCACTACAGCACTACAGCCGGAACCAAAGGTAGAAACGACGCAATCTGCTGCGTTATTATCATAAAAAGCCCAAGTGGTCAAGCCCGAAAGCATATCCGGATTTGCCAGAAATACGACACCTTCTATTTCTTCAAGGCTTTCTACCTTATCTATACGTGCAAAATGAAGATACTTGTTTTCTGTTCGGGGAACTCCGATTTGCTGTATAAAGTCGATGACCATTTCAGGAGTCTGTTTGTATTTCTCTTTGAGCGAAACGAAAGTCGGTACACGTTCTGGCATTTCGGTGAAGCCAGTATAGAATTTACCGCCGCCACAACCGATGTTTTCGGCATTCAGGCTGATAATACCACCATCTCTTACCGTTCTCATACCTTTGAAGAAGCAACCGTTTATCTTTTCTGTTTCTCCTTTTTGTTCGTCCGAGTACCAGAAGACAAGAGGCAATTCAGCATTTTTTCCGAATGCCTCTCTGAAATTTTGAATAAAAGTTTGGATGTCCATAAGCTTATCAATTTTGGTTCTTTATGTAGGTCTTTCTACAAAGTTAGAATAAAAAAGGATAAGCGCAAGTGATTTAAAAGTTAATGTTTGATACACTTTTCTTACACTCTTCCAGCCTCTCCAATCCCTCTTTCGACAGTTTGGGGTAATGTAAATCCAATTGCTGCATCCGGTCACAAATAATTCGTCCTACTGCGTAACGCATGAACCATTTATTATCGGCAGGGATTACATACCATGGAGCCAGTTCCGTTGATGTCTCCGTCAGTACATCGGCATAAGCATTCATATAGTCCTCCCAGAATTGACGCTCTTTGATGTCCGCCGAAGAGAATTTCCAGTTTTTAGATGCATCGTCCAGTCGCTCCATGAATCGATTTTTCTGTTCGGCTTTCGATACATTGAGAAAGAATTTCAGGACAATCGTTCCATTCTCCGTCAGATAGCGTTCAAAATCGTTGATCTGTCGATAACGACGCTTCCAGAAGTCGGGATCAATGTCATTTATGGTTTCGACACCTGGTAACTTGTTGGATAGAATAATTTCCGGATGCACTTTGGCAATCAGCACATCTTCGTAGTGCGAACGGTTGAAAATGCCGATTCGTCCTCTTTCCGGGAGAGAGCGATTGATACGCCAGAGATAATCATGGTCCAGTTCTTCAGCAGACGGTTGTTTGAACGAATACACCTGGCATCCCTGTGGGTTAATGCCGGACATCACATGCTTGATAGTCCCGTCTTTTCCTGCAGCATCCATCGCCTGAAAGATAATCAGGATTGAATACCGGTCTTGTGCATAAAGCATACTTTGCAGCTCCGAAAGCTTCTCAATATCCTTTGCCAGTTGCTCTTTAGCGTCTTGTTTGGATAAATCGCCAGTGAATGACGAGTCAAAATCCGATACCAAATGTTTCTTTCCGGGCTTTGCCAGCAGGTCTTTTAGAATATCCTTTTTCATGTGACGGTAGTTTTAATAGTTCTATTCAAATAAAACAGTTGAGGCAGTCAATTGGTTTTTATAATCAGTATGTTTGAGACATTTCATGAGAAAGAGGCTTCTTGACGGATAATGACCAAAAATGAACGGATATTGCTCTGGTATCATGAAGGAATTTATCCGAAATTTGCAATCGAATTAGTACTATATAATAAAAGAAACAATGAAGTATTTGAATAAAGAAACCAATGGTATCACCCTTTCACGTATCGGACTGGGTGCCATGAGAATGGCTGACGTTCAGCAGGGAGTCGACACGATACATGCCGCGCTGGACAGTGGAATTACGTATCTGAACACAGGGGACTTTTATGGTCACGGAGAAAGTGAACTGGTGATCCGCGAGGCTTTGAAAACCCGGAAGCGCGAAGACATTTTTATCGCCGTCAAGTTTGGTGGAATGCTCACTCCAGATGATCGGTTCTATGGTATTGACGTCCGTCCGCAGAACGTACAAAATTATCTGGCTTACACCTTGAAACGATTAGGCACAGATTATGTTGACCTCTATCAGCCAGCACGTATCAATCCGCACATCCCGGTGGAAGATACTATTGGTGCCGTTGCCGATCTTGTAAAAGCTGGTTATGTGCGTAGTGTCGGGATCACCGAGATAGATGCTGAAACGTTGCGTCGGGCGCATGCCGTTCATCCTATCAGTTTGGTTGAAGTACGATATTCCTTGCTGGATCGTGACATTGAAGAGGGGATTCTACCCACTGCACGAGAATTGGGTATTGATGTGGTTACATTCGCCAACCTCTTTCATGGAGTAATTGGAGGTAGCAATCCTGCCGGAAAAGTTGCGGGATTGAGTCAACGGATGCCACCGCAAGCTGCCGAGAAATTAAAGCAAGCCGTTTCACGGCTCGAACTGTTGAAAGAAATGGCCGATGAGAAGAACGTATCTGTATCGCAACTCGCCATTGCATGGGTATTGGCGCAGGGGGATGACATATTGGCTTTGGTAGGCTCGCGTACTGTCGATCAGCTTCACGATACCGTGAAAGCGATTGATATTAACCTTAGTCCGGAGGATTTGCAACGTATCGAGCAGATAATCCCTAAAGAATATGCTTCCAATTCGGCAATGTTACCGATTAATCTGGACGAGAACGGGCTGTTTAAATTCTAACGCCATTCGTTGTCTTTTCACCTTTCTTGTACTCCAATGGTGAGAGACCTGTATTCCTTTTAAAGAACTTCCCGAATGTAGACTGATCCGGGAAGTTCAATTCTATTGCGATTTGGTTGATCGTCTTGTCCGGTTCACGAAGTAGAATTTTAGCTTCTGTAATCACTGCATTGATAATCCACTTTGCTGCTGACTGCCCATCATATTCTCTGACCACTTTCGATAAATAATCAGAAGTAACACAAAGTTTGTCTGCATAAAAAGTGACTTCTCTGTGCATCCGGCATTCTTCCATAAGTAATTCCCTGAACCGTTGACGGAGGGTTTCACTGCGGGATAGTCCCAGCTCTCCGTCGCCATACCTATGCCAGCGGCAGTTGTCAAGGTCAAAGAATAGATTTATAATCTGATTCTTGATGACGTAAGAGTGGTAGACGTGTTCTTTATCAGGAATATAACTTTTAATGAGTTCAACCTGTTTTCTCAAACGCAGGCTTTCTTCCTCACTCAACTCTTGCCTGGTATGTAATTTCTTCAACTGACCCGCCTGTTGCAGACGGATGCCGGATGTCATAGCCATTATTTCCTTTTTCAATTCAGCAGAATGAATGATGAGATAGCCCTTGAAATCGGCTGAATAAGCTGTGTGCTCTATAATATCATCCGGATACACCTGCATCACCGTGTTCTTTTTCAGTGTATGCGATAAATAGTTTATTCCTATTGTAATTTCTCCGGAAAGAACAAAGATGAGGGAATAGCCTTTCAAACGTATCGGATAGTTTTTGACTTGAACCGGTGAACGACGGGAGTTATCCATATCTATGACGGACAATTGCTCCTGAAAGGTAGCTTCTGCGGATATTCTTTCAAAGTATTCGGGCAAAGCTAAATCTACCACCTGTTCCATAAAAACACTATTATAATTTGTGGAAAACAAAGTTCGTACTATTCTTACAGAAAAAAGAGAGTATAGGCCACTTTGTTTTAGTCAGAATCCGATATTACATATTTTTAAGACGATAGCGTCTTCAATCGGGAGAAAAACAGACATTCAACTTCGTTTTCCATAATAATTACTTATATTTGTCCGGATATGGAATAAGAAAAACCGATATGAAGTATTTGTTAATGTGTGCAGGCTTACTTTTCACAGTCTTTCAGTCATGGGGACAGGAGAGGCTTGCAGATAGAATCGCTCCTCCGTCAGGATATGTTAGAGAGACCTGCTCCGATAATTCGTTTACAACTTATTTGCGCAATTTGTCATTATTGCCTAAAGGCAGTAAAGTGTTACTTTACAATGGAAAAGAAAAAGCCAATCAGGCAGCCGCATTTGCAGTCGTAGATATGGAGATAGGCAATCGTGATTTGCAGCAGTGTGCCGATGCAGTGATACGCCTGCGGGCGGAATATCTGTGGAAACATAAACGGTATACAGATATAAAATTCAACTTCACAAGTGGATTTACTGCCGAATACAAGAAATGGGCGGAGGGAAATCGAATAAAAGTCAGCGGTAATCAGGTTCAATGGTATGCTTCGGGAAAAGGAGTGGATTATTCCTATAAAACTTTCCGTAACTATCTCGATATGGTTTTTATGTATGCCGGAACTGCCTCTTTATCTCGTGAGCTCCCAGCTGTGCTTTATACTTCCTTGCAACCCGGGGATGTCTTTATTAAAGGCGGTTCACCCGGTCATGCTGTGATTGTTATGGATATTGCCATTCATCCGAATACCGGAAAGAAAGTATTCCTTCTGGCGCAAAGCTATATGCCTGCCCAACAGATTCATATCCTGGTCAATCCAACCAGCCGGAACCTTTCTCCCTGGTACGAGCTGACCGAAACGGATACTGGGAAACTATACACTCCGGAATGGATTTTTGAGAAGAAAGACCTGAAGCGTTTTAAATAGGAGAATAGATATAAATGCAACATAACAAAGAAATAATTAAATCTTTTCTTACTTGATTTTCCATCTTTTCCTTATCTTTGGCATTCAACAAACCGTTTTAATCATACAACAACGAAAAACAACCGATTATGAATTATGATTTATCAATGAATGCTAACCAGTTGGTGGCATTCCTTCAAAAACCAACTTCAGAGTTTACAAAAGCTGACATTATCTCATTTATCCAGCAAAAAGATATCCGCATGGTTAATTTTATGTATCCGGCGGGAGACGGGCGTCTGAAAACTCTGAACTTTGTCATCAACAATCAAGCTTATCTGGAAGCTATTCTCACATGTGGAGAACGGGTAGACGGTTCCAGTCTTTTCTCATTTATAGAAGCGGGCAGTAGTGACCTTTATGTAATTCCCCGTTTTTGCACAGCATTCGTTGATCCGTTTGCCGAGATTCCGACGCTGTCTATGCTGTGCTCTTTCTTCAATAAAGACGGCGAACCCCTCGAAAGTGCACCAGAACACACTCTTTACAAAGCAAGCAAGACTTTTACAGAAGTTACCGGAATGGAATTTCAGGCAATGGGCGAATTGGAATATTATGTAATAGCTCCGGACACCGGTATGTTCCAGGCAACCGATCAACGTGGTTATCATGAATCGGGCCCTTATGCTAAATTCAATGAATTCCGTACCCAATGTATGTCTTACATCGCACAGACAGGCGGACAAATAAAGTATGGACACTCCGAAGTAGGTAATTTTACGCTGGATGGTTATATCTATGAGCAGAATGAAATAGAATTCCTGCCGGTTCCCGTATCGCAGGCAGCAGATCAATTAATGATTGCCAAATGGGTGATTCGTAACCTGGGATTTAGATATGGATACAATGTAACTTTTGCTCCAAAGATTACCGCAGGTAAAGCAGGTTCGGGCTTGCATATCCACATGCGTATCATGAAAGACGGAAAGAACCAGATGCTGAAAGACGGTGTTTTGTCGGAAACAGCACGCAAGGCAATTGCCGGAATGATGGTGCTTGCTCCGTCAATTACTGCCTTCGGAAATACCAATCCTACTTCTTATTTCCGTCTCGTTCCTCATCAGGAAGCACCTACCAACGTTTGCTGGGGAGATCGCAACCGTTCCGTATTGGTGCGTGTACCTCTGGGATGGGCTGCAAAAACAGATATGTGTACATTGGCAAATCCGTTGGAAGCTGAAAGTCATTTTGACACCAGTCAGAAGCAGACTGTAGAAATGCGCTCTCCGGATGGTTCGGCAGATTTGTATCAACTGTTGGCTGGTTTGGCTGTTGCCTGCCGTCATGGTTTTGAGATTGAAAATGCGCTGGACATTGCTGAAAAAACTTATGTAAATGTGAATATCCATCAGAAAGAAAACGAAGATAAGCTGAAATCACTGGCGCAACTGCCGGATAGCTGTGAAGCTTCTGCCGATTGTCTGCAACAACAACGGGCAATCTTTGAACAATATAATGTATTCAGCCCGGCAATGATTGACGGTATCATCCGCAGACTTCGTGGTTATGAAGATAAAACATTGCGTGCGGATTTGGAAGGAAAGCCGATGGAGATGTTAGATCTCGTACATAAGTATTTCCATTGTGGATAATTAAAAAATGATATATGAATAAAAGACTATCTTCGGTTGAAAGGTAGTCTTTTATTTTTTTATATAATACATTCAGACCAAACAGGCTACAAATTTACAGGTTTGGTCTACTTAATGCCGGGTTTGGTCTACAAACTCTCTACGCAGATCGGTAAAACTCTACTTTTGTCTCATTCAAACCCTAAAACTGATAAAAGAATGAGGATTATTTTGTTAAGTGCGTTCGCCTTGTTTCTATTACTTCCTGAAAATATACAGGCACAGGTTACTGTGAAAACCGGGTATATATCTTCTTCCCGATATAAAGATGAAAACGGACAGTATCCCGGGAAAGGGGATATGTGCTTTGTGGAAGGGAACGTCAATATTCCCGTATCACAGAAAATGAATGAAAGAAATCAGCCAACTCTTTGGATGATTTCGGCAGGAGGAAGCTATACGGCAATGAATAATAAGAATCTTCAATCTTACATAGACATAGATCAAATTATAAATATGCAGTTGAGCGTAACCAATATTCGCCCTATCAGCAAAAAATGGCTTTTGTTGACGACTGTCGGTGCAGGCGTCTATACCTCTTCTGATGTAAAACTGAAGAATGTTCTGGGACAGGGAGGAGTTATTTTCATCCGGCAGTTCAAGTCCAATTTATCTCTTGGAGCCGGATTGGCTGTGAACAACACATTTGGTTATCCGATGGTATTTCCTGCTATTTATTTTGATTGGAGCACTGAAGGACGTTATCAAATTAAAGTTTCGATGCTGAATGCCATGGAAGTATCGGCAGGAATGAAAATGAATAAATATCTGAATCTAAGGATCGTGGCAGAGATGAACGGGTCATTGGCATTGTTGGAAAGAGAAGGAAAAGATACTATGTTTTCCCAGCAATTCATTATTGTAGGTTTACAACCGGAAGTAAGTATGGGGAATTCTTTTTCAATCACTGCTACTGCCGGTGTGTCGTGTAGCAGAATAGCTTATTACACTACCCGCACTTTAAAGGCTTTCTTCGAAGATATGTCTAAAGATACTGATCCATATTTTAAACCGGCAATGTATGTTTCGGTGGGAATGAAGTATAAGTTCTAAAAAAATGGTAACTTTATCGCCTGATGTCAGTTAAGATACTATTATATACGTTACTGAAGCAAATTGGGATATTTCTTGTAGTCTCCTTTTTAGTGTTCAGAGGCACTTTTGTCGAAAGCGATAGTTTAGGGCTAAATCTTTCTACGGGAGTTAGTCTTTTACTTTCTGTCATTCTATGGGGAATCATAAATCTGCATACTTACTGGTTAATTCCCGGTTATCTGTTTCAGCGTAGATATAAAAAGTATATCATATATTTGAGTTGCCTTGTTGGATTTATGCTGACCGCCATGGTTGGTGCTATTTGTTTTCTAGGGCAATATTATGTTATACCCGAACAGATGCAAAGACTAAACAGTGATCTCCCTTTCTTTCTGTTGATAAATGCATTGGCACTGATACTCTATTTCCTGGCTTTTTCTTTTACTATTTTTCTGCATCGTTGGGTGGCCTATCAACAACGATTAAATGAATTGGAGAATATTAGCATACAGACTGATCTAAATCATTTGAAAGATCAACTCCAACCGGAGTTTTTTTCGAGAATATTGAATAAGGTACGAACCTTGCTGGGAGAAGATGGAGAAAAGGCGTCATTGCTTATCTTTAAATTAAGTCGGTTGCTTAGATACCAACTTTATGAAAGTGAACGGCAACAGGTATTGTTGGGAGATGATATCGATTTTATGACTGATTATATGAAGTTGGAGAAACTATGTAATCCGGAGTTTAATTTTGAAGTCAACATCCTGAATGAAGTGCGTTATATACAAGTTCCTCCTTTATTGTTTATGCCTGTGATAGAATATGTGATTCAGACAACTGTATGTGGAGAGAATGGAAAGGGAGAAAATATAAGGATCGATTTTCAAATGGAAGAGAATCAGCTTCGATTTATTTGTACATACTGTCTGCGAAAAAAGGAAAGTCTGCAAGTAGCACCTGCTTTTGACAAGTTACGGCAACGATTGGACTTGTTATATCCGGGAGGTTATCAATTAAAAAGTGGCTATAATGATGAGGCACTGTGTACCATTGGTTTAATGTTGGAATTATGAAAGATACCTGGAATGTATACGATTGGGGGAAGAATCTGGTAAATGACCGTTTCAGGCTTATCAGTAATTTACTATTGCTATTTATTATACTCTTTTTGGGCTTTCAGAATGTATATGGAGATTTTACTAGAGAAGGTTTCCTATATGCATATCCGGTTAGTATATTGGTTTTTGCATTTCCTATCTATCTGAATATATATTGGTTAGTGCCCCGTTTCCTGTATAAGGCCAAGCGCAAGTTATGGTGTTATTGGATTTCGTTTCTCGGAGTCAATTTAGTGAGTGTATTATTAGGATTTATATTTCTGTCTCCATTATATCAACGATACGGTATTCGTGGGTTTTGTATACAGGATAACCACGCTGTTTCTTTTGATAGTATTGCTTATGGAGTATTAGTACTGCTATTAAGTGTAGGTGGCTGTACGAGCTTTGAACTATTCCGCCGTTGGGTTGTCTCCGATAAAAAGATTCTTGAATTGGAGAAGGCGACTAAACAGACAGAATTGCAACAATTAAAGAAACAGATCAATCCGCATTTTCTTTTTAATATGCTGAATAATGCCAATATTTTGGTAAAGGATGCTCCGGATGAGGCTTCACAGATATTGGAGAAACTGGACAATCTACTTCGCTACCAGTTGAATGACAGTACAAGAAGAGAAGTATTTCTTACTGCAGATATACAGTTTCTCACCAGCTTTCTTGAATTGGAGAAGGTGAGAAGGGATCATTTTGAATATACAATCTTTCAAGAGGGAAATATGGAGAATATCTGTATTCCTCCGTTATTGTTTATCCCTTTTGTAGAGAATGCGGTGAAACATAATTTGGATAGCGACAATTTATCTTATGTTCACTTGTATTTTTCTGTGCATAATAAACAGTTGACGTTTCGTTGCGAAAATTCTAAGCCCCGTGTTCCTGTTAAGCGGGAAGGGGGAATAGGGTTGGCCAATGTGAAACGCAGACTGGATTTACTTTATGAATCACGGTATACGCTACAGATAGAAGATAAAGAAACAACTTATAATGTCAACTTACATCTAAACTTATGAATTGTATTATTGTTGATGACGAGCCGGTAGCTCGCAAAGGTATGAAGTCATTGGTGGAGCAGATTCCACAACTGACATTGGTGGGTAGCTTTAATAATGCTATCGCAGCGTCTGCTTATATAAATGAATATACGGTTGATCTGATTTTCCTTGATATTCAGATGCCGGGAATTACCGGAATAGAATTTGCGCAAAGCATTCCCGTGAATACGTTGATTGTCTTTACAACGGCGTATGCGGAATATGCACTCGATAGTTATGAAGTAAGTGCCATTGATTATCTGGTGAAGCCCATTGAAATGAACCGTTTTCTGAAAGCAGTCAATAAGGCAATAGTATATCATAAACTGTTATTGTCGGAAACAGCCGAAAGAGTGGAGGAGATACAGGAAGAATATATCTTCATCAAATCGGAACGACGCTATATCAAGATAAACTTCAGTGATATTCTTTTTATTGAAGGACTAAAGGATTATTCCATTCTCCAATTGGAAGGTCAGCGGGTGATTACTAAGATGAATCTGAAAAATATTCATGAGCAACTGCCCGCTAAACAGTTTCTCCGGATAAACAAGTCCTATATTGTCAATACTTCACGGATTGACTCTTTTGATACCAATGATATTTTTATTAAGTCTTATGAGATAGGAATAGGAGGTGGAAACTATAAGAAAACGTTTTTTGAGGAATTTGTAGCGAAGAATTTGCAGAAAGACTAATCCGGTAGTTTACATGGAATGGCTTGGTATAAAAAGAATAAGAACGTTAAGTATTGGCCTATTTTCATAAAAAAGATGTTTTGCAGAAAGAAAAAGGAGAGAATATAGTGCAATATCCCCAAATAATGCTTTCCTTTGTACCAACAACAATAAAGAGGTTTATTACGATTTGATTTTTTTACATGAATCTTCTCATTTATTTGAGCATATCCATCTCTAATTAAGATCTTCCTAAAACTTTCTTATTGAATTATTAATTTTTTATATTTGTATTTTATGAATTTGTACATTGGAAATCTTAGCTATAATGTTAAGGAATCAGATTTGAGACATGTAATGGAAGAGTATGGAACAGTTGCTTCAGTAAAGTTAATCACAGATCGTGAAACTAGAAGATCAAAAGGTTTTGCGTTTATCGAAATGCCGGATGATGCAGAAGCTGCTAAAGCTATCGAACAATTGAACGGTGCAGAATATGTAGGTCGTTCAATGGTAGTAAAAGAAGCATTGCCAAAGAATTAATACTGAATACATATACAGTAATAGAGAAAGGCGCACTAGGTAACTAGCGCGCCTTTCTTCTGTTAATCCTCATTGTTATCTTCTTCATCATCCACCATATTATTGAGTTCCAATTCCAGGTCTACCAGCTCTTGTTCCCATAATTTCAGGATATCCTTCGGTGTATCTTTTGCAGCTTTCTTTATTCTTTCTTGAGCAACAGATACTTCATGCTCTAATTGTCTACGTCTGCTCATAATTCTATTGTTTTGATTATAAAATGATAACAACTCGTGTGGGGAATAGTTCGACGGGATAAAATTAAAAGTAATGGGGTGAACTATTCACAAATAAAGGATGTTTTGTAATCTGAATCTTTAAAAAACATACAGCCATGCTCAATTTAATAGCCGTTTTCTTAGTATGTTCAGGTATCGGAATTGCAGTACATATTGCCATAGACCTGACACATCGTCCGCAATCAATGAAGATAATGAATGCAGTCTGGATATTATCTGCATTATGGGGAAGTTATTTAGCTTTATGGGCGTATAATAAGTTTGGACGGAGTAGTCCGATGAAAGCTGAGGATGATGGGATGAAAATGGATATGTCTGGCATGAAAGATATGTCTGATATGAAGGGAATGGATATGTCCGGTATGAAAGATAATATGGAGATGGATATGGCCATGCAGGGAGAAATGTCGATGCAAGGAATGCAACGTCCTTATTGGCAATCGGTAGCTTTGTCGGCGCTTCATTGTGGTGCAGGATGTACATTGGCAGATATCATAGGAGAGTGGTTTACAAACTATGTTCCTGTAACTGTGGCAGGAAGTCAGCTCTTTGGTAATTGGGTACTTGACTTTATTCTGGCTTTGATGATTGGTGTTTATTTCCAATTCTATGCTATTCGGGAGATGGAAAAAATATCGGTAGGTAATGCCTTGGCTCGTGCTTTCAAAGCGGATTTCTTTTCTCTTTTGTCCTGGCAGGTAGGAATGTATGGCTGGATGGCGATTGTCTATTTTGTATTGTTCATCAATGAACCGTTACCCAAAGACACATGGATATTCTGGTTTATGATGCAGTTGGCTATGCTTTTCGGCTTCTTCTGTGCATATCCTATGAATGCTCTTCTTATAAAATTAGGTATAAAGAAAGGTATGTAAAATAAATGCAGATTTACTCTAAACGATAAGTATGTAATTACTTATTTGAGGGAGTGAATCTGCATCTGTTATGATATGACTACTTTTGTCTTTTCTTTCTCTTTGGGAGTTTATCTTTTCAATAATTTCGGTATATCCGAAGGTTCTTGTGCTACCCGGATACCGGCAGCTTCTAAAGATTTAATCTTCTCTTTTGCCGAACCGGAACTTCCCGAAATGATAGCTCCTGCATGTCCCATCTGCTTTCCCGGAGGAGCTGATTGCCCGGCAATAAATGCTACCACAGGTTTGGTTACATTATTGCGGATATATTCGGCCGCTTGCTCTTCCGCATTTCCTCCAATCTCTCCAATCAGAACGATTGCTTCTGTTTCCGGATCATTTTGAAACATCTCCAGCAGTTGACGGAAATGAAGACCTACAACAGGGTCACCCCCGATGCCGATAGCAGTGGATTGTCCCATGCCATTCGCCGTTAAGTGATACACAATCTCGTAAGTAAGTGTTCCGCTACGACTGATAACTCCGACATTCCCTTCTAAAAAGACCTGTCCCGGTAAAATACCAACCATACTTTTTCCCGGAGAGATCAGTCCCGGACAGTTAGGCCCGATCAACATGGCGCCTTTTTGTTCGGCAAACTGATGTGCCTTAATCACGTCCAGTGTGGGGATTCCTTCTGCAATGCAGACTATGATACGGATGCCTGCGTCCGCTGCCTCCATAATAGCATCTGCCGCAAAACGTGCCGGAACGAAAATGATGGAGGTATTAGCCTTTGTCTGCTCGACAGCATCATACATGGTGTTGAATACGGGGATTCCGTCCACATCTGTTCCTCCTTTGCCCGGAGAAGTACCTCCGACCACATTGGTTCCATATTCTTTCATCTTCTTGGCATGGAAAAGCCCGTCTCTGCCAGTGATTCCTTGCACAATTAAACGGGTGGATTTATCTATTAGTATGCTCATAATTGCTTTATTTTTTAGTGATTTGGTACGTATTATGCTTTCAGAGCCATAAGAGCAGCCTCTTTCATCGTTGTGGCTATTTGGAAACGGCTGTAATTCCGTAACAGTTCCCGTCCGATATGTTCATTGGTGCCTGTAAGCCGGACGATGACGGGGACATTGCTGTTTATCTGCTCGAATGCCTGAAGGAGCCCCATTGCCACATCATCGCAACGAGTGATCCCACCGAAAATATTAATCAGGACCACTTTTACTTTCTCATCCTGCAATAAGAGTTTCATAGCTTCAATAACCTTGACAGGATTGGAGCTGCCACCGATGTCGAGAAAATTAGCTGGCTGACCTCCATAAAGTTTAATCATGTCCATAGTAGCCATGGCAAGTCCGGCGCCATTTACCATACAACCGATATTGCCGTCCATGTGGACATAACTGAATCCTTTATCTTTGGCATCTGCTTCCACTTTTTCTTCTTCCGTCGGATCAAATAAAGCATGTACCTCCGGATGGCGATAGAGCGCATTGTCATCAAAAACAATCTTTGCGTCAATAGCCATTAACGTACCTTTCTTTGTAAGTGCCAGCGGATTTACTTCCACTAACGACGCGTCATTCTCCACAAAGATTTTATAAAGTTCCTGAAGGATGGCAGCCATTTTACCCGCCTGTTCCATTTGGGGAAAAAGAGAGAAAGCAAAACGCCTTGCCAGATAATCGGGAAGACCAATAAATGGATTGATTGAATATCGGATGATTTTCTCCGGTGTTTGACGGGCTACCTCTTCGATATCCATACCGCCGGACGCACTCATCATCAGAACGACAGAACGTGTATTCCGGTCGATGGTGTAACTGACATAATATTCTGCAGCAATATCAACCGCTTCGCTGACCAGAACTTGATTGACTGGAAGACCTTTAATGCTCATTCCAAGAATGTTCTTGGCTTCCTGATAAGCATCTTCCGTATTGTTTACCAGTTTCACTCCTCCGGCTTTTCCCCGGCCTCCGGTTAATACTTGTGCTTTTATAACCACTCTGTCTGTTCCCATCCTCCGGTATGCAGCCAGGACGCCTGCGGCAGTACGGCATAAAGTGTGCCTCTCGACAGGTATTCCGTACTTGGAGAAAATCTCTTTCGCTTGATATTCATGTATTTTCATGGCTCATAAATTTGAGTAAATGATTCCTGTAATAAAAACAAAAGAAAGATTCGGAAAGTTTGCCGGAAAAGAAAAGTATCAGGGTGTTTTACAACATGTTCGTTTGTATTTCATCTATGGTTTTCATATAAAAAAAGCGTGTTGGCAATAGTTACCAACACGCTCTATATCATTTAAAGATGAAGTCTGTCTTACGGATATTTATGCAATACCGTGAGCATTGACAGTACCGTCAATCTTCTTAATCAATCCTTGAAGTACTGCACCCGGGCCACATTCTGTAAAATCAGTAGCACCGTCAGCAACCATATTCTTTACTGATTGTGTCCAACGTACAGAAGCAGTCAATTGAGCAACCAGGTTCTTTTTGATTTCTGCAGGGTCAGTGTGAGGAAGTGCATCCACATTCTGATATACCGGACATTTAGGAGTATGTATTTCTGTAGCTTTGATAGCAGCTTCCAGTTCTATTTTAGCAGGATCCATCAATGGAGAATGGAAAGCACCACCCACTTTCAGCGGAAGAGCACGTTTTGCTCCGGCAGCTTTCATCAGTTCGCAAGCCTTTTCGATACCCGGTACAGAGCCGGAGATAACGATTTGTCCTGGGCAGTTGTAGTTGGCCGGTACGCAAACTTCACCTTCTGCATTTACTGTTGCGCAGATTTCTTCTACTTTCTCATCCGGCAATGCGATAATGGCAGCCATAGTAGAAGGAGTAGCTTCACAAGCTTTCTGCATAGCCATTGCACGTGCATAAACAAGTTTCAAACCATCTTCAAAACTCAATGCACCGGCAGCAACCAATGCAGAGAACTCACCAAGTGAGTGGCCGGCAGTCATTTCCGGTTTGAAGTCGTCGCCCATGCAAAGAGCAGAAATAACAGAATGAAGGAAAACGGCAGGTTGAGTAACCTTTGTCTGACGAAGATCTTCGTCTGTGCCGTCGAACATGATATCTGTAATGCGATATCCGAGGATATCATTTGCTTTTTCAAACAATTCTTTTGCTAAAGCTGAGTTTTCATACAGGTCTTTACCCATTCCTACAAATTGAGCGCCTTGACCGGGAAATACAAATGCTTTCATATTTTTATTATTTAATTGATTTTTAATTGCGGGTGCAAAGTTACGTATTTTTATGATACAACCGCACAAAAAGTACACATTTGTGCAACGGTGTCCGGAAAATGCCATAAAGGGCCGTTACCATGGCCGATATTCAATTCTTTTCCTGCGATAATGGCTTGAGTGATATATGTTTTCGCATGCTGGATGGATTCTCGCATGGGATAGCCTTTGGCAAGATAGGTGGCAATAGCGGAAGAGAGGGTACATCCCGTTCCATGCAGATTATGGCTTTCTATTTTTTTCTCCTCATATATATGGTAGATAAATTCGGACGTATGCAAAAGGTCGCACATATTGTCTCCTTCCAGATGTCCGCCTTTTAGTAAGATATTAGTCTGATAATCATCCGTCAGCATTTTGGCAGCAGCCTGCATGTCCTGAATATTGTGAATACTTTTACCTGTAAGCACCTTTGCTTCGTCGATGTTGGGAGTGATTAATGTCACAAGTGGCAAAAGTTCTTTTTTGATTTCTTCTATCGCTTCATCTGTCATAAGTTTCTTTCCGCTGGTAGATACCATTACCGGATCGTAAACGACGTATGCAGGCGAATATTTTTGTAGACAGTCGGAAATTACACGAACGATCTGAATGTCATTTATCATTCCTATTTTGATGGCAACCGGTTGCAGGTCGTCCATCACGGCTTCTATTTGCCCACGAACCATATCCGGAGAGATAGACTGTACGGCGCGTACCCCCAGTGTGTTTTGTACGGTGATGGCAGTGATGGCCGATGCTGCATAGCCTCCTAAAGCCGAGATTGTTTTTATGTCTGCCTGAATACCTGCCCCTCCCGAACAATCGGAGCCGGCAATGGATAAAATGACTGGATGACGTTCCATTTTAGATTTTTTAATATTTACCCGACAAAGATAGGATAAAAAACGATAAGGTACAAAATGACATATCGTTTAAAATACAATAAGTACCTTTCCGGGTATCTGTTGGAAAAGATATGAAAAGTACTGATAATAAAGCGTCCATCTAGTTTTTGTACTTTATACAATTACTCACCCGTGGAAATACTAAAATACATATTGTAATTCGTAAGATAACACTAACTATTCATATTGTAGAATGTATGATATGTATTTATATGAAAAACAATGTTTTATAGCATGTTTCTTATTTTGTTTTGATGGTTTGTAGCCTCTATATTTGCATCGTCTTAAAGAAATGTATATGCAAAATTTACAGAAAAATACACCTCTAGCAAACAATCATATATCAGTAGACTGTGTAGTGATTGGTTTTGACGGAGAACAACTGAAAGTGTTGCTTGTAAAACGTGCAGGTGAGGATAATGGAGAAGTATATCATGATATGAAACTTCCCGGAAGTCTTATCTATATGGATGAAGCCCTGGATGAAGCTGCACAACGAGTTTTGTATGAACTGACAGGACTTAAAAATGTGAATCTGATGCAGTTTAAAGCATTTGGTTCTAAAAACAGAACGAGTAATCCGAAAGATGTACGTTGGTTGGAAAGAGCTATGCAGTCAAAAGTGGAGCGTATTGTTACCATTGCATATTTGTCGATGGTGAAGATAGACCGTACGTTGGATAAGAATCTGGACGATCACCAGGCTTGCTGGGTCGCTTTGAAAGACGTGAAAACACTGGCTTTCGACCATAATCTGATTATAAAGGAGGCAATGACTTATATTCGTCAGTTCGTAGAATTTAATCCTTCCATGTTGTTCGAACTACTTCCGCGTAAATTTACAGCCGCACAATTAAGGACTCTTTTTGAATTAGTATACGACAAAGCCGTGGACGTGCGTAACTTCCATAAAAAAATAGCAATGATGGAATATGTAGTTCCTTTGGAAGAAAAACAACAAGGAGTGGCTCACCGTGCTGCCCGTTATTATAAATTTGATAAGAAGATATATAATAAGGTAAGAAGGTAAACCCTGTTCAAGTATTAAGTAGTAAGTATTAGGCGTTGAATGTTAAAGTATTAATAGTCGGACATTGAGCGTTAAATCGTAAATAGTAAATCGTTTAATCGTAAATAAAATTATGTTTCTATTAGGTTATGACATAGGTAGCTCGTCTGTAAAAGCGAGTTTGGTAAATGCGGAGACTGGTAAATGTGTATCCTCGGCATTTTTTCCGAAAACAGAAGCGAATATTATTGCAGTGAATCCCGGATGGGCGGAACAAGATCCTGAAAGTTGGTGGGAAAACTTAAAGTTGTCCACGCAGGCTATTATGACCGAATCCGGAGTGAGTGCCGCTGAAATTAAAGCCATCGGTATCTCTTATCAGATGCACGGATTGGTTTGTGTTGATAAGAATCAGCATGTATTGCGTCCTGCTATCATCTGGTGTGACTCTCGTGCGGTGCCATACGGTCAGAAAGCGTTTGAGACAATCGGGGAGGAGAAATGTCTTTCTCATTTGTTGAACTCACCGGGAAATTTTACCGCTTCCAAGTTGGCGTGGATTAAAGAAAACGAACCTACCATCTATGAGCAGATTGATAAGATAATGCTGCCGGGCGATTATATTGCCATGAAGTTGAGTGGAGAAATCTGCACAACTGTTTCCGGACTTTCGGAAGGTATGTTCTGGGATTTCAAGAACAATCGGGTGGCTGATTTCTTAATGGATTATTACGGGTTTGATTCTTCTTTGATTGCAGATATTAAGCCGACCTTCGCTGAACAAGGACGTGTAAATGCAATAGCTGCCAAAGAGCTTGGACTGAAAGAAGGGACACCGATTACTTATCGTGCAGGCGACCAGCCTAACAATGCCCTTTCTTTGAACGTGTTTAATCCGGGAGAGATTGCTTCTACGGCAGGAACATCAGGAGTGGTTTATGGTGTGAACGGTGAAGTGAACTATGATCCGCAGTCACGCGTCAATACCTTTGCGCATGTCAATCATACCATAGACCAGACACGTTTGGGAGTATTGCTTTGCATCAACGGAACGGGTATTCTCAATTCATGGGTAAAACGCAACATTGCTCCCGAAGGAATATCTTATAATGAAATGAATGTATTGGCTTCCAAAGCTCCTATCGGCAGTGCAGGAATCAGTATTCTGCCCTTTGGTAATGGTGCCGAACGTATGTTGAATAATAAAGAAATCGGTTGCAGCATCCGTGGACTGGACTTCAATGCACATGGCAAACACCACATTATCCGTGCCGCTCAAGAAGGTATTGTATTCTCTTTTAAATATGGCATTGATATCATGGAGCAAATGGGAATTCCTGTGAAGATGATCCATGCCGGACACGCTAATATGTTCTTGAGTTCTATCTTCCGCGATACTTTGGCGGGAGTCACAGGAGCTACTATCGAGCTTTACGATACAGACGGTTCCGTAGGCGCTGCGAAAGGTGCGGGTATCGGTGCAGGTATCTACAAGGATAACAATGAGGCATTTGCTACGCTTGACAAACTGGATGTGATTGAGCCTAATGTGGCAAAACACCAGGAATATGCTGACGCGTACGCAAAATGGAAATACCGTCTTGAAAAGTCGATGACCGGTAACATACCGGCTCCGGTTCTATCTTCAGATAAATAATTAACAATTTAAATAATAACCATTTTAAAAAATAAAAGAATTATGGCAACAAAAGAATTTTTCCCAGGAATTGAAAAGATTAAGTTCGAAGGTAAAGATAGTAAAAATCCGATGGCATTCCGTTACTACGATGCTGAAAAGGTTATCAACGGTAAGAAGATGAAAGATTGGTTGAGATTCGCTATGGCATGGTGGCATACTTTGTGTGCTGAAGGTGGCGACCAATTCGGTGGCGGAACAAAACAATTCCCTTGGAATAGTAATGCTGACGCTATACAAGCTGCAAAAGATAAAATGGATGCAGGTTTCGAATTCATGCAGAAAATGGGTATCGAATACTACTGTTTCCACGATGTAGACTTGGTTTCTGAAGGTGCAAGCATCGAAGAATACGAAGCTAACTTGAAAGCAATCGTAGCATACGCAAAACAGAAACAAGCTGAAACAGGCATCAAACTGTTGTGGGGTACTGCCAACGTATTTGGCCATGCACGTTATATGAACGGTGCTGCTACTAACCCTGATTTTGATGTAGTAGCTCGTGCTGCTGTTCAGATCAAGAATGCAATCGATGCAACTATCGAACTGGGTGGTCAGAACTATGTATTCTGGGGTGGCCGTGAAGGCTATATGTCTCTTCTGAATACAGATCAGAAACGTGAAAAAGAACACTTGGCAAAAATGCTGACCATCGCTCGTGATTATGCTCGTGCCCGTGGTTTCAAAGGTACTTTCCTGATTGAACCGAAACCGATGGAACCGACAAAACATCAGTATGATGTAGATACAGAAACAGTAATCGGATTCCTGAAAGCTCATGGCTTGGATAAAGATTTCAAAGTGAACATTGAAGTAAACCACGCAACTTTGGCTGGTCACACTTTCGAACACGAATTGGCAGTAGCAGTAGACAACGGCATGTTGGGTTCTATCGATGCTAACCGTGGTGATTATCAGAATGGTTGGGATACAGACCAATTCCCGATTGACAACTACGAACTGACACAGGCTATGATGCAAATTATCCGCAACGGCGGCTTGGGTAACGGTGGAACAAACTTCGACGCTAAAACTCGTCGTAACTCTACTGACCTGGAAGATATCTTCATCGCTCACATCGCAGGTATGGACGCTATGGCTCGTGCATTGGAAAGCGCAGCTGCTCTGCTGAACGAATCTCCCTATAAGAAAATGCTGGCTGACCGTTACGCTTCATTTGATGGCGGTAAAGGTAAGGAGTTTGAAGATGGCAAGTTGACTTTGGAAGATGTAGTTGCTTATGCTAAAGCAAACGGTGAACCGAAGCAGACTAGCGGTAAACAAGAACTTTATGAAGCAATTCTGAATATGTATTGCTAATTAACCCCACCACAGATTACACGGATTATCACAGATTGATTTTCTTCTCTCTTATTTTGAATTTTATCTGTGTTAATCTGTGAAATCTGTGGTGATATAAATCCAACTACTACAACACTACTTTATCTACTTATAACCATGATTAATACAACGAACGAGGGTAGTAAACTCTACCTATATTCGATAACCTCTGTCGCCATTTTGGGAGGACTGCTTTTCGGATACGATACAGCGGTTATTTCCGGTGCAGAGAAAGGCTTGGAGGCTTTTTTCCTTTCGGCCTCTGATTTTCAATACAATAAAGTAATGCATGGAATCACATCTTCCAGTGCATTAATTGGCTGTGTACTGGGTGGTGCGATCTCCGGTATATTTGCTTCCCGTTTGGGACGTCGTAATTCTCTAAGGCTTGCTGCCGTACTCTTTTTCCTTTCAGCATTAGGTTCCTATTATCCGGAAGTCTTGTTTTTCGAATATGGAAAGCCGAACATGGATTTGCTGATTGCTTTTAATTTGTATCGTGTTTTGGGCGGTATCGGTGTTGGACTGGCTTCTGCAGTCTGTCCGATGTATATTGCTGAAATTGCTCCTTCTAATATTCGTGGAACGCTTGTATCGTGTAACCAGTTTGCTATCATCTTCGGTATGTTGGTAGTATACTTCGTGAATTTCCTGATTATGGGCGACCATCAAAATCCTGTAATTTTGAAAGATGCAGCCGGTGTACTGTCTGTTAGTTCTGAATCTGATATGTGGACTGTGTATGAAGGATGGCGTTACATGTTCGGTTCGGAAGCTTTCCCTGCCGCTTTCTTCGGCCTGTTGTTGTTCTTTGTTCCCAAGACTCCTCGTTATCTTGTATTGATACAGCAAGATGAAAAGGCTTATTCGATCCTTGAAAAGATCAATGGTAAGACAAAAGCACAGGAAATTCTTAATGATATTAAAGCTACTGCTCATGAAAAGACAGAGAAAATCTTTACTTATGGAGTGGCAGTAATTGTGATCGGTATTTTGCTTTCTGTATTCCAACAGGCTATCGGTATTAATGCGGTACTTTATTATGCTCCTCGTATTTTCGAAAATGCAGGTGCAGAAGGAGGTGGCATGATGCAGACAGTTATTATGGGTATTGTAAACATTGTCTTTACATTGGTTGCAATCTTCACTGTAGACCGCTTCGGACGTAAACCACTGTTGATAATCGGTTCTATTGGTATGGCTGTAGGTGCATTTGCGGTAGCAATGTGTGATAGCATGGCAATAAAGGGTGTTCTCCCGGTACTTTCAGTGATTGTGTATGCAGCATTCTTTATGATGTCTTGGGGACCGATTTGCTGGGTGTTGATCTCGGAAATATTCCCGAACACCATCCGTGGTAAAGCGGTGGCAATCGCTGTAGCTTTCCAATGGATATTCAATTATATTGTATCTTCTACTTTCCCAGCACTGTATGACTTCAGCCCGATGTTTGCATATAGTTTATATGGCATAATCTGTGTGGCTGCTGCTATCTTCGTTTGGCGTTGGGTACCTGAAACGAAAGGTAAGACACTGGAAGATATGAGCAAACTTTGGAAGAAAAATAAATAAATTAGGTTAGTGTAATTTCATCATGTCATTATGACTTCGGCCTCTTGGCATGGTTCTATTAAGATTATGACATCGTACCAATGGTATGGTGTCATAATTGTTTATATACATATCATTCAGTAAATCAATATTTTATTTTGCATTAATTGTTTTATCGTTGGTGTTACAATTAGTGTTTTTGCATTTTTGAGTAAATATGTTCTCCAATGATACGCTTATCTTTGCATTATAAAAATTGAAGTATGATAACAGAGCAATATAAAGATACTGTTTATTTTTCGAACCTTTTTGTACGTCACTACCCTAAAGTTTATGAAGAATTATCTAATATTCTTTCTCGCCATCATATAGCGCATGGGACTTTGATGCACACTAAAGATTATTGGTGCCGAGATTATATGCCAATACAGTGGGGAGTTAATACTTATATTCAATTTCGCTATGAACCTGATTATTTGACGGATAAACCACAGTATAAAACTAATATTATTCCCGTACTTAAAGCCACGAGTATCAAGATAGATATTATTCAATCGCCACTTATAGTTGATGGAGGGAATGTTGTTGTGTGTGAGGGAAATTCTAAGTGGGTGGGATCATGTATAAGAGAACGGAAACCAATTATTATCATGACAGAAAAGGTGTTCCAAGAAAATTCGCAGATTGATCAAGGAGAAGTACTGGCAATATTAAAGGCAAACTTTTATGGAGCAGATATTATATTTCTACCATGGGATAGATATGATATCTGTGGTCATACAGATGGAATTGTTCACAATATTGGCGATGGTAAGATTTTGGTCAACTTGAAAGTGTATCCTCAAAAGATAGAACGGGAGATGAGACGTAGATTGAATGACGTTTTTGTAGTTGTGGATTTGAAACTTAGTAAGTATTATGAGAATAGTTGGGCATACATAAATATGCTTCAGACACGTGATATAATCATTGTTCCCGGACTTGGATTATCTACAGATGGAGAGGCTTTAGAACAGATAAAAGAGTTATATCCTTCCTATGAGGGACGAATTTACCAAGTTAATATAGCTCCGATTGTAAAGAAATGGGGAGGTGCATTGAATTGTTTGTCTTGGACTGTGAGTAAATTATAGAAATTATATGATATCAGCATTACCGATTTCCAAACCTATACTTTATATTGATATGGATAATGTTCTGGTTGACTTTCAATCAGGTATTAACAACTTGAGTGAATACGAAAAGAGAGAATATGAAGGACGATATGATGAGGTACCTAATATTTTTGCAAGAATGAGTCCGTATGAAGGAGCAATTAATGCCTACCATCATTTAGTGCGTTTTTATGATGTATATATTCTTTCCACGGCACCTTGGAATAATCCTTCTGCCTGGTCAGATAAACTAATATGGGTGAGAAAATGGTTAGGTACAGATGGTTATAAACGATTAATTCTTAGTCATCATAAAAATTTGAACAAAGGAGACTTTTTGATAGATGATCGCCTCAAAAATGGTGCTGAAAATTTTGGTGGTGAATTAATCTTATTTGGTTCGGAACTGTATCCGAATTGGGACTCTGTTGTTGACTATTTGATATCATCTAAGTGAGAAATAAAAAAGTTGATATATTCGGAACAACTCTTTACTAAAAAGATTATCTTTACCCAAAGAAATATTAATACTATAATAATTATGGATACTTTGAAAAAGGAAATTGCAGTTTTAATGCAATGTATTGATTTTAAGGAAATAGAGAAACAGCTTCAAGTAATTAATAAGCTAATAGTCACAAACTATATGTTTGAACTAAGTAATGGGCTACGAATTTACCCTATTGAAGTAGAAGCTTATTTTAAAGATGCAAAATTTAATGATGAGTTTGTGCATGGAAATGAACTGCAAAAAAATAATTATGGAAGATTTTATGTTCATCGTACAGGTATAACAAAGAATTCAAAATTTAAAGGTGGAACAAGAGGAGGTATTGATATTTGTTTATCTGATGACGTTAATGCATATTATGGCATCTTAATAAGAAGTGCTAAGTTTGATGATGGCACAATTAAATTTGGACCGAATAATGTTTTAAAATTTATTGTTGAGGATAAGAATGTAGATTATGATACTTTGGAAAAAGAATCTGTTTTAAAAGAAGCTGTTAAAGATTGCCGTGATGGAGAAAGTAAATCAATCATCATGCATTCTACACGTGTTGGTCTAAGTGACAAGCAAAGTGACGATTTTAAAAACTTGCAATTACGAACGATCATAGGGCCGCTGCTTTCATCTTATGCATATAAAGAAAAGGAAAAGGTATTTAGGAACTATATCGTTAGTGATAACATCTCAAAAGAAGAAGCCGAGAAAATTTCTATTGACATCCTCGGATATTGTCCTAAGTCTTTGATAGAAAGTGTATATCAGGCATGATAGCTACTAATTTTGTATAAGGGTGCAATATCGCCCTTATACAAAATTATTTAACGATTGGAATCCAAACTTCAGTAAGAAGCTCTTTCACATCTGTGTCAGTGGGAGAGTTCAAGTAATGTTCCAGGATTGGAGTTTCTCCTAAGCTATAAAATTGCGGTAATTGTTTCAATATTGTCTCATAAAAGGCATCTAACAATGCATAATCTCCTTGATGGACATAAACTGCGTATGTACCTTGAGGTAAATCCATGTGTTTTATTGGACTAGTAAGAGGGGGATTGGTTCCTATTCCTTTTTGAATAGCTATACAAGCGTAAAAACGGCATTTTTCTAATGAGGTAATGTCCGTATCATCATAAGCTATCCCCCAATAATCTTCTTTATCTGGCAATAAAGAGTTTTCTTTTGCATATTCATATAGGCAGTCCCAAGTGTATGTCTCAAAAGCAACTGTGCTACAAGTGTCATAATTGCCAATATAAGATAAAAATAAGACAGGTATTGTTTCTGATTCCACTATGCGGTAAGGAGAAATATATGAAGGATAAGTATGACTTGTTTCCAATAATTTCTTTTGTAGTTCTCGAGGAGTGAGATTGTATTTTTTTTGAAGTGTATTATTTAAAGCTGACTGGTTAGCAAATCCAATATATTCATATATTTCAGCTATACTTTTTTTATTATCTTTGAGTAATTGCTGGGCGTATTCCATGCGTGTACGAATGATATATTGATGTAATGTTTCGCTAGTGTAAGCTTTAAACATCAGCTGAAGATTACGAACAGACATGCATGCCATTTTAGCTAATTCAGGTATGGATATCAAACGATTGAACTCATCGGCAGTTTTACCTGTCCAATTCTTTTGTATCATGGAATTTAGATAATGAAGAATTGTCTCGATTTGTCCTTGATAGGAGGATTTGTTGGAATTCATATATTTTCTTTACCTTTTGGGGTACTCTTTTATTTATGATTGATATTCGCAAAGATAGTATTTATATACGCATCCTATATGAAAATGATTCAAAAGTTGATTCTATGACTTCTCATATCGGTTTCTGGCTTAAAAAAAATCCTTTGGAAAATCTAATTGTTTTGCCTTTAGAATTTTCCAGACTAGAGAGAAGTGGATAGAAGAAGCAGAATCAAATAAAAGCAGCTATTTTCCGCAGCTAAAGCATTGCTTTAGCCTACTTAAAGCACCGCTTTCCTTCTCTTAAAACACTGCTTTTTCTCTTTCTGTTTAAGCAGCATTCTCTATATATAAGAAACGTTTTTTTCTACTCCTTCATCTTTCTTCTGAATTATCTGTGAGTAAGAATTTTGTGGGTGAAGGAGTGCTTCTTCACCTTTGGAATTTGCAGAAAAAGAATGCATAAAATAGATAGTATTGTTAATTATTTCTTGGTTTGAAAACACAATTAAAGGAATAGCTATACCTTTGCATTATCTTTTATAAAACACATATTGTTATGGAACAACATCCGATTAAAATTAATAAAGTGCAGATACGTAATCTGCAAATAGAAGATTATGTACAACTATCCCAATCGTTTACCCGTGTTTATTCTGACGGCAGCGATGTGTTTTGGACTCGTGAGCAGATACAAAAGTTAATAAAGATTTTTCCGGAAGGTCAGATCGTCACAGTAGTTGACGATAAAATCGTTGGTTGTGCCCTTTCTATCATTGTTGATTATGATAAAGTAAAGAATGACCATACGTATGCACAGGTTACAGGTAAGGAAACATTCAATACACATAATCCCAAAGGAAATATCCTGTATGGCATTGAAGTGTTTATCCACCCGGGGTATCGTGGTTTGCGTCTCGCACGTCGTATGTATGAATATCGTAAGGAGCTTTGCGAAACATTGAACCTGAAAGCGATCATGTTTGGCGGACGTATCCCGAATTATCATAAATATGCTGACAAAATGCGTCCGAAAGAATATATCGAACGGGTACGTCAACGCGAGATTTATGATCCGGTACTTACTTTCCAGTTGTCGAATGACTTTCACGTTCGTAAGGTAATGACTAATTATCTGCCAAATGATGAAGAATCAAAACATTATGCTTGTTTGCTGCAGTGGGATAACATCTATTATCAGCCACCTACACAGGAATATATCAGTCCCAAAACTACGGTTCGCGTAGGACTGGTGCAGTGGCAGATGCGTAGTTATAAAACGTTGGACGACCTGTTCGAGCAAGTAGAATTCTTTGTGGATGCAGTATCTGATTATAAAAGTGATTTCGTTCTTTTCCCGGAATATTTCAATGCTCCTTTGATGTCGAAGTATAATGATAAAGGGGAATCACAAGCTATTCGCGGGTTGGCAAAGTACACAGAAGAAATCCGTGACAGGTTTATAAACTTGGCTATTAGTTATAATATTAATATTATTACCGGGAGTATGCCGTATGTCAAGGAAGACGGACTTCTCTATAATGTAGGGTTTCTTTGTCGTCGTGATGGTACCTATGAGATGTATGAAAAAATGCATGTCACTCCGGATGAGATCAAGAGTTGGGGATTGAGCGGGGGCAGGTTATTACAGACATTTGATACCGATTGTGCGAAGATTGGCGTTTTAATTTGCTATGACGTGGAATTTCCGGAACTTTCTCGTTTGATGGCAGATCAGGGGATGCAGATTTTATTTGTGCCTTTTTTGACTGATACGCAGAATGCCTATTCCCGTGTTCGTGTCTGCGCACAGGCACGTGCTATTGAAAATGAATGTTTTGTGGTCATTGCAGGAAGTGTCGGAAATCTTCCCCGTGTACACAATATGGATATTCAATATGCACAATCGGGTGTGTTTACGCCATGCGATTTTGCTTTTCCAACAGATGGAAAACGGGCGGAGGCAACTCCAAATACTGAAATGATTCTAGTGTCGGATGTGGACTTGGACTTATTGAATGAGCTTCATACCTATGGTAGTGTGCGGAATTTGAAAGATCGTAGAAACGATGTTTATGAAGTTAGATTCAAAAAATAAAAGAGTGACGCTATGCCGTCCGGATAGCGTCACTATATGCCTTGGATAGCGTCACTATCCGGGGCATATAGTGACGCCCTTTTTAGGGAATACCTTTTTATTTGGAAGATGTGCCGCTTTCTAATATGCTAACGATAGAAAACAGCGTAAAGCAAATAGCTCCAAGACCTACCAAAACACGTGCCGGAATGAAATAATCAGCATGTATAGTAGCAAGCTCGAATACGAAAGCTGCCAGGAACAGGCAAGCCAATGCTGTTAATACCGGAATCATGGGAATACGGTTGGCCAATTTGAATTCTTGTCTCCATATCTTGGCCAGCAGGATGACTTTGCTGGAAATGCTGTAACATACCAACCCCAACCCGAGCATAATATATCCGGTGGTACCGTTTGCACTTCCGGAATCTGCCAAAATCACGAATAATCCCCATACAAAAGAGATAGATCCCATTAATAAAACTAGTTTCGGCCATTTATTCCGTTCTTTTTCTGAATAATCATTACGTATCTGACGTGCTATGGTAGCTACCAGTGCAATCAAACTGGTACAAATACATGCCAGACCGACCATTACATGCCCCGCGACAAAATAAGCAGGATGAGAATGACTGTTGCCTAATAATACAAATGCCCATATCCATGCGATCAGCGAAACGATGACGGCAACAATGACCAATGCCCGTCTCTGATTAAGGGAAAAAGCTCCTTCCGGAACTTCATTACTTGTCGCTTTTGAATTCCTCGGAATTAAAGAGAAGCGGGTAGAAGAGGTGGCGGCGGTGGCTACACAAGTGGTAATAAATCCAATGCCGGTGATAACGTGCCCGGCTACAAATGCAGAGGTGGAAGTGGCATTACTGAAAATGCAGATACCTCCAATAATAGTAATGATGGCTGCCAGATAGCCTATAACCGGCAAAGCGTATTTGGCCGGTTTATTATAAGTATGTATGATTTGCCGGATGATAGTGGCAGCCGTGCAAAACAGTGCAATGCATATCATACCGAGTGAAAACACGACAGGACCCGCCACAACACGACTCCCGTCATCTCCATAACCATAAATGAACGCTCCGTATCCGAAGCAAAAAATAGCCATCGCCAAAGGGATTGCCCTGAATAAAATGCTAATACCGTAATTCATAAGTTAAAGTGTTTTTAGGTTTCTCACTAAAACAAGGAGATACCTGTTTTGTTTAGGCTGTAGGCGGTTTATAATCGTTAACTTCACACGAATCCGATTAAAAGTCCTAGCTTTTTGCTCAACTAAACAAATGTTTTTGTAAATTTGCACCCTTAAAAATGGGGATACCCCTCAAATTGTAAATTGTAAATAGTAAAATCGTAGACAGCTATGGGTAAGAGATTTACTGAATATTCGCAGTTTGACCTTTCGCAGGTGAACAAAGATGTGCTGAAGAAATGGGACGAGAACCAGGTTTTCGCCAAGAGTATGACAGAACGTGATGGCTGTCCTTCGTTCGTGTTTTTCGAAGGACCTCCCTCGGCTAATGGTATGCCGGGTATTCACCATGTAATGGCTCGTACCATTAAGGACATTTTCTGTCGCTACAAAACGATGAAGGGTTATCAGGTGAAGCGTAAAGCCGGATGGGATACGCACGGACTGCCTGTGGAACTAAGTGTGGAAAAGGCATTAGGTATCACAAAAGAAGATATTGGTAAGAAAATCTCTGTTGCCGATTACAATGCGGCTTGTCGGAAAGACGTGATGAAATATACCAAGGAGTGGGAAGACCTGACTCATCGGATGGGATATTGGGTGGATATGAAGCACCCTTATATCACGTATGATAATCGCTATATTGAAACATTATGGTGGCTATTGAAGCAACTGCATAAAAAAGGATTGTTGTATAAAGGATATACGATCCAACCGTATTCACCGGCTGCAGGAACAGGATTGAGCTCACATGAGTTGAATCAACCTGGCTGTTATCGGGACGTAAAAGATACAACAGCCGTTGCCCAATTTAAAATGAAGAATCCTAAACCGGAAATGACGGAATGGGGAACTCCTTATTTTATCGCCTGGACAACTACTCCGTGGACATTGCCTTCAAATACGGCTCTTTGTGTGGGACCCAAAATTGACTATGTGGCTGTACAGTCTTACAACGCTTATACCGGAGAACCTATCACGGTTGTTCTGGCAAAAGCTTTATTGAATGTACACTTCAATGCAAAAGCTGCTGATCTGAAATTGGAGGACTACAAAGCCGGAGATAAACTTGTACCATTTAAAGTGATTGCCGAATACAAAGGTACTGATCTTGTCGGTATGGAATATGAGCAGTTGATTCCTTGGGTAAAACCGGTTGAGGTATCCGAAAATGGCAACTGGAAGCCTAGTGATAAGGCTTTCCGTGTAATACCGGGTGATTATGTTACTACAGAAGATGGTACAGGTATCGTTCACATTGCACCTACATTTGGTGCGGATGATGCGAATGTGGCACGTGCTGCAGGAATCCCGTCACTGTTCATGATTAATAAGAAAGGCGAAACTCGTCCGATGGTGGATTTAACTGGTAAATTCTATCTGTTGAATGAGCTGGATGAGAATTTCGTAAAAGAATGTGTTGATGTAGATAAATACAAAGAATATCAGGGTGCATGGGTGAAAAATGCTTATGATCCTCAATTTATGGTGGATGGCAAATACGATGAGAAAGCTGCGCAAGCTGCCGAATCTTTGGATATTGTCATTGCCATGATGATGAAAGCAGACAACAAGGCTTTCAAGATAGAAAAGCATGTCCACAACTATCCGCACTGCTGGCGTACAGACAAACCGGTACTTTATTATCCGTTGGATAGCTGGTTTATCCGTTCTACCGCTTGCAAGGAGCGAATGATGGAATTGAATAAAACCATCAACTGGAAACCGGAATCTACCGGAACCGGCCGTTTCGGCAAGTGGCTGGAAAATCTGAATGACTGGAACCTTAGCCGTTCTCGTTATTGGGGTACTCCATTGCCTATCTGGCGTACAGAAGATAATACGGATGAGATATGTATCGAATCTGTAGAAGAACTTTATAATGAAATCGAGAAATCGGTAGCTGCCGGATTTATGAAATCCAATCCATACAAGGATAAAGGTTTCGTGCCGGGTCAATATTCGGAAGAAAATTATGATAAGATTGATCTTCACCGTCCTTATGTAGACGACGTCATATTGGTATCGAAAGACGGCAAACCGATGAAGCGTGAATCAGACTTGATTGATGTATGGTTCGATTCGGGTGCTATGCCATACGCGCAGATCCATTATCCGTTCGAAAATAAAGAACTGTTGGATAACCGTCAGGTATATCCGGCTGACTTTATCGCAGAAGGAGTAGACCAGACTCGTGGTTGGTTCTTTACCTTGCATGCTATCGCTACCATGGTATTTGACAGCGTGTCCTACAAAGCTGTTATCTCTAACGGTTTGGTACTCGATAAGAACGGTAACAAGATGTCCAAGCGTTTGAATAACGCTGTCGATCCGTTTACTACGATTGAAAAGTATGGTTCCGACCCGTTGCGTTGGTACATGATTACCAATTCTTCTCCGTGGGATAACCTGAAATTTGACGTTGAAGGAGTGGAAGAGGTTCGCCGTAAATTCTTCGGTACCTTATATAATACGTATTCATTCTTTGCGCTTTATGCGAATGTAGACGGATTTGAGTATAAAGAAGCGGATGTACCGATGGCAGAACGTCCGGAGATCGACCGCTGGATCTTGTCTGTATTGAATACATTGATAAAGGAGGTAGATACATGCTATAATGAATATGAACCGACAAAGGCAGGACGTTTGATTTCTGATTTTGTGAATGATAATTTGTCCAACTGGTATGTTCGCCTGAATCGTAAACGTTTCTGGGGTGGTGAATTTACACAGGATAAATTGTCTGCTTATCAGACATTGTACACTTGTCTCGAAACAGTTGCCAAACTGATGGCTCCTGTATCTCCGTTCTATGCAGACCGGTTGTATACTGACTTGATTACAGCAACAGGACGTGACAATGTAGTTTCTGTCCATCTTGCCGAATTCCCGAAATATCAGGAAGAAATGATAGACAAGGAACTGGAAGCCCGCATGCAAATGGCACAGGATGTTACATCTATGGTGTTGGCATTGCGCCGCAAGGTGAATATCAAGGTACGCCAACCGCTGCAGTGTATCATGGTTCCGGTGGTAGATGAAGAGCAGAAAGCTCATATCGAAGCTGTGAAGAACCTGATTATGAATGAAGTGAACGTAAAAGAAGTCAGATTCGTTGATGGTGCAGCCGGTGTATTGGTGAAAAAAGTGAAATGTGACTTTAAGAAACTGGGACCGAAATTTGGCAAGCAAATGAAAGCAGTAGCTGCTGCTGTTGCAGAAATGTCACAGGAGGCTATCGGTGAATTGGAGAAAAACGGAAAGTATACATTAAATCTGGATGGTGCGGAAGCTGTTATTGAAGCATCAGATGTCGAGATCTTTAGTGAAGATATTCCGGGATGGTTGGTTGCCAATGAAGGCAAACTGACAGTAGCGCTTGAAGTGACCATTACCGAAGAACTGCGTCGCGAGGGTATTGCTCGTGAACTGGTGAACCGTATTCAGAATATACGTAAGTCAAGCGGCTTCGAGATTACAGACAAAATAAAAATAACAATCTCGAAAAATACGCAAACAGATGATGCGGTAAATGAATATAATACTTATATTTGTAACCAGGTTTTAGGCACATCTCTTGAACTTGTAGATGAAGTGAAAGACGGAACAATGTTGGAGTTTGACGATTTCTCATTGTTTGTGAACGTGATAAAAGACTAATACTATATTGATTAACCTTTTAAAATTGTAAAGTTATGGCAGAAAAGACTAGATATTCGGATGCGGAACTCGAGGAATTCCGTGCCATTATTATGGAGAAACTGGAATTGGCACAACGTGACTATGAACAGTTGAAGAAAAGTTTGATGGGACTGGACGGTAATGATACCGACGATACATCTCCTACGTATAAAGTATTGGAAGAAGGAGCTAATACGCTCTCCAAGGAAGAAACGACCCGACTGGCACAACGTCAGCTGAAGTTTATCCAAGGATTACAAGCTGCTTTGGTACGTATTGAGAATAAAACGTACGGCATTTGCCGTGAAACCGGAAAGTTGATTCCGGCAGAGCGTCTGCGTGCTGTTCCTCATGCTACATTAAGCATTGAAGCAAAGAACAGTGGTAAAAAATAACAGATAGCAAGTAGGCTACAGGTAACGAGCTACAAGTAGCTGCGCAAAGTTTACGCACGGCACTTGTAGCTCGTTATGTTTAACTTATAATAAACACATGAAGAAACTATTCACGAAGGGGAGAATTGCCCTTCTCGTTATCTTTTCCGTATTGATTATTGACCAGATCATCAAGGTCTGGATTAAAACTCACATGTACTGGCATGAAAGTATACGTGTGACCGATTGGTTTTATATCTATTTCACCGAAAACAACGGGATGGCTTTCGGTATGGAAATCTTCGGCAAGTTATTCCTGACAACATTCCGCATTGTTGCGGTAGCATTGATAGGGTGGTATCTCTATAAAATCATAAAGAAAGGGTTTAAAACAGGTTATATCGTCTGTGTGGCTCTTATCCTGACCGGTGCTTTGGGGAACATCATAGATAGCGTGTTCTATGGAGTTATTTTCAATGAAAGCACTCATTCGCAGATTGCCAGTTTCATGCCCGAAGGTGGTGGATATTCTACTTGGTTTTACGGAAAAGTAGTGGATATGTTTTACTTTCCGATTATAGATACAAACTGGCCTACATGGATGCCGTTTGTAGGTGGAGAGCATTTTATATTCTTTAGTCCGATCTTTAATTTTGCGGATGCCGCTATCAGTTGCGGTATCATTGCCTTGTTACTCTTTTATAGTAAATATTTGAATGAGTCTTATCATTCGCTGGATAAAGATAAAAAGGAAGCTACGGATCATGAAAAATAAATTTCGGTTTCATCTGTGTCTCATCTGCATGTTCGTGTTTGCGGTAGCCGGGTGTAAAGTGAAAAGACCCAGTGATGTAATCTCGGAATCGAAGATGGAGAATTTGCTGTATGATTATCATGTGGCAAAGTCTATGGGAGATAATTTGCCTTATAGTGAGAACTATAAGAAAGCATTGTATATCGACGCCGTTTTCAAGAAATACGGGACTACACAAGCTGCATTTGACTCATCCATGGTTTGGTATACCCGTAACACAGAGATTTTATCGAAAATTTATGATAAGGTGAAAAAACGCTTGAAAGACGAACAGGAACTTGTTGGTGACCTGATAGCCAAGCGTGATAAGAAACCGAAAATGACCAAGCAAGGTGATAGCATCGATGTCTGGCCGTGGCAGCGTATGGTACGTCTGACCGGTGAAATGATGGATAATCAATATGTATTTACTTTGCCGACTGACTCTAACTACAAAGACCGGGATACACTGGTATGGGAAGTGCGGTATCGTTTCCTGGAGCCGATGCTTGCCGACTCTTTAAGAGGTGTCACTATGGCTATGCAGGTGATTTACGAAAAAGATACGATCAATCATTGGAAAACGGTGACTGAACCGGGTGTGCAACAAATTCGTTTGTTTGCAGACACATTAGGTTCGATGAAAGAAATAAAAGGTTTCATTTATTATCCGATGGATAGCCAGGAAAAAGGCGGGGCAGTATTGGCCGACCGCTTCATGATGACTCGTTATCATTGTACGGATACGCTCGCATTTGCCGTACGCGATTCTTTGAATAAGATAGAAGCATTGAAAGCGGATTCTTTGAAGAAGATAGCTACTAAAGAAAATGCCGACTCTTTACATAAGGTCATAGACAAGAATAAAGATGACATTCAGCGTCTGACACCGGAAGAGATGAACCGTCGTCGTACGGGAACTCATCGTGAGAAGAAGCCGGAGCAGATTCAGGTGGAACAGCATATCCAAAAGGAACGGATAGAGCAAAGAAAAGAACGCCAGATGAATCAACGCAGGAAGCAACAACAAAGACGTTCAAACAACTGATTGTAATGAAACGCTTTGCTTCTCATTATTTGCTGATACCTGCCGTCGGATATATGAAGCAGCAGGTAGTGGAGATCACTGACGAAGGAGTTGTCCGAGGTGTGTTCCCATTGACCGAAGAGATTGAGTCGGTTGAATGGATGCCGGGAGTGATTGTGCTGCTTTCTGAAAGTCAGATGGAAGAAATAAAAAACACTGGGATGATTTTAAAAAACATCCCAGTGTTTCAAATCAATCTTCCCAGTGTTTCGAATCAATCTTCCCAATGTTTTAATGAGTATCTGCAGGAAGCAGAAAAGAAGGGGGAAGCTTTATTTCCTTATTTGTTTTATCCTTTTGATTTTACTTCCATGCAGCCTGTCGACGGAACTCGGCACAGATTACTGCGGTAGCAATGGCTACATTCAGAGACTCGGATGTCTCTTGGCCTGCCGGGTAATTGGGGATATATAATTTTCGGTTGATTAATGTGGCTACCTCTTTCCCTATGCCATTCCCTTCATTTCCCATTACGATCAAGCCATTGGCCGACAATGGTTGTTCATACATGTTTTTTCCATCCAGGAACGTACCGAACACAGGAGTATCTCCGAGCGACCGGATAAAATCGGGGAGGGAAGTATAATGTACTTTCACCCGGGCAATTCCACCCATAGTGGCTTGTATGGTCTTAGGGTTATATACATCTACCGTATTCTGCGAGCAGATAATATGTTCGATGCCAAACCAGTCGGCCAAACGGATAATGGTACCCAGATTTCCGGGATCTTGTACATCGTCCAATGCAAGGCAAAGTGATGAACGAACTGCCTCCGGATCCAAAGTATATTGTGGTTGTTCGAAAATGGCAAGTACCTGTTGGGGAGTTTTCAATAAACTGGCCCGTGAAAGATCTTCCTGTGAAACTTCTACCAGTTCACTTGCGTCAATACCCGGATGCTCCTGAAACCAGGAGGGAGTGGCAGCTAAAAAACGACAGGGAAAATGTCCGAGTAAATCGCCTACCAATTTAGGACCTTCAGCCAGAAATACCCGCTCTTCTTTACGTATTTTCTTCAGTTCCAGCGAGTGGATAAACTTTATTTTGTTTTTACTTAATGATGCCATAGATTTGATATTCTTTTGCAAAGCTATAAAGATATTTCCAATCTATCCTTACTTTCCTCTCTTTTTCTTAAATTATTTTCCCCGTCAGAAAATATAATTTATCTTTGTAAGCGCATTTTTCATGCTATCGATGTAAAACCGTATGAGGAGAAATTTTCTTTATTTGCTTGCTTCTGCTGCTGTCTTGTCACTTGCTTCGTGTACTACCACTAAGTTTGTGCCGGATGGATCTTATTTGCTGGATGAAGTCAAAATTCGTACGGACCAAAAAAATATACGGCCTTCTTCCTTGCGCATGTATGTTCGCCAAAATCCTAATGCCAAGTGGTTCAGTCTGATAAAGACCCAACTTTATGTATACAATCTGTCGGGGCGTGATTCGACCAAATGGGGGAATAAGTTCTTGAGAAGAATAGGGGATGCTCCCGTAATATATAGCGAGGACGAAGCGCAACGTTCTGAAGAAGAAATCACTAAGGCTGTGCATAATATGGGATATATGGCGGCAACCGTGAAGCGTTCGACTAAAATAAAAAAGAAAAAGATTAAGCTGTATTATGATGTAACGACCGGCAAACCCTACGTTGTTCAATCTATCAAATATGATATTTATGATCCTAAAATAGCCTCTCTTCTCAAACAGGATTCTGCCAGAAGCTTGTTGAAGGAAGGAATGTATTTGGATGTGAATGTATTGGATGCGGACAGACAACGTATCACGAATAAGTTGCTTCGGAATGGCTATTATAAATTTAATAAGGATTATATCGGATATACGGCCGATACGGTTCGTAATACTTATAATGTAGATCTGACTCAACATTTGCAGATGTATAAAGCGCATGCGAGTGATTCGGCAAGGGCACATCAGCAATATTGGATCAATAAGATTAATTTTATTACGGATTATGACGTTTTGCAGTCTTCTGCCTTGAGCAGTGTGGATATTAATGATTCGGTTCATTATAAGGGATATCCGATTTACTATAAGGATAAGCTCTATTTACGTCCTAAAGTGCTTACGGATAACCTCCGGTTTGCTTCCGGCGATTTGTTTAATGAGCGTGATGTGCAGCAAACTTATTCCAGTTTCGGGCGTTTGTCTGCATTGAAATATACGAATATCCGTTTTATCGAGACTCAAGTTGGAGATTCAACAATGCTCGATTGTTACGTGATGTTGACTAAGAGCAAGCATAAATCGGTATCCTTTGAGGTAGAGGGAACCAATTCTGCCGGTGACTTGGGAGCGGCAGCTTCCGTTTCTTTCCAGAATAGGAATCTCTTTCGCGGGTCGGAAACGTTTATGATAAAATTCCGTGGAGCGTATGAGGTTATTTCCGGGCTTCAGGCAGGCTATTCAAATAATAACTATACGGAGTATGGAGTGGAAACGAGTATCAACTTTCCTAATTTCCTGTTCCCATTCATTTCCTCTGATTTTAAACGGAAAATCAGGGCTACAACAGAGTTTGGTTTACAGTATAATTATCAGTTGCGACCGGAGTTCTTGCGTACGATGGCTTCTGCTAACTGGAGTTACAAGTGGACACAACGTCAGAAGATACAACACCGTATTGATTTGATAAATATTGCTTTCCTTTATTTGCCCCGTATCTCTGAAAGGTTTAAAGAAGACTATATAAATAAAGGACAGAACCATATATTCCAGTATAATTATCAGGATCGACTGATTATAAATATGGGATATAGCTATAATTATAATAGCGTGGGAGGATCGATTATCAATAATACGATTGCTTCTAATTCATACTCCATCCGTTTTAATTTCGAATCGGCGGGAAATGTAATGTATGCTCTGTCAAAGGCTGCAAACATTCGGAAGAACAGTAATGGTGAATACGCTATTCTGGGAATTCCTTATGCTCAATATCTGAAAGGGGAGTTTGATTTTGCTAAGAATATCAGAATCGATTATCGTAACTCTTTTGCGTTTCATGCTGGTGTGGGAATAGCTGTACCTTATGGAAATGCGAAGACTATTCCGTTTGAGAAACAATATTTCTCTGGTGGAGCCAATAGTGTCCGCGGATGGAGTGTTCGCGATTTGGGACCGGGCTCTTTTGCAGGAAATGGGAATTTGCTCGATCAATCCGGAGATATTAAACTGGATGCCAGTATTGAATACCGAAGCAAGTTATTCTGGAAGTTTCAGGGGGCGGTATTTATTGATGCTGGTAATATCTGGACCATCCGGAGTTATGCCAATCAACCGGGAGGGGTTTTCAAGTTTGATAGGTTTTATAAGCAAATAGCAGTGGCCTACGGATTAGGTCTCCGCCTGGATTTGGATTTCTTTATTTTGCGTTTTGACGGAGGTATGAAAGCTGTCAATCCTGCCTATGAAACGAGGAAAGAGCATTTCCCCATCATTCATCCTAAATTCAGTCGTGACTTTGCTTTCCATTTTGCTGTGGGATATCCTTTCTAATCAGCCATTTATTATTTACTCTTACTAATTCGAGCGTATCTTGCAGGGAACTTACGTATTCCATTTTTCCTCCGATGGGATGAATGACGAATGCATTTTTGATTTGGCAGACAACCGACGCTTCTTCTAAATTAGCATCTATCTCACTTGAAATAACAGAAACTTTTGCAGCGCCTCGTGTCTTAAGTTGCTCCAGATGGGGTTGCCCGACATTAGATGCTAAGAAACTAAGATAAGATTGAGAAGAAGGCGTGCTCCATTCTTTGGCGACCGGATAATTGAAATTATAAAAGGCTTCACAAAAATCTATGGCTGTCTGTTCTATTTGAGTTTGAGGAGTCTGTTGCTGACAAGATAGACAGGTGAAGATTAGAACAGAATAGATAAGTGTATGTAGTTTATTCATAGTACAAAAGATTCTTGATAGAAGAAGATAAGATTGAAAAAGGAGATGAAACTCCTATATGATGTTTCATCTCCTTCGTATTTGTTTTTATTTTTAGCGGGCGGCAAACATAAAATTGCTCATTGTAGCCTGGCGTGCTGCCAGCATGCCTTGAGCATCCAGCGTTACATTCATCTTTTCGCCATTTGGCAAGAACAAATCAGCAGTGCCATCATTGTTCATTTTTACTAATTCAGCGCTTTCACCGTTTGCAACGACATTCCATGTGTTGGCTTCTTTGTTGTAGATCAGGTCCATTGAAGCAGTTTCGCCCTCTTTAGTAATGGAATATCCATTCTCAAGAGTTTTCACCATGTAGTTGCCGTTTTCTCCTTTTACTTTCTTTACGTCACCTACATTAGCCATCGGATTGGAGCCACTCCAGAATTCGATTGAGTTGATAACTAAAGCATCAGCCAGGTAAGCTACACCATAAACCGGAACAATGTTGAAAGCAAGGAATACGAGTTCGTTTACAAACTTGTTTCCAACTGATTGATTCCAGGAAGACAGGCGGTTGAATAAACCAAATGATCCTACACAAGAACTGAATAATAAGCTACCACTAAGTACTACTGCGACTAAAGTCAGTTTTCCTCTTTTCATGTTAAAATGTTTTTGATTAATAAAAAATATTGATAATTTCTCTCTTATGTGTATGCAAATATAATATTTTTTAATTAATCGGGGCTGTTATTTCTAATTTTTGTATACTCTTGACTTCCGCCGTGACAATTCGTTTCCTATGATATGGTCTATTGAAAATTTACCGGGACCGGCAATATACATCAATATAAATACAACTAAATAGATGAAAGCTAGCTCTTTAACCGCAAATACGTCATTAGCATGAACAACAAAGAAGGCTACTATCATTGTGAAAATCATCGGGATCATTGCCAAGCGATACAGGAATCCGATGATAAATGCCATCGAACATACGAGTTCGCCAAAAATTGCTAATCCGAGAGATAGGGGACTTCCTATTCCAAGCGGATCAGGAAATACTGCTGACATCTCCTGGAAGTTACTCCATTTCTGGATACCGTGGTTCATTAATAATATACCGAAGATGATCCGGACAGCCAATAGCAACAAAGATACTTTCGTTGTATTCGATTTTGTGGGAAATAAAAAACTATAAATCATAAGTTGTTCTATTTTTAAGTTTATATCTATTTATATAAACATAAAAAATATTGAATTTGTTCTCTATTGATAGCAAAATTTGTTTGGACCTTATTCCTTATTTAAAACATAATGGTCTGCAAGTTCTCCGGTTATTTCTTGTTTATCCATTGTTAGTTTGCGTAAATGATTTTCTTCTACTTTATAATAAGAAAGTTCTCCGCCTTCTTCATTAAGAGTCAATAGGTTGTCTTTTAAAGTATATGTACCTTTTTCGTCAAATGAGCTGTCTCTATCGATATATACGGAATGGAGGCTGAATGTTTTGTCCGGATTTAATGTCAGGGTTGTTTCAATACCCGGACAATCGGCAGCGGGGAAAACTCCTTTATAAGTTCCTTCGTAATCAAGTGAATTTTCCGCATTATGGATATCGGTTACTTCGATTGAAGTACTGTCTGCACCGGCACTCTTGTTTGTTTTCGCGCTATTGTTGCATGCTGCCAAAAGAGCACATGAACATACTAAAATGAAAATTTTCTTCATAATTATTGTTTCTATTAGTTAGTCTAATTGAGTATATTGGACGTAAAGGTATAAATTTAAAATGGAATCTTTATAGTAAAAAGAAACGAACAACTTTATTTATGAATAAATAAACTTTGTATCTTTGCGGAAAATTCTAAAGATATGGCACAACATACTTATGACAATGAAGCTGTTCAGGAATTATTGAACTGGGCAAAAAAGATGATTGAGACAAAGAATTATCCAACAGAAAGATATCAGGTCAATAAATGTACTACCATTATTGATGGTAAATCGTATTTGGAATCTTTGATTGCAATGATTTCCAGAAACTGGGAGAATCCGACTTTTCATCCCACTATTGAGCAATTATGGGAGTTTAGGGAAAAGTGGGAAAATAAAGAAGCGTAGCAAATTGCGATTCAATGTTGAATGATAAATCATTTATGAATATAGAAATGCACTCTAATCATGTCAGATAAGAGTGCATTTCTATTTTATTAGTTTGATATTTATCAGCTTCCTAAAAAGGCAGCCATCTTTTCTTCTTTTTCAGGGATGTTTTTTCTTCTTCTCCGTTTTGGCTATAGATATCTGCAAACGTCTTTTTCTCTTTAATCATTTCGTAAATGACTCCCCAGTCTGGTAAACCACCCAGATTTCGATCGTCAATGAACATGTCGGCTTTCAACTTTCGAGAGAATCCCTGATGGCCTTTCTGCTCTTCAGGATAATCCTTATTAACGGCATAAAATTCTAAACCTCTGGCTTTACACCATTCGACAGCTTCGTCCAGAAGTGCTCCTTCACGCACACTCCACAGTATTAAACGATGCTTTTCTTGTTGCAATAACTTCAATGTGTCAACAGCGAATGGAATCTCTTCACCAATGCGTGGATAACGATGTTCTACAATCGTTCCGTCAAAATCAACAGCTATAATCATAGTTTTTAATTACCTAATTTGGAACAAAGATACGGACAGTAAGCCAAAAAAACGTATCTTTGTCTCAAATTAACATTTTAATAAAAATATAAATACATGAACAATTCCCCTCAGCGTGCTGCTAAAGGCTTTACGAGAGCATTTTGGGTCAGCAACACAGTCGAACTGTTTGAGCGTATGGCATATTATGCCGTTTTTATCGTTCTCACTATTTATCTATCTTCCATTTTAGGTTTTAATGATTTCGAAGCAAGTATGATTTCCGGGCTTTTTTCCGGTGGATTGTATCTGCTTCCTATTTTTTCCGGTGCTTATGCTGACAAGATCGGTTTCCGGAAATCAATGATTATAGCATTTTCCTTATTATCCATCGGATATTTAGGGTTGGGTGTACTGCCCACTTTACTGGAAGCTGCCGGTTTGGTTAGTTATGGTGCCACTACTCAATTTAATGGTTTGCCTGATAGCTATACCCGGTGGATCATCGTGCCGGTTTTGTTTGTACTTATGGTGGGAGGTTCTTTCATTAAGTCCATTATCTCCGCTTCTGTGGCTAAAGAAACAACGGAAGCAACCCGTGCCCGTGGTTATTCCATATTTTATATGATGGTAAATGTGGGTGCTTTCACCGGTAAAACGATTATCGATCCTTTGCGTAATGTCATTGGTGAACAAGCGTATATCTATATTAATTATTTCTCCGGTGCGATGACAATAGTTGCTTTACTTGCTGTTATTCTTCTTTATAAATCGACGCATACGGCAGGTGAAGGAAAAAGTCTCCATGAGATTGGACAGGGATTTATGCGAATCATCACAAACTGGCGTTTATTGATTCTTATTTTGATTGTTACAGGTTTCTGGATGGTGCAACAGCAGCTTTATGCCACTATGCCTAAATATGTGATTCGTATGGCTGGAGAGACGGCAAAACCGGGTTGGATTGCCAACGTGAATCCGTTTGTGGTGGTTTGCTGCGTTAGTTTTATCACTCGTTTGATGTCCAAACGCAGTGCGATTACTTCGATGAATGTGGGAATGTTTTTGATTCCTATTTCGGCATTACTGATGGCATGTGGAAATTTGTTGGGTAATGATCTTATTACAGGTATGAGCAATATTACTCTGATGATGATTGCGGGTATAGTTGTGCAGGCGCTTGCCGAATGTTTCATTTCACCGCGTTATCTGGAATATTTCTCTTTACAGGCTCCTAAAGGAGAAGAAGGAATGTATTTAGGATTCAGTCATTTGCATTCATTCCTTTCTTCCATTTTCGGTTTTGGTCTGGCGGGAATTCTGCTCACTAAATATTGTCCGGATCCGGCTTTGTTCGAGACGCGGGAAGCATGGGAGGCAGCTAGTGGAAATGCCCATTATATATGGTATTACTTTGCTGCTATAGGCCTGATTGCCGCTGTAGCGCTACTATTATTTGCAAAAATCACCGAATCCATCGACAAAAAGAAGGAGGCTTCTCGGTAATTCTCTGCTTTTTTATGTATATTTGCCGTCACTTTGCTGTAAAAGTTGACGGCATTTTGCATTTTAATAAAGAGGATAAAACATGAAAGTAAAATTTATAAGCCTGGCGAGTGGCAGTAGCGGGAACTGTTATTATCTGGGCACTGAAACCTATGGGATACTGATAGATGCCGGAATCGGCATACGTACTATCAAAAAATCACTGAAAGATTATAATATCTTGATGGATAGTATTCGTGCGGTATTTATAACGCACGATCATGCTGACCATATTAAAGCAGTGGGTAATCTGGGAGAAAAAATGAATATTCCTGTTTATACAACCGCACGTATTCATGCTGGAATTAATCGTAGCTATTGTATGACGGAGAAACTTAGCTCGTCAGTTCGTTATCTGGAAAAGCAAGAGCCTATGACGCTGGAAGATTTTCACATCGAATCTTTTGAAGTGCCACACGATGGAACGGACAATGTGGGGTATTGCATTGAAATTGATGGCAAAGTCTTTTCTTTCTTAACCGACCTTGGAGAGATTACTCCTACAGCTGCTCATTATATCAGTAAAGCCCATTATCTGATACTTGAAGCCAACTACGATGAGGAAATGCTCAAAATGGGGCCTTATCCTCAATATCTGAAAGAACGGATTGCAAGTAAAACCGGACACATGAGTAACTCTGATACTGCAGAGTTTCTGGCGGAAAATATTACTGAACATTTGCGATATATCTGGTTATGCCATTTAAGTAAAGACAATAATCACCCGGAGCTGGCTTATAAAACGGTGGAATGGAAATTAAAGAACAAAGGTGTTATTGTAGGCAAAGATGTGCAACTACTTGCTTTAAAGCGAAATACGCCTTCCGAGCTTTATGTGTTCGAATAAAGACGAAAAAAAGATAGTAAAAAAGCTGCATGATTGTTTGGTCAAATAAAATAAAAGACCTACTTTTGCAACCGCAAACGAGGAATTAAGCACTCTTAGCTCAGTTGGTAGAGCAACTGACTCTTAATCAGTGGGTCCAGGGTTCGAATCCCTGAGGGTGTACAAATTCGACGTTGCAATAAAAATAAAATGTTGCACTCTTAGCTCAGCTGGTAGAGCAATTGACTCTTAATCAATGGGTCCAGGGTTCGAGTCCCTGAGGGTGTACTAGGAAAAAGGAGGTTTTTACCTCCTTATTTTGTTGGTTTACAGCAGATTAATTGAATAGATGTTATATGAATTGACATCTAAAGGAGTATCAAAAGATAGTACTAATTACGTCAAACTATGACAAGGTATAGTAAATAGTGACATATTTGTGATACCAATGCGATACTAGGGGATGATACCGGTGTGATACCAATGTGATACCCGGTGTGATACCAGACGTAAATCTTCCCAATTTCTCCTTATCTACATTTATCAATCATACTTAAAGTAAAAGTATGAACAATGTATCTGTACGGCTCGTCTTTGATAGAAAGCACGTAGCCACCAAAAAACGTCAATCCTCCGTACAAATGGAGGTTACTTATCAGCGGAAACGCAAGTATGTCGGAACTGGCATAAAACTCTATTCCGACCAGTGGGGCAAAGACCTGAAAGTTAAAAATCACCCCCAGTCATTAGTGTTCAACCAAAAGTTGAATGATATGGTATCTGGGATATATGATTTTGTCTATCAGCTCTCTTCTCAAAACATTCCTTTCACCTTTGAAAGATTGGAACGGTATTTGAACAATTCGGAATCCGGAACCACAAATTCATTTCTGTCCTTTATGGAGAAACGGATATACGAACGGCAAGTTACTGATTCAACGAAGCAAAGGCAGAAGTGTGTACTAAAAGCACTGAAAGAATTTGGCAGGATTAAAGATTTTACTGATATTTGTGATGAAAATATCAGAGCATACGATGAATTCGCCAAAAAACGATGCAAATGCCAGTCTTCGGTATATAATTATCACAAGATACTGAAAGTGTTTGTAAGAGAAGCATACGCGGCTCATTTGATTTCAGAGAATCCATATCAGAATTTCAAATTAGATCGCGGCAAACGTGTAGCAAGAAAGTTCTTGACTAAAGAAGAACTGACTAAACTTGAAACTAAACAGATTGATGATATGTGCCTGAATCGTGTGAGAGATCTTTTCCTGTTTTGTTGTTATACTGGTTTGGCGTATGCGGATTTGGCAATTTTTAACTTCAAAGATGCTATAATGACAGACGGAATGTATAGAATACGAGATGAGAGAATAAAAACCGGAACTCCTTATAATATATCACTCATGGATAAAGTTATGAATATATTAAAGAAGTATGAGTTTAAGTTGCCTGTTATATCTAACCAGAAGTACAATTCATATTTAAAAATTCTGGGGGCGTTCTGTGAAATAAAAAAGAAGTTGACGAGTCACGTTGCCCGGCATACCTTTGCCACTACTATTGCATTAGCCAATGGTGTGAGGATTGAGGTTATCAGCAAAATGCTTGGACATACGAATATCCAGACTACGCAGCTATATGCGCATATATACCAGGCTGAAGTAGACAAAGAGTTTGAACGACTTAACAATATTGTATGAAGGTGAAACTTGTCACTGTAAGAGAAGCAGCTGATTTTCTTCGTATATCTTACAGAACGGCTCAACGATACTTGGCTGAAGGAAGAATACCGTACACCAAGCCAGCCGGTAGAGTATTGATAAAGGAGCAAGACTTGATGAACTTCGTCAATATGACGAATAGATAAAAATATATGCCTCGGTTACTTTGCACTGTGTGTCATTTATGACTTACCAAAATAGGTAAAAGCCCAGATTACTGTTTTGACACATGGTATTCACCCTAAGTGACCGGGGTATTTTTCTTTGTTAGAAGAAAACAAATTATGATTTTAGGATAATCAAATCAAAATACATTAAACGAGTACGTTTATACTCTGGTTCTAGGTCTAGTTTCATGTATTCTATTTCATCTGCAATATTTTCAAATATAAATTTGAATCCATTACGCTGATAAAAATCTATCACTTTTTGATGATTAGAGGCATCAACAATAATATAACGGCATCCAGTCTTATTTAATGGATCAATAAACCAACCTTTTATAAAAGACAAAATTTCATCACCAATATGTTTTCCGGCAAAGGAATCAAATACAGCTAATTGTCCAACTAATACAGCTGGATATTGAGAGTTGCGTTTAATATTGGGTATTGGGCGATTTATTTTGTTTTTTATATTTTTAGGTAAGGACGAAACGGGCAACATTGAATTGGATACGGTAAATGCTGCAACTAATTCTAAAGAAGTGTTAGCCTTGACGAAACCGTATGATTTACCAAGTAATTGATTGTTGTAATTTTCAAAATCATTTTTGAAGAAATTTTCAATATCCTTATCGTGAGTGCATGAAAAGTCTGAACAGTTCTCTATTAGAGGTCTGCTCCATTCAACAAATTCGCAATTATCTTCGATAAATGTACCCACTATTTGAATTTACGAAGGTTTGATTTTTCCAAAATTCTTTTGGTCATTTCTACTTCACGCGAAAAATCAACGGTCCCTCGTTTTTTCTCATTCTCACGGGCAATCTTTTCAAATTTTTCTGCGACTTTGCCGGTTAATGTTGGTATTGGTTTGATATAAATTGCCATAAATCAATTGTTTTACGAGACAAAGATACAACATTAGTTTTACTTTTTATTTCAGCACCATTAAAATCATCTTTATCAGCACTACTTTTAACACAAAGTTCAGTATCTACAGCATCATTAACAAGAATACGGTGAGCAACATCACTATTACCCACCGTATCATTTACTCTAAGAGTAGTACTTACAGCACTCCTAACAGAAGTCCTATGACTCCCCAGATTATATCATGCCAATCAGCTACTCCTTTCTTTATCCATTTATCTAAAACAACTTCTTTGGCGACAAGTATAATCAGAGTGATTAGTATGGCACTCCAAACAGGTATAAGGTATTTGAGTACATCATAAATCAAGATGCCAGCAATCAGATGCTGGGCACCGTCCATTCTCATGTGGTTAAAGCAGAATTCATCTATTTTCTGCCTAATTTTTTTTAGAAAATCCATGTAATTTTTGAGGTTAATTTTTAATTTTGAGATGATGCTATCATATTAAAACCATTTCATACATGCCAAGGGTTTTGATATGGGTCATAAGATGTTTGAAAGGTTGCCATCTGCCAGTCTGTAAGAGGCTCTTTCTTGTTATCAATTTTTCTCGGAATTTGAGGATTTAATTTTAGCCTGGAAGCGTCTTTTAGCCATTGCATAGAATGGTCGTAGTCATCTATTCGTACAGTACTGATATTGTTAGGAGAAATCAGTTTGTGCAACTCGTATAATGACAGTTGAACCATGTGACGTTTCAAGTTATAGTTTCTTGGGTCATGGTATCTGATATTCCTTTCCAGTTCCGGTACATCAGCATTGGGATTGATTATAGGGTAATAAATTTTTCCTTTATATTCTACATATTCGTGTTCTGACAACTCATAAGAATTGAGTGAAGGATCATATTCTCCAATCATCCCCCAGCAGTCAGACTCCATTGGATTGACCAGACAGTCATAATTATCCATTGTTAGCAAGGTGAAGAATTTGCCTTCATATTCTACAACTTCCCATTCATTGTATGGAACAGTGTCCCACTTGTATGTATCAACCATTTCCCAGGCATTAACTTCCGGAATACGAATATCGTTGAAGTCTATGCCATTGGCGATGTCACATATATATGTCCGTCCTAAGAACTTTGTCACATCTCCGGGACGATAGTTTTTCATCTGGCTGTATTGTTCTATTTTTTTCAGGTCAAGTATCTCTTCTGTTTCGTGCCAATAAGATATAGGACAAGGAGCTTTGTAGCCATTGATAGCTTGAATTACCTCGCATATTTTCCCGTCAAGGTAAAAATGACATCCTATAGGATAACTGATTCTTCGATCATATTCAAAGATGAATTTACCTCGATTTAGTTCGCGTTCAATTTCATAATTTTCAGTAAGGTAATCCATAATAGATGCTTCAGCGGCTTGTTCTGCCTGCACAAAACAAATATTTTTCCCACGGGTAAGCTGCGATAAAGCATCCTCCGTAATGATACCCAGATAATCATTTTTGTTTAAAAACCTTCTATACATAATTAATATTCAAAAGTGTTATAGACTGGTGCTGTATATGTTTCAATTGTTGTCTTTTGATTTTGGAACCGTCTCCATGAGTCACAGAGAAACAATACTAATACATAATCCAAGATGTCCGATAAGTGCCCATATTTTTCTTCTTTTCCACCGGTTTTGGGGTTTAATACTTTTTTCTTGGATTTGGTGCCGTCAGAGTTCTTCTGCTGATATATCATATCTTCAGTAAATTTACGACACCGTAGGTCTGCCATGAATTTCCAACCGTCAAACCCGTTTAATATAGCGTTGACAAACTCCAACCGGGTACTTTGTGGCGGCTGCTTCTGAAGCAATTTTATACGTGGCCTTAGTACATTGTTTTTCATATTGTCCACTATAATAGTATAGTTGTTGACACCTTCTTCTGTTTGCGTGCTACGTGCTAATCCTGCTGGGTCTCCTGTTATAATTATTCCGCCTATATGCTGATTCTGGAGGTGTTTGTCTCTTATTTTTTGAGATAATTTGGGGGTATTGTTTTCTTTGTTCTCTGGTTTACCTAAGTTTTCTTCCAGCAGATATATTTCTTTCTTTTCATAATTAATCTGCAACTCCATCTCACTCATATATGGAGCGACATTAAAGTCCCATCCTGATATGATTGGCTTCATCGGATCATAAACTTTTTCCCGTAACCGTTCAATAAGATGTTTTTCGCCATCAAAATTCCAATATGCAGCCATAAGGTTTGAATCAACAAAATCCCAGTTCCCATATAAAAGCCTTTCTCGTGTTGCTCGATCTGTAATTTTGTTTAATGCTGCAACATAGGTCTGTACAAACTGAATATCCGGATTATCAAAAACAGAGAATGGTACGTATGCTTCGCCTTCTTTGCATAATACAGGATTTCCTTCATCGTCTTGAACAAAACGCGAACGTACCCAATTAATACAAGGGTTGGTTGACATCATCATTCTGGCAGTCTTAAATGTTTCTGCTGTGCGCCAACGAAGACGAGAAAATAATACTTCAATAGCTCTTTCTGAAATTTCTGATACCTCATCTATGAATGCAATAGTATATTCTGAAGACCCGAAACGTTCAAAGTTAGGGTCTGAAGGTAAGTCAACCATTTCTTGCATGATGATGACTGAATCATTCCAAAATGTCAATATCCCATCAAGGTTGTTTATTTTGTAATTCACCCCTTCTTTTAGCCCCCATTCCTTACATACTTTCTTTATGGTATTCCAAGTAGAACCTTTCAAACTCTTTAAGGTTTTACGAGCTACAACGGCACGTATATCTGGAAATCTCATACAGCTACTAACAAGCCAGCAGCTTCCTAAATAAGATTTTCCACCTCCGGCTGCACCACCTCCTAAAATAAGTTGTGGTAAATTTTCAGAGCCGCATGATGTGCAATATGGTTTATATTGTGGATTTCCTTTAATATCATGTCCGACCATTTTTTGTGATATATGCCCTCCACAATGAGGGCAATAGTCGGGTTGAAGTAATTTCCATAATTCATATTGTTTGGGAGATGGCTTGAAATCAATTTTTATGTTTGGTGCTTTTAATCCTACAGCCATATTGTTAATTTAAAACAATAAATGGGAATCCGTACAGTAAGACAGATTCCCATTCGTATGGAAGATATGATTGTGAGTAAAGAAGTAAGAAATCAATTTTGTGCTTCGTTATAGATGCGTTCAACTACAGCCCACATTTCATCTGGCATTTGTTGTTCTGCAATAGCTTCACAAGACCTACGCATATAATCCAGTTCTTCTTTAGAAAATTCTACCACTAATGGGGTTTCTGCGTCTTTTTGAACGTTCCATTCAATTCGCTTTTCTTCCTTTTTTTCGACTATTTCATAGTCCTTTCTGTCTTGCTCTGAAATAGCAATTTTCCGGGCGATAGACTTTTTCAAATTAAAATCCATAAAATTTCCTCGTTCTGGAAAAATAGAAGGAATAAGCAATCTATCTTTAATATGTAAATCCATAACTTCTTAATGTTTTATCAAGAATAGTCTTTTGCTATAGAGGTGGTTGTTATAAATGATATGATTTTTTGATTTTAACAAGAAATATTGTTATTAGCATTGTAATTATTGCCGATAGATAAATTTTATCTTTATGTAAATCCCACCAACTTAATTCTATAGTCTTTCCTGATGATTTGCAAAGTTCATTAACCCTTTGGTATAGAGAGTCTAGCTTGGATGATATTTGTGAAATGGATATTGATAATGTTTCAGCTGATTCTGTATGCTCGGTATCTTGTTTGTTTATATTAGTTGTACTTTGCTTTATTGGATATTGTTTTCCAGTAGAGTCTGGCATCGACAGATACACTGTTTTATTTTCTAACTTTAAATTACTCAATTTGTCTGCTGTTACTTTAGATTGTTTATCAATATCTATGTGAAGAGAGTCCAGTGAATTACGAAGTTGTTGCAATTCACTGGAGTAATCTATCTGTTGTTGCTTCTCCATATTTTTAGAAGCAGCGCATGAACCAAGCAACAGAATACAAAGAATACAACTTATGATAGTAATTGGTTTCATACAATGCTGATAATAATGGGTTCCCCTCTTTTTTGTGCCTCTTCAATCTTTTTATTAAGGCAATCGGAAGTGTATCTTGATTCAGATAATCGGCCTACAGCTGAATTTTTCCCTACTAAAATGCAACCGGCACTGTCTGCGGCGGTGTTGCCACTATGTATGAGAATACCTTCAAAATGGGGAACATTTAATAATCTTGGAAGATTACGACCGAATTTGGGAGACCAGTTATAGATTATATTATAGGTACCATACGGAATTGCTGACTCTCCATAAACCTTTTTCTCTCCATTATCGAATATTCCATTTTTATTTTTATCAACTATCTTGTCTTCTAGGGTATTACAGAAGAATTCATTATTGATATATAGTCTGCCAATAGTATAAGTCTCTTTTGGCCATAGACGTTCTAATCTTAATTCCATAGTCTTAATCTTTTATTTGTGATAGTAATGTGGCTACTTTTATACCACTGCTTCTGATATGTTTTCCAACCAGTTGTTTGTCCATCTTTTTGCCATTACAAAACGATAATCCAATAATTCCGGCAGGCTTTTCCCCATCATACAATGTCAATAAGGCTATTTCGCTAATATCGTTAGCTTGAAATTTGTAATATAAGCGTTGGTCTATTTTTTGAATGTCGTCCAACCCACCATAAAAATATCCATCGTCCAATACTTTTGCCACAAGTTTGTATTTTGATAAGCTAAAATCCGCATAGTCTTCGTCAACGTTTGATATACTATCCCTAACTTCTTCAATTCGCATCGAACCGAAAAGGAATGGCAATCCTGTTGTCAGATTTTTACTTCCATTATGAAATTCTATTAACCATGCCCGGTCAGCATTAGTGGTAAATATCATTTTAGATAAAATATGGCGAATATTGGAATCCGCCGATAACCTTGTATTTACTAGATGGTCGTGTTGGGCAGTTGTTATTTCGGACATGCGATCCAAAAGATACTTTGGATTTAATGCGAAAAATATGATGTAACCGCTTAAAAACAACAGAAATAGTCCTTTTATAATGCTGAAAAAGCCATATCTCTTTTGTAGGTTAAGCAATTTTTGAAGCCATCCGATGCCTTTATCCAACTGTTCCATATTAATGTGAAGTAATTTGTACTGATTGGATTGGGATAAACCATTCTAGTTCATTTGCAAATGGTTCATTTAAGCGTACCCATACACCTTTTGTTTTTTGAGTTTGATTCTCTTTAATAATAACCCCGTCCCTTCCAATTAACTTTTTCAATTTCCATTCTTTCAATAAAGGGGAGGCAATGATTGTAATTTTTCGTCCTACCATTTGTTCTTTTATTCAACATTATTATCATTATTAGATTGAGGAACAATGACATTGAAAACAATACCAGAGTCACCGTTACCTTTCAATTCAACTTTACTTTCTTGTGCTACCTTTACTGGATACATTTCCATTAAAGCTTTTGATGCTTGCACAGCTACAGAACGTAATGGAGCTGGTGATAGCTCTGTGCCTCTTCGATCTGTATATTTTGCTGTAGAAGTTTCGTCTATAATATGCAATAGTTTTTCTGTTAGACGAGCTTTTAGATCGGCTGTTTCATAATTTGCGATAGCTCGCAACTGATTGATATACTCTTGTACATCATCCCGCGCCATTAATTGTTTTGCCTTTCTTAAAGAGGTATGACTGGAATCATAGAATATATCTTCGTAGCATTTGCGAGCATTTCCAGCATAAGGGTCACAGCCGAAAATGAACAGCTCACAAAAATCAATTTCTTGTTTATTCAACGATTCTGGTTTCTTTAGTTCCATTCTTTAATTGTATTAAAGCCCAGCCGATATGTTCAACTGGGCTTGGTTTACTAAGAATAGCTAGGAAAGGCTTTATGAGTTTGTTTTTTCAACATTACTTTCTAATAAATCTTGCATAACAACCCGTCTGAATAGGTCTTTGAGTCCATCTAGCATACTTTCTATATCTGCAATATTCTGTAACTTATCCCGATTAAAATTTATTTGTAAATCATATCCGGAAATTTCCATAATAGTTTCATGGGTATCTTCGGTTTGTACAGCCAGGATTCTTCGGTCTGAAAGAGTGTTGAACACTACTTCTGGCTCCAATCCAATTGATTGCGCTTGTTGCTTTTCTTCTTCTGTTACCATATTTTATATTTTGAAATGAACACGTGATTTTTCTGTTTTGGTCATAACCATACTACCATCATCTATGCCGGAAGCATTACGCATCCTTTGGGAACATACCATAGCCACATTGGTCGTTGCTGTTACATCAGCATCTGCATCATGGGCATCATCTAGTTCGATACCAAATTTTTCTGCCATGATTTCCAATTTATAACTGCTCATGCCATCTAAATGAGATAAAGCCAATTGTCCTAAAACGATTGTGTCTATATATAAAGGCTGGAAGTGCCCATAGAAATCTGTTTCTCCTCTCATTAATTTGGCAAATTCTTTCATTTGTCCTCCATATTCCATTAACTGTTGCATGAATCCTATATCAAATCCAATGTTTTGGCCAATTAAGAAGGGTTTTATGTTGCGACCTTTTGATAATATGTTTTTGCGGATAAAATCAATAACCTCTGCCGCAACTTGCTTGATGTCCATACCAAGAGATTCTAACATATCCATTGTTATGGCGGAATAAGTCAGAGCTTTTTCTTCATATTTCATGGGCTGTTCATCGTCTTTATCAAATTTACTCTTCAATACTTTACGTTTAGCCACACCTTTATCCGGCTGTTTATTATATGGAGATATGTATTTTACATATCTGTCAATTGTTTCAAAAGTATCTATACGTACTGCATGGATTGCAATCTGGGTACATGCGCAATCTTGGCAGTCCAAACCGCCAGTCTCAAAGTCTAAGGTAAAAGCCACGATAATTGGCTTTTCGTTATTAGGAGTTGCCATATTATTTTAATAAACTTAGTGTGAGTTGTTTAACTTTTTGTTTAAATTCTTCGAGTGAATAATTATTATGAATAACATAATCATATTCATTTAAAGGTATCTCTATACGATTCAAATCGCGTTCACATCGCTGTTGGTCGATTCCACAATTTATTCGATCATCTATACTTCTGTCGATATATACAGAAAATATAATAAATGAGTTTGGAAATTTTTCTTTTAAATATTTCAGACCTTTTTCATCAATTACGTATGTACATATCTTCTGCTTTGCCTGTTGCAATGTAGCCCAATATTCATGTTCGCCGAATTGTGTATAAGCTATCATTTCAGACATTTGGGGCTTGTCTTCCGGAGTTACAAACCAATGTTCTTTTCCATTTGTTTCTTCTTCCCTCATGGGACGTGTTGTATATGATACTATTGTTGGAATGCCGTTTTCAGACATGATGTTTGCCATTGTTGTCTTACCGCTTCCAGATGGTCCGACAATAGTTATAATAACTGGTATATTTGCTTTTATTTTCATAATATGTCTATAATTGAAGATTTATATAACTGAAGATTGTTTCCACCTGTATAGTCACTGTATTTAACTTGGGCGGAACATATAAGCATTTTGTTCTTTGCACTGCTAAGAGAACCACCCTTACAAAGTGTTGCCCGGACATTCATCCATTCATCATTCCAGATGACCATTTCTACCAGGTCATTGTTTTGTTGAAGTAAAAGTTTGCAGAAAACTCGATTCTCACCTGTTTTCTTGTCTTTAAACTTTTTCTCCTCAATATCTACAATGTTAGCACAAATAGCAACGCGTTTTCCATCATAATCGGGGTCTTGTATGTTTTTTAAAAGTGCCCAAGATGCTTTTCCTTTTATTTGGGGCTTTGCTTCTGAATTGTCATAAATACGTTTATAGTCGATAGCTCCAATGCCACTAATTGCGATTTGCTGTTGACTCCAGAAATAATGTTTGTTTCTCAAATCTTCCGGTATATCTTTTTCGGATATTTCAAAACCTAAACATTTTGCGGCTTTTTCTAAAATGGCATATCGTTCTATGACTGATTGGGCATTTTCTACTTTGTCAAAACATCCGGATAATATTAAATGACGGACATGTCTTGCATTAACTGGGCATTTAGTAGCTTCATTCGGGTTGTCTGGATCATCCCAATATTTGTACAGCTTTAATTTATACCGGAATATTCGTTCTATAAAGTTTTCAATAGAACTAAATTCTCCGCGTACATTTCGTTCGTTTATAATCCATTCTGTAGCTTTAGCTCCCAACATTTTAATACGAGAAAGAGACCAAAAAATTTTATTGGTTTCATAGTCTGTAATAAAGGTTCCGCCACTTACATTTATATCTGGTGGAACTATTTTTGCTTCACTGCATAGTTCCATCTCACTCATTAATGTAGGAATTTCATCATCTTTAGCCCATTGAAGAGCTATGGTATAAAAAGCTGTAGGGTAATTGGCTTTAAGGTAGGCTCCGGCATAGGCGGTAACAGCGTAAGCGGTTGCATGACTTTTGTTAAAAAGATAACCACCAGCTACCTCAAACATGTGCCATATTGCTTCTGCATCTTCTTTTGGGCAACCATTTTCATTAGCTCCGGCCATAAACTTGTCTCGTAAGGCAAGAATCTTATCTACTTTTTTCTTGGATATAAGTTTTACCAATTTGACACCTTCACCTAAACTGAATTTTCCAACTTCGCGTGCAATCTGTGCTAGCTGTTCCTGGTAACACAGCACACCATAAGTATTCTTCATGGCATTGTATGTTCCCCATAGATATACAGGATCTGCATCTCCCAATTTGCAGTCTACATATTTATCTGTAGATCCGGAATCTAGTGTTGCTGGACGAAATAAGGCATTGGCTGCGATTAAATCTTCAATTTTATCTGGTTGCATACTTACCAAAAATTTAGTCATCCCTTTAGATGAAAACTGGAAGATATTTTGGGTGTATCCCTTTTGCAGTAGTTGATATACTTTAGGATCATCTAGTCCGCTTTGCACGATATTTTGAAAAGTAATATCGGTATGATATTTATCATTACATATATTGATGACAGCTTGTAGTTTTGACAATTCCTTAATACCAAGACAGTCATTTTTTAGTAATCCCTGTTCGTCTAATGAATAACCGTCAAATTCGGAAATCAACACACCGTCTATTTTCTTTATAGGAGTAAAGTCAAAGCATTCCAAATCTTTTCCATCTTTTGAATCTGGGGTCACTAGTAGGGCAGAGGCATGAACTGATGAAGAACGAGGTTGTCCCATCAAAGTACGAATATCTTCAATTACTTGTGGGTACTCCATTATGAAGCTATGTATTTTTTTATTGGTAGCAGCCATTGTAAACAGGTCTGTCCAGCTCATATTGTCATCTTCAAATATAGCTGTGATATAATTTACAATATTTACCGGTACTCGATGTACACGCGCTACATCTTTAAGAACTGCTTTCAACTTTAAAGTCGTAAAGGTTCCGGCAGAAAACACACGTTGTTTACCATCATGGTTATAACGGCGTTCAATATACTCTTTTACCTCTTGTCTACGGTCTGATTGGAAGTCTACATCCACATCTGGAAGGGAACCTCCAGGACCTTGCAAATAACCACTGTCCACAAAACAATCTATGGCTTTCACCTCTGTTGAAGATGTTTTATATTTAACTGATATGACTTTCATTTTTAATTAATCTAACCGTTTACCATAATAGTTACCTTCTGATTTGTATGCCCTTTCAAAATCAATTAGAGCATATTCAGGAATAATCATTTGTTTGGTGATAAAAGCATCTGAAACGATGCCTTCCAGCGTTCTACATCGGCTAAGGGCTACGTATAGTTGTCCAGGACAAAAAGTATGTGATACATGAATGATAATTTTATCGAATGTAAGTCCTTGGCTTTTATGAATGGTAATGGCCCATGCCAATGTTAATGGGAATTGAGTACATGAACCAATTTCTTCTTTTACAATCTCATTATCTTTTAAAGTATATTGCGTATTACTCCATGTATAACGTTCAAATTTGATAGTCCGGCCATTATCCATACGTACTGTAATTACGTTATCTTCTAATGCGGTCACAATTCCAAGCATACCATTATAATAACCCTTTAATGAGTCGTTAACCAATGACATAACTCTTGCCCCAACTCGAAGTTTTAAATGTAAATCACATGGTATAGATGATTCTGGGAACTTATCCTTGATAACTATATCATAGTTTCGTATCTCTTGTTCCCCTAATTTGTCGGCATTAATTCTCTCAACATCAGCTTTGTGTGTACAAATATGGATGTATTCGTTATCATAACTGCTACTGATTTTGCGGTCTTTCAATTCGCTTAATAAATCCAGTTCATCGGATGTTACCTGGTAATTACGAATATTGTTGAGTACATTAATAAATTCAGGTTCTGTTTGCCTGAATATTTTTGTTAGCTCTACAATGTGGAAACCTGTGCGTTTGAAAACTAAGGCGTTGAAAAAGAAAAAGCCATCATAAAAGTCAGACAATATTTCTCTTTCTTGTTTCTTTGTTACTGGAGGCAATTGAAAAAGATCGCCAAACATTACTACTTGTACACCGCCAAATGGTTCATCACTTTCGTAAACCCACCGTAGTTTGCGATCAATGGTGTCCAGAATATCTGGGCGTACCATGCTTATTTCATCAATAATCAGCAATTCCATTTTGAGCAATAGTTCTACCTTGTATTCTGAAAATTTGTTTTCCAGTCGGTCGTAAGGTGTAATAGGTCCAAAAGGAATGCCAAATAGACTATGCAATGTAACGCCCCCTGCATTAATGGCTGCTATGCCTGTTGGGGCAGCTACAATGCAATTCTTCCCGGATTTTTCAATTAGATATTTTAGAAATGTAGTCTTTCCAGAACCGGCTTTACCTGTTACGAATACATTATTCTCATCATCTTGAATGAGATTCATTATTTTTTGCATCTCTTCTGTCAAAATCATATCTTCCATACCTTTTTATTTTTCGATTTTTACATATAAATTGCAATGACAAACATCATGTTCTCTATACGAGCTGCACGGACATCGTTTGTCTTTGGAGTCATTGTGGCATGGACACTCGCCATTATTGGCTTCACATCTTTTGAGGATGGCATTAACTACCTTGTCATTGGGATTTAAATCCCATCCCACTTTTCTTAAAATTGGAATCATAATCAAATTTCGTTTAGAGTAAATAAAAGATCTCGATTATCAAATTGAATATCATCGTCAGTTTGCAGTTCATCTGCATATACTACAATAGGATCATCCATTCCGGCACGTTTCACAAGTAACTGTGCGTCTTTGTCTATTTTATAAGTTTTATGATTTTCTAATGTAACTTCGATATATTGATTGGAATCTACGTCATCTCCAATAATGGTCACATCTGAAGGGTATAGTCCTGCACGTTCTGGAAGAAGGAAGCGTTCAAATAACAAATCGTATTTTATTGGATCTATAAGTGTTATTCCCAATAGGTATAAAACTAGACACCCTCCAGCAGAACCACGTCCGCATCCCACTAATATTCCATTTTTGCGTGCCCAATTAACAGTATCATATTGTACGAGCATGTAATCTACATTATTGGTTGATTCTAATACGTAAATCTCATGATCCAATTGTTTGCGATATATGTCTTCTTTATCTTTTGGAACCAATTTATTAAACCCGTCTTCCAGCAAGTCCAAAAACATTTCATGCCGGTTGGCGTATTTTGATTTTTCATTGTCGGCCATGTCATATTGAGGCATAAAGTTGCGTTCAATCTCATATCTTGCTTCTGCTCCTTTAGCAATCTTGACAGTATTTTCACATGCCCAATTGAATATATCCTCTATGTCCCATTTGTGTTCATCAAACAAGCCAGACATAGTGTTCCAATGTTCATCCAGATCTTTAAAATATTGGTCATCACTTTGTTCATGCGCCGCTCCTTCAGCAATTTTGTTAAGGATGATTTTGTTTTTTGCATCATCTTTGTCCAAATAATAGCAGTCACAAATTAATACTGGAGGAAGATCGCCTGTATCATATATGTAGTCAAAGTAACATTTTGTAGCATCTAGTACTTTAATATCAATACGTTCAGCTTTGAATTCCGATAAATCTAATTGATAAAAGCAATCGTCAAAACTATCGAAAAAACGGTCAAGATTATTACCTATTTCTTTCAACCAAAATGACGCATATTTGCTAAATACAATTATATTACCGGCTCCATGTTTTAGAAGATCTTGTAAATCAATGATTTTATTTTCGGAATCTACATTTATACATTTTTGAATTCTAAGCAAATTTTGAAGTCCTTCTTGTGACTGACAGTATATTTTAGCATCTATCTTTTCGATACCATCAGTGAATGTAAGTGAATATCCAAACACCCATTGAATGCCAGCAGCTTCACACTCTTTTTGAAGAATAAGGGTTGCTGCCATTGTATTGTAATCACAAATACCTAATGCGGATTGTCCTAAGTATTTGGCTTTTTTTATCCAATCTGTTAGCGAAAAACTTCCATTGAGCAATTCAAAAGGGGTATGTATGCCTAAGTTTACAAATTCTTGGGCATGGTTTAATGGCTTCCTATTGCCTACATACTTTAAAATTTGAAATTCAAAGTCTTTTCTTGTGTCATAATAATACCAGTTGTCTCCAAATTGAAATACTATATAATTAATGTCTTCTTCTTGTAATGTTTGAATGTTTTCCATTGTATTGAACTTGATGTTGTTGTCAGTATCAGTACGGAAGATGGACTTAATCATACTAGTATCTTCATAGTACATTTTACCAAAGCCCGTGATTTCAATAACATCTTCATCTATGATATTGAAACACATCTTATTATTATCTAGCCAATTTAATAAATCAGGATTCATATTTAAATTTTGTTTAATTTATATTCGGTTAAAGTTTTCAGTCTGAAAGCGAATGTGTCATATATCTCCCAAAAGTCCATGCTGTCGAAATCTTGGCTGGAATCTTCTATATCGGCAACATAGCAATCAAAATATTCATTTAGTTGATCACCTGTCTTTTTTATAGCTTCTGTAGCGTCTCCATCATATCCAATGACTATTGTATGAACCCCTTTTGCCTGTAACTTATAAATTTGTGTATCAGAGATTTTCTTCCCGAACGTAGCAACAACAGCCACAGATGGGTTATTGTACAGGTTTAATTTTCGCGTAAGTGCAATGACATCAAACACTCCTTCTACAAGAATTACGGTATCTGTTTCGTCTTCAATTATACTATCATAGTTGTATAATAATTTGACAAAATCGTTTTCAGTGCTATTCCTATAACGCATAATTTGGAATTTTCCATTATGACTTGCTTTACGGTTATATTCATCAATATCAGCTTTATCCCAAATATGCCGGGAAATATACCCAACAATATCTCCATTGTCTATAATCGGAAATATTACATAATCATCAAACTTAAAGTTCATGTTACGTGTAGTGCCAACAGGAAAGAAATCGTAATCTTCTTCAGTAAATCCACGTTTTCTTAAATACCGATTAAAATGAGTGCGCTTATAATATTCAGGCATTTCCACAACACACAGAGAGTCATCTATTTCCCTGTCATCGTTTTCCAGAAAAGAGAAATCATTAATTTTTTTATCTCCATCCAGATCAAAAGTATCTGTTATAATTAAGTCCTGACGGCCTATATCTGTTAGCAATTGTTCTAATGTCTGGGTTGAACGTCCACACGAAAAGCAGTGTGCCATAAAAAGCTTTTTCCTTTCGGTTGCTTTACCTATATATATACCGTATTTCCCTCCTTCATGCCCACAATAGGGGCACTGGGGGACAATCAAGTTCTTTCCGCTACCATCCGGTTTTGCATGTAGTTCAATAGAAAGTTCTTGGATTATATACTCTTTTTCTTCTTTACTCAATTCCATATTACGCAACTTTGCTGATATTTAATGTTCTTGCTCTGTCATAAAAACATTCGTTATCATAATCAGTAGCAATTTTAAATGGGTCTCCTTTTTTGAAAAATCGTGATTTTGCAACATTTAGGCGCATGACATTTTCGCGCATTTCATTGATGCTTTGATTAAGAGTAATAAGATGAGTCATTGGTCTGCTCAAACCTTTGGCTTCTGAACAATTATATTCAGTCAATACATTTTGTTCATCGTTAAGCCACTCTCTATTTTCTATAGTTGCCTGATAAGTCACAACCATCCAGACATTTTCGTCACCTGCCAAGTCCTTTAAATCATTAGCTACAGCAACTCGTTTGTGGCGTTCTCCATTTTCTGACCATCTACGTCCGCTGGAATCTGTTAGCAAATCCATAGAATCTATGATAACAACATCTGGAGATATGCCATAGATTTTTTTGTATTCAGCAATACCATTTTTTATATCAATGGTAGACACTTGATTAGCGAACTTTGGAAAGGATTTGACCTTTAGGGTACCAGACATTGCTTTGATTTCTTGTATCATTCGTTCTAATTCCCGGTCTTTTAGTGTACCAGTACTATAACGATAAGAATTACAGGAAACTAGTGACGCGGCATAAGCATCCACAACTTCATCTTCAGAACCTTCTAACTGGAAATGAAGTACGTTTAATCCGTCTATTTGAGAGGCGCATTTTCCAATCCAACGTGCGGCATGACTTTTCCCAACACCAGTAGGGGCTAAGAGGCATGTTAATTGAGTACGTAAATCTCGTCCACCGTTCATTTCATCCAGACCATCAATATAAAATCTGGTGATTGGTTTAAATCTTGACTCTTGATTGTGTTTTTCTCTATTACGCCTAAAACGGGATTCAAAGGTTTCGACTACATCAACAAAAGAGTTTTGACGCAAGCTGAAATCATTTTGCCATTCTGCAAATGATTGGAGCAGCTTCATTGCTTTGTCACGATCCTGTTTTGCATAAAGTTCACCTATCTCTTTGTAAGTCTTTTGAAATTTTACTTGTCTTAGATAATTTTCAAACTGTTCCAATATAATTTCCGGCTCAACTCCTTCGGCGCAGTCTTTTATATCTTCTAACAGTGCTGAAACCTCTCTGTTGACAGAAACTATCTGGCTGATAATATTAAGGGTAGGGGATGATTTGTGTTCTGCGAAGTATTTGCACAGATACCCCTGCAATGCTTGAAAATCTCTACCAGGCAGGTACGATTTCTGCATATATTCACACACTAAGTTACATACATAGTCGTATGTAAAACAAGCGTAATATAATTCAAATAAGAAATCTTCTGTTAATACGTTATCTTCTTTCGCCATATTCTTCGAGTCTTATTCGGTATAACTCTGGATATTTTATCGCGGTTTCTTGCTTGCATTTCTCAACATTTGTGCATATTTGACATGCTGGAGAGAATGGACTCCACATCAATGTGGATGTAGAGCATATTAGAAACCCAATATCTGTGTTGATACTCCGTTTCTTAGTGCATTCTTCAGATGGCATATAAATATACTTAGACTGAGGATGCTCTTTTTTACAGATTAGTGAATTTAGATAGGCTCTGGTTAGATTGGCTTCAGATAACCATTGGTCTTCCAGATATTGCTTGGATTTGGAAGACATTGATAGATATTTTTGAAGAGCGGTAGTCCCAAATGTTTTTGGAGCTAATGTACGTTGATATTGGGCATTCCTGTTTTTATGAAGCTGGAATACACAATAGTCTACAAGTCGTGAAGTATTAAATTCTCCACCACAAATTTGAGTAAAGTTGACAATAAATTTGGATAGTTGGCGTTTGGCTTGCCCTCCCTCTGGGAATGAGAAGGAGGGGTCTACCAAACGCTTGGCTATTTCTGTATATACTGTCTTAATCTGTTTCGTCAGTCGTTCTTCTTTTTCCATCACGAGTCAATAGTTGTTGAAGTTGTTGACGCGCCAAGAATAATCGACTTTTGACAGTTTCGATATTGCGAGATTCTAAGGCACCATTCCGATATTCGATTTCGGCAATTTCTTTGAGTTTATATCCTGCCTGTTGATACAAAAGTGCGCTTCTGTATTGTGGTTTCAACTGTTTTAATGCAGCTAAAACATCATCGCTGTATAACTCTTGATAATTGTCAATACCCATTACGTTAGAGCTTACTTCGTCAAAATCTACAATAGATTCACTGGAAGAAAATGTTTCCACATCGTTATCATCACTCAACATGTCTTGATGCTTTTTTTTACGTTGATCCAAATCAAAAACACATCGTTTGGTTACAATATGGAGCCAGGTTTGTACAGAACGCTCTGGATTATATGTCTCGATATATTTATACATGTTGGTAAGCACTTCTATGTAATTGTCTTCTATGTCAGAAGGATTAAAAGTATAGCGCATACATAACTTGTATATCATTCGGTTGTACGGTGTTACGTATTTATCAAATAGGGCTTTTCGCCGTGCAGCTACTTCATCACTTATTATTATGGGTTCTGTGGTAACTGCTGAGTATGTCTCTTCCACGCCTCTTGAACATTGAGCACAAACAAGTGATCCGAGTTCATCAATTTGTGGACTTCACAATACTTCTTCCACTTATTATTACTAGAGATAAAATTACTTCTTACCTCGTTGTCTGTTGGCTGGGGTTGTTTACTAAGGAATTCGTAAAAATCTCCTAGCAAGCTTCCTAGCATCATTAAATGGGGCTGGCCTTCTCTTTGTTGCCTACGCCTTATGTTTCTTGCGTAACTCATTTTCTGTCTAAAGTTTGTATATTCTTACATAATATTTGAAGATGTGGGTTGCATCAGCCATGTTGTCATCGACTGGTGTAATATTCCATCGTTTGATGCAATATTCAATCATCTTCTTTTTGTCAGCTTTTCCGTCACCGGTTGCCCATTTTTTTACTGTGCTAACGTTTATGAATTTTGGTTCCGGGAGTCCAAGCTGGGCGCATATCAGATATAATATGCCTCTAAATTCGGATAGTTTTCGCGCTGCAATGAAATGCTTTGAAACGCATACATCTTCGGCGATAATCAATTTGATGTTGTATTTTTGGATAAATTCAACCAGTGTGTCATAAAACATTTTATGTTGCTCGATCGCATTTTTGCCTTTTCTTTGGGTAAAATTCCATGTTCCTGATTCATGGGTTGAGTAATATCCACAGTGCTCTGCTATATCTAATGCAAGCACATTATCACGTGTAATTTGATTTATTGACTCATTTTTAATGTTTTTTGATTCGTTAATCATTCTATGTATGAAACGCCATTAAGTTTATTGACTACAGTCTTGTATGGGTAGCCTTCAGCTATATTTCCATGACTGACTACCAAAGATGTAATCTGTAATTGATTGAGGGCATCAAAAATGTTGGAAAGCCCTTGTTCGTCAGTGGCTTCTAATATCTCATCAAGTATCAGGAGATCTAGTCCTTTATCGTCATCGCAATTTACATTGGTAAGTTTGTGCATTGCCAAAATATTAGCCAGATTAACTCTTGCTTTTTCACCTTCTGAAAATTTATCAAAAGAGCCACAATCTACACCATCGCGAATAAGAGAAATGGAAATCTTATCTCTGATTTTTCCGCTTTTTAAGACTGTAAAACCGGAAAATGCAATACGAATGTCACTACCAATGGCCTCCAGAAACTCGTTAGTTATGTGACTAAGAGCATCAATTTTAGTATTAGCCAGATGGGTTTTAAATTCAGTAAAGGTTGCTTCTTGCTCTTTATATGAATTTAATTTCCGTTCAATAGTTTCTTTTTCAGAAATGGCTAATACCAATTCTTTCTCATATTTTTTCTTGTTGGCTTTGAGAGATTCTATCATGTCAGTTTCGGAAGAGTTTTCGATGTCACGAATAGATTCTTCGTATGACTGAATAGCTCCATTAGCATTGTTAATATTCAACTCGGCCTGCTTTGCTTCGTATTCTTGCTTTCTAATAGCTTCATCTAATATTGCATAAGAATCATCAAATAAATTAGTACGCGCATCATCAATGGATTTCTGAAGGGTATTCATTTGATGCTGGAGGTTTTGCATTTTATTGGTTAAATAAGACGTATTACGTGATAATTCATCCAATGCCGTACAAGTCTCGGTAATCTTATTCGACCATTCTATTTTACTACGATTCAATTCATCCTGTTCTTTACGAGCTTCGCGTCCTTTTGTTGTAATATCTGAAATGCGTTTTTCATTAGCCTCAATATTTTGGAGAATGTCTTGTGTCTCTCCATTTCGGTCTTGCAATCTTAGTTTAACCTCGTTTATATCTATATCATTAGCCAATGTGAATTCATGTTGACATTTAGGACAAACGATAATTCCGGCAAGTTGTTTTTGGAGGCTGGCTATATCTGCTTCCAACTTAGTCCTTTGTGATCTAAGATTACTATTCTCGGCATCCAACTTTTTAATAGAATCCAATAATTCATTTATTTGATTCTCAATTTTGGTGGATTTCTTTTTGAAGTTTTCTTGAAACTTCTCATGTTGTTTTAACAGCTTCTCATAAGAGGATTTGGCTGTTGCAATCTTTTTCTCATGCTGAATCAGCTGTTGTTGTACATTGGAATATTCTGTTGTAACAACCTCCAATTCTTTCTGATTTTTAATTGATATAGCTGCAAAATCCTTAGGTAATGGCAAAGCGCATGAAGTAAAACGTTCTGAAATAATTTCAAAACATGCACCGGTATCTTTTTTACTGTTTTCCAGTTTTTGCAATACTTCATCTGTTTTATCATATTGCTCCAGTAACTCGTCACTTTTATTTATGAGAACATTTTGCTCACGGATATAAGCTCTTTTCCCGGCAATAGCTTCATTCCAGTTTGCTATACGTTCAGCTTTCTTTTGTGAACGCTCTGTTGATTCTGTAATAGCTGTGTTGATTTGCTCTTGTAATGTTTCAACACGTCCGGTATGATTCGCTACATTCAATTCTGCTTGTTTTAATGATTCTTGAATCGGTATCATATCCTCTTGTAATGCAGCGATAGATTCATCCACCATTACACCATTACTGAAACGATTAATGATTTCTTTTTTCTCGCGATCAGAACTGGAGAGAAATGACGAATATTTGTGCTTAGAAAGAATGAAGTTTGAGAAAACATCATCTTTAGTCAGCCCCAGTGTTTCAAGTATAAATTTATTGTAATCTGCAACTCCGGCTTGTTCTATATGTTTTATGTTACAATCAGTTTCATCATCATATATAGAAACTTTGATTATCTGTGCTGTTTTACGGGAGATAACACGTTTAATAGATAAGTACTCTCCTGTAGTATTATTCTGGAGCAAAAGGGAAACAGTCGCTTCATCTTCTGCATCATTGATTATCTCATCCATTTTTATTCTACGAAGAGTTTCTCCGGTTATCCCAATGGCGATTGCTTCTAACATAGCAGATTTTCCGGAACCATTTGAACCTTGCGAATCATTATCCATATTGTTGCCAAAAATCAGCGTTGTATGTTTTTGCAACAATGTATAGTCCAATTGCTTAAAAGCACATAGGTTTTTTGCGTAAACTTGTCTTAATGTCCACATATTAACTGATTTTATCAAGGTATTGTAACCCCATTTCTATATTTATGATTCCTTTGTTAGCACAAAAACTGGTATATTCTTGCTTAATACCGGATTTGTCGAATTTTTTATCTAAAGAGTGGGCTGTTGTTTCTGTGATTTCCACATCTTCAGTAACAATTTCCACTTTTGAAGACCCTGCTTCCAGAAGTTTTTGTTTATCAATACTTGAAGCTTCTTGGCTTGTACAACTGATTCTTGTTTTAATCTTGTATCTTCCATCCGCTTTCATATCATCCAGCTTATCAATTAGTTTTGAATTGATTTGACTAGCTTTTATGTCCAAAACTTTGTAGCGAATATTGACTTGGTTCTTTATGAATTCATGGCTACCATCATCATATATAATGGTATAGCCCTTTTCTTCATCTTCGCCAAAATTATGTTGCCTGGAAGAACCTATGTATTCAATGTTGGTACCTTTGATAATACAACGATTGTGATAATGTCCTACAAGAACTGTATCAAAATCACTGAAAATGTTCGTGGGCAGTTCTTTTTCATTAGGCGTGCTAAGTGCCCCGTTTATTCCTTCGTGAATATATAGGATATTATGTACAGACGCGTTCAATTCCGCCCTTACCATTTTTTTCAGCCGTTCTACGAAACTTCCGTTTTCTGGAAAATAGCTCATTATATATAGTTCTACATCGTTGCTAATATTAATAATCGAATAGTCATCAACAACATAGACGTGGGGGTATTCACTAAACAAATGACTATACCCTAGAACTGATTCCTGGTCAACTTTACAATGATTTCCTTCGGCAACGGTAATGGTTATTCCGGCTTTAGTGGCTTTTATGATAGCTTGGCGAACAGCCATGAGTGTGCTAAGTGTTTGAGAAGAGCGTGATAACCACAAATCTCCACCAATTATCATATCTTCAATCCCATATTGATCGCATATATATAAAGCCTCGTCCCAGTTTTTTTGAAATTCTGGAATATTGTCTTTTGATACATGTATATCATTCAACAATAAGGCACTTGGTATTTTCTTGCTCATTGTGATTCAATTTAAATAGGGACATATTAATATTAGTTAGATATGTCCCTATAATGCTAATACAAAAATGAATTATCTTCTTCTACGTTCAGGACGTGCAGCTCTGCGTTCACGGACTGGGTTTGCAGCCGGTTCATTGGTGTCGTCATTATGTTCACCACGTCTACGAACAGTATGAGTAGGAGCGGGGGTTGGTTCTGGTTCCTCTTCCGGTTCTGGCTCTAAAGACGTGTCTTCCGGTTTGGTGTCGTTTTGTGTATTGTCATCTTCGTTGTTGCTGCCATCTTTAGCAACTTCCAACGCGTCTTCAATGTCATTCAGCAAATCTTCATTTGTTTTTCCACGAGTGACACGGACATTTAGCTCATTGGCATCAATATATTCGCGAATTGCATCACGTAAGTCTTGCCCTTCTTCGCTCTTATCACCAATACCGCGTTCATTTAGTTTTTCCCAGAGGTTCCACAATGAATCCAGTTCGTTGTCTGATGGTTCCTCATTATCACCGCTGTTACGTTCTTTTTTGTCAAAAGAGAAATGGGATTTATCATCAGGATGAAGCTCCATTTTAATCTTTTCAATAGCTTCTGTGATCTCTTTGCTGCTCATCACATCCATTTCCATTTTAGCATCGTATTGCTTCAAGAACTCAATGGTAGCCTCCATGTGGAAACGTGAGTAACGATAAATAGCTGCCGGGATACGCTGTGTTTCCAACAACGAACTGACTTCCTCTTCAGATAGAGGTTCGGCACCGGAAATTGTATCAATGTTGAATGTGTAAGTGGTTTTCTTGTTTTCCTCTTTACGAGTAATTTCTACCGGGAAAGCATCTTCCAAAGAAGAGATAGGGCACAAACATTTAGGATTTTTTTCCAAAAGCTTCTTCCATATAGCCAGTTTGCGATCCTCCAAATCTTTGTATTGCGAATAAGACAGGATAAGTAAATGAATACCTTCTTCACGGTTGTCCAAATCTAAAATATACATGGCACGTTGAGAGTTCCATTTTAGACCACCATCAAAGCCTGAACCTTTAATCTTTTTCATCAATTTTTCATCACTGCCATACTTATTTTCAGCAACTTGAAGATAAGTGTCAATTAGGTCTACAGATAATCCGGCATAGCTGGAATGACAGATATTTACAAAGAACTGTTTGTCTTTTTTTCCTGTTGGACGTGGGTTGTCCAGTTTCAACACCTGTGTTTTGACCGGATATTCGTACCCCTTACGTTCTAATTTGTAAGAACCGTCTGGTTGCTCGGTTGGTGCCAAGGGAAGGATACGCACAGTATAAGTTCCTGCGGAATCCATACGGAAATGTTTGGTACGTTGAAATGATTGGCTCTCATCGGTACTTTTTTTTACCGCCTCTTCATAAGTTTCTTGATTCTCCGCAAAGAGGGCATACGGATTTTTAATCATCTCTTCCATAAAATGAAAATTATTTGTTTAATTTAGAGAGGGGAAGATTCCACTGTTCGGTATAAGCTCCAGCCCAAAGTTCTTTTGCTTCTGGCATTTTGGTTTTATCTTTCAACATAACCTTAATACCCCATTCAGTGTTTACATGATGAATGATTCTCTCAATAACTTCATTCATCTCACTTGCTTTTTCATTTTTGAGGTTAAAGTATTCATACTTTTCACCTCCAGGAAGATCACAGACATGAATCGGAGCATAAATTTCCTCAAAATATCTGTATAGGGCATCTACTGGCGGGTGTGTAGGCAATTGTTCTGAAATTGTCTTCAGTACTACGCCAAATAGATACTTCAATTGCGGTAGAGATTTGTTTTTGGTATCGTCCATAATAAGAATAGTATAATCACCATCTTTCAAATTTCCAATAGCCAATTCGATCTCTTGTTTTGCTGCCTTATTGTCTTGCACAATAAGACGTGCTTGACCATGCAACATACTGTTGTTTTTCAAAGAACACTGCAAAGATAATTGTATCAATTTAACTATCAAAATAAAACCAAAAATATTTTTTTGAATAAAAATATATATTATTGTATTACAGTTATATAATATGTATTTAATTATTATATTGATTATTTGTAAAAAGAGAAGTAATATCAAATAGGTTAATACCATTCTCCTTTTTAACAACTTGATATAATCTTTGGTTAGTGTTCGGATTATTAAGAGGTCCCTTGCTGGATATATATGGGCCTAATTTAATATAATGAAAGAAATCAAGTTTGATCTCTTCGGATAATTTATCTCGTCCAGAATACCATCCAATTTTTAAATTAGGATAGTTATGATAAAGGTATTCGGCTAATTTATTTATATATGCCGGATTTGCATCACCGCCCATAAATGATATAGCTGTTATTCCTTTATTTTTGCGTATCAATTGTTGAAGTGCTTCTTTTGTTAATGATTCTCCTATATCCTGTGACAGATAAGAAGAGTGGCACCCGATGCAGGCGCATGGGCAACCACTTATATTTATTGCCAAAGTAATTTCATTAGGCAATTCTTGAAACACTATTTTTGTATCTACATATTTCATACCTGGGATTTACCATCACTATATATACGGTTTCTAGCCTCTTGTTGTCGATCACTTCCAAATGCTTTAGTTGGGCGTAAATATCCGATAACTCGTGTATATTGAGTAATATTATGGCTACCACAACAAGGGCAAGTATCAATGGGTCTTTTTATGATTTTGCCACAATCTTCACATTTACTGTTTGGTATATTAAAGGTAAAGTAATTGGTTCCATTGGCTATGGCAAAATCAATTAATTTCAGATACTGCTCTTTTGATAAATGATCTTCCAAATTAATGTGAGCTGCCGAGCCTCCATCAGTGTACTGATAGGTTTGGTGCCCATGTAATATAAATTTGTCTAGTATAGAAGTGTCATCATGGGCATTGTAAAAATATGAGTTATATAAATTCTCATCCTCTGGAACAACATATCCATCTTCTTTATCCCATTTATAATTCTTTCCTCCCAGTCCTTCTGCTGGCACAACTTCTGAATTAAACAAGAAAGGTCGTTTCCTGTCATGGATAGAATGCAGTTTATTTTGTTCTTTAATAGTGCCCAAAATGAGTTGAAGGAATTCAATATATTCCGGGTTATTACTTACCTTCATTCCCAAGAATCTAGCGGCTTCATTCAACCCATTGATGCCTATGGTGCTATATAATTTACTGATATGAATATAACCGCCATTTGAAGCGGCAAACATTCCTTTGTCTTCAAGGTCGTATAGCATTGTCTTGAAAGCAATATGATACTTATAGACTCTTTCCAAAATCCTAGTTACATAGTTCTTTAAATCATTTTCAATTACTGTTACACGTAAGGGATTACCTATAAGTTTCTTACCCTTAATTAAAGGTGTTCCATTTAATGTGTGGGTCAATGCCCAATCTTGAACGATTCTGTTGATATTCAAAGTAATCACATTACAACTCCCTGTCATAACACCGGTCAAGCCAGAAGTGGGGCTAAAGGTATTTTCTGCCAATTCATTTCTAAGCCTACAGCATGATGCAAGGCTGTCTGCACTATCGGAAATATAAGTAAAGAACGAGTGTCCTTCTGCATACATTTCGGCACAAAGTTGTTTGTAATTTAGGTCGATTATATCATCGCCATTGTGAACCATCGCAAAAGTTTCTACCGGAAAGGTTAATACTTGCTTTAAACGTATTTGATTAAACCATTTCATAAACATACGTTGCAATGTATCAATAGCTATCCATTCAGGCTTACTTCCATCCGGATAACAAAATTCTCCAAAGAGAGATGTGAAATATGTATGGTCATAATAAGAAATATTTGTAAATGGGCTTTGGTAGCTACGATTTCCGGCTGGTTGGTTAACACCCCACACAAACTGTTTGAACGCTTTCAGGATATTATCACGTACTGTTCTTTTAATTAAGCAATGTGGTGAGGAAGCCTCGCAATCCAGTTTTTCATACCATTTATCTCCAAACTCTTTAACTACATAATAATTTAATGCAATGAAATATTCACCTACGGCTACCGCTCCTTTACATTGGGAAGAAAGTAAGAATATCAAGTTGGTTATTTGCCCACTAAACGACTGTAAATCGTTAGGCTCTGAAGGAGTAACACCATCAATATTGCCTACGCCTTCTGTTAGTAATGGATACAAACTAACTGCCATACAATATTGTTTTAATACTGGCGTAGATGCTTCATCATGTGTATAAATAATATGATTATCAAGATCTGTTTCGTATTGCTTTGCTACTTCTGGAAAGAGAATATTCAACTCATCTTTCATACGTTGACGTTGGATAATCCGATTAGTAGTTTTATATACTTCACCTTCCAAGTTAGCTACATTTTTCATAGTTACATTAGCATTCCCATCGGTTTCTGATGAAGAAGCTGCATTGTCCGTTGATTGACTATATTGATTCATATAATCAATACGTTCTTTGACAAAACGCGTACTTTTACGTTGTTCACGATATAGAATAAAAGTCTTGGCTATATCATAATATCCAAATTGCATTAATGCGCGTTCTACGTAATCTTGGATGGTTTCTACAGATACGGGAACATTAGTGTAGGTAAGGCTAATTGATTTATCAACCGATTCTACAATTGCTGGATCGTATTCAACTTGTTTGCTATCAAAGGCTTTTTTTATCGCATTTCCTATTTTTTCTAGGTCAAAATCTACAATTTGACCTGTTCTTTTTTGCACTTTCATAATTATTCAGTCTTTCTATATTTTTCAACAGCTTCATGGAATTGATGAGTATTGGCATATCCGCAACATTTTAGTTCTGGACAAAAACCTCGATAAACACATGTTGGCACACACTTACTAACAAGGACCGGATCTATTTTTTTTAGTTCTTGCAACATTGATGTCCATGCTTCTCTAGTTTCTTTTGAAGCACAATTACATAAACGTACTCGTGAGATAGCCATTATTTCTTGTGCATTTGCGGTCATATCCATTTCATTTAATTCTCCTTGCAAGTGCTCTCCTCTGGGAATTTGTGAACCGGTACGGTCTGGTCGTTGAGTATGAACAAACTTTTCACAGCCTATATGATGACGAGTAAAATGTACTGTTACCCATTGAGGTATTTGCTCCCATGTCCATTCATATTCTACCAAACGAATAGGAGAATGTTCTGCCAATAACATTTTTGCTTTCCATGAGTCTGAAGGTTCTTTTTTTAATGCTGACTTTCCTACGGTTCTGCGTGCTGCATTTAAAGCACGGTTCCAAGAAGTAACCGCATTTAGTCTAGTTACTTTAATCATATTTTCCTTTATGTTAAACTTGAAATAATAGATTCTACAGTCCGTATTAGACTGGATTCATCACTTGTAAATTTAAACCATTCTGTATGTCCGTTTTTGTAGAAAGGATGAGAAACCTTTAACTTGGCAAAACTGTTAAGTATATAATACTCACAATAGCCACACTTCTCCCAAACTTTTATAATTTTAATTGTTCGTTGATCAGTGTGGCTATTATAATACAGCTTACTAATACGATTTTTTACATCCTCGCTTGTTGCTCCAATTTTATATAATCCAGTTGCTTCGCATTTTAATAGGTACAGTTTTTTAGGAGCTGGGGTAGGACATGGTAAAGGCTTGAAAAAGCGCGATACCTTGTGCATGAATTTACTGTGTTAAAAGTCAATATAAAAGATCGTGTGTATCAATTGTGATGCGAAATTACTAATTATTTTCTTATTTACAAGATTATAGATATAAAAAAGTATCTAATTTGATAATATGTATAAGTCAAATTAGATACTTTTTAAATCTTAAATGTATATAATATAATTCCTTATTTGCGTTTGTATGAATACTATATGGAGGTCTTAAACCATACTTTTTATAATCCATTAAACATCTCCAGAACTTAGCCTTTTTGAAGAATATGTCATCTGAGGCATAGCTTATTGCTTCAATCAGTTCTGGAGATGGTGCATGAATTTTTAGGAAGTCAGATACTTCCATTAATAGCTTATATTCTATAGGAACTTCATGTTTCATCAGAAACCCGATCCGTGTCTGGTCGAAGTTTTTCAGGCTGTGTCCCTTTGGTCTTCCGGGCTTTTTTTTGCGGCGTTTTGGTTTCTTTCTGCTGTTCGGAAACGTTTTCATTATGTTCATTTTTTTGAGACGATGTTGACCGAGAGCTTAAACGTTGACTCTCAATATCAACGCTAACATTAATAATCTTCATAATTTAAATAATATATGTCATTAAAAATCCGATGTATTCTGAACATCCATTATTACAATAATCAACTACACAATTACGTTGTCCGCCTTGTATTGTACAATGCCAATTTCCACGTCCTTTATTATGGGAATAACCTATTTTATATTTAGGAGGATCAATGGTGTTTGGTAATGTAAATATGGTACCACTGTGATGGGTATGTAATTCTCCTTGAATGGACACTACTTTTCCAACTTGACGGACATACAGTTTTGTTGTAATACCACAGTTCTGAACATTGATTGCAATCCATCCACTATCTTTGGGATATTCTATAGTTCTAGCTATAACATCAATTCCACCAACGAATAGTTTTCCTGTTACATATACATCATTGTTGAGAACCAAGTTTCCAATGTTATTTTTGATATATAAATCTTTATTAGAGATATTGGAATACCCCATATAACCGATTTGTTCTGAATTTTTGTCTTCCCAATTTAAACAGGTTATCAATTGATTGTCTGTCTTAGGAAGAGAGGCATTCTTTAAACTTAGGAGCGAAGAATCCGCATGGGATATTTTTACTGGTCCATAAAAAATACTAGCTTTAGATTTTCCTGTGATTTCTAGTATAACAGTATTTTTTCCATCGCCAATTTTGGTGTCCCGATAATAGGAATCTCCTTCATTGTACCCTAACATATTGATATTTATACTACCAGTATCAGCTGCAACGCCTGTATTATATATATGATTACTAGCTACAACAATATTTCCTGCCTTAATAGAATTTAAAGACATTGTGACTTTTAGCGTCATACCATTGGAGTCAAGCGAAGCCAATAAAGTATCTCCAATATAAAATTGAATAGCTCCGTCCTCTGTTATAGTTACTTTGTAAACAGGCTTTCCATTTAATTGGGATTGAATACTTAATGCTCCAGAGGCATTATAGGTGATGCTAGCTTTAGCTGTTCCTGATGTTAAATTAATCCCCTTTTGGGCTGTAAGGTCTTTATTTGCCGTTACTGTTCCATCAATAACAACATCCTTCTGTACAGTCTGAACTGAATTAGGGGAATCTATCATTAAAGCATATTTACCAAATAACGCTTCTTTAAGTCGAAGTGCTGTACCATCTGATGTAATACTGATAAATTGGGGTGGTGCTTCAGTTAGTACATCATTGGCTATTGGTACACTGGATGATACAGCACATCCGTATATATTCCGTCCATTTTTATCTCCGGAATCAGCATAAGACACACGTTCAACCGAGTTGTTCTCATACAAATACATAGGCCATTTAGAGACTCCAGATGTTCCTGCGCAATAACGTATTTTACCATTGATATAGACATATCCAGCACTAATACTTGTACCTGATACTTGACATCCGCTGATAATAAAGTTATCACACTCATCAAATATACTTGTAAAAGCTAATGCAAGATTCTGTAAATTCATAATATCATCAATGTAGGTGTAACGCCCACCTGTTTGTGAAGTAAACTCTTTCATTTAAGCGTATGTAACTTTAAATTTTTTTCCTGCAATACGATAACGATCTACATAATAAGTAATCATAGCTGTAAGTTCCTCTTGTGAGATTGTCTTGGTATTAATAGCAGGACAACTTACTACAAAACTTACATCACTTGTTGGCATCTTTTCATCTTTCCAACGCAATGGAGTGGTTGGGTGTCCGCTAACTTCGATTTCGCCTTCGTTATACAAAGGAAATTCGCATATATTTTTATTAGCATCTTCCCAATATATTGGTACTCCATTTATAGCACCATCTGAAATGACAATATGTTCAGAGGTGTCTAAAAAATACTTCCTAAATTTATGATTTAAAAAATATTCCATCATAATAACCTGGGAGGTCATTGCTGCTTCTATTCGTTTTTCGTCAGCCCATTCTTTCCATTTTATATTCAAAGAGTTTAACGGTTGTAAAATGGCTTGAAGAAATAATATCAGTTTTCGTCCTCCAAGATAATGAGGAACTAACTGATTTACTATACGGTCAGTATTAATACGATAACTTCTCATTCTGTTTCTAGTTTTATAACAATTGCCTCACGAAAGGTGGGAAGTTCACTTTCTGCATCTTGCTGTGTACTTTGTTTTGCATAACCGCTTGCTAAATAACACTTCCGCTCAATTTTGGTTAATGGTCCGAGTTCATTATTGTCATTGTATTGAGCGATAAATATTCCTTGTTCTACACTAGCTTCATGATCAATATGAACATCTGTAACATGCTCTACTTTTTGAATGGCATCTATAATTTTTTGTGAGTAGACAAGAGAATCAAATTTCATATTTACAATAAAATCAATAAGTGCTGTATCAATATTATCATAAAGTTCCTCTTTCGTAATGGCTCCATCATAATACACGGTGAGTCTGGGAACAAGCACATCGCCTCTGCGACTAACTACATTACACTTAACACCTGCAAATTTAATCTGATTAAGATATGCACGTGCTGCAATTAGTTCCTCATCAGACAATTGGGACAAAGAACGACCTTCTCCGGAAGCAACTTTTAATATCAAAATATTATCTTTGAACTCTTCATTATAATACTCTTGATAAGATACATGTGTAATCAATCTTTTTGTTGTATCTTCAGTTGCATAATGAAATGCTGTACCTTCATCATTGATAATTAGATCATCTCCATATTGCCATTTCAACATGGCATTTGCGTAATATGCTGAAGTCCCATTAATTCGTTGGGTAAAGGTTTTAGCAATATCTGTGGTAAAAACGTCTAACAATGTTTCAAATGAGTAAATTGCAGCAGCTGTTACCCATGTGAAAGCATTGATTATTGACATCTTTGAGTCATTTGTTAGCTCTGTAAGTTCCAGATATTTGTTTCTGGTCTCCACGGCTTCATTGTATATTTCTGTTAATGTACGGCTCATGCTATGTCTGAATTTTCATATTGATAAATCGTTCCATTTATATCAAAGCTCCATGAACCCGCTTCATTCCATGCAGTTTCATGGGTAATCACGTATATCGCTTCCATACCAGTTGTAATAACATAATTGCCATTACTATCTTTAAGCGGCTCCTTATATGTTCCAGAGGGTTGTGTATCTAATATAACTTTACAATTCCTCCGTTGATTATTATGCTTTGCAATATAGATTAAATAGTCATTGATAACTGTGTCTTCTGTATAATCAATATTTCTTAACTCTAAATTAGATAAACTCATATCCTGAATGGGAGCAAGGCTGGATAAACTCATGTCAGCCAGTTTCACCAAATATGTACCTTTACATAAAAATAGTCCTTGTAGAGAGAGATTGTTCTTCTCCGAAATTATCTCGTCTACCACCAAGGGCATAGTTGGCATGATTAAGCCATTAATAGAAGACAATTCCCAGGTTTTTAAATTGAAATCACCATACAATTTAATTGATCTTTCATCGGTATAATTATCGAAAAAATGCACATATTTCTGTAGAGTGGGAGATAGCGTTATAGTTTCCAGATCGCTATTATCTCCCCAATCAACAATAAGATTTCCGTCTCCGGCCATTTGTAATGCAATGGATGCTTCTTTGGGGGATATGTACACAACACATCGTAATGAGGCTGTTGTACTTTTGTGATATACATGTCGTTCCCCGTTTGCCGGTACAATATGTTCTGATTGTAATGTATTTACAATGCTGTCATATATAATAAATTCTTCATCCCAATATATTTCTTCATCTTCTTTTAATTGTGAGTGGAAGGATAAATCAGGATTGTTGATTAACAAATCGAATATACCTTCTATAGAACCATGTGTGCTTACTGCAACATCAAATATGTTCTGATTTCGTTTTACTTTATACACCTGCATCTGCTTCTGAAAAATCTAAGTCTAATTCCAGATCTCCTGAATAGGAATTAAAAGCGGCATTAATAATCTCCACTTTATCATCTTTGAATTCAGTTTGTAACTTTTCTGCTAATCCTGAATGACTAAGGTTGGCATGAAGATATTTAATTAAACCCACACCTGAAGTTGGATACCTATAGTTGTTGGACGGAACACATTGTAACAATAAGTTTCGGTTCTGAATATTTGCATTTATATTTACCATATCAGATATTGCATTGGACCATAAATATGCCACCCCTTTATTTATTTGTATAAGATAATAATCTTGACTAACCATTATTAATTGTGAAGCATACAAAATCTTATCTTGTAGGCCAAATAGCCTTGTATGCACTTCAAACCATTCAGAGTTATCAGTTGGGTTTATAACTATACGAATATTACCACCACCAAAGTCTCTACTAAAACGTATTTTTATTGGTTTATAGATTGGTGTATATGGTATCTTTATTTGCACACCAATCGTGTAAAGTTGCTTTATATCAAAGTTGGAAGGGAGTATTATTTGAGCGGTAAGTTGTAAATCAGTTTCTTCGATCCATTCAAACAAATATTCTTCTAAAGAGTTTTGATTTTTTAAAACTATATCACCCGTAATTGTATTTACATAAATATCTGTGCGCATTTACATCAATTTATTATTGACTTACTGTGGATTAAAATCATCATTTGTAAAGTCACAGAAATTTTGTATATACCAAAAAACAAAATCCCCCAGTGAAATACATCTTAAAATAATTTCTTTATTTGATACACGCACTTTTGAGATTTGTATTGGAGAACCTAGTACTGGAATATATCCTGGATAGAAAAATATACCATTTCCTTTTATTATTATATCAAAGTCACTTCTGGAAGCTCTTGTTGTCATAAATCCGGAATATATTCTAATTTCTGAACCATTATATTCTTTAATAGGGGTAGGAAGTTCTATAATTTGATCACCATATATATTTCCATATCTCGCTATAAAATATCTTCCTTGTGATAAATCCATAGGAGTTGGGGTTGAATCTGTGTTAATGTAAAATTCTTTATATGGTAATGATAATGAAGCTAATACATTTATATTACCAAATTCATCCCAAGTTAAATTTTTTGAAGCTAAATAACCAGAACCATCTTTTAATAATGCCCAGGCATCTCCATTTGATAATATTGCATCTGTGTTAATAAGAGACGTATCAATTTTTCCAGATATAATTTGAGAAGCATCAATTTTACCTTTAAAATTCATATTTCCGTCTTTATCCCATGTGATATTATCTCCTGCTAATGCTCCTGAACCATCTTTTTCTAAACGCCATTTAAATCCTCTAATACCATTAGAACTAATTGTTATGTCTCCAGATTTTGTTGTAAATCCAGAATTTGTTTGTATTCCACTAAAAATAGCTTTCTCATTAAAGTTCCAACCTGCAATAAAATTATCAGAACCTGCTGAAAACACTTTTTCGTTATTTTTATATCCTATCAGACCATAATTAGTGTTACTGATGCAATACATTGCAACACCGCCATATTCTTTTACCCAGTCTAATTGATTACCAATATCTTGGACAGAAGCAACATTAGCGATGGCTATGAATTTTTTTAATGAATTGATTCCTATAGTTCCATTGTAAATGCTATCGGCTCCTATGATCCACCCTGCAATACTACCACCAGATGTTTCTATTGTTCCTTTGAATGAGGCATTTCCCTCAACATCCATTGTAACATTACCATTGGCAAAAGAGGCTGAACCGTCTTTGTTTAATGACCAATGAATGATGCCTTCACTTTGAGCAGAAATGGTTCCTTCTGATTTTATGGATAATGTGCCATCTTCACATTGAATACCACCAGATGTAATATCCCAACCGCCTATTTTACCTCCGGTTTGGTCTATATGAAAAATTTCTTTGTTATCTTTATATCCATATATACCGGCTCCGTTATTTTCTGAAGGACCAATATATACCCCCGTTAATCCTGGAACATCTTCAAGACTGTCGTGACTACCAATTATTTTTTTTCCAACAAATATTTTGGGAGTAATCACATAAGAAGAGCCAATAGTTGTTTTATTGTTTTCCCAATCTTGAATCCAATCCAGCATGGTACTTTCGCGTACAATAGAAAATGTGAAACGCCCAGTTAACCCTGCACTTACTCCAGAAAGAACTGGAATTTCAATATATCCTTGTAATATATCAACTGGGAGTGATATAATGGATAATCGGTATCTATAGCTATCAACTTTTATTAGTTGACATTCTATATTATCGTTACTTTTTATAATAGTGCTGGAATCAATTTCTATTGGGGTTTTCTCATCTCCACAATATGCTGAAATAATAGTATAAGCATGTTCTAATTTAGGGTTAGAACCATCGAAATCTGCTTTAATCACACACGAGTTTGGGGTTAGCGACAACGAATAAGCATCGCTAATAGATACAAGTGTGATAGAAGATTTTGCTACTGTTCCCATAAATTACTTTTTCAAAAGAATAGCCTTTGAACAAAGTATTTGTTGATGCGAGAAGAGATAAACTATTTCTTAATCTCTTCTAATATTTCCTTGGCCATACGCTTTGCTTCCACTCTCCACATTTGCATGTCATTCCATTCTTTTTGATGCTCACTATCTTCATCTTCTAGGAGGTAATTATTAATAATGGCTTGCATTGCATCATCGGAGTAACGTCCATGAATAATAGCTGAAACCAATTGGCTATATGTGGGTGTTCCAACTGGAAGGGTTATCTCACACCATTTGTATTGTTCGTTTTCACCTTCTTTTACTATATGAACATCAAATGCAATTGTGTATTGACGCAACCCTAATTTTATATTGTGTCGTATGCGTTGAGGTTGCTCATTACCTTGATTATAAGTTATAAACATTGTACTGTGTTTTTTATTTTTACAACTTGAAATTTTCCTTGAATATAGCAAGCCTTCCAAAAATAATGTAGTTCTGAAAATGCTTTGCGCCTGATTCCGTATGACTGATAATGAATTAAGAAACCTAAATAAGAGTTTATAGACCTCACATTGGCATATATAGCTTCCTTGTCACAGTTTTTACATGCTTCTTCTAAATAACTTACAGCATTAATAAAGTTTCCAACAGTTCGATTCGATAAGTAAGCTCTACCCGGCTTAATTACTCCTCCTACCATTTTTATTCCTTTTTTAACTTCTTGAATATAGATTTTATTAGGGTGCATTTGAATATTTAAAATATATCGTAGTTGATTCCTAGAAGCTCTTTTGAAATAAATTGCATCTTCCTTAGTTTTGCACACAAAGCTAAAATCATCTACAAAACGTACATATTTGGCTCCTCTTTCTTCTGCTGCTTTAATAGCCCATTCATCAAAAAATGACATATAAAAATTGGCGAATAATTGACTGGTTAGGTTGCCTATTGGTTCACCTCTCATCCATTCAATGTAAAACAAGCTTTTGTTTTTAGGTAGTATTCTCCATAATTTTAAATTCCCTTGGCGTATGCAATCATCTTGTGGACGATGTCGTACAATTACTTCTGTAAGCCAAAGCACTAAATCTAAATCCTGTTCATATATAGTTCCTTTCCAATAGTTCCATTTTTCTTTGATAAATGGCAATAAGTACTTTAATAAGCATTCACAATCAATTGACATGAAAAATCCTTTAATATCAAATTGAGCATACCAAGCCTCATGGGAATAATTATCAGAGACTTCAATAGTATTTTCTGTCAACTGATCGATACATGCAAATGTTCCAAAACCCTTTCGACAGTTAAATGATACATTTCCGTGCTCAACAAAACGTGCCTCAAACAGTGGCTCTAAGCGTAGGCACAACCAATGTTGTACAATACGGTCACGGAAATTTGCAGCAAACACTTCCCGTAATTTAGGACGGGTAACTATAAAACAAGTACTTGTTGTTGGTCTATATGTTCGTTCATAAACTTCTCTCGCTAAATCTAATAGATCTTCATGCCAAATAAGTCTATACATAACACATTGTGAACTTGTCTTTTTTTTGGCACAGCAATCATCTAACGCATCAAACCATCCCTCAACATATTTATCGTTAAGTGCTGCAACCGCCCTCACCATGTTACTGTTGTACTTGTTGTTGTTGTTGAAGTTGCCATTACTAAAGTTCACGTTCCAGCTGTTGTTCTGACTGTTCTCACTGCTACTCCAGTACCGGCTTGCGGTTATTGCGTGTACTATCTTATTCTTAACTAGGTCTTTAACGCTTGGTAAAGGCCCAGTGACACGCCCATTTTTCAATAAAGATGTCCCTGTTATCATAGTCGTAACCGTTCAACAGGTCTGCTGCTCCAACACTTTGCTTCTCCAGCTTTTAATATGCTTTGAAATTTCCTTTAAAGATTCAGCAAAATGTGGCATTTGCTTGTTGCTAATTATGCGTGTATGAGGACTCCGATTTGACCACTCTTTTAAGGTGTCAATGCAAGTTTTCACTGTACGCATTTGCAAATAAAATGAATTAATAAGTTCAAGTTTGGAATCAGGATCTTCTTCATTTAAAGCCAATCCTATCACTGTTAATCCATCAAGCAGAGTGTCTATGAGACGTTTGCTTAATTGACGAATTCCTACACTATTAGGGGTTCGTTCTACCATTTCTATACAGAGTAACATTAAATTTTCTGTTTCTCTGTAAATAGGTGCACTTCCTGCATTACGAATTGTTCTTGCCATAATTAAAAGATTTTATTCACAATGTGTCTTATTACATATAGTTTATTTACGAATACTTTATTTTTTCTGTAGAGGTTTACAATTATGGCATATTTATTTTTGTGGAGCGTCAAAAGACGCTCCACTATACTAAAATGCTGCAACCGCCCTCACCATGCCACTGTAGCACTTGCCGGTGTTGCTGAAGAGGCCATTACTAAAGTACACGACCCAGCTGCTGCCCTGACTGCCCTCACTGCTACTCCAGTACCAAGAATTAGAAAAATCGTTCAAAATACCGGCATCTATTGCTTTTTGAAAAATTGCACCTATTTTATCATCGTCATAATTTACTCCTTGCCTAGCGTGCCAATACATACGCATAAGTTCACCAACAGATGGTAGGTACCAATTATGATATTTAAATTTATCTGCTAATTCTTCGCCTGCTTTCACTGTAGGCTGATAAGCATAGCATTTGCTGACAGCAGGATAATAAAATTGTTGATATTTACTAAGATTCTCATTGTTAGCAATTATGTTATTTATATACTGGGTCAACATTGCTTGTTCAGTATATAAGTCAGTCGCTTCAGGTATCGGCAAATTAACTCCTGAATCTTCTAAGATTTTATTTCTATGTTGAATAATTTTTAAAGTTTTTGCTAAACCGACAGGAACTTCGTCACCTCTTTTATAGGCACCTGATAAAATAGCTAAATCCGCAGCCAATTCCTCTTTTCCTGTATTAATTGTACCTGGAGCAGCGATACCATCTCCAACAGCAACTGTTTTAACATCTGAATTTACAAATCCGTCAATTGTATTTTCATCTACATAATTATCATACCTTATGTAGTTAGGAGAGGTATTACCTTGGTCGTCATATTCTGTAGGTTGTAAGCCAGTCTGTGTAATGTTAGCAATTGAACTTATATCATATACACTATAATTAACATCATCTTGTAATTCAATAGGATAAATTGCATATTGTTTATTCCACTCTTCTGTTTGTCCTGTATTTTGAGGATAAAGCCCCCATACTATACCTGAATTTTCAAGATTTGATAATGCTACCATACGTCTATCATTGGCATCTGCTGGATTTATGTAAAAACAAATTCCAACTACGGTTTTTCCAGCAGTTGTAGGACCATAAGTTCCATCATAAAATACATAATCTCCGAGATGAGCACGTCTGGGGTATAAACCAATATCCCATGATGCTTCAAGCACTTCACCATTCGTTTTTGTTAGATAACATCTTAAAGTTGTATGTGGAGCCAATGTATCTTCATCTCCTAATTGAGATACATTGATAACGCAATAATCTTTTGACGTATTGACTATTTTTGCATACAAGTTGGTATCTAATGACCAACGAATACTAACTACATCATTCCCATTAGTGGTATTCGGCTTACAGTAAAAAGTGTGTTCACCTGTAGAATAAATGTATTGGCTTCCTTTGATTTCTATAGCTGCAATAGGAGTTGAGTAGTAAGTAATATGAAGATTGTTGTTTTCATCGTCTACATTTCCCCAATGATACAACCAGTCAATTTTATTGTTAAAATTAGGCCGGTTGGTAGTATTGTTTATTACTGCTATTTTTCCAGATACACTACTATCTGTAATAGAAGCCAAATAGTTAATCATATAAAGAGAAACCTCGGTCCAGTTTATACTTGCTAACTTTAAATAATTCAACGGGGCGTTACCTGTAAAGCATAAATTAAATATGGTACGCGAATCTGCAATTCCTGCGCCAATTGATAGGCTTTGCATTCGGTCAGCTCCTTCCAAAGTGATAGTTCTCAAATTAGGTTGTTGATCTAAAGACAAAGATGTTAGAGTTCCAGGAAGATGAACTTCTTCTAAATATTCGGTAGCTGGAAGAACAACGGAAGATAACATTGTTCCTACTAAGTTCAACATTCTAAGTTTAAGCAAAATGGACAAATCTAATCCACCTACTAAGCTAGCTACACGTTTCAATACTAATTCTTGCAACAAGGGGGCGGTAATTGTCATACCAGTAGGACGGAATTCGACTACCTCATTTCCATCTACATGAAAAGTTGTAAGACGAGCACCGCTTAAATTGAATGTTTCTCCTAAACTTTTATCTGTAAAGTCACCAATAGAACGCATATAATCAATACCGTTTAAAAAGATATTGGTATTACCGTCTGAAGTTCCAACATTGACATCGTATGTTTCTCCAGCTTTAATACGTGGAGACAGTGCGTTACCAACCCCATAAGATAATGTCGAACCTATAGCAAATGAGGGGTACAACCAAATATGTGGTACTATAGAAAATTTAAATTGTGGACGTGTACCATCTGTTTTTATTATAGACCGGAAGTTTAATGAACCTGCTGAACCTTCACCGTCACGCCTTCCAAAGTCTCCAAAGGCTGCATAAGAAGATATGTAGGTAAGTCTGCGTGCAACCCATTGCATTTCTGCTTGTAATCCATCTCCTAAACTTTGTGTTATGGGATCTGTACCATTTGTGTATTTATTTTCCGGGTCTGAACTCACATAGGCGGTTCTGGCACGTTCATATACAAGACGGGCCACTTCATTGTAAGCAACGGCTGGGAAATAACGTTGTACGTAAAAATAATATTTTTCCATACAGCCCATTAAAGTTCCATCATCACTTAATTTAAGCATTGCTTGTAATATAGAGCGCATATTGGTACGCAATTCATCTGGAAAGGCATTTTCCATTTGGTTAAATAGTGCATTTCCTTCGCTATTCCAATAAAAACCTCCATCATTGTTTTTATCATGTTCTTCTACATAGTAAGGTTTTTCTCTTTGTCCTACATTATTTACAGGAAATATTGTGTCCAAGTCATCTTGATGCCAACCAATTAAATGAGTTTTGGGGTCAACATAAAAATATATATTCTTCCCTCTGTTATCACTGGCGGCAATTAACTTACAAAAATTCATAGCAAAATGAGTTTCTGTAAGATTAAAGTATTTTCCTGCATCAGCCTTGAACAATGCTATTCTAGCCGTTTTGAACGATGAGTTAATTGCATCCCAATCTGTACCGCTGGCAATATTCCCGCATTGTTCGTTGATATTTACAGTCGAATATCTTCCACTTTCAATCTTTTCAATGCCTGCACCCACCCAAGTAGAAGTTATGAAATCATATCTGAATAAATCGAACTGTGCATTGTTACGCCCTGCTTTGGTCAGCCAATAATGCTTGGAGGTATCAAGATTTTCTGCTGCATTTAAATCTTCAATGGTACCGTTGAAATAATCTATATTATCATAATGCTTAAAGACAAAGTTAAATCCACTTTTGATAGGGGCGATCTTATTGGTATCCCCAAAGACCAGACTCATTTGCTTTTCGCCGTTATACATCCAATCTTCTTCACCTTCTAAAGTGACATCTTCATCAATCCAAGGTACGCGGCACATCACCAAAGCACGGTCATTATCAGCTCCTTCCAGGCATACATAATCTGGAAATTTTGTTTTGTCGTATCCGAATGTCGGTTTGTCTCCCTTACCTGGTCCAAAAGTCATAAAAGATTTAAATTGTGGTTCGGAATTCTCATCTTCTTGTACAAAGAACAAAAATGGTTTTTGAAGTACAGCTACACGACAATTTTCAAAACCTTCTGTATTGGTAATGGAATTACCACCACATACAGCTTTAAATAAATCATTAAATAGAGCTGTAGAACCTATTTTATGGCTTTGTGCAGAACTTGCAAAATTTACTTTTCCCACCAATTTAAGTGCTCCAGGTACATCGTTAGTTAACTGATAACATTTACCACGATTTACTCCATTTTCATCAACCCAATATCCATCTTCATTGAAGCTCCATTGTCCATTCCACCACCAATACAACATGGATGAGGTTCCTTGACCTTTTTCGTTCATGTCGTACAATGTTCCACTATTCTCCGGTTCTCCAGGGATATGGATAATTAAAGTTCCGTTGAATTTGTCCTTTTTAGTATTGCCATAAGTAGCATATTTACCTTTCCAAAGAATAACATTGTATTTTTCATAAGCAAGATCGTAGCTGATAGTGTTACCATCAAGAATATTATTAGAATCGCGGAATGCTATTTTTTCTTCACTATTATCTAAGGATGCCATATAGTTTTGGCGCACATCATTAGCTGTGAGTGCTTTCTTATACACCTTAATACTGTAAATGTCAATGTCGGCTCCAGAACTACCAATACGGATGCCTTGTGATGTTTGCTTTCCGTCTACATATTGTACGAAAGTGTCGTCTGTTGCATAGTTGATTTCACGGTTAATAATTCCATTTAAGAAAATGCGGCAATAGTTTTGTCCGGTGCTAGATAAGTTATACAATAAATTAACCGCGATTTTAGTACGTACACCTTCATTGTAGCCGACATCTTGATTTTTACGGGTTACTTTAGATTGGGTCATGAAACAGGCATCAATAGGTTTCATTTCCCAACCTAGCGGATTATTATCTTTTGTGTAAGAACACATGCGTAATATCGGTTCATCTTCGTTGGTTACATTGCGAATAGCATAGTCTATTTCAAATGTAAGAGAACCTGTTTTTTGAGCTTGGATAAAGTCGGAGAACGTCTCATAATCAATTGCTATGTTTCTTCCACTAGGAACACGCAAACATTTGATCCCATTATCGTCTTCAACCCAACCATCACTAATAAAACCAAAATTTTCAAAGGTCGCGGGAACATTCTCGCCTGAAACTGTATTAATAATAGTATCTGGGTGGGTTTCTGTATTACTACGTAGTTTTGGATTGATAATTAAATCGGCACCATCAGTCGGGGCAAAATTTTGGGAGTTATCTACATTAAAACTAATACGATCACGCAAATATTTTTCTCCAGTGCTAAATAACATATAAGCACTGAAATTCGTTTCTTTACTTTCGATTTCTATCATATTGCCAAATGTGTAAACCACACCATTTTGGGCTTGCTGTTCAGTGTAAGACAGATAATTCTCAACCTCTTGAATGTCTGTTAATTTAAAAGTAACAGGTAATACATCTGAACCTGGGTTATATATTGCCCATTGGAAAAATTGAACGGATGTCCAGTTTACAAGAGACTCGACTATCTTGTTCAACATGATATATGGAGTTTTATTGTCAGGATCTGAAACTACCATAACCTGTGAAACAATGTGTTCACTTTCCACATCTGTGCCGTCTACAGATAACCAAGCCTCAATTTCATGTACTCCATGAGACATAACTTTAACAGAATCCCCTTCAGTGTCAGTTACGTCAAACTGGTTTGGAGTTTCTGTGTACTCAACTTTACCAACAGCATATTGAACAGAACGTACACCGCCTTCACCACTGATTTTTAAATTTAGTGTTTTGGCTACAGCACCGGTATATGTATATAACAAAGACATAGCAGCACCAGTAATAGGCTGCTGCCACTCATTTCGGAACGTAAGTTTCAATTCTGTTTTTGTAACACTTTGGAACACTACATAAGTTGTGGTGCTTTGTGTTTGGTCTCCGGTTACAATGATACGTAATTGACAGGTTCCGCTGTTAAGTAATCCACTAATATCTACATCTGTATAAGTATCACTGTCAGCTTCTACACTCTTAATTGCCATTGTGCCAATTGTACGCCATGAATCAGAAGCGGAAGAACGCCTTTGAATAGTCATCGTACCGTCTTCATAGGTATTTGCATATTTCCCAGTAACAGGATTGTATGTTTGGGAAGTAAAACGCATTTTTAGAACTACGCTACCATCAATGCTTACATAATTTGTTTGATTACTGGCCGTAGTTAATTCTACAATATTCATTACCCCCTGTTCGTCACTAATAGGGATAGTAACATCAAGCAATTTTAGTGCTTGATTCTCATCAGGGTCAGCAAGCCATTCATTGTATGTGTTTTTATTAGCAAATGCTCGAATATGATAAAACCCATCCGGATCTTTTGTCATAGGAGGAATATGACCAATCTTATTGTTTTCATGGTCTTGTAAATAGCTCTTTATAAACTTTTGCACAGCCTCCCCAGAGTAGGGGAGAAGATTCGTTTCATCAGGTGCTGCGGGGATGGTATTGTTTTTATTGCCACCCCAATCCTCTGTAAACTTGCCAACAGGAATTTCGTCAGTTCTGAATTTCTTAGCCATAATTAATTATTTTTTGTAAAGCGTAATTTAAAAAATTTGTTAGTTTTTCCAGCCTTCATCATTTTTCCAAGGAGATGAGTTAATCCAGAAACCAGATCCAAAGCAGGAGCGTATAGATTGCCAAACTAATTTTGCCCCTATGTAAACTGCGGTAACTATTTTGTTACCAACTCTTATTTGACTGACATCTTTGCCATTTATCTGTATCATTCTTCAAGTATGAAATAAACGGTATTTTCTTCTTTGGATTCGATTTGTTCAAAAGCCTCTTCATTTTCAATTACATCAAATGAAAGATTACCTACTTGTTTTTTGAAAGAAAAGGTGTCATTTGAGTTATTGTTTACGGCATTTATCAATTGATTAAATTCGTGAGCTGTTAAACGTCCACGGTTATTAGTTCCATTGTTTTCTTGCTTATTATTAAAATCAAGCAGGTTAGGGGATTGCTCTTGTTCTGCCGCCATACTTAAAATATTAAAGGGAATTCATACGGGAACATGTTACCGTTTAGAAGTTCACACATAAAACAGTCTTGTCCTGATATTCCATAATTTAATGTGATACTTGGTTTTGATCTATCAATTTCTTGTTGTACTATATTGCCTTCATTATCTCTTTGTTCTTTCCACCAATCAATCACTTCATTTTCCATATCGGGAAGATGATACCTAGTCCACTTGAATATGTAGTTTTTAGCTACATAATCCGGATCAACTAGTTTACCTTGATAATAGACGTTAGCGGTTAAAACAGTTTGACAACTATTGTTTTTATATGATACTCCTTGACTGGAAGTAATTTCAAGTGAATAGCCCACTATATATTGTTTCCGTATTGTGAATGTAGCGGAATACTCTTCATCACTAAATTTCACGATACAACGAACTGTTAACGAGTTACCATTATCCCAATAAGGTTCAAAAGGCCATATTGTTAATGTCTTTCCATTTTCTCCTTCAAACGGTATATAATCATATCCTTGTAAATAATACCATTGTCGTTGACTGGAAGTAGACTGTAGGTTCTCTTCTTCCAGCGTTAAGGTAATGTCTGCCGGATTAGTAACAGGGTCGGCTCCTGTTAAGTCTCCTAAAAGAGTAAAGGTATCAGTTCCAACAATACGAATAGACTTACTGACTAATTCGTCTTTTACAGACTGGTCAAGGTTATCCCAAGTCATTGTCACATTTTTGCCAAATGTTACATCGCCATTTTTATTCCATTTAATATTTTTATTGGCAAAATGACCAGAACCATCTGTTTTGATTAATACAGAATTACTACGAGTACCAATACTGCCTTCTCCGTCAAAATTTAATTGAAGCAATGGGTTCTGGATGGTCCCACCAATGCCACCACGATTAAACCAAGCTCCATAATCCTCTGTGTAATTAAGTATAGTGTCAGTAGGTTGGTATTGTGTGACTAGTTCTCCTGCCTCTAATTGTGGTGAAGAAAAATAAAATATTGATTCTCCTGCATTATCAGAGGTATCAAAAGTTGGGACAATGGATAGAACCAATGCTTCTTCTGCCTGTTTCGGAGTTTGTAATTCAAATGTTACCTTTTTACGAGACCATATATTCGTGTCAGCAATAGGTATTTGAACGGTTCCTATTGCTTTATCATTTTGTAAAATAGATAATTGACATGCTTGCCCCGCATATATCCAAAAAGAGAATGTATATTTTTTCCCGATATGTTGCGCGAACCACTCTTCAGATTGGGCTATCATGCTTATAATTTTAGAGGCACTATATACATTGCCGATTCCAGTTGGGTTTTCTATTTGAGTGTCAATAGTAATTGCAGATGTAAAATTAACATCTAAAGAATTAACGAATACATTCCTATGGATTTTTCCGGCATAAAAGGTTGCAGCAAAACCATTCTCATCACCAGCAGTTAATGTTCCAGAAATATGAGCAGATTTTGAAGCAAAAAGTTTCTGTAAGTAACCTCCATATCCTTCTAATTGACCAAATACCGGATCTGTTATTCCATTCAATTTGCCAACACGTATTTTACTGGCATCGCCGAAGTTAGCAACACTAGATAGCAAGATGATATTGAAATCCGACACCCAAACTTCATCTGAAGGAGATATCTCACTTAAATCCAGTTTTACTGTTCGCAAATAACGTCCAGAATAATCGACAGTTATTGTGTGCAATTTATATTGCCAATCTGTTGTAATAGAAGTGGTTTCTTCTCCATCTGTTCTTGTTCCATCTTGGTATTCTAATGAAACTTTGCAATTGACAGCTTTATTGGCTTTGATCTTATACGAGATAAGAACGCGGTTGGGGTTTTGAACATATTTGTAGAAATCTTGTTGCAGACCAATGAAACCGTAATATATAGCGTCATTTCTTTTAAAATGACAAATGCGATTATTGTCCGCTTCTGATAATATGTAATCAGTGGTTACTGCTTCTGTTCCTCGCACTATATATTGTGATTCGGAATCTTCATAATCAGGAGGTGCAATATTTGAAGGCCAACATAAACTCTCATTACGTCCAATACCGTCAATCACATCCATATATGGGGCATTATCGTCAGACCCAGTTAAATATATGGCTCCAGATCTATTTATATCAAACAGATTGGTAATTCTGGCAAAGTCTAAGATTTCTTCTGTTTTGGGCACATCTCCTTCTAACAGTGCTCCGATGAAATACTGTTTTTCAACAATATCATTTGTACTAGAATCTACAGTCTTATCTATTCCATAATCCAATACGCACATTAACGAATAAATAAGATTCTTTCCATCAAAATATTGTCTTCTAACTATATCCCCAGTCCGTAATCCTTGTGTCTTTTTAGAATCGAACTGGAGAGAAATTTTATATTTCTTGTATTTATATATAGACATTATGATATTTCTTCTACTAAGTCTCCGGAACAGGCATCGCTGACCCACCAAGACCCGTTAGTCACTGATTGTTTCTGCACTTCCAATTCATATATTCTCATTTTTTTACGAATTGTCAGATCATCAAATGTTGCACTGATGTTGCCGGTCAATTTGTTTTGAATGATACCCCAGCCACTTCCGGCAAAACCACTGGAAAAAGTGACAGAACCTATGTCGTTGACAAAATAGGCATTACCATAGTGCTTAACTCCATTATCTAATGCCAACCAATAGATTGAATCATCAAAGAATAGCTCGTTGGGGAGGAGACGGGTTTTAGAATCTGCTATTCCAATTGATTTTTTTCCTTCAATTGGTTTGTCAAAAACAAAAAAATCAGCATCTGTAGAAAACATTAAGCTGGATGATTTTCGATTTAATGGGGCATATAAACTTAATGATTCTACATAGCCAAATGATGATTTTATTGTTTCAGAGATTTGTACTGTATCATCATCAACTACCTTATTATATTTAAATGGAGCCTCAAAAAATACGCTATCACCATCACTGTAAAATCCTGGTCCATCTTCTGATTTTAATCTAATATAACGTCTGAATATTACGCCAGAATCTTCAGACGATTTTTTGTATGTTTCAATCAATATATTTCCTAGATTATGTCCTGCCTTAAATGATTCTGGGAAATATGCAGAACCAAATTTTGAAATCATTTCATATTCACCATCATCATCATAAATACTGGTTTGCAGGTTAATTTGTTTGGTATTATCGTCTCCCAGATTTAATATTTTGTTAGACGCAGAAAATGAGATAACATTATTATTCTTGGCATGAATAATGTAATCACCATCAAATTGTATGCCCCCTGTTATAATATTCAAATCCCCTGTTAATTGAGCTAACCGTTTGGCCGAAATAGCTAATACACTTGTATTATCAAATCCCAAATCTACACTATACAAAGCGGTAATGCTGGATTGGAATGTGCTTGTACCTTTTACAGACAAGTTTCCAGCAACCGTTCCATCTTTCATGGTCCAGCTTACATCTTCTTTATTTGAATTCCCAGAATGATAAAACTCGTTTCCTTGATAGCTTATGCCATTCTTGGATATTTCTAAATCTCCAAGTTTAATATATCCACTACAAATAACATCACCGTTTAATGCGATTATATCATTATCATAACTCATAACATTACAATCGTTAATGTATAATCCATGTGTAGGGAGATGCAATTCACCATTAATCGAAACAATATTTTTCTGCTCTTGTGAGTTGCTTTCGGACGTTTGGTAAACATCCAATATTTTTACCCCATTGTCTCCGGCTGCAAAACCATACAATGCCTTTAATAAACCGGCCATAGAGTCACCATTTATGGAAACAAACCCACCGGTGCCACTTCCGCCGCCTTCTTCACTGCTTAAACTACTTATAATAGTATTTGCTAATAGATATGCAGAGTTCTTTCTGGTTATATTTTCATATTCATGTATTTCAAGATTGATTTTTTCTTCATTCACAACATAACCATCCACATAATCCGAACCTGTAAAATTTGGAAGTGTTTCGTGTGAAGCTTGTTCCATCCCTGTTAAGAGCCGATTGTACATTGTTTCCAATGCACTACCTTTCTTAATTTGTGATATACCTTCATTTAACTTTGCCATTATTCTGCCACTTTTACGGTTTTTGATAAAAATCCTGATATAGATGCTTTATAGGAGTTAACTTTTGCTTGAAGAGATACAAACTTTGCCAAATTAGCTGGAGGTTGAGGTCCCATCATAGTTGGAGTCATCATTTGAGATAATGTTCCTAGCCAGTCAACCAATAAAGTTGCTAATTGATTTCCAAGTACTGCCGGTTCATTGGCACTGCCGCTACCCAAATAAACTCCATCTTCTTTGATTATAATTTCTTTTGCATTATATTTTGCCAAAATCTGTTGGGCATCAAGAAGTATTTGACTTTTATCATGTTGGGATAAAATATCGTCAGCGGTTATTTTGAATATACTTTTATCACTTTCTCCTTCTCCTTTAGCAACTTCCGACAATATCGAAACAGGGGTATAAGTCGTGTGAGCATGAACACCTGTCTTTTCCAATTCATCTACATCTGGAGCATCCTCTGAATCTTCCCATTCTTTTGTTTCTGTTGCTCCAATAATTACTTTGTTATGCGCGTCTACTTGTATTGTGTCTGCATGAGAGTATTGGATAACATATTCGCGTAATGTTTCAGGGTCTGTTGTTATTACGACATCCGAATAAAGATAGGGGATAACCACTAAACCATTTTCATTATTTTGAATAGCTGAAAGATATACGCCTTCATGTAAACCAACTGGAAGCCCGTCATCAATAGCCTGTTTGTCTGTAAGTGTATGAGTATATTCCTGTACATCAACAGTTCCACACAGTTCTCCATCTGTATGTATTTTAACAACAAAACCAGATATTTTGGCTGTGTTTTTTATAACGTTATTTCGTGGGTTTACCAATTTATGAAATGCAATTTGTCGTATAGCATCATAAATAGCACTGTTTGCGCTTAAATCGCTTGTAATTTTATCTGCCATAGTTTTATTCTTTTTCTGGTTTGGCAATACAGTAGGGGAGTTTTAAAGTCTGCCTAAAACCGTTAACACCAAATTTTGTGTTGATTTCTTCAATAAGATACCAACCTTGTTTTTCAGGTTCGCGTTTATCAAGTAAAACGACTTTCATTCCAGATTCCAAATGCCTCATGCCTAAATTAGTTCTGTGTAAATCTCCGAAGATAGTAATACTACCCTCAACGCCATTTCTATTATATCCTTCAAAAAATGCCTCGGCTTCTTTTATTAATTCGTCCTCGCTAATGCCAATTTTGGATGATACATAAGGGATTACGTTGTACGCACTTAGGTTTACTCTATCCTTAGTCTTTGATTTGGGGATAGCTCCAAGTTTTAGGGATTTCTTGCTAAGTTTTGTTTCATTCAGAATTTGGAATTTCTTATGTTCTGTATCATTTTGTCCGGTCCATTCTGGATTTAAACGAACTGTTACATTATACTTGATTTGTTTGTTACCCTCAAACTTGAATCCTTCAGCGGAGACCGCTAAATATCGGGGATCACAATTCATCAAAGTTAAATTGTCTTGGGCTACATGATAATCAAACTGTATTTGAGGAGTATCAGAACTTCCATCTGTATTTAAAATAGAGCTGGCGACATTTCCTGATAAATAAGTATGCCCTACCATAACATAAGGAGTTCCATCTGTATCTTTCCTAATAAAACTATATAGCCCGTATTTATTCCATTCTGTTAATACATCCGCAACTGTCAAATCTTCCGTTAACTGAATCTTTCCAATATTAATGTCCCTTTCTGCTGTTTTGGGATGCAATTTTAACCCTGTTCCTTTTAATAAATCGTATTTTCCTCCCTCTTTCAACAAATCGTTTACTGTAACAGTCATTGGGCCTAATTTAACGACATTTTTTCGTTTTAGCCCACTTGCCAGATTCTCACATTTGATTTCAATAGGTGTGCTTACACTGCATTTTACGATATAACCGTCAAAATCGGGAACGTTCTTGACAAATGCCTCTTTCTCCATTGCCTGAAGTCTCTCGGTCGCATTTTTGAAGACCTTTCCTCTATCTTTATAATAGCCTAAATATATCCGGATACGTTGTCCTACCTTAAAATCAGTCGGCTGGGCTGTAGAATATCCTTTTCGCTTTTCTACAACTGTACCGTCTATTAAACGCTCTGTATAAACAGTAGTTGCACCTTCTTTTTCTATGTTCTCGGAAGTTATAGTGCGTTTAATTACGGTTCCTCTTGGGAATCTGACGGAAGCTGAATTAATAAGCTTCTTATAAGTATCATTTATCTCAATGCTTTCACATTCCCGGATAACAAGGCATTTATTTTCATCTGGATCGTTAATCTCTATAACGTCACTATTAGCTTCCCATATTAGGATTTTACAGCACAATATATCAAGGCATTCTTTACCATCTATAATTATTGCTTCTGGAAGTTTCATACTTAAATGGTGTTAGAAGTTAATGATTCAATCATTTGAGCGGCTTGATTAGCAGCAGATGCTTTAACCTTATCAAGAAGAACTTTGGCCCAACCTTGTTTTTTCATTTGAGAGATTTCAAGGTTTGTTCCATTTATGGTATCTTGCACTACATTAACCGCGTCATCCGGTTCAACGGCAACACATGTAAAACTATATGGTTGAACATTCTTAAAGCCTTCATTTTGCCCCATATTGAAGTCTTTTATCAGAATTTGTGTCACATTGAACTGTTGAAACATGAGATTAAATACCTGGATAACTCCTTTATGTTGCATCAATGTTATAAATTTGGAAACTTCTGCATACGGATATACATCCGGATAATTGCTAACAATCTTTCCTGTTACAGTAAAATTTATATCGCCTCCTGAAATCAATTCTTTACGTGAATAATCTCTTCCTTGTACCTTGGTTAATATAAGATTGTTAGAACTTTGTACTTGCACTATAGCACCTAAGTCTAAGAAAACAGGATCGCCCGGCACCTTTACTTCCGTAGCAGTGTTAAGTGATGAACTGGCAGCAGCTTCATTGCTCAATCCTTTTATTTTATCCCAATAAGTATTGAATTGAACCGTTTGAACTTGGCCGCTTTCATTTTTAATCCAAAGAAGTAAACCTTCATTGGCAGGTTTGCCTTGATACTTTAATACAACTCCTTGTTTATTAAAGGTATCTTCATCTGCTTTCTGACCGTTCGTTATGATTTTCTGAAGCTCTTGACCTTGATTCTTCTGATAGGCTGCGGTGGCATTTTTTCTGTCCAATTGGCGTATATATTTGGGATAAAGATCGTTGATGGTAGCAAAAGTCATTTGCATCATCGTTCTTTTGGCCGCATAAACAAATACATTACTATATCCTCTATTGGATATAAATTTCAATTGTCCATCTTTTTTTCTATAGTTAGCTGCATAAAAGGCGGCATTCACACCGGTGTTTGCTAGCCCTTTACCAACATTAATCGTTAAATTAGAAAATGTAGAGCTTATAAAACTCATATTACATCATATTTGCATTAAAATCTTGAACTACATCTAACAAGGCGGTTGCTAATTCTTGTTTTACGTTTGCTATTGCCGCAACTTGTCTATCATCTGTCATATCAATTGTTTGATGCTCCACGTGCATTAGATTTTCTATTCGTACTATTAATTGCTTAGGAGCTGCATTATAATTATTATGACTCCTATATTGAGACTGGTCGGCTCCGTTATGAAGGCTGGAGGCTAAATCTTGTTCTTTGTTACCAGTCGTAGGGTCCCACTTAAATGTATCCTTAGCATTTTTAGGGGTATATATTTTCCCGCTTTTATCTACCCACTGTGGAGTAGCGTATGGAGCTATTGTTTTAGCTATATATTGTGCCCCGTCAAAAATCGCTTTATCACCTTCTTTCTGTGGACCATAAAAACCGCCCATAGGAAGAACATCTCCTTCAGAAAGAAGATTTTGAATCGGTATTCTATTTATGAACGGAGCAAACAAAGATTTATGTCCGGAATACAAATCGTTATACCAAGAAACTAACTTATCAAAGGTTTCAGTAATATAATCTATTGCTTCTTGTTGACTTTCTAGTTTATATTTTCCCGGATTGTTAACAATATCTTGTACATGCTTTGACCATCCTTCTGTTCCAAATAGCCCTTTAGTTGGATCAAACAACGGCCCAAATAACCCTTGTAATACTTTTTGAGTTCTTGTTGGGTCTATTGTTTCTCCAGACTCAAAATCTTTAAGAATTGAAGCGTAATCATCCCATGCACTTATTGTTCCTTGCATAATTTGAGCTAGATGACGTATATATGCTTGTGAGCGGTGTACATCGCCTTCGGTCATCTTATCATGGAATGTTTCTGTGCTAATCCAGTCCCATCGAGAATCCCAACTACCCATCTTAGGTATAAACCTATCTGCTGCATTCTTTAGTATATTCGATAGATCTTCCGAACTACGAGCAGAAGTGGCATTGTGTAAAAGATATTTGCTCAAAGCCATATTCTCTTTAGAATTATGGTCTGCTAATTGAGCCAGCATCATTTGGACGGCCACTTGTTCGCTTATATCTCCGTTTTTTGCAAAAATATTAGTATTGGTTCCACTTAAAGTACGGCCATGTAACTCATACGCATAATAATTTTCACCGTTCAGACCTTTTTTGACAGTCTGTTTCATTCCCAGTGCGCCGGATAATGACTGGAAGGCTTTATCTACACCTGTCCATTGGTCTGCGGCTTCTAATCGTTTTAGTAATTCCGGGTCTCTACCTGCGGCTGTGTCAAAGAATTTGGTTTGATCGTCTACATTTTGTTTTTGACCATTCTTTTCTATCCAGTAACGATGCCATAATTCAGCGGATTGAGCAATACGCTCGTTTTGGGTTAACAATTCATTATTAAAGATACGCATATTTCCAATCATTAAGGCATCTGGGTCGGACAGATTTAACTTGTCAATATTCAAATTACGATAGCTTTGTGCCCATGCTTCATTGGCTTGGCGAGCAGCTTCTGTAGCTTTATGTGCTTGATATATTTTATAAACCAATGTTCCTATACCGATAGTGGCTCCAGCTACCCATCCCAATGGAGTCGTGAATAGCCATTTACCTACTGTTCCTATTATACTTGCGAGTGTGGGACCTGCGGCACTTGTATTGATATTTGTTGTAGATACAGCAGCTCCTGCAACACCTGTGCCACCTCCTAATAAACCGGCTCTTCCAAAAATTCCACGACCAATAGCTTGTCTAATAGAAGCAATACGTCCTATTTGGGTATGTCTACTAAATGCGTATAATTGTATCATATAATTTAATGTACGTTGCATTAAACCTGCAAAATTTTTCATACCCAAAATCCAACTTCCAAACAATACGCCTCTAATCATAATGAAGGTACTTAATATGCTTTGGCCAATACCAGCAATAACTCCTAATATCATTTGAACTTTAACAAACCATACAATGCCATTTTTGAGCCAATCAGGTGTCCAATTCCAAACATTCATAATGCCTCTAAACACATCAATAACAACATTCGCGATTTTCAAAAACATGTCCATTGCATTTTTCAATGCAGTCGCAAATTCTGTGGATTTCATTAACTCAATCATGCGTTGCAGGAAGTCTCGGATTACTCCTTGCATTTGTTCAAACCCTTGCATTCCTGTTTCTGTAAATGCCGAGGTCATCTGATACCAAAGACCTTGTATGGTGTTTTTCTTTTCGTCAGCAAGGTCGGACGCAAGCCCCATTGATTTTTTATTGAGTCCGGTTACTTCTTGCATTTTTGCTACATTATTTATTAATGCTAGTGCGCCTGGAGCTGCTGTTACCCGAAACATCTTGTTGATTAGTGTTGAGAAATCACCAGCACTCATGGTTTGCTGTTTTTCATGTAAATCACTTAAAATGTCAGAGAGATTCCGAAGATTTCCGTTTTTATCTTTGGTGTTGATGCCTAATATGTCCCATGCTTCTTGACCTCTTTTAGTAGGGTTCATCATATTTAATAGCATCATACGTAACGTAGTACCTGCGTGAGAACCTTTGATACCGGCATCGCCTAATACACCAAAAGCTGCCGAAGCAGTTTCAAAATCTAACCCTGATTGATGGGCGACAGTACCGGCATATTTAAATGATTCAGCTAATTCTAACAATGTTGTATTCGTTTTTGTGAACGTCATCGTAAGAATGTCTGCTGTGTTATCCATTTGTTTTGCTGGGATTTCATAAGCGGTCATAATGTTGGTTACAACATCCGCTGTTTCTCCCAAATCTGTATCACCTACAAGTGCAATATCTGATATAGGCCGGATGGCATGTTTTATTTGATCGACATTAAATCCTGCCATAGCTAAGAATTTTCCAGCTGATGCAACTTGTGGGGCTGTATATTTAGTCTCAACACCGACTTGGCGCATGAGCTGGTTCATTTCATTAAACCGACCTTCAAACCCTACACCTTTATCGTGAGTCTGGAGGATATTTTTTGTCGTTTTGGCTATATTGTCATAGGTAGAAGCATCTCTAAATACAGAAGTTACCCCAGACATTAAAGAGCTAAGCCCATAGGCAATTCCCATACCCTTAATCATTTCGCCTGCAACATTTGTACCTGTGTTGGCGTATGTTGGACCTAATACTTGCCGAGTAGATGGATACAGATAAGTACTTCGTCCTGCTCCAGTCTGTCGTGTTGAAGTGGAAGTTGTATTTCTAGTTGTGCTACCAGATACCCCCTTAGATGCGCCAGCGGCACTGGCTGTAATGGTTATTTTACTATTCGACTTAATCTGTTCTATTTTCTGTATTAACTTATCAAGACTACTTATTGCTCTTTCTGTATTAGCCTTTGGCTCAATCGTTTTACCATTTATAGAACTAATAGCTTGATTCAATTTCTTTATATCCGAAGTTGAGTATAAAGGTTTACCTAATGCAGTCTTTGCCTGTGATTTTATATTATTGAGTTTAGTTAAGATGCGATCTAAACTTGCTTCGGCTGCACTTGTATTGATTTGTATGTTTATAGGTTTGGTCTTAATAGAAGCCAATGCTGAATTAACCTTACCGATGCTTTTTGCAACAATATCAAATCGCTTTGTTAATGCTTCCATTTCAGCTGTGGCCTGCTGAAATTTACGTATAGACTCTAAAGCTGGATTAGAGTTAACGTTTATCTGATAATTAACAATATAATTTTCTGCCATCTTTTTGTATTTTGATTTTCTAAAGAATAGCGGTTTGGTACCCTGAAAGATTGAAAAAGCCCCTTATCCGACAGAGGATAAAGGGCTACGTAGAAAAAACGAGTAATAAGACACTTTACGCAAGCATTCCAAGTGCACTTGCTTGTTGAGTTATGAGCATTTTGCTGTGGAGCCATACGGCATCTTCAGAAAGCATTGCAAATTCTTCATCGTTTAACTCATCAAGGTTTACGCTGGGAAAATAATGACGGATAAATATCAGTCTATGACGAATAAGTTGATCGTCTTTTACTTCCCAGCTTTTGATAAATTTACGAGTTTTCCTTTGCGCAACTCGATAATTTGAGCCAGGTGTGGCATCAAGCCATAGATGAACAAGGAATCATCTTTAATCAGTTCTTTATCGCCATCGACAAAGCAATCTTTTGCCAATTCTCGCATGGCACCGGCCTGATCCTTTTGGGAGAGAGACAAATATTTACTGAATGTCGGGAAAGGCGGCTGTTTAAAATAACCGATATAATATGGCTTTTCGCCTTCGTCTTCATCTCCTTCCACAAAAATCGGGAATACACGTTTTAGTTTGGGATCTGAATCTTTCAGCTCTTTTACTTTCTTTTCAATCTCGGTCTGAATATCTTCAGGCAAGAAAAAGTCTTCGTTTACATTTTCCATTATAATTATGATTATTGATGTTTATCCAAGAATAGTAATTATAATGTTGGTAGGTTGTGTGTGAATGCAAATAAAATGTTAAATGTATATTCTCTGTATTATTTTATTTGGTATATAAAATAAAATCTATTACCTTTACAACATATAAAAAGCAACGCCTTACTTTCTTGTAAGGAAATGAGCCACTCATAAGTGGCTTTTATTATTTTTATGAGATATTTTGTTATATGAAACACGCATTGAATATAGAAGAACAGATAAATAAACTCAAAGAACATGGTATGGTCTTTGAGGATGAAGAGAAGGCAAAGGAGATTTTACTAGATGTGGGGTATTATAGATTGGGATTCTATTCTTTTCCGTTTGAAAAAACTTTTCCCAGTCTAAGGAATCGCAACCATAAACTGTGTAAAGGCACTTCTTTTAAGGAAATTGTGGATTTGTATTATTTCGATTATGATTTGAGAAGGGTTCTATTGAACGCATTAAATAGAATAGAAGTCAATATCCGCACAACTATCACATATATTATATCAAACCATTATAAAAATTCTCCTACATGGTTTGTAGATCCTGCAATTATGCTTTCATCTTTTATCAATACATTTGACGATATGGTGTATGCACAGATTTCTAAGAATCCGGTTATTCTGCGTCATCATAAAACTCACATAAATGACCGATATGCACCTGCATGGAAAACGTTGGAATTTATGACAATCGGCAATGTTTGCATGTTGTACAAAAGTTTGCGAGATAAAGGTGTTCAATTACAGATAGCAAACAAATACGGTTGTACAATAGGAATATTCAAGAATTATCTTGAAACAATCATGTTTATCAGAAACAAATGTGCACATGGTAGTTGTTTGTATAATATCACATTGCCATTGGGCGTAAAGGTACATCCAGCAAATGTCGATAATCAATCCCGGCAATATGTTAGTGGCATTATTGGTGTTATTGATTATATACTTGGTAAAATATCAATAAATAGGCAAAAAGAGCTTGAACAAGACATAAATCATCTGGTAAACATAAAAAGAAGTGGTAAAACAAACCAAATAATTAAGGATTGCTCAAAAATACACTTACTGAATTTTGTAGATTGGAAATAAAACATTATTTTTGCAACGTAAAAAGTGCATATTTGAGCTTAGTCGTCAATTCTGCACTATAAAACGGATAATAAAGGGATGTGTTAACGCATCCCTTTTTATTTTATAGATAAAATGAAAAGCGAGCCGTTTTCAACTCGCCTTTTCAAAAACGTATTATACTAGAAGTTATAGCCAAGAACTAGTTCCTTCTCCTGTGATAATGTCGAAAGGATTCAAATTGAATTCTTTTGTAATGTTTGTATCATCTTGTTTACTTTCCATTCCGTCTTCGTTAAAGAGGCATCCCTTTAGCGTTACAGTTTCGGCGGTCCAGTCTTCACCGGCATAAGCATTAGTAAATGAGATGATCAAGTCAAATTCTCCCAAATCCATTAAAGAACCAGCCAATGCTCGGAGTTGGGAAACGGTATTATAATCCATTGTAATGGAGGCTGTACAGGTTTTATTGCCAAAACCACGATTGATAGCATTTCCTCCAATACCGTAGTTGTTTTCAACTTTACGAGTCTTGTTCCACTTGATTTCAGAAACTCCTTGCATAATAGTAGAATCTTCTGAAATATCCAATGCTGGTATGGAAATGCGGATCATAGACCAGCTGTATGCTACATTGTTAATTATTGCCATCTTGTTAATTATTTATTGGTTAATGCCAAGCCCTCGACTACTTCAATACGGGACGCTACACCCACCGGAACAAGTGAATATTTAATGATCAGTGTATCATTCTTTAATACATTTTGATTCTTATCAATTGTTACAGAAAAGCCAGAGATTTCTTCATTAGTCTGCATGGTTGTGAGGATGTCAGAAACAATATTTTGAAACATCGTAATCTTTGCAGAAGATAAATATCCAGTGCTGGGGTCTACTTTCAACGGAGAGTTGACATAAGGTAATAATGCGTTACGTACAGCGCGTCTTGACTTATGAATTGTACGGTTTCTAGCAACTGTTCGGTAATCTCCGTTTGAACACGTTTGGTCTTTAGAGAAAAAGACTCCGCTTTCCAAACCAGAATATTTGCACAAGAAGACATATCCCTTATCGTCCAGATCATCCAATTGGATTTTATTCAAAGATGAGTACTTTAATGTACTTGTTAACTTATCCTCGCTATTTAAAGTGACATCTCCGAATCCCATTTCAATATCTGGGAAATAACCAATCAAATTGAACTTATTTACCCATGCGAATGATTCTTGTACGCTTGCTGAAGCGATACATCCGAGTGCGGCTCCAATATTTCCTACAGGAGTGAGGTTCGGGTTAGCAAGCTGCATAGCTGATACATCAGCGTCTAATCCCTGGCCAAGCAATACACTGACAAACCGAGCATTAATGACACACGTAGGTATTTTGCCCAGTTCTACTTTCTTCACAGATTCTTCAGCTGTTGCAATTACTGCGGAATTTGCACATAACAAGATTGATAAAGGAGCATTTTCATCAGCTAAAGACGCAGCTTTGGATTGCAGATCTGTAACTAGGTCAATGCTATATGTTTCTGCTTCCGGATCTGTTTGTTTCCACAACGATTGTTCAGTCCAAACACCGAGTTGGTTAATCATACCATGTGCTGCACGTTGCATTTGTTCTATAGCATTCCAATCTACACCACAGTCTGCAAACATGATAAACAAACGTCCTGTGCTTCCTTGTATTCCAAAGAAATGATTGATATGATAATAAGGAATTCCAAACAGTAAATCCTTTTCAGTGTCACCGGAGTATGCGGTAATGCCAAGTTCTTTCAAATCATCCATAGAATTGATTTCAATAACATTACCTTGTAATTTGTCTTTTACGGCCAAACCAGCACCTTCTTCGAAGAATTTAGCTTGTTTGGAAATATCAAACAGCAAACCTGTGACTTTTTCAGTTGAGGTTGTAGAGCTTGTTCCAATGTTTCCATCGGTATCACTCATAAAAACGCCACCTAATGCCATATTTGTAAATTTTATTGTTTGTAATACGGATTTTGATAAAGAATAGCATCCTTCACCCAATTAGGTTGTGCATCTGCGGTGAATACACCACCTTTGGAATCAATATACAATGCCGGATAGCCAGGATATTTTTGTAACAGTTCTTTTACGAATTCTGGTATTTCATCTTTTTCTTTTGTTTTGTCTTTTTTTTCAGGTTTTTGAGAAGACTCTTTGATAGAGGAGGTATCTGGAGTTTCAACAGTGTCTTGCTCTTGTTTTTCAGATTCTTCATTTGAAATAACCGGTGTTTCTGAAGTAACTGTAGGATCTTGTGTTTTAACTTCTTCTGTAACCGGAGCTTCTGTATTCTTTTTTCTAGCCATAACTTAAATTAAAAAAGGGAATGGAGTACCGACTCCACTCCCTTGTGATAAACTATGATGAGATATTTAATTCAATTTGTTATTCTGCATTTTTGTAAGCGGTCCATGCTACGATTTCTGCCGGACGAACGATGTTTACATCCATTTTCATTCGCATCTGGAAGAAATACAATTCGCTGTTAGCTTGTAGCCGTTCAACCTTTACTACTTCAGCGTCATTTGCATAGTCAACCCCCATCCACAGGTTAGATTCCATGCCGGTAGTAAATTCTCCGAGTACGATAGTATGTTCTGGAATGCCGACAATAGGTACAATACGCTTACCTTTAAAACGATACTCGTTAACCTTAGTATTGTCGGAGTATTTCACTGTTTTGTCGCTTAGATATTGATCATATAAATCCCAAATATCCCAGCCACATACAAATACCAGTCCTGCTTTTTTACGGATTTGTTTCGGGCATTTCTTCCACATAGCATTGAGAGCGGCTTCTACATTGGCACCTGTGCTCAATTCTGTAGTACCGGCAATAATGACTTGTCCACCAGCTTTCTCTACCTCTGTTGCATTTGTTGCAGTATTTGCCAGAATACGTTTGATTGCACCGTCAAAGTATTTCATTGGGCCACCGGCATTTTCACCTCCAATCGTTGTGCAACCTTCAGGAGCGGTAATTTTTGCGGCAGCTGAACCACCTTTTGCGGAGCACCAAATAGACTCACCGATATACTCATTCTTTCGATCCATCAAGAGGCGCAGCATTTTAGCTTGTACTTTTGGGTCTAAGTCACGGAATACCAAATTACCTTCCGGCTGGGCAAATTTGTAATACTTTTCATAGTCACGGGGGTTAAATTCAAGGTACACCATGAATTCTTGCGGTTCCAGGTAACGTTCTGTTAATGTGTATTGGTTCAATCCACCAGTAGTTCCTGCTCCTGCGCCATGAGTTGAGTTTGGAGTGGGGACGTTATCTTGAATTACTTTTCCCAATTGGATAGTGGGGATGGTGTATTTGAACTGGATTCCAGATTTGATATGAATCAAACCTTCTTTGTATGTATCATTCCCTTGCGCGGTATATGTCAGGAGGTCATTAAGGACCTCACCAGAATATGTGTTTTGCGCAAAATTTACTGAACTTGCCATGTTGTTTATGTTATTTTGTTTTTAGTCAAGTGTTTTAAATTGGAAATCTGTTCCTACGACAGCTTCAACAGCCTTAGCCATTTTCTTTTCTGCCTCGGTCATCTGATTTTCTGCATTTTCAATGTTGGCAGGGTCATTTGCAATTTTAGCAGAAATTTTATCACGTTTTGGAATGGAATTCAGCGTTGCCTGTACCATCTCAAAATCGTTTTGAGCCATTTCCACCCATTTAGTTTTTGCATCAGAATTGATTTTACCTTCAGCAATTGCATTGTCAACGAACTGTTCGATAGTTTCTTTACGTTTTGCTTCTTCAGCATCTTTGTAACTTTTCAATTCGTTCTTGACAGTTGTCAATTCGTTTTGAACATTGGTAAGTTGCGCATCCAATCCTTCTTTCTGAATTTTCAAAGCATTGTATGAAGCCTGAATTTCTGCTGCCTTGTTTTCCGCATTTTTCAATGCGTCAATTCGGGTAATAACAGCTGAAACTTCAGAGGTTTTCTCCAAACCAAGCTGGGCGCATACAGAACCAAATGCAAATTCTTGTTCTTTGTCCATTGTTTTTTGTGAATTTGAATTTTCTATTTGATTTTGATTAGGAATAGAACTGGAATCATCAAGTGGTTTAAAATTGCCCAGTTCTGTATTGATAGAAGCCATGATTTTTTGAAGGGCGTTCGCTTCCACTACTCCTTCAATTTGATCTTTTACTTTATTACAAACCTGTTTAGAGGTTTTTAAAACACATTCTGCTGATAATATACCGGCGTTTACGGCAGATTTTGCATCAAAGTAAGTTCCATCACAACCTTCTTTTCCATCCATGATTTCTCGAACCTTAGCTTTCGTCAGACCAAATCTTTTATGATATATGGTTTCAATCTGTTTCTGAAAAGCATTTACAATTTGTTCATTGTCTGGGTTGCATGACTTTTCGTCACGTATGAAGGGGTTGTGGATCATTAAAATAGAATAGTCACGCATGTAAGAACGAGTTCCTGCCGCCCACAGTACTGAAGCCATTGATGCTGCCAATCCTTCCACAATTGTTTCAACTTCAATGGGACATTGCTGTATAATGGAGAATGTTCCCATTCCGTACAGAACGCTTCCACCTTCACTATTAATGCTGATTATAATTTTCGAGGGTTTAACGTAATCTTGTATCCATAAAAATTCATCATTAAAATTACGTGTGCTCTCTTCATCAATTTTGCCATAGAAGCGCATATATACCGGTTTTGCTTCTTGCGCTTCTCCAACTACATATTTTAATTCATCTACTTTCATTTGAGCTTTTTCACAAGAATAGGTATCAGCTTCTTTAATGGTTGTAAGTTTGTTATTCGACTTGACCGGTTGGAGGATCAGTTGAAGGCATTTCTACAGAAGGTTCATACTTAGCTACATCTTCGATTTTAGGTTCCTTGTGATTACCATGTGCTTCTGAATCATGTTCTGGTGCATCAGAATGGTTCGTGAATGGTGGCATAACTAAATACCTGTCTACCCATTTGCGATACTGGAAAGAGGATGATGTTCTAAACCATATCTCGTAGTCAATCCAGTATGGCTGTAGCCCATGATCTAAAGATTCCGGCATATCAAAATAGGTAAGATTGCAACGTTCATTTAATGCTTCTTCGTAATCTTTCGCATCTTGAATTGCATCATTGATCTGTTGAAAAACGCGAAATCCATGTGTCTCAACAATATCGTCACTATTGTTTAAATCATTAAGCACAAATCTGATACGCATAGTGGCACGCCCTTCTCCAATTCTTTGTTGGGCAACTAAATAACGTACATTCACAAACCGAATAAATGCCGCAGGAAAAGGTATAGCATATTCTGTATTACCACGAGTACGAACAATACGTTCAAACTGTCCGTTATCTATTTTTACAGTTTGGAATAGTTTAGGCGAATTATTATCGTTAGGGTCTGTATGTAAGGACTCTAATACACGTTTTACAGCTAAATACACATCCTCTAAAGGGTTGTTGTCTACTTCCTCCAAAGTAGTATCGTCATCATCGGGAAGGGGAGAGGTGTCTTTTGCAAACGTGTCTTTTAAACTGTCCGGTAAATCTGTTTTATATTTATCTACTATCATTTTGGAAAGCCATCAAAAATACGAATACTGTAAGATGAAATTTTATCAGCTACGGTTGTAGAATATCCTATAAATTGCCTTTGTCTAATATAGGATGCTGGAGAACCTGGTTTGGCAATTTTCCCTCCTTCATTATGTATTGCTGCATAACAAAAGTTTCTTCCATATTGCCTATTACTAAATTTGAACATGTCTGGATCTGTGAATAATTTAACACCACGATTCTTATTAGAATGAAAGCGTTCCCATATTATTGAATGTTTTAATGCTCCTGTTTCTTCCAATATAGGGTGTGGCTTATGATTACGTCTGGATTGCCAAGAAAAAGTTCCGGCTGAATTGAACCGCCGGAGATAAAAAGAGTCTCTAAATATTTTTTTTGCGGCATTACCTACCAATGTTTCAAAATTGAATACATTAACTTCAAATTTATTAGGCAATCTCAACCATTGTTGAGCTAATTGTCTTGGAGTTATTACTTTTCCAGCCATTTGTCCTTAATTTTATTAGCAATGGTGCGCAGCCTCTTTTTATGCTTTTTAGGAATAATAAAGTATGAATGTGCATCACTAAATATTCGCCCACCCTTTGCTACACTTTCTTTAAATACTGGATTAACAAAATCGGGCATCTCAATAATTTGTCCCATCACCTGTGATAATTTGGATTGGTTGAGAACGTCAGCACTTTCTTCTACTAGAAAACAACGGCATCCATGTTCAATTGGGGGGATTAACCATGCTGGGAAAGATGCTTTGCGGTAGCTAGTCCCTTCTAATGCAAGGTGCCAAGGGCGCACCCTATTATCTCCCTGTGTCATATATGTTAACACTGTATTATTGCTATACAAAATCCAACCAGCAGCAATTCCCATCGCATATTCAATATCTTCGTTTTCAATATTCGCGTATATGCTATTGTATCTGTGAAAAATATTTTCAGCTTCTGCCAGATCTACTTTATTGGTAATATTAAAATTGTCTGGAAGGTTCTCCGACATCTGAAATTCTTCAGCTACTGCAAAATCAACAAGATTATCTAATGCAGCTACTAATATATTACGTTGCTCTTTTTCTAATTTGGTTAATCCATCATTGTGATTACGAAGTAATTCCAGTGCTTTTTCAAAGTCCATACCAAAACCTTTGATTGCATGATTCAATGCAAATTCCGCACGTAACGTCATCATTTCTTCTAATAAATCCCAACGATCCTCTATATTGCCATAGTCCTGTAAAAACTTCTGGAAAACAGCGTAGATAGCAAGGTATTCAGCATTCTCTTCATCTTTGTTCGATTTAGATTCTGCAAGGACGGAAGGAGAAGTGCTATCTTTTATTCTCCTTCCATTAGAAAATTTTCAACGTTGCTTGAATTCTTTCGTTCACCACGCCTATGCCCATATCTTTTGTAATATTCTTCATCGGACATAATGCGTCTATCATTGGAACTTCCATTTATGCTCCCGCTATTACTTGCCATTTCCGATATAGCGTTAAATTGTTTCCCTACGACAATACCAAATTCTTTTTCGATTTCATCTGCTGATACTTCATACTTATCTGTAATAAAAGAATATAAGCTAATCTTGTCTTTGTTACTCATTTCTACACGGTTGGCATATTTGAATTCTAATCCCGGCTTGATATATCCCATAGATACTAATCTAGGAACGATCTCTTCATTCATTACATTTTCAATGAAACCGCGATACATTTCTATGCGCTCCCGAAAAATGTCTTGGTGAGCATTTGTTGATCCAACATAAGATTGGGTTGCTCCAGCCATAGATTCAGAGCCAACTATTAGATTAGAAACTTCTGTATTGGCAAAATTTATTAAACTAGTATATATGTGTTCGGAATTTGACATTGTAAATGTCTTAATGTCAATATCATCGTTCAATCCTGTGACTATTATTTTATTCTGAGCCGCATTTGCAATGTTTTGTGCTAATCGTTGTCGATCTTGGATGCTTTCTGATTCAGTCTTACCATGTATGATAGGTTGACCATAAGTATGACTAAAATTAACATAATTAGCAAGAGTGAATTTTTTTGCAAGGATAGTTGGGGTAGTTGCAGAGAATAGCCCCAAGTCACCATTATCAATAAGTATATAATTCTTGGAGTATTGCGATGAAGCAATATCCCATCCAGGATTCCACTGCCCTTGTCTTTGCACAACTCGTAATTGACTTGCCAATACATTTCTTCGCTCAATAATATTTACTTCAGCTAGCTTTCCTGTTAAAGGATTAATATCAGGCATTATTTCTAATAAGGTGTAACCGTACCATTTGGCTTCAACAATACCTTTTATGATTTTAGTGAATTGAGAACCTTGTATCTTTTTGGTTTCTTCTACATCCTTAATATATTTTCCTCGTTCATTTTGTCTTGCCAACATGTATCGTTCGCCTATAATCTGTGATTCTACAGTTTCTAATACTGCACGTAAATGAGCATCCTGCTCTACACATGCTTCGTATAAATCTATCAGTGGACCACGATCATCTAAAACAACCCCGCGTGTTACTTGGGATTGAATGGATTTGTATCTACAATGACGGTCAATCTCCCTAACATATTCTTGAATAGTTTTTTTGCTAGTTTTAAATATGCTTTCTAAAGGAGTGCCGTGAAATGTTGTTTCTGCACTAATTACATTCATATTAAGAGTTTTTGAAAGAATAGATAGCGAGTCTAAAGTTGGTTTCTATATATATGATGGGGTAGAAGTATATGTATTATAATTTGAAATTTATAAGTATCAGTATTATAGATATATAGCTATAAAATATGTGTTAAATATATGATTTTGTATTGTCAATATGATAAAATAAAATATCTTTGCGTCGATAATTTAATGTTTAACAAATAATACGTCATTAAAATGAGTAAAGATTTTAATTATTTTCGCATTAAGATGGCATACAAGGGCACAAATGATCTAGGTGCTATTGTTCCCATCAAATCAGAAGATCTGGTAATGGCTACATGCTATACCGAAGCAGAACAAATCGCATATAAGTTGACTGAAGGAAAAGATGAGTTTGGTGATGTGGATGTAGAAATTGTCCGCACCAAAATTTCAGAAGTTGCTTATAACGATACATTTGCTACTGATACTGAACTAATTTGTGGATTAATATCCTATTTTTTTGAAGAAAGTGAAGATACAGAAGTTGGGTTGTATCAAGTATCTCTTGTTTATTATGATGTGGACGAAAAGACTGGTAAAACCAAAAGTTCCAACAGTACAATTTACGTACCGGCTTATTCTTCATCTGAAGCGATAGAAAATATTCGCACTTACTTAAAACGGGCTGGGGAAACACGTGAATATACTATTCGCAATGTCAAATATGACAAAGCACAATCGGTCATGGTTACACCTGAAACTCATCAAAACAACATTAGGGTATAATGACTTCTCCTAAGGGAACCGGGAAAATTATCAATATCAAATGTACAGAAGTCTCACTCCCGGAATTTCCTAATCTCCTTTTTGGAACTCATTTTGATGGTAGCAGAATTTTTGATGCTACATATTATCTCCAATCTAAAGACCCCGACAATAAATTAAGCATAGAAGACTTCTTTCATAAGTTTGATTTCCAAATCAAGGCTATTGCAGAAACTTACAAGTTGCCTTTAGAGAAACTGGTATCAATCAACACGGAGGGGCATCAATTGATTGACGGATGTTTATGCTATCCGTTTTTATCTTATGTTGATCCGCAATTCTGCGCATATATCAATGAAATAATAGACGAAATGTTTGTTACTGGAGTTGTTGTGTCAGATACACATTTAATTTCGTTGGTAAAGAAAAGGCTTCCTCCAGAATTGCTCAAACAAATTTGGGATGGCAGAGAAGATTTTTCGTAAACCCAAAGCTGTCTTAATATTTAATCGCAGAAAAACATTGGCTCTTATGGCTGCTTCAGTAAATGAGGCAGCTAAAATCAGCGGTTTAAAGCCTGGAAATATTTCTAAGGCTTGTGTCGGTACATTGATTTCCAATGGTATGTATTATTTTAGATATATAGGCAGTGATGTTGAAATAGAGTTATCAGATATAGGTTCATTAAAGTTAGAGGAATATGACAAATTATGTGGTATCGAACGTCAGACATATCCTACGATGGCGATGAATCGTAAAAAATGGAAATATAATAAAAACAATAGAACGTATGAAAGTAAAAGTTTATAGTACATCAAAACATCCGTTGCCTCAATACGCAACTAAGCAATCAGCAGGACTGGACCTAAGAGCAAATATTGATGCTCCAATTACTATTAATCCTAGAGAACGTGTATTGGTTCCAACAGGATTACATATACAACTTCCAGAAGGTTTTGAAGCAAGAATTCAGCCTAGAAGTGGACTAGCCCTTAAAAAAGGAATCACTTGTCTTAATTCTCCAGGATGCGTGGATGCCGACTATCGAGGTGATGTAGGTGTAATTCTTATTAATCATGGAACAGAGCCGTTTACTGTTAATGACGGGGAACGGATTGCTCAAATGATTATCTCTAAATATGAACAAGCAGAATGGGAGCCTGTTTCTTCAATCGAAGATTTAGAGATCACAGAACGCGGTGAACAAGGATTTGGGCATTCAGGAATAAAATAAGAAATATGGGGTACGTTTTATGTGCCCCATTATTTAATTTATAAATATTATAGGATATGGAGCTTAATTTTACAGTTGAAACAAAAGATGTGTTGCTTGATATGATTAAGCGACACAATAAAATGTATCGTATGGGTACGCCAGAAATTTCAGATGCGGAGTATGATGCAGAAATAGAACTATTAAAAACACTTGATCCAGACAATGAATGGTTCAAACATACCGAACCCGCTTTTGTACCTGAAACCCGAAAACGGGCTTTGCCAATCCCAATGAAATCTTTAAATAAAGTAAAGGATATATCAGAACTTAAAAAATGGTATATGTCTTTAGGCTTGAAAGGAAATGCAGGTGTAATATGTATGCCTAAGTTGGATGGTCTTTCTCTACTATATAATGAATTAACTGGTGAGGCATATTCTCGTGGAGGGATAGAAAATGAAGGGCAAGATTGTACTAGCCATTATCAAGCATCCATTCAATGTTATAACCCTGCCAGCAGTTTTCATTATACTTTTGGAGAATTTGTTATCAACAGAAGTGATTGGGAGCAGCATTTTCATGGGAAACGTTCTAAATTCACAGGAGATATTTTTAAATCACCGCGTAACACAGCTGCCGGTCTTTTAAATAGAGATGAGCCATGTGATTATCTTGAACACGCTTCTTTCTTCAGATATGGGGTGGATGAGAGTTCCTTACATGATTATAACAACTTCCATAGTCTGATAGAAACTATTTGTAATATCTATCAACAAGAGCATCTTTACCATTTTGCTTTTATAGATGAACTGAACGAAGAGCTACTGATGAATTTATTCAAAGAGTGGAGTAAGGTGTATCCAATTGACGGTATTGTGATTTATGTTGATGATTTGCGCTTATGGGAAGTTATTGGCAGACATCAAACATCTGGAAATCCATTATATGCCATTGCCTACAAACATCCAGATTTTACAGAATCTTTTGAAACAACAGTTAAGGGTATTGTATGGAAAGTCAGTAAGTCAGGTGCCCTTAAACCTGTGGTCAATATTGAAATGGTTGATACTGGAGATTGTAACATGGAAAATCCTACTGGATATAATGCCGGTTGGATTAATGATCACGAAATAGCGAAGGGAGCTGAAATATTAGTTACCCGTTCTGGAGGGGTAATTCCTAAGATTCTATCAACTCTTACCCCAGCAACACAAGAAGAACAAGAGAAATTATGGGATGAAATGTCAGAGTGTCCTCATTGTGGTTCATCGACTATGTGGAATGAGAATCACATAGAACTGTGTTGCACTAATCCTAGTTGTCCAGGTGTTCAATTAGCTAAAATTATATTTTTCTATTTGACATGTGGGGCTGAAAATATGGGAGAAGAAACATTATCCAAAATATTCAATGCAGGCTTTACTTCTATACCGGCGATTCTTAACATTACTTTTAACGATCTGATAAAAATCGAAGGATTCGGAGACAGTATTTCAAATATAATATTGGAGAATAACAGAAAAATCATGCAAGGAGTTGATTTGGCGACTTTAATGCAAGCCAGCGATTGCTTTAAAGGAATAGGAAAAATAAAGGCCCAAAAAATATTGGATGAAATGGATGATGAGGATTTATGCTCGTTCTGTCAAGGGTGGTATATCAATCACGAACCGGATGTTCAAAGCGAAGACTTTAAAAATTGTCCTATAACTGTACAAAACTTATTGTTGGGGTATTTTCCATTTATGGTCTTTTTAGAGGAAACTAAAATACCTTACAAATTGTCTCCAAAGACCGCTGTGCTGGAAGGTAAATGTAAAGGTTTGTCCATCTGTGTATCAGGATTTCGAGATAGTAATCTTGAAGAAGTAATCACCAACGAAGGAGGAAAAATTGTTAGTGGGGTGTCTAAAAAAACAACACATTTGGTGGTGAAGGACAAATCTGCCAACTCATCAAAAATGTCCAAGGCCAAATTATTGGGGATACCAATTTTATCAATTGAAGAATTCTATGAAATTTTGAATAATTAAATTATTGTATTACAATATATTAGCGATTAATATTGATTTAAATTGATATTAATCGCTTCTAAATTTGCATAATTGAATGTAATATCATACTTTTGCATAGAGTAAATGAATTGATATAATTATGGCAAAGAAAAATCAGTTAACTAAAAGTGATTATCTTCCTATGGAAGAATATAAGAAATTACTACGCCTTCTTCATAAGGATCGACAATATTTATGGGAACTATATGCTCGACTGGCATTCTGCACTGCACTACGAGTATCAGATATATTGTCTTTAGCATGGGCTGATATTCTCCATAAAGGTTCATTGACTAAAATTGAGAAGAAAACTGGAAAAGTACGAAAAATCCCATTTAATTTAAGTATTCAAACGAGAATAGAGGAACTTTATATATTGCTTAAACGCCCTAATCCGAATGAATTAATATTTAAAAGCAAATTTACAGGAGTATCTGTCTCTTCCCAATATCTTAATCGGATAATGAAAGAGTGGAAGGCTAAATATAAATTGGATATAGAGAATTTTTCTACGCATACTTTTAGAAAAACATTTGGACGATATGTTTATGATACAAGCGAAAACAAGTCAGAAGCATTGTTACTATTGAACAGGATATTCAATCACTCTAACATTGAAATAACTAAAATATACATCTGCATTAGAGAAGATGAAATAAATTCTATATTCGATTCTATCCGTCTTTAACTTCTTCGCTACATTTTACATTTTGATTTGCACGACATGTGCCCCTATCCTTATTCCATAATCGGATAAATAAAATTGACCATGTTTATACAACAAAAGAGGGGACTGTCTGTATCCCCACCCATCATCATTACTTGTGAATTATGTAATACGCTGGAGAACCTGGATGAATGTAATCCTCCGGGAGATATTTTGCGTATTATGAGTAAACGAAATGTCTGTTCTAAATGTGCTTTCTGGATGGATAAAATAGCTCATCCGGATATAGGTAATGAAGTTATTGGTTCTCATTATTATATTGTATATCCATTTGTAAAACGACCCAATAACGTTATTAAAGGTTCTGAAGGCAAAGAGTTTTATATTCGGCGATTTGATGGAACATTAATCAAATCCAATAATATATGGCATCAAGGTGAAATCCCAGAACATTTTAGAAAACAATTGCCAGATACTGCCAATTTCCTATCATTGATAACTTATACCAAATTATCTAACGACCCTCATAAGTGTCAGGCTAAAGGATGTTGGGATCGCTATAATTGTCTTAGATATAATTTATCTTGCGAACGAGATGGACCTTTCAATAAGATTCCGGCCAATCATACTATTGGCGATGAAAACTGTCCTTCATTTATAAATATAAACGAATTAAAAATATGATATATGCAATTTTTATACTATGCTTAATATTGTTTGCCATTGCCATTTATGCACTTCGTAAACTATCTAAGCAATACAAAACTCTTCAAGAGATATATTATCTTCAGAAGCTAATGTTATCTCACTCTCAATTTACGAATGATGCCAATGAAATGATTTTATGGAAAATCAGATATGATATATGGTGCTGGAATGAAAACTTAGTAAAAGCGGAAAATTATGAAATGGCACAACAAGCCAAAGTAGCAACTAATATTATAGCTGATATGATAACTTTTTATCGTAACAATTTAAAAGCAGATAATAATGATACATACATTAAAAAATGAGATGGAACGAATGTGGAATCAGTTTGACCATAAAGCGTTTATCTCAAATGATCCTATTCAAATAGTACACCAAATACGGAATCTTTCTGGGAGAACTACAGCGGATATTGAGGTTTGTGCAATATTAACGGCTATGGTTTCATGGGGACAACGTAGTCATATAATATATTGTGCAGAGAAGTTGATGAACGTATGTGGATGGGAGCCAGGTAAATATATTAAATTGGGTGATTTTTATGATATTCCGGACGAATGTAGTATTTACCGTACTCTTACAGGAAAAATATTTAAAGAGGTGTGTCATCAATTAAGATGCTTCTACAGTAAACACGATTCTATTCAGGAATATTTAAAAAAACATCCCATTTCACTTGATGATTTATTACTCACGCTATGCAATTGGTGTGAACCGGCCCGTCTTGGAAGTCCATATCGTAACTCTGCTTGTAAACGTATTAATATGCTATTGCGTTGGATGGTTCGTAAAGATGAAATAGATTTAGGAGTATGGCAGACTGACTTAATCAAACCTAAAAAACTATACGCTGTTATGGATACCCATGTTGCGCAGCAAGCACAACGTATGGGGCTTATATCTTATCCTAAAGAAAGCTGGAAGGCTGTTATGGAACTCACTCATGTTTATCGCCAATGGGATGCAGAGGATCCATTAAAATATGATTTTATATTAATGACAAAAAACTTGAAATAAAATGATTGTTATTCTTTTAATTGTATTGTCGCTTGTCTCAATCGCGGCTATAACCATTGTGGTTGCACAGAATACAGCTTGTAAAGATTGTCCTTTTAAACGGACATGCGATGAATTGTTGAGCCAAAATCAACTTAACTTGTGCCAACAAAATAATATGCCAAGTCAAAACGAAGAGAAATAATAAATAGATGTATAACGAACTAATTTAATAAAAGTATGGATATAGAAAATAAAAACAGAGTTTCTGTAGAAGATATGAGAGCATGTTATGCTGAAAGATTTCCGTATACACCCAATAATCAACGCATAGGACGATTTGCAAAACAAATAGGTTTCCGTCTTACCAAACAGATGGTTAAAGGGCAGATTATTAGTTTTTATATAAAAGATGATACAAGTAAATGAGTACGTTTTCCGATAAATTCGATAACCACTGGAAGTGCATCCCATACGCAATGGCAACATTAACATCCAGTGATGGCTTTATGATTTTATTTCATCTGTTACGAAGAGGCTATACGGATGGAGATAAGACAACATGCGCCATATCCAACAAAGAACTAGCTGACGTCATGGGAACTTCTATTAGTTCAGTACGCCGGGCAATAGATACCTTGAAGCAACTTAATCTTATCAGCTGTTCTCAAAATAAAGGGGCACTTTGCACATTCTATGTAAATTGGAGTGAGATACGAGCAATACATAAAGTAAGTTCTCAAATATCAGATAAAGGATGGGTATATCTGCGAGGCTTGTGCTTAAATAGCGAGGTACGTCCAATTTCAGCGATTCCATTGACCATATTGAACGATGTCGTTCGTCAATATCCACACACCTCGCTCAATATGAACACACCCTCGCTCAATATGAACACACCCTCGCTCAATATGAACACACCCTCGCTCAATATGAACACACCCTCGCTCAATATGAACACACCCTCGCTCAATATGAACACACCCTCGCCAATAGACGAAGAAAAAGGTGAAGACATAGAAAAACTATCAGAAAATGTAGTCAAAGAGCAATCTAACCTCGTTCAATATGAACAGGGGTCCGCTCAATATGAACGAGGGTGCGCTCAATATGAGCAGGGGTGTGTTCATATTGAGCGAGGGTCCGCTCATATTGAACAACAGAATAAGATATATATAGATAATATAGAGAATAAAGAGAATCATAACGAACGAAGTGAGTTTAATAAAGAAACTGATATGAAGATTTTGGAATGGTTCAATTCTCGTGACTTATCTTTTCCAGATCTTTCTTCTTCTGATTTTGAAACCATCATCAACCTTCCAGATTTTGCCGATAATGATTTTGATATGGCAATAAGAGAAGTTTGGGGATATTTGCAATATGATGAAGACTCTCCAGGTAATTACATTCCAGCTGAATATTTCAAAGATATTCTTTACCGTGCTTGGAATGATTTAAAAACTATCAATCCAGATTTCTCTCTTTCGGAACAAGACATGAAGAATATTTTTGGATTCGATGTTGAGATGCAGAATGGAGAACCTGTATGTTATGTGACTCCCAGTAAAATTAAAAACATCAATCAATCTCCTTCATCTTCCAGAAAAATTAAACGGAAGGGAGTAGGGGACCGAACCTCCAGATTAATATTTCTTGAATCTATCCGACAAGTCGCTGAAAGAGATACGAACATGTTGACAGATGCCGAATATGCAATATGGCTTATGATTGAGTTCGTGAAAGAACGGGAGAGTAATCAGCAACCTCGTCCATCGGAAGTGACAAAAGCAGTTTATGAAGATTTGCTTAAACGTTTCTCAAACGAATCGAAGGTACCTGTGGAAGATTTGAGAACCCTCTGGAAAGAACTTCCTCAAAAAAATACAGTTAAACTTCATCCTCAACAGTTATCAGTCGATAAGATTATAAACTATAACGTGCAAGTAAATCAGGCAAGTGATGTGGAAGAGCTTTATAACAAAAAGATGGCAGAACAACCATGAAGTCTTTTGCCACCTTCCAGAATCCTTTTCCTTAGCCGGACTTGATTATCTTATTTCGGGTTCGGCTAAAAAGTTTCTTCTAATTTCTATTTCTTCAGACAGTATTCTAATCGCATCTTTCTCTCTTCGAAAATAATTGCCTGCCAGATAACGTTTATTGCTTGTTACAGTTCCTTTTTCCACATCTGAAGTAACTTGCATCTTATCTGTAATATACCAGTAGCGTTCTCCTGTAGCTACTTTCATGTTCAAAGGCTCAATTCGTTTTAGAAAATGATTCCATGTCTTACCAACCTTAGCTAATTCTACATCCAGAGCCTTTCTTTGATAATCCGCTGGCTTGAAAGTTGTGAACGAGAAATCATCTATTTTTCCCAAATACTCGTTCATGCTGTATTTAACCGGTTCCCCTTTGATAACATAGCAATACATAACGATGTCTCCAGAGGATTTATCTGCAAGTCTTACGACTCCATATCCTTCTTGACCAGTTTTATGATTATGGAAGCATACTAAATCACATGATTTGGGAATATATTTAGTGGAAATTACGAAAAATGGGTTGCCAAATTCCTGGCCATTTTCATCTAAAACTAAATAGAGGCGATTTAAAGCATTTTCTCCGGCTGGGGTTATAATGTCTACAGGAATTGTTATTTTGTCGAAATTAGGCGTGTTTCCGTCAATTCTAAGGCATATTAAAACAGTATTCACATTCCCTTCTTGTACCAAACCTATAGAATCGTTCCATTTTACTGCATCTCCAGCTCCAAATCCTTTGTCAAACCAGTTGGCAAATGTAGCGTAATCGAGAGCTTCAGGATCGTCTGAATAACTGGAAGGTACATGCAGCTTAATATTATATTCTGTTTTGCAATAAGAACTGATTCCTTTAAAATCAATTTCAGACTTATATTTTCTTTTTCTTAGAAAATGCTCTACTTGTTTTTTAGTTTTCATATTTGGATTAAATAATCAATTGTTAGGCAAATGTAATATGATTTTTTGATAAACATCAATTTGGATATAAAAATTTAGCTTAATTACCATAAAACGAGACTGAAAAAATAGGTGGCTGAAAAAAAACAGAAAACTTATATATTGAATTTTTATATCGTTGTCAATTTGAATATATTGGAAAATAATTATTTCTCTGTATTATAAAAATAAAGTTAATAAATTGATGCTGGGATAATTACGAAATCTCTACTTCCAGATTCGATATATTATAAAATTAATGTTAGAAATTGGAGATAATTTTATTGTATTGAATAACATGGTCTGGAAGAGAATTGGCTTTTCATACTATGATCGACTTTTGAAAAAACGAGATTGAAAAATCAGGTCGGATTATATATACGGTATTCGCTCTATAATTGACCGGCTCTGCCTTGTTTTTTTTATGTTTTTGGAGGTTATATCTTTGTAAATCAGTTATTTGTATTGTTTCACTAATATACAAAAGTGAAACAAATGTGCTTTTGCTCTTTGTTTTGCCTATTTATTTGTTTTTGATACTCTTTTGAAATAATTACAAATTTATCCTTTTGTGTATGTGATTTGTTCCCGTTCCTTTTTGCATCTAGGTAACAACATCTTGCGCGCGTATATGTGTGCGCATGTGTGTATGTGTGTCACGATTTGCCCTAATAAGTAACCACGCGTACACGCGCACGTGTTGGGATGCTTATTTTGTTGATTATCAATTGTTTATAGATGGTTCTCTTTGTTTTGTATTTGTATGTTGTTGAAAATCAGATATTTATAAATTATTTTTAGTCTTGAAATGAAATTATTTGCTTATTTATTTGCGTACTTCAAATAAGTATCATATCTTTGTATCGTCAAGTTAAGATAACGGCTACTTGATAAAGTGTTTACTTTCCGTTTTGGTTTTTATCTGTAAACCTACAAAAAGCGAAAACCGCAAACAGATACGAGATAATAAACGTAATTAATAACCGTAAAAACAAGAAGTAAGAAACGGACAAAAGAAAGTAATACATAAAAGCAAAAGGAGTGCGAAAGCGAAAGCAAAAGCGCACGCCCAGACATAAAACGGGATGTTTTGTGAACGGGAAAAGAATACCCATAACTGTAATGGTCAGTTATTAAAGATTGTCATGCAAACCGTCGCTGGCACTATGGGGGAGCTATATACATAAGTCTGCTACAAAAGCGTGCCATAGGTGCGTAGCTCCATGCAGCAAAAGGGAAAAGTGTAAACTTTGTGCCATAGTTGTGCCCAGTTGCCGACTGCATACCGAAAAACGGATGTTTACACAAAGGTGTGAAAATCTGCCCCTAATGCGAACTGAGAAAGATATATGCCCTTGCGTATATATGTAATCACCAACGCAACGCAGCCCTAACAGTGAAGAAGTGTATGCCAAAAGTGTGCTTTAACGGTAACGATGGAAATTACCTACCACATAGGCGAAAGCGTATGTAAAAAGCTGCAATTCAATCGGTTTGGTTGCAGTTGGTGAGCACTCATACACAGGGCGCACGGCTCCGTTGCGCTGTTAGTGACGGGCAAAAAGTTGTACATAGAGTGTGCTGGATAGGTGAATGTCCAGTATGCTCTGATTGGGCTTTAACGCAATCGAAAGTGTGTAAACGTTTTCGGTGGTGCGTTCCTATTTTGGTAGGTCGGGGTTCGATTCCCCGATTGCCTACAATGCGCTATTGCAGAAAATTCCTAAAAAACAGTAATCATGGGAACAATTAGTAGGTATAACAGTGTACAATTTGAGAACTTAAACGCAAATGAGTTGGTAGGCGTAACTTTGGTGTATAAGAGTGTAAACCGTGACGGAGAAACGCATTATTCAGGACTGAATTTTGCCGGTGATGAATACACGCCAAAGGATAAGACACAGGACGAGATTTTCCGCGTGTGGAAGAATGTGGTAGCTACGTTCTGGACTGTAAAAGCGGTAGAAGCTGGGCTGCGTGAAGATAATGGTGGTATTGCATCCAAATTGCGTAGCGGTACACCGGCTGAAATCATAGTGCGTACAAGTGATTGCAAAGTGTCAAAGAAGTGGGATGTTGAGGGAAGTGTATGGAGCCGTATTGGTTTGGTGCCTACAAAGAAAGACCTGGATTGTGCAGCACGTGATTTTAAGAAGAAAATCCATGCTGCTACAAAAGCGTCTTTCGATGCTCTGAAATTCCGTTTGAACTTTGAAGAAGTAGCCGCAAAAGCTGCTGACTATTATGAAATCTTGGGTGTGAAGCATGATGCTACGGAAGCGGAAATTAAAGCTGCATACAAACAAGCTGCTAAATCTGCTCATCCTGATGCCGGTGGTTCCAATGAAAAGATGCAAGAGGTAAATGCAGCATGGGAAGTGCTGGGAAACGCTCAAAAGCGTGCGGAATATGATGCGCGAATGGCTGCATAAATAAAGAACTGGTAAGTCATAACATACATAGCACGTCTGAAGGTGAATACAGGCGTGCTATTTTTATGGGTAAAACAAACGTGGAAGCGTAGCGTGCAAGAAGTGCGAGTCTTTGTTACCCACTTTAATTGTGGCATGTACTTTTGAGTGCGTGCCATTTTTGTGTCTGATTGTAAACCTTTAAAATATAAAGCATGAAACGAGCAAGAATCCAAAGAACGAGCGTGAAAGTTATTTCTACCTCTTGTGCAAGTATGACATTTTATTTGCCTAAATCTCAAAATGTTACCGTGAAGCGGAAAACTGTGTATGATTTATTTAAAGCGTAAATCTATGAAGAAGTATGTTGTGGTATATAAGCGGAAAAAGTATATCAAAGTAGCTACTGCAATTGGTAGTAAATTTTATAAAATCTTGGTAGTTATATGCCTGTTATTTTCCTGTATTGCGATAAATGCCAAAACTATACGGGTATTTACAGGAAACATACAGCGCGTGGAGAAGACTGTGAGGATAGATGGAAACACTTACTTCCTAACATTGAAAGATGGTACCATGTACCAACTGGAGGATGAGAAGCAATATAGTATTGTATTGGAGAGTTGGAAATATTTCAAGTTTATAATGATTGATGTGAAAGATAATGGCAAAAAAGAATGATATAGCCAGTTTCTTCTACTATATGTGGAATTGCTGGGATGAGCACGAATGTGCTGTTGCTTTTGAAAAAGCCGAATGTGGATGGAGACATTTATGGAATAAATATCGTGAATATAATAGTCAAAATGGTCATTATGGAGCGGTAGAAGAATTTTTTGCCAATTTGGATGACAGGAATCAGAACTTACTCGTAGAGCGTGCACTGGAAATGTACAGCGGTAAAAAACGTATCAAATGAAAAAGATATTCAAAGTAATCGTGGGATGTGTTATTGTTATACTAACATTAAAAGCCTGCCGCTTAAATTATGTGTGCGATGTAGTTGATAGCATCCCAAAAGAAATCCGAGAGCGCATAATTACAGAGCACCCAGAATGCGCCAATATTGATTTGTTGGTAAAATTCTGGGAGACTATAGGAGATTCCCTTGTTTCTGAAATTGCTAAGGAACAAATATATGACTGTGAACTTACCGAGTATTTGAAACTCCATCCTGAAGAGAACAATTAATATCAAGACAATAATGGAAACAAAAGTGTGTAAAGAATGTGGTCAGAGTTTGCCCAAATCAAATTTTTCTAAGAACAAGGCAACCAAAGATGGGTTGGCAAACTATTGTAAGAAGTGTGACAAAGAAAGAAGACACAAATCCAGTGGGGGCATAACTCAACAAGGAGTAAAAGCTACTCTGAAAATGTCTGACTTTGATGACAACATGTTGTTTGCTGAATTGCGTAGACGTGGATACACTGGAGAATTACGTTATTCCAAAGTAGTAAATATATAGGTATGTACACAAGTTATGGCTGGGAATTGACTAATTTTTTGCAGGGACAAGATGAGGAATATCTGCTTGAAGTGTTAACGGAAAATTACAGACGTTTGAGAGATGTGCCAGATCATCTTATTGTGACATTGCTTGAATACCGTGGTTATACTGGAAGATTGATAAAAAGTGAAAATTAAAATAAAGAAGTATGATACCAGAAATTATTGAACAAATGCGCAAAGAGTTATACGATACTAAATTGTGCATCTCTGATTTCGAGAAGTATGATTTGAAAACTCTTGAAAAGACCAATGAGCCATTTTTTTGGTTAGTGCGCACACACGGAACACATTTGTGTTTTATTGGCCCCAGTGTAGAAAGTCTTTTTTCGTCAGAAAGTAACCGGTTTGCAATTATGAAAGATTCTCATGCTATTATCGCAAGTATTGTTTATTGGGACGATTTGGACTATAATAAGTATTTTTATTGGGATGGAGCACAGCTTCAGAAAGTATCCAAGGATAAGGTTATTTCAATATTCAATAATATTTGGGGAAGCCGGATACATCAACTTTCCATTCAATACCCTGAAGAGTATGCAGCCATAAACAAACCATTGGAATTAAAAATGTCCCCAGAAATATCAGAGCGTGTAAAAGAGGTCAAGAATATTGCTTCGGAATTGCAAGATTCAAGTTTTGAAGATTGCTTGAAAAGTCTACAAAAATGGGTGAGATTTGCCGTTAACCAACATATTGAAATATATGGTGATTTTGCGAAAAATAGCTTTGGATTCTCTGAGGTGGTAAATGGCGAACGCAAAATTTGCGGCGGGATAATTATGTCCCCAAATGCGACTGAAAGACGTTGGAGTATTCATACATAAAACTGTTGTAATATGAAGTATTCAGTAAATCCTAATCTCAATGCTGTTATGAATAGTATTGAGAAACTATTGTTATCCAAAGGAAAGGATAAGCAAGAGAGTATTCAAATTATTAAGAGGTATATAAAATCATTTCCTAAAGAACCGGATTATAACTTGGCACAACATGGAGGTATGCTTGTTTCCCCTTATGATGTGAGAGAATTGAATATTAAATGCGGTTATAGTGCTGTTGTTCAGAACAGAATCTCTGATGGGAGAGTCTGGAATGAATACTTGCTGCGGGTAGGAAGAGTTGCTAAGGAACTTTTAAAAGCAAACGAACTATGAAAGTTATATCAGAAATTTCACTTCGAGATTTCAAATTTTGGAGTGGGGGTGAGGATCGGGCAAAGAACTGTACCGATGAACAACTGGATAAAATTGAATCCATAATGGAGAGTGCTGCTCCTGAAAGTGGTTGGACCGATGATGACATAAATAATTTCTTTTGGTTTGACTTTGATACAATTGCAGACTGGCTTGGATACAAGGATGGAGAACATTTTGATGCAGGAGTTAGTGAAGATGATGTGAAAGAAGCGCAAGATTGGTTTGACGGTATCACAGACACCGAAGATATGATTGATATAGCCAGCTTTGACAGAGAAGACTATATTTCTACAGATGAAAATGGGGAAGAAGAATTTGATGAAGATCTTGTTTACTATGACTTTTCAAATTGGTGGAACAATATGGATGATATTGAACAAGTGAAAGAGTATCGTAAGCACGAGTAAAGTGTTATGGTAGAAATCCGGGTTCGATTCCCGGAACACTACATATATTTGTTGTTTCCATGTGTGTTGTTCGACATGTTTTTGTTTGAAGGGTGGCGCGATCAGAATGTTATTGTTCTGGTTGCGCCTTTTCCTTTAAAGTTAAAGCGAGTTAATATTCAAAAAGTGGACAACTATGGACACCATCAAAAAACTATTCGATAATAAAAACAAAAGGAAATATGCAAAAGGAATTGTTAGAAATAGAATTTCGTTATCATGACAGACCGATAGGTAGCTGCCCAGCTACTTCTTGTAGTAAGACAATTGCCATAGGTATATTTGATACTTTGGAAGAAGCAGTCAAAGCTGGTAATGAAACATTGAAGGTGTTGTCAGAACATTTCCAAGTAAGATCAGATGACCGATTTAAAGTTCGTGGTTTGTTTGGCACTCCAGATAGACTTGTAACAAATTGTTGTTATACAACTAAAGGGATTGCATATTTTGCAAAAATTACTCCTCTAAAATTTGATGATCTCTCTGAAACTATAGCAGAGACATTTAAAGCATACGATAGATACAGACAATATAGACGTGAACAAGAAAACGATGAATAATATGGATGTAATAGTCTTAAATCACAAAAACAAAGTATCCTTGCAGGTACAGCATGTAGATATTGGTAGTTCTATTGATTTGCATTTTCCAAACGAAAATCAATCATTTGATGCTTTTCAGAAACTTCGTGAAATAGGTGTGAGATGTTTCCATGCTGGTAAAAATGCTCCTTGTGGAGCTTCTGTAATGATGTATTCTTATGGTAATGATAATCTTCAACTTCAAATAAAGTAGTAAAATGGAAGAAAAGAAGTATATAAATATTGACAATATGGCGACACGCCTTTGTCAAATTCTCAAAGATGCACGTGAAAGCATGGTTGATGATGAAAATAAAGATTTTATCATGGAGAACTTTTCGGATGAATATCTGGAAGATTACAGCAATGTAATGGCTTGGCAATTTAATTCTGATATGAAGAAATACTTGCATAATCCAGACCACAGGATTTGTGGTAATTTCAATAACATTGATTATGACTACCCTTATCATATTTATGGAGAGGTTACATACGATACGCCTCTTGTAAATGCTATGATCGCTAGATTAGATGCCGGTGAAGACAGCGAACAAGCTAACGAGGACCGGGACTTTCTTGTTGACTGGTTCTTTGAAACTTTTGGAACATGGGGAATATCCTATAATTTCCAGTCAAATATATCAGAGTTCCTTTATATGGAGTTTGAAAACCAACAATCTTAAATCAATGAAAACAATAACATTGCAACTGTACACTTTTGATGAATTGTCGGATGAGGTACAAAAGGAAATTATTGAGCGTGAACGCTGGAATATAATGGAGCAGTGCATGGAGGGTTATGGTTCGGATTATGTAACGTCTCTAAGAGCTTTCGAGAAATTGACAAACACCCAATCATATAGTTGGAGTGTTAACTATAGCGGATACGATTTTAATTTTAAATGTAGTTATAACCCAATTTTTGAATGTCCAGTTAATTGTGATAATGACATTTACGCAGAGGATTTGTGTGGGAAGTTACTGTTCCGATATATCAATAATAATATTATGCCATACATTACGCATGGCCAATATTATTCAACTTCAGGTGAGTGTATAGACGGGAAACGCACTTATAAGCATAGACGAAGTAGGGTTATTAAATCTTTAGAGGATTGTCCACTAACTGGTATGTGTTACGATTATTACTTGCTTGAACCTATCATTAAATATTATAAAACTTGGTGCAGTTATCCGGACAACTTTTCGCTCACAGACTTAATAGAACAATGCTACGACAGTTTTTTCAAATGCTGGCATGAAGAATATGAGTATTGGGCCAATGATGAAAATGCAATCCGGGAGGAATTACATAACAACCAATATGAGGACAGGTTGTATTATATGGATGGAAGAGTTTATAGTGGACCGTTAGATGATGTTGCATAATTAAAATTCAAAAAACAATGGTACTCAATATAGTAAAAAATGGTACTGATTCTTCGAGCATTTTAGAATACGTGAGAAAAACTTTCAATAACTCAAAGGTAAGTATTAAAACAGACTATGAAATATCTGTTGATATTGAAGTAGTTGGCGAGGGTGGACTGCACAGTTTGGAAGGACTAAAAGAACTGGAAGATTATTTTAGAGACTATGATATCAGGATTTGGTAATTTTAAGTGGTCAAGAAATGAACGGAGAACAGATAATACCGCCAATTACTGATCCATTAGGGAAACATTGGCAACAACCTCACAGAAGATTTATTGAATTGGACGATACCCATGCACTTATGAGCGAACAAACGTTTAAGGGGCTGAAAGAATATTCGACTTCAATACCTACAGGAAGATACGAAGGTAAAATGTGGAAAGGATTTATAAAAGGGGAATGGTATCTTGTATGGCTTGCCCCTGACACAAATCACAACTTACTTCGTATAGAAAAAAGGACAATATTAATAGTATAAAATAAATAAGATATGAATAGAAGGACTTTTAAAATAGATATTGACTTTGATGTTCAGTTTTGGGCATTGTTGCCGGCAATAAATATCAATTTACACAACCATGAATTTGAGTTTGAATGGCTATGTTTTGGATTTTACTTCGGTAAACAGAAATATGAAATAGGAGAAATTAAATAGCCCTCAAAACAGAATAGATATGAGTGAATATTCATTGAAAGAAAGAGTTCAGATGTTAACATCGTCGCTTGTATATGGCGGCCCTATGACATTTGAGCAAATCAAGAAATTAGATTGGTTGAAAAATACATCTGAATATGGAATATTATTCTATCTCCGGGAAGCTGAAAGATATGAATGGATAAAGACTAAATGTTTCAAAGATGATAAACCGAATATCTATTCAGCAACAGCTAAAGGCCGAAAAATGGCTGATGCAAGAGATTAAATAAAGAATGAATATGATATTATTTGAAAATCCACCTACCGTCTATTTTGAGAGAGTAGAAGACTATGAAGAGAAATCGACTCCGTGGAGACGGGTTCCTCCTGCATATAAAGGTTCGTCCACTAAAAGTGGGCGCAATAAGAAACAAATAAGAAGAGATCGTAAACGCAATAAGAAAAGATAGTTATGCCGCATTTAAGTTCAATGGAAAATCGAAAGCTTTATAGAATTGTAATTGATGTCCAGTACGGAGATATGCTGGACGAATGTGATAAACTGTACGATGGTAAAGGGTCTGGAACTGTCTTTACCGATGCGAATGGAGAAGCTGTTATTGATTATCTGAAGCAATGGGATAGCGATGAATGGGCTGACGATGATATTCGCAGCGAAGAACCAAGGTGGGTGAATAATGGCACTGATTCCGTACATCAAAAGGATGGATACATCCTTATTTACAACTCAACTATTGGTGGTGTATATATGCTGTATCGTGAAGCAAATGATGCTGAAATAGAATGGTATAACAACAATTGATATGTATGAAAAATGAAACAAAAATAACTTTCGTAAAATCTCCAGAAGAAGGAGAAATATGTGCTGTATTTGTGAATGAATTTTGGGATAGGTCCAAAACTAAATTGACAAGCTATATGCACATCGGACAACACGCCGGTTGCTCTCCTGACATTCTGAAAAATTGGCCTTTAGCTACTGAACAAGAATATCGGTCATTGTTAGAAGAACTTAACACAATAGGATATGAAAACATCAAAATCATTCAATCAAGAATATATTGAGAAAGCAAAAACGCTAATCCATGAAATCCTCGAAGATAAAAAAGAGTATGATGATTGGACTCAAATCTGTTTTTCCATACAAAATGCAGTACAAGCTGCGGCTAATATATGGGGAATATCATCAGATGAACAGATTAATAAGATGAGAGCCTTTATTACAGAAATGGTTCTCACCGAACTTTCAAATCTCAAACAGTTTGACATAGTGTTTAAAAAGAAGGGGATAAGGTCATTAGACACATTGTATTGCCCCAAATGTGGAAGTAATAATGTTGAAGAAAGAGCATGGGTAAATCCAAACACAGATGAAATCAGCTATAATGATTCAGTTGAGGAAGAAGATTGCTGGTGTAATATTTGTGAAGAGCATGTAGAATTATGCACCCTTTCAGAATTATGGGAAATGTTTGGGGATATTCCGGTAAACAATGATGATGAGATTGAAGAAGACTTCCTCAACTTCCCAGCCGGAACACCAAAGTTCGATGTCTGGCGTTGGTTCGATGAACGGTGTCTCAATAACCTGCACGATGATTTAATGTTTCCTCAAAACGATGCCGTATAAATCAGAAAAGATTCGTATCGCTGGAACCAAATATGATAGACGAATAAAGCTCACTCCAGACCAAAAAGAATATATAAAATGGTTGAGAGAAAAGCAATTAATCAGTTACTCTAAACTTGCTAAAATATTTGGAGTGAGCAAGCGTCTTATTCAATTTATTTGTTGCCCAGACAAATATTTGAAAAATAAAGAGAGTTTAAAACAACGTAAAGCAGAAGGGCGATACAAACCTACAAAAGCAGAATGGGCAGCAACAATTCGTGAGCACAGGAGATATAAGGAACAACTCAAAAAGAAAGGAGATATAAAATGAAAGATAAGATTCTTACAATGTTTTTCGACATTGATAGATGGATAAAAGCAATTGAGAAAGGCGTTCTGAAGGATATTCGGAAGAGCGAACTTATCAAACTGACAGAAGAACCAACCAGAATTCGCATGGCAGAAGCTATGTTGAATGGTAAATATCAAATAACACCACCACATATTGCACAAATCCCGAAAGATAACGGAGAGTTTCGTACTGTATATGTCAACGAACCTATTGACCGTATAATCCTAAGCATCGCGAACGATTTGCTATTTGATTTAATGCCAGAGATGATTCATCCTGCTTGTAAATCTTATCAGGCCGGTATTGGTTGCGGAAAAGTGGTTCTGGAAGTAAGTCACACAATAGTTGACATGAAAAGCGATGGCTTTGTGGGCTGGAAGTCTGATTTAAGTAAATATTTTGACAGTGTTCCCATTCAGTTTATTGACGCAGCCTTTGATAAGGTGGAAGCTAAGTATGGTCATTCTGTGTTAATTGATGTATTAAGAAAATACTATCATTGCGGATTGTATTTCGATGAGAACAACGAACTGCATGAGAAATATCAATCACTTAAACAAGGATGCGCAGTAGCAAGCTGGTTAGCCAACGTGTTGCTATATAGCCTGGATGATGAACTGTCCCAATTGAATGGGTTTTACGTAAGGTATTCGGATGATATGCTGTTCGTTGGTCCGGACTATGAAAAGGCTATGACCATTTTACAAAAGAGATTGGCCGAAAAATCAATGAAATTGAATCCCAAGAAAGTAGAGTACCTGACTATGGACAAGTGGTTCAAATTTCTAGGTTTCAGCATTAAGGGAAGTATGATTTCTTTCTCTCCCAATCGTCTTAAAACCTTCCAGAAAGAAATAGAATCAAGAACCATCAGAAAACGTGGTATTACGTTGAAGAAGGCTGTGGATTCGGTTAACCGATATTTATATAAAGGCAATGGAGAATATAGTTGGGCGACTCAGACCCTTCCAGTATGTAATGTTCGGGTTGATATTAATGAATTGAATAAATTCGTAATGGATTGCCTTAGAGCCGTTGAAACTGGGAAACATAAAGTTGGTGGCCTTGGCTATGTTAAGGATAAGCCGGATGGTTGTGTTGTTAGAGGCATTGGTCGGAACGTAAAGGCTAATCGAAATAAATCTAAAAGTAAAGAAATTGAAGGTTATTTGACAATAGGTTGTATGCAGAATGCTATTTTGACCAGAAGAGCAGCGTACAATACTTTAGTGTCAATATTGTAACTACAATCTGAACACACAGTAAATGAATCCGAGGAACAAGTGTTTAATATCCAGATTATATATTAGGTACCCCGATTCTATCCTTGAAGGATTACATCCTTCAGTATCTACTCCGGGTACCATATAATCATCTGGATTATATCAATGAAGATAAATAAATGTGTCGATTGTTATGAGGGTTTATAAAGCAGCACAGCAGGCAAGTTCAAGAAGAAAATTTCATATTCTAAAGTATGAACTATTGATCGTTCACCGGAGGTTACAAGGCTGCATAGCCTCTCACCTCAGGTTCTCGATCAGGTCATATTTATAATTATCATGAGAGTAAAGTGATGTGCCATTCATTTGAGGACTTGTAAAATAAGCGAAATACATTCGAAGTTATTCAAGGAATACATTTGTTTACTGTTCCGGTGAGCAGCTTCCTGGATCTATGAGTCGATAACTCATCTGCTCCAGGAATATCCAACCGGAATACATCTATTGGGTAAAGTAATGTATCAGTATTATGAGGATAACTATTTAGCACAGATATGTAATTCAAGAAATATCATTTATATAGCTGGTTATATATCAGGAAGGACCGAGTACTAATTGTCCTGGTCCGTTCCTGATCACACCAGCTCTAAATCGAATAAGTATAGAAATGTGCCAATATTTTGAGAATTACAACTTATTACTTAACACAAAGTTTACAGTCTGGGATTTAGTAATTTAACATACTGGACAAGATATGATGTCCGCGTGATGACGGTCATCCTATGTATGACCTAGGATTACGCGGGTATCTTACTTGATACAGTATATATCATAAACATATAGACATGTGTCACGCTAAATGGGGGCTGTTTTATAAGTAACACAACTTTCATTTATACAAGAACCTTGCGTTTAACAACTATCCGACAATTACGCCGGCATCTACGGTTTTATAAACCTTTATTCCGGCGTATTCTGGATGTTAATATCAGGCTTTTAAAGAAATGTGTCAAAGGTTTGAGTATAAAATCAAAAGTAAACATTATGAAAAATATTTATCAAGAATCAATACAGGCTGTAGAGAACGGAACCAAGTTTAAAGTAGATTTTAAAACACGAAGTTTCAAACTTAATGGCCAATATATTATACAGAATTCGCAGTATGAGGGAAACTTAGGTGTGGAATTATGCGCTTCTCTTGATGAGTTTCTGTCTAATGTAGAGCATTTATATACTCGATATAAACATTCTATTCCATCAACAATGAGTGAATGTAAAAACCGAAAATACTTTAAAGCTTTGTCTGATAAAGATTTGGAGGATGAAGACATGTTGTTTGGAGTTGGTCGAGATATAGCACAAGTCGAATTGGAATTATACATTCTCTGTCAAATAATATTGGGTATAGGTTGGGATGCTAATAAAATGGGTAAATGGTTTTGGCAAAGCAACAAAGATAGAGATTTAGTAATTCTCAAAAACTGGGTTACAGTAGAGAAATAAATAATCAGACTAAAAATTAAATTATTAATAAGTTATGAAACAGTTAAAATTTGAATGTCCTGAGTGTGGTACCGAGTTTACGCTTACAGCTAATCAAACCAAAGCTAAGGAGCGTATTGAAGCTCTAAAGAAAGCCGGTGTTGATGTTAGTGAGCTTTTTGCAATGCAAAGTGCAGATGGTTTGGAGTTTATAGCCTCAAAAAGAGATGGTGTCATTAGTATCTTGGAAGAAGATGATCCAATCTTCCAGGCCATTATAATTCAAGGCACAATTCCTAATCGCCAATTATTCAGACGTTGGGTAATGGCACAGATGTTCCGCATAATTTATATAGCCACCAATACCCACGGTGCTTATAAGCCGATTGGAGTTTCAGAGGTGATTCATAGTATGGGATATGAATATCAGTGGAAGATGTTAAATAACGAGTTGTACGCCCAGCACAAAATGATGCAGAATGGTGATGTTGATAATTTCAGAGATCGAAATCGCTGGTTCAACAAAAGAGTGGTATTAGATATGGCAAAGGACTATATCGAGAAACTCAAAAAGAGATTTGATGAGTTGAAATTAAGAAAATGTAAAGGGATACCGTATAAACGCATAAATGGTCAAAATATTTTCGTGGATGATTTTGATAAAAAAGTAATCAAGCCATTGTTATTTGCAGTACATAAAATACAACATTCCGAAAACACTTATGAACTTTGGCATTCGGTGCAGGAGTTCAATAAAAGGCGTATCAAAATGCATTGGGATACTCCTCAAAATGCAGCATGGCTAGATGCTTACAAAGGATCTGGAGCGTTCTTTACGATGCAGAACATGATTCGTTTTCATAATTGTGTTATCATAGATGACAATGGAAAAACATTAGGTAAAAACGCGTCCCTTGCCTTTTTGAATAAGAAGGCAAAGTTGTATGAGAATAGAGAAGGTTGGCGTTTGATTGGTATGTTGAAGAAAATGCTAGATGACAACAACATTGATGTGGTTGCTAAAATGAAGGAATGGCGTAAATAACTTAATCAAGGCAGTTTTCATAAACCAGTTTAGGTGCATTGCCTCTGGTTTATGAAAATAAAATTAGAAAGATTGATTATGAGAAACGATATAATATTCAAACGTTCCGTCCAATTTCGGGACGAAAATAAAAACAGTTGGACTGTAGATTTTGAGGTTTATAAGGAAGAATCTACTCGTATAAACCGTGAAACATTGCAAAAATTTAAACAAAGTTTCAGTGTTTCGGTATGTGGAGCTGGAGGTATGGGTGCCGGGCAATGCTACGATCATATAATTCCTCGTACAGAAGGACAAAAGAAACTTCTGGAATTTTGGAACAAATATCATCTAGGTGGTATGTCTGGCGGTACGATTCGTCAAGATGAATATTTAAACGGCGAGCAATATGTTAACGACTACAATTACTTTGTGGAGTTGTTTAAAACATATAATGAGCATTACCGTGAACAGTTTGATGATATTTCTTTTCAGATTATTGTTAAGAATTTTAATATTAGTGACGCGGCTATAATACAGGTGAGAAATGTGCTTTATGAGAAAATGAGGAATAATCCCATTCAATATATCCTTGGATTGTCAAACAAATACTTCCATACATCTTCAGATTACAACGTAAAATGTTTCTTTCTTGCTATAAAAGGCTTATATGTAGATAATGGATATAAATATGGTAATGGCTGGTTATCCAGTCCGCTTCCAGATAATATTGAAGAGATTATAAATAATATTTGTGATCTTGTTGAAGAAGAAGAGACTGCGTTAACAGAAGAACTGGAAGCAGTTTTTGACATGGGTGAAAAAGGGTTTGTTGCCACAGAAGAAATTATCCAGCAAGTAATGGATTTACGTGAATGTGACGAAGATGAAGCAAAACGCTTCGTAGCTTTGGGAGTACATTTAGGATGTACATTCGGTGATTTGAATGATACATTTGAAGAATGTTCCTATGGTGAACAACTATACTGTGCAAATGGTATTGATTATTATATTGGCACGGAAGATGAACTGACCAATATAGCTAGTGATAGAGTACATAATGATGATGAATACGCGTATTTATGGCGTGAAGCTGTGGCGGCTCAAAGAACTACCGATTCGTTGAGTGATTGGTTGAATTCAATCATAAGTGAGGATGGTTGGTGCTCGGTACTTAATTCTTGGGATGGACGGTATGAAGAATATAAGATTGCTGAGGAATATATTTGTGTTTGTAGGTCATAAATTGTCATGGAATACATGCTTGTTACGGACAAGGTGAAATCAGTGGCAATAAACGATGATTAATATGGGACATAAAAAGACGATTGATTATTGGAGACACCCAACCAAAAGGGAAATCAAGTTCGGTGAGGGAGCTATTCATTGGTTAACAGTGGATATTGAAAAAGTTCAGAAGCCAGACGGAAGTTTGAAGAAATGGTTTATTCATACAGACGGACTAAGGTACAATCGACCATAGTTAAAGTGATGTCTGTAAAGCAAAGGCTGTTCTAACAAAATAGAGCAGCCTTTTGTGTTAAACAATGGTTAAAGTGGACAACTATTCACACCATATAAAACAATAAAATCTATTCACATTAAAACAGTAATAAATATGCCATTGAAAATTGAGAATATCAAGTTGGCAGGAACCAAGTTTGATGGTCGCGCTAAGTTGTCCCCAGAACAACGTCAGGCTATTCAAATTTTGGCCCGTGAAGGATATAGCCAAAGAAGGTTGGCTGCTATGTTCAATGTTAGCAAGCGGCTTATACAATCTATACTATCTCCTCCTGTTCGCAAGCACTCTAAACAATATCCAACAGAATATTGGACAGAGTTAAAACGGAAGTATCGAAAAAAGAAAATTGATTTATACAGAAATGGAAAGATCAAATTTAATAACAAGCTGAAAAATAAATGAAACGCAAGCGTATCAAGTATGTAGCTAACATTGATTTCGACTATCGTTCAATTACTGATGCAAAGCAACATATAAAAATATTCTTGAAATCGCTTCTTTCGCAAATAGGGTTACAATCAGGAATAGACTATATCGTAACAGCTAACCATTTGCGAATTAGACATGTGAAAAATATTACAGGAAAAATAACTACCACACTTAAAGAGATATTCCCAGTATTCAATTTTTATTGGAAGACTCCAAGACTATTGGTGTGGTTCTAAAATCAATATTAATAATAATTTACAAGTATGGAAAAGTATTCTATTTCGGTTTTAGGAGCCGACAAGAAACAGTATGAAATCGCAGATTTCAGAGCAAGAGGTATGAATTATACTAATGCTATTGGCATTATCGTAACAACAGAATTTATGAGCCGTATTTTGGCGTTTGACACCTGGAAAGAACAATGGGGAAACACTGGTAGGGTCTTGACTGAAGAGCAGAATGAATCTGTTGCTATGCAAACTTTCTCTGGACTTGATCTAACCAAACGTATCGTAGAAGCACAAACTGATATTGATGGAATGACTGCCGCCAAACGTTGCTGGAACTATCAAAAAGGTGGTCTCCAGTGGTATTTGCCATGTTTGATGGAGCTAGGAGTTCTTTGCGCATATCGTGATGAGATAAACAAAGCAATGAAAGAAATTGGATGTCCCGATGAATGTTTACTTCCTACAGAAGATTCTGATGAAACTTGGGTTTGGAGTAGCAGTGAGTACAGTCAGAGCAACAGCTGGCTCGTGAACTTTAGTAATGGCAACTTCCTCAACAACGTCAAGTACTTCAGTTACATGGTGAGGGCGGTTGCAGCATTTCAGCCTTCGCCGAGCCTGTTGACAGGCGAGGCAAAAAGCAACGATTGTCTGCATAGTGACGAAGCTCTTATAAACATGTTACGTGAACGTGGTTATAAAGGCGAATTGACTAAGACCTTGACTATTTAATATTATCGCCACCCATATTTGATATGGTATGGGTGGCAAAATATTCTTTAACAGCATGGAAACATTTGAAAAGATTATAGAACAATACACACAAAGCGAAGTGTGTATGGGAGAATTGTTAGCTAATATTTCGGCAGATGGCATGTCTATTGAAGACGCTTTTGAATTGTATATAAAAGCTATGAATTATGCTGAAAAAGATGAATTTTATCAATTAGCTGACAGAGAAGTGAAATTATTAACAGCTAAAAATGAAGATGACAAACAGCCATTAAAACAACTGTTAGATTCGCTAAGCATATCTTGATATAATTGAATATGAATAAATATTATTTTGTAAATATAGGTGCGGAGGTAATATGGCATCCTGTAAATAGTGACGAGCAGAAAGTTATGCAAATATGTACCTCTGTTTCTTATCCTGTTGAGAATGATACATTAGTTTCTCTAATTTTTTCTGATAAAAGGGGGAGCGTAAAAGTAAAGGCCAGCGAATTAACTCCCAAATTGACTGACTTCAATCAAGGGTACTGGTGTGCACTTCAAGATGCAGTAAGTAATGGTGCCTCTGATACGGTTATTCAGGAAATGCTACGCAGTGCCGGATTTACATACTGGGAATGTTACTGGCATATACAAAATTCTGATTTTCAGTCAGAAAAAATATGGTCGATTATTCGTGGAATGTTTTGCCAAAATCCAGATTATATTGATTGGAATGGTGCTGATTATCCAATAAAAACAGTAGTAATCTTAGAAAACACTCCTGATGAAGAAAAGGTGACTGTATCTGTCGAGAGATTATCGCGACAATTATTAGATGATATGGGTAATTGGAGTACACGAGAAGCAGAATCTGTAGATGAACAGATTTATTTCTATCTGGATGAAGAGACCTTTAACATGCCTGATGAAGATATTGTAGAATACTTGGAAAAACAATGAAATTACTTTATATAGATTTATTTTGTGGTGCCGGTGGAACCAGCACAGGGGTAGAAAAAGCCCGTTTAGAGAATGAACAATGTGCTAAGGTAATAGCATGTGTAAATCATGATAAAAATGCGATTGCAAGTCATGCTGCTAATCATCCGGACGCTCTTCATTTTACAGAAGATATTCGTACACTAAATTTATCTCCTTTAGTTTCCCATCTACAAAAATGCAGAGCTGAATACCCTGAAGCATTGATAGTTTTATGGGCTTCGTTGGAATGTACTAATTTCTCGAAAGCTAAAGGTGGTCAACCACGAGATGCAGATAGTAGAACACTTGCAGAGCACTTGTTTCGGTATATTGAGGCTATTAACCCAGACTATATTCAAATTGAGAATGTAGAAGAGTTTATGTCATGGGGAGATTTGGATGAGTACGGTAAACCTATTAGTCGTGATAAAGGTAAATCTTATTTGAGATGGCTGGATAACGTAAGGTCTTATGGCTACAAATTTGAGCATAAAATATTAAATTCAGCAGACTATGGAGCTTACACTTCTAGGAAGAGATTTTTCGGAATATTTGCGAAAGGGAGTTTACCTATTGTTTTTCCGGAGCAAACCCATTCTAAAAAGCCAGACCAAAAATTAAAGAACTGGAAGGCAGTACGAGATGTGTTAGACTTTGATGATGAAGGAAAAAGTATTTTTGGTCGCAAAACACCTTTAGTAGATTCTTCTTTATTAAGAATTTATGCAGGACTTATTAAGTTTGTAGCAGGTGGAAAAGATGCCTTCATGGTTAAGTATAACTCAATGAGTAAAGCTGGAAAGTACAATGCTCCGGGAGTTGATGATCCATGTCCAGTAATATCTACTCAAAATCGACTTGGGGTTGCTTGCATAAATCGTTTAAATATCCTAACCGGAAAAGCATTTATTTCTGTTCATTATGGAAATGGATTTTGTAAATCTGTAGATGAACCAGCACCAACCGTAACAACAAAAGACCGATTTTCATTAATTTCTTCTGTATTTATTGACCAACAATACGGGAACAGTAAGCCTTCTTCGCTGGATAAACCACTAGGCTGTATCACTGTTAATCCCAAATATAGTCTTGTAAGCTGTAAACCTTGGATTTTAGATACAAATTTTAAAAATGTCGGCACAAGTATAAATCAACCGGCACCAGTAATTACTGCAAACCGTAAATGGCATTACTTGATGAACCCTCAATTCAATTCTGCTGGCGGATCAGTAGATAAACCTTGTTTTACGTTAATTGCTAGAATGGATAAGATGCCACCATATTTAATTGAAGCATCTAGAGAGGGAGATCTACCTAGCTTTATTAAGATGTTTTCAGGAGGACTGGTATATGAGATATACGACACAGATACCGATGTAATGAAAAAAATAAAGGAATTCATGGCCATGTACGGAATTTCCGATATAAAAATGAGAATGCTAACGATTCCAGAGTTGAAACGTATTATGGGATTCCCGGAAGATTATATGCTAATAGGAACAAAAGCAGAACAGAAAAAGTATATAGGCAATGCTGTAGAAGTTAATATGGCACGAGTTCTTTGTGAGGCATTATGTAAAATATTAGTAACAACGCAACGTAAGGTTGCATAATTTAACAACAATAATATGGAAAATTTAAAATTTAATGTTGGGGATAATGTGAAAATTGTCTCTAATGATTTGCAACCGGCAATGGTTGGTAAAATTGGTCGAGTAAAGAAAGTGTATCCGTCATTTTCTGAAGATTCAGATAACAATATTCAGCCTTCTTACTTTTATCGCGTTGAAGTTGGAGGAGCTGTTTTAAAAGGAATTGCAGCAAGCAGTGATCTGGAAAAAGTATAGAAAAATGATATGAAAAAATACCGAGTGACGATTGACCTGGATGCTTTTGAAATAGTGGTTTCGGCTAATAATAAAGCCGAAGCCAAAAGAAAAGCTATCGAGAGACTTCAAAGAAAGAAGATCACTTCCCTGATTCGTAAATCTTGGCCTGACAATAAGAAAGAGGTGTATGTTGATGAGGAATAATTTGAGAATCAAAAGGAGATATGAGCAAAGATAATATTACAGAGCCTGTGAATACATGGGATAATTTCTATCAAAGTCGTGTCTGTAACGACAGTTATGTGAATGTCTTTTGTAAAAAATATAACCGGTTTATAGAAGAAATAATTATCAATATACAACAAATATCCTACGACCTGAAAGCACCCCTTATCTTAAAGGAGGAAGGATGTGGAATAGGTACTGTAAGCCTTGCTATTTCGCAAATAGGAGAGAGGTTGTTTAATTATTTTGGATTAACAGGTGCTTCTGATGCAAAGAAAATTTCAAAAGTTATCTTCTCTGACATCAATATTCCTATGTTGGAGCTATGTTGCAAGAACACACTCTCAATATCCACGGATAATTACTTAGGAAAAGTCCCATTGTTTTATGTTAAAGAGAATATTTGTGAACCTAAGTTTTTTGAATCATCTACAGTAGTGGTAACACATGGGGTCTTGGAACATTTTTCTGATGTAGATATAACAAGAATCATGTCAACATATAACAATGATAAGGTTTTGTTTCAAGCTCATTATGTTCCAACTAGCCAATACACGTCTCCTTCTTTTGGAGACGAACGTTTGCTGCCTACAGATTACTGGATCACATTAGTAAAACCGGATTATTATCTTCTTGATAATAATGGTAAAGATTTGTATATGTTTAAAACTAAACCGGCACCGACAAGAAGATAAGAGAGTCTATAAATGATAAATTTTGAGAACATGGCAACTAATGTTAATAATGCGGAAAGATTAAGAAGTTATTTTCTTTCTCACAAACAAAGGGAAAATATTATCAATGTATGTAGAGCACGCCCAAATTGGGACGGTTGTGACTATTGTGACTTATATTCAGGTTCAGGGCTTCCATGTTGGAAGCAAGATGATAAACATAATTGTTGCAAATTAGAGGAAGTCAAAACAAAAAACAAGAATGTATGAAAGAAAAATCAGAAACAAAAGATTTAGCAATGACACCTAAAGAACAGGAAATGGATTTGCGTAGATGGTGTGTGGAAGTATCGGTGAAAATCTGTGATAAAGAATCCATCATTGAAGTTGCCGAAAAACTGTACAAATGGATTACACAATAGAAAATGACGTAAAGTCAGGTAGCAATAGTTGTGCACGCCCTGACTTTAAACATTAGTCTAATTCAAAAACAACATGTCCTTTACCAGCAGCAGCTATGTTAATTAGCTCTGATGTTAATTTGCATCCTGCATTGGTACAAATGAGAGTTACGTTATTCTTTGACGCAGCCATAGCAATGTTGATTAGTTCTGAAGTTAGTTTTGATTTACAGTTAATCTTTACACTTCCACCTGCGTTGAGGATGTTGATAATTTCACTAGTTAATTTCATAAACAATAATTTTTTAAATTCGACAGTTGTAAAAGTAGTAATAAAAAACAAAGGGCGCATCCATTTCAGCAATAATTTTAAAATTCGACACTTTATTTTTATTAGGGTGTGCTCTTTAACTAATAAATGTATAGAAATGAAGATAAGAATAGGAAAATCTTTTGATAAAGAAACAAATGAAGTCTTTTATCAGCTACAATTTAAATTGGATGGAGAACGGACCTATAACGCATATTCTTATGATGTTTTTAAAGAGGAATCTGACGCAAAAGAAGCTCTTAACAAACATCTAAATGGTGAACGTGAATACACTTATTTTGTGAGTGCTGAAAAAGTTAAAAGAACAATCAAAGGGAACCGCGTAGATGTGAAAAAAGTATTAGCATTTCATGTTATGTCAGCTAAATCAGATTTACCAGGTTCTCGTATCTGGGTGAAAATTAACTAATAAAAAGATAGTAATAAATATGGGAACATTTATTTTTAGACTATGCATTGATAATACACTTTGCTTAGTTACCGCTTTTGATAAAATAGAAGCAGAACACATGTTGGAGAAAAACAAAGGCATCATCTCAAAGGCCGAGTATTATTTTGTTGGGGTAACGAGCGGGGTGATTACTATTAGTAAAGATGGAAATTTAACTTATTAAATATCGTAAATGAGTAAAAAGAGAATTACAGATGACCGTAAACAGCTTTTAATACGGTATAAGATAGATGAAAAAGGATGTGTCTCTTTTATAGACCCCTGCTGCGATGAAATTCCAGTTTGCCTTTTCGGTAAGATAATGGAAGCTATATCAAATGTAGAACAAGAATGGAATTGTAGAATTGCTAATAAGGTCGACTCTCTTCTGCCTAATATTACATTCGAGAAACCAACACTCAGATAAGAATAAATATGAAATTCTGTGATTTACCGATTGAAATCCAACAACGATTAAATTGCGAACGATTGAATTTACATAATCGTTCAATTAATAGTGCATACGAAGTGCTATTGTATAATCAACCTGGTACTCGTTATTTTCATGCAAGACGTCATCAAAATTCGTGGTCTGATGATAAAGGTAACTATATGCCGTTTGGAGGTGGTTCTGAATGGACGCTGCAATATGGATGTATAGGTTTCTCTCGTAAGAAACAAGTAATGGGTTACGATTATGAATTATGTCGTGGCAAGACCTATTCTAAGTCTGCAAATGGGACAATTATTCCAGCTTCCGTAAAAACAAAGAAGGAAGTTTTGAGTATAGCAAAAGCGATTGGAATATTGAAAACATTGGTTTAATTAAAGTTGATATACAATATGGGTAAAACAATAGTTAATGAAATCGAGAAATGTACACAATGTCCGCATTGTACAATTCTTCCGGACCCAGATCCGTATGATTGGTTTTGTGACGATGACGTAAAACTCTTCTGTGAAAAATTAAAAAGGACAGTAGCCGCTGCACTTAGACCCTACGAAAGTGACGAAGTTGATATTCCCAGTGATTGTCCTCTGGAATAAAATATAATAATAAGAAATATGAACGAAACATTGGAACAACAAATTAAACGTCTGGAATTCTGTCGTGATTGCATTGACCAGTCTTATCAAGCAGGAAGAGATGAATACAATCGCCTTGAACGGATGATTGAAGAATTGAAAGAACAACTAAAATCTGTTGAAGAAGTTGAATTAGTAAAGACGTTATGAATAAGATAGTACTTGCTAACTGTGGAACATTAGAACCTTCTACACTTTCCGCTTTAAAGGATAAATGTACCGAATTGGGATATGAATTAGTTGAGGAAGAAAAACTCAAAGTTGAACTTCCCAAAGAGAAGGTTTACACTATTATGCAGCCACCACCGCCTTTGCCGGATATAATAATGTTGGACAATCCTGTCAGTAATTGCAAAAAAGTCCGTTCTTACCATGAGGGTGATAATATTCATTACAACAAATGTATCATTAAGCGCAGAAAGAAAAACAAGAATAAGAAAACACATAGAAGGAGGAAATAACTATGGAAAATAGAAAAAAGTTAGCAATAGCGACCCTCTGTCGTGCTTATCTCCATATTCATGGATTTATTACAGATAGTGAAAATAGAAGAATACACAATAAAATTATGAAATGGCAGGATAAAAATAAGGTATCTATTTCAGAAGCGCAATTGGATTCTGCTGATTTTATTTATGATGATAATGCTAAAGAGGAGGGGCAACTATGAAATCAAAACAAGTATTATCAGTCGAACAGATGAAACATTTGCAGGAGCTTCGGTTGGATACAAGTAATGCAACCTTAACTTGGGTATTATACCCTGTTAGTATAAGAGGAGATGTAATACCAACGTTGGAAATGTGGCGTTGGGAACAAATAAAAGATGAACAAAAGAAAGTCTGTGTGCCGGCATTTACCTTGCAAGACATTCTCGACAAATTACCGAAAAGAATAGGTGAATTTGAACTGAGAATAAAAATGTTTGTGTTTGATTATGTAGGACATACTGAATATAAATGGTCTATTATATATGAATCCACTGATATGATGAGTTATTTAGACACTTTGCTTCAAAGCAGTTACACAAATCTGATTGAGGCGGCATATAATATGTTGTGCATGTGCATTGAAAACGGATATATTGAAGAACTTAAAAACGAATAACTATGGGATTTACAACACCGTGTCTTATATACAAGAATACCTTGGAGCTTCAAGGTAAATTAAAAATATTAGGGTATGTTGAGCACCCTACGATGATGAATGTAGATATATCTTCACAATTTTTAATTTGCAATCGTGGGTTCTTTGCGGGATTTCCAATTGGTTATCAAGAGGAAATAGACAATGCCATTGATTGTGGAACCAACGAGAATCTTTTCTTAGCTATAGCCGCATTGAGGGACGATACTGACGACTCACAATGGTTTGTATATCCTCCTGAAAATGTTTGGTTTATATGCGATGACGATGACATCAATTATGCACGAGAAAATATTAGAGGTAGTGTACAGGCGGCATGGTTTCATTGTAGTCATAAGGCAACGGTGAAAGAGCTTATAGAACATTTTAAATCTGTTTAGAGAAATGAGTTATGATTTTTTAGGAGACATAGATCGAATAGGCATGGATGCCTACAAGCAAGGTGAAGAAGATGCCAAGAAAAGAGCTATAGAAATTCTGGCTTCTGTTTTAGAGAATTGGGTACATGGTGGTGATGCAGACTGTATCATTGCCGAATTTGAAGAAGAACTAATGAAAAAATGATAACGATATGGCACAGTTTACAACACAAGTTGCAACAAGCATAGAGCAGTCGCAACAATTAATAGAGCTAGGTGTAAAACCTGAAACAGCAGATTTGGTATATCGCTGTACAAAATCAAGCACTGATTCATTGGAATGGGAACTACAATTGTGTCCACCATCACTGGAAAACATAGATAACAATGACATTCCAGCATGGAGCTTGGTCCGGTTACTTGAACTGCTTCCTTATGAGATTCCTTGCGACAAACCAAATGTTCTTCACCATCCAGAACTGATTAAGTATGAGGATGGGTATAACTTCTCCGTATGTAGATATACCGTAGATTGTTTTGCCGGTACTCCTATCGAGAACAGCCCTTTTGACAGTTGTGTGTCTATGATTAAGTGGCTTATTGCAAAAGGGTATTTTAGCAAAGAATTTTTGCTATGAGAAGAATGCCTTTTACTCTTATGGATGATCCATGCTATCATCCATTCTGCAAGTTCCCGGAAGAATATTACTGGAGGATGCCTTTATGGAAAGACAGGGACAAGGTTAATTCACGTACATTTTTAGGATGGTGTATGCGAGTAATAGAAAAGGTGTACTTAGCAATGCAAACAGAGCCAACCATTCTACAAACTCCTCCTTATTTGATAAACCGGTATGTACCTCCGACACCAGAGCATCTTTATTCAATGCAGATAATAATTCCTTCTCGACCTCTTGCCTATGACGTTCAAGAAGAATTGCGTAGTTGTATAGAGTTACGCCAGCTGTACTCACACCAATGGTCAACACGACTGTCAGACAAAGAAATACCACGCGGGTACATAGCGGTTCTTGAAAATTATCATGGAGGGAAACTAATATCCCGTATAGGCTTGCGCTGGCTACGAGTACACCCTGCCAAAATTCTGATCTTTTCTGAAAAGCTTTAAAAGACAGTTTACTGTTTTCTTTGTGGTTGTCTTCGTAATATTTATTAGGTGTTTTGTACATGATAAAAATATTTATTTCAAATAATAGTAGCCAACATGATATTCATTATCATAGTTGGCTACAAATTTAATAATAATGTGTATAATCGAATATAATCGTATTTAAATAAATGAACAAAGAAAGGAAAGGTAGATTCAACGATGTTATTAGTTCCCTGGAAGAAGCGAAGGGAGAACTGGAGGACATCTTAAATGAAGAACAAGACTCTTACGATTCTCTCCCAGATGGATTACAAATGTCTTCCAGAGGAGAAAAGATGCAGGACTACATCTGCTTGATGGAGGACTGTATAAGCAAGATAGATGAGGTCGTTGGGTTTGTGGAAGAGAAAATTATAAGGAAAAAATGATATGTGTTTGCGTATCTCAAATATAATATCTAAATTTGTCATAACATCAAAATATAAAAATTATGGATCGAAAAGAATTTTGTGTATTAATGGCAAAAGCTAAGCAAGAATCTGGTAGGGGTACTTCTGATATTTCATTTGATATGAAAATGTTATTACCTACATTGAGGCGTTTTGAAAAAGGTGAACATAATTTCAATTTAAAAAAAGTCATGGAATATTTGCAGGTAATTAATGCACATATTCAGATAGATAAAGACATTATAGCTAATTATGAAAATTTATTGGCATGGTTGGTAGATGTCAGAAAAACACATTCTTTATCTCAACGCGCTTTAGCAAAAGAAATCGAATGCGCTCCTTTAACCATTGCTAATATAGAAAGAGAGGAAACAATTATTAGTATAGATACTTTTTTGAAAATTGTAGATGTTTTAGGGTGTACTATCAATATTGAAAACAATAAAATTGTTTGATGTTATGTTATATGTTATTTGTTTCTTTTATTGGGCTATTATTTGCAGTTTAACGATACATGTTTTGGATTTAAATTCAAGACATGTAAAATTATGGAAAAATATAACAGGAGTAACAATCATATTTGCTGTATCAATGTTATGTATAATTGGGTGTGGGAGTTTCCCGGATATGATGTGGAAGTTTATTAGCATAACAACTATAATTGGTATTTTTATATGGGCGTTAGGACAAATATTTGTGTAGATGTTAGGCAATAAATGGGTTATAAGTTTCTTCAATTTTTGATTTCCAAGAATTGAAGTTAGTGTGCATAATTCTCCAGTAAGTATTTAATGAAAAAAGAAGTTCATTACTTACATTTCCTTGCATAATAAGTTCTCTTTTATTTAAAGAATTTGAAGAAAAAAAGTGATGAATTTCTTGGATGACATTTGGGAGTCTGTTTTTTCTTATTTTGAAAACTATACTGCTACGTGATTCTAAGACGTTTTCATAAACTAAAGTTACCATTTGTCTAGTCTCTTGTATCGTAAAAATAAATGCGTCTTCATCCTTTTCTTGTTGGTTTACATTGGATTTAATTTCTAAACAATAATATATCTGATAGTTAGGTAATTGCTTAGAACATAACCAATCTAAATATTTAGATTTATATGTATGGATATGATTTGTGATTTGTTCTTGGGTCAATTTTTCGATTTTCTGTTTGGGGATTCGAGATATTACTCTGTTGTTGCGGTTTTTGTATTTTGCAGTAAGTTTTTGAATGCAAAATTCTACGTCTTCAATATTTAAAACCTTTATTATTCGTCCATTTTTTGCCTGAACAGAAATTGGAGTTAGTCTGTTAATGAAGTAACTTTGAATATTATTAAAAGCACTTATAGAGTTTTCCATTTTGTATTTAAGGGGGTGAGAGGAATTTTGATGTAATGGATGATAAAGATAAATATATCCATTAGCAAATGTTACATACTTCCATGACAATTCAAACTTTCCATTATTTGATATTTTATTTTCATCTGGTACTATATTGTCTTTAATTTTTAATTGTTCACAAAAAATATCTACCTTATGTTTTATTTGATACATTATTTGCGATATTTGTATGGGGGAAATTGATAACTGTCTAATCGTTTTTAATGTAGCGTCATAATAAAAATTAAGATATTTGTATGAGGCAAGTGTGTCCGCTTCATACATCACAAAAGTAATAATTACAGAAGTATGTATAATAAAATCATTAATGGTATTCCCAATAAAATCATATTCAGAAATAAATTTTTTTAATGTGTACGGGTTACATGGTATAACTTTTTTAATTGTATTCTCATATATGTTAAGCCTTAAGCCATAACACATTTCATCGAACAATTCACGTGATTCATTTTCATAGATTTTACATATATGTAAAACTTTGTTTAATTCATTCTCGATTGGATTTTGCATCTTCTTTGATTGAAATAATAAAAAATTATATCCAAATGGCACGACATAGTGAAAATAAAAACGTTTGGCAATATGCCATTCTGATAAACTATATGTACATTTATCCCCATTCTCATAGTCACAAAATGTAACATCATCACTTTTTATTGTTGAGTTTATCTGTTCTTTTAGCAGCAAATAATGCTTAAAATGATCAAAAGACTTCATTGTATCATTAATTGGTTTGATTACAAAAATACAAAATATTGATATTTAGTTATGATTATAGCTGATTAGTTTTCAAAAATACATCAATATCATAACTATTTTTCTGTTTTTCTTATCTAAGCTAATCCTATTAGAATAAATGCTGCAACAAATTTGTAATTAAAAAATAAATTATTACCTTTACCAGACAAATTGGAAATGATTTTGTACATTGAACAATCCTGTTAATTATGTCAGTCTGTGTAATTAATTCATAATAAAAATAAAATAGGCTATGTACCCACACGATAATATTTTTAGTATTTATTACAATATAGGGAAACGAACTCCATTCTTGGTTAAACGATGTGAGTTAGGGTTAGCACGTTCATCCAGCGAGGAAAGACGTATTGACCCAAATCAAGATAGAACTTTCTTAGTCGAAACTGTAAAGCCGCGTGGAAAATATGGTAAGGCTTATGGCAAGTGTTTTGTAAATGGTAAGCCTGATGATACATATAGACAAGAATGCTATCCAAATATCAAAGACGAAGAAATCCCTTGCGCTGGATGTGGAGAATGGGTTTTGATTGATGTTCCCGGTGTATCGCTTGATGAAATATTTCCCATTCATAAAGCGGATGAGATACTTATGTTTGGTAAATATAAGGGGAAAACTTTTGGTGACATTTATAAGATAGATTATCAATATCTTCATTGGCTAGAAAAAACAGATAGGCTTTTCAAAGTTAATTTTGAGGAGCTTAAACAATTATATCCAGATGTCGAAAAACAGGAAGATATATCTATTGCAGACCAAGTAATTGATTTTGGGAAATATAAGGGACAAAAGTTTCGTGACATTAAAGATGATATTTCTTATCTTGAATGGCTTGTCTCAATAGACAAAATATCTATTGAAGATTTTGAGTTGTTGTCCACGATATAATACCATACAGTTTTGGCTATAAACACTTTTAACACCCATATTTATATGAATAAATTTTTATGCTCTCTTGTATTTGTGCTTTCTTTTTCTTCAGTCCATGCACAATCTAATGATTCACAAAAGGAAATACAAACACTTGTCCAGAGAGTCGATTCTCTTGAACATGAATTGTCATACCTTAAATTGACTTATGAATTAAATACACTTAATTCCGACATAACAATGTTTTCAAACGAGGTGTACACCAAATCTATCGCAATTCAATTAGACCTCTATAATCGAAATTTTAATTCCAAATTAGGTGATGCGTATCAACAATATTATGAAACATGCCAACGTAAGAAACAATCAATTTCTGAACTCATTGAAGCTAAGAAAACATTATACTTAATTAAAGTTATAACATATCCTTATTCCGAGAGTGAACTAAAGACGTTAAAGGCAAGTTATAACGTAATTAATGATGCGTATGACTCGTTAGGGAAATCAATGGAGTTACTGGAAATTGTTATTGATACATATAATAAGTTTTTGTAACTATTTAATTTCGGCTTATTCGATAAGTTGTGGAATTCCGAAATTGGTGTTAAAAAAGAATTTTGTCATTCTGGTGTAATAACTAAAAATAACAACCATTCTTTTTCCATCTTTCCTATTCTATAGAAAACTGTAGTTGTCAATATCAGTACTTTGGTATCTGGTATTGTATCTATTTAATATGATATTGTTATAGACTAAAATTTTGTTATATGAAAGCTATTATTGAAGCAAAAAAATATAGGGACACTGATTCTTCGTATATTGTTGTCGAGATACGTTTTTTGTGTGTTCCTATATTTTATTATAAAAAGCAATGGGCTTGTTAGTCGATTTTTACGAAAGCATTTATATTTCCTGTTATTGTAAGATATGCTCCTTGGGTATGACTCCAGTACACTGCGGTTAAATGTTCATTGTCTATTTTATCTATAACAACCATCTTTATAGGATCAATGGCATTGACAATTTTTACGCTGTCTCCAATTTCTATATTCATAATGATAAATATTTATTAATCGTTTCAGCAAAGATATTGCTATTTATTGATAATTGAATACAATTGTAGCCAATTAATTTTCCCAAAATGTACTTGGTTTTCTAAACTAATCCCATCCAGTTCCAACTATTACTTAAAAAAGGTCGGAGATATGTTCTCCAGCCATACAGATAAAATTCATCAATTTGCAGAGTCTTTCTGACTCCTTTTGGTTAGTCCTGCAAACCTTGCGATGGCGGCTGAGAAAATATCATAAATCAGGGTGGTATAATTGATCCATGATATTCCAGGTGCATCGACAAGGTTTGCTACTAAAAGGGCAACCAGCATGACTAATCTTACCATGTTGGTTGCAAAATTACATAAATTGTTGATAATCGTATATAATCATTTATAAATATGACAAAAAACAAATTATCTATTGCGCCTCCAGATAAGAAGAAGACCTTGGAGGCGTTTTTTCGTTATTATGAGTTAAGCCGTTTATTGTTCGGTCAAAAGCAAAACGAAATATATGATGTCACGGATATTCCAAAGACAAATAAGTTTTATGAGTTAGCGAAAGAAATAGCTAAACAATTAGAAATTGACTGGGAAAATATGACACATGAAGAAAGTAATCGTGTTATGTTGGCCCTATTGGAAGATTCATTTAATCTTATACGCGATATTGAAGATTCCAAATCTATAATCCTTCAAACTAAAATAGTGATAAAGAAATGAGTGATGCACAGATTTATGACTTGTATGCTCAAAAGATTTCGGATATAACCAATATTCCATATCCTTATATTATTGCATTGAGAGACAATGGTTTGTTGAATCAGAAAGAAGCAAGAGATAAGTTGATCCGACATGATTATTGGAAATTGATGAAAACAAACAAATTCACACATAATCAGATACTTGAAAAACTTTCTGGTATATATGATGTCAATAAACGTAAAATTTTATATGCGATAAAAGTTAAACCCAAGCGCGTATATTATTGTAGGCAATGTGGACTCCAGTTATCGAAGGTCAAATACATGCGGAACGATGGTATATGCGATAAGTGTATTTCTAAACAAATAAAATTATAAATTATGGACAATCTGTACATTGAAGCGTATAAGTTCTATAAGAATGACTACGCACATGGTTTAGTATTATTTCATATCCAATCTCATTTTGAGGCTTATGAAGATGATGCTATTCAACTGGGGGCAGTACTGAATCTCCCAGTACATCTGCAAGAAGGCGTGAAATTCTGTAGTTTCCCGGATTATGAACTTGAAAACACCTTGTTGTTCCTTGTACAGATTGGTATCTCGGTTAATACTATAGAATATCGAGATGAAAATGGGGTATTCGCAATACCAAAAGTGAAACAAATTTTGGATGATATTGAAGCTGATTATTGACATTTTCGATATACTAATAGTGATTTTTGTAAATATCTGTAATATAGTCAATTATATTAAGTATTATATTTAGTTTTATATATAGCTAATCTATTGTATAACAGTTGGTTAAATATAAAATAATTAATAAATTGATGTCATAATTTAAAACAAAGTCGTACCTTTGCCTCACCATCTTAACAAAATAGTTGGTGAGGCTTTTATATGTAAACAAAAATCATAGGAATATGGATAAGATAAAAACAAAATTGAAATTTATTAAGTCAGACCGTACAGAGTCATGGGTAGGATTTGTTTCTATCAATACTAAAACCGGTTACATTAAGGGCGTTAGAGAAGACGCAAAGGGTCCTAAAAAAGTATGTATTGTAACACATGAGCTAGAGCCAATTATTGAGCCGAATGTGCTTTATGATGTACAAATGGTTCCTATGAAAAATGAAAAGGCTGGATACATCGTTGTAGCAGCGGAACCACATGCTTTTGATGCAAAGATTACTTCTACAGTTGTAAAGAATGCTGTGTATTTAGTGGAAGTAAAGTTCGGAAACAAGACAATCAAATACGATCCGCTGGATGGTGTCAAAGATTCTGTTCGTACTATTGATGGGGTTGTAGAGGAATTGTCAAAACGTAAAGACATCAAAAATCTACTGCTGGTAATTGATGATTTCTGTAAGTCAGCAAACATTGTATTAACCGCATTCCAGAACGATGGTCATTATGTCGCAGCAAAAAAAGTTCTCAAAAAGTAGAAAACCTAAGCTGCCGAGAAAAAGAAAAAAGGCTTGTATAAAAGCACAAGGACGCGCTTCATATTATAGCACTGTTAATCTTGCTAAAGTAGAAGGAGAGTGGCCTTGCAAATTTTGGGTTAATTCGACAGTAGAAATGAAACCGGTAATGATAAATGGTACTGTGGCTCTTATTCCCACACCCGCTCAATATTGGTAGAATATGATAAAAATTCCAGTAGAAGGAATAGCTACAGACGCAGCTCATTCCACGAAAAATAAAATAACAGAGTTTCAGGGGATAGATTTACGGACCGGTAAGCGGATCTTTTATCAGAACCTGGGTAATAAAACGGTGAATATTGGTGAGTTCTTAGGCGTTGTTGAAGCGGCAAAATATATCATAGAAAATGATTATTCTCCCAGAATTATCTATACAGATAGTATAACAGCAATAGCTTGGTTTCAAAACAAAAAAACAGCATCCAAGAAGAAATGCAAAGAACTTAAGAAAGCCGAGATATTTCTTAAAACTCTTGCATGGGATGTTGATACAATTGAAGTCCGACACTGGAACAACAAAGAATGGGGTGAGACCCCTGCTGATTTTGGAAACAAATAAAATCCTCCAGCAAGAGAACTGGAGGATTGAGATATACAAATCATCATTTGTTGGAAGTCTTTCTTCCTCTGAAAGCCCAGATAATGTCAGCGATAGATTTTAACGATGCTGCTACATCGAAATCCACTCTTATTCGTAGGCATTTTCTCATTGTAAAGGCAATCAGCACCCATGCGATTGGCATATATTCGCAAAGGTAAGAAGAATCTTTCAAAGTAGGACAGTTTTTCAAAATTCTGTCAACTAACGGCTGTTAAGATACTTAGTCATAAATAGCCGTTACATAGCGGGATGGAGCAGTTGGTAGCTCGCTTGGCTCATAACCAAGAGGTCGCCGGTTCGAGTCCGGTTCTCCGCCACTAACTAATTAAATTAATTATAGTATGAAAGGGCAAATCATATCTGAAAGGGCAAATATTATTGCCAATTTGAGACAATTGGTTCAGTCCTTAGTGGAGTTGAATACGAGAGCTAAAACACACGTGTCTTCCAATAAGGCAGACATTAAGAAATTGAGAAAAGACAATAAAGAGTTGGAGAAGATGAAAACCCGAAACTCATTCTTTATCCGGATTTTTTCTTTGTTCTTTAAGGCTTGATAAGATGATGCCGCAATGGTGGAATTGGTAGACACGATGGACTTAAAATCTATTCGTCCGAATGGACGGTGCAGGTTCGACTCCTGTTTGCGGCACAATGACATAAGTCAATAAGAGTTCTTTGAAATATACCAAACTTAATATGCGATGAAAAAGTATATAGAACAATTCATTTTTATGATAACGGTCTTATTCATTGGCAATAGAGTATTCAATCATGTTGACGCTTGGTTGGGAATTGCTATATGTTTTGGGGCTTGTTATCCAGTTATTAACATCATTAAATTAATTATCAAAAAACATGAAAACGAAGATTAAGTTTATGTTGGTTGCTCTTATGGCAACAGTGATTTTTTCATCTTGTGAGCGTGTTGCTCCTAACTATGCCGGTGTCCTTATGGAGAATTATGGTAAGGAAGGTAAAGAAGATTTTAAGATTGTATCCGGAAAAGTTTCCACATGGGAATGGGGGACAGAATTATTTCAGGTGCCATTGTTTGAACAGCGTGGAGGATTTCAGAAATCAGTTACCCTAAAAGCTGCTGACAATACAGAGTTCAATGCTACTCCGTTATACTCATATAGAGTTATCAAAGACAAGGCAATTGACGTTGTTTTTGATAATAAACATATCGGAAACGGAGATGGATTTATGAGATCTTTGGAAGACAATATTCTGGAACCACGTATTTACGACCTTATTAAAGAAGAAAGCCGGAAATATAAAACAGATACACTTATGGCTGATGGGGGTTCTTTAGCTTTTGAAAAGAAGCTGGAGGATATTGTTAGGGCGGAATTTAAAGATAGAGGATTGGACCTGAAGTCATTTTCAGCCCAATTAGAATTTAGTGATCGAGTCCGGGAAAAGATTGATAATAGAAACGAGGTTAACACTAATATTTCCGTTATTGATCAGAAAATCGAAGAGCAGAAAAAGCAAAACGAACTTGAAAGATTAAAAACCGAACAGGCTCTTATCACATCGAAAGGGTTAACTAAAGAAATTCTATACAAACAGTTTATTGACAAATGGGACGGAAAAACGCCGCTGTATGGGGTAACTCCAGAATTTCTGAAGATGACTAATTAAAGCAGGTTAAGATAAAGAGAATGGAGCCACACAGAACGTGAAACTCTCACATATAAACGTTTGGTTGGTTTTATTGCAGTTTCACAAATAAAGATAGCAGGTTGGCTCTGCTTTGTGTGGCTTTATTCCATTCATTTTCAATTTAAAGAGTTTCTATCAGTCCAAGAATAGCATTTCTACGGCTTTTATGGTGAGCCGCCCCAACTCAAATGCAATTCCCTTTGTAAAGGACAGAAAGAAAAATTTCTTTTTCATTGCGTCCGCAAAGATAAGAAAATTATTTAAGCCTTTGCGGATTTGTTCTTATAGCTTAGTGGTAGAGCAGATGACTGTTAATCATCAGGTCGGTGGTTCAAATCCACCTAAGAACGCATATTTAAAGGTAAAAAGATTGTTATTGGATTAGCTTATTTTTCTTTCCGCAAAGCTGTGAAGTTGTGAAACTTCCAGCTCTCTGGTTCATTAGCCAAGTGGTAAGGCAATGGTCTGCAAAACCATGATCGCAGGTTCGATTCCTGCATGGGCCTCAAATGGGATGCAATTAATTTTCCACGATTTTAAATTGATTTATATGACAGTATCCAATAAATTGAAAGAATACTATAGAGCATATTATCAGAAGCATAAAGAAAGGCTAAAAGAATATGCCAGACAATACTATCAAAAGCATAAAGAAGAAATAAAAAGAAAAAACAATGCTTTTTATCATAGTCACAAATACCGAAATGCGATGTATTACCGTAATAAAGTAAATAGTGGCCAAGTAGCACAATATGTCAAAAAGCGGAACCAACGTATTGTGAATACAAAGATTAGTATATTGCTTTATTCTTTATCTCACCAGAAAGAAATCTTAGATGAGAAGAGAAAAAGAGACGAGTTACGTAAAAAAAAGAATAGAGAAGGTGCTAAAAAACGTTATTACAAACAAAAAGAAGAGGGCACTCTAAGAACTTACCAAGATAGGCGTGACTATCTAAGAGCTTATAATAAAGAATATTATTATCGAAAAAGTAAACAAAGTAATGGGGAGTTGCAATTACTCCCGAAAGATGACAACCATAGGGTTAATATGGTTGTGAAATCAAAATGACAGCGGCTATTCGTAAAGTTTAATCAAAAGAGATATGACATTATAGTGCATTAGTTCAGTGGTTAGAACGCTACACTGTCACTGTAGAGATCACGAGTTCGATTCTCGTATGCACTGCAAAAATACAACCATGCAGCCAACTACTGCATGGAGAAAGATAAAAATAAATCAATTGTTAAATCTACGGACAATTCATTTGCTTATAAAGTAGATTGTAATACAAACCGCAAAACTGGCAGTAATTGACACGGCTAATGTCAAGTCCAGATTGATGTCGTAGTTAACATTAACATTTAAGTTGGTTGTAAAGTTGGCGTTAATGTTTGTATTACAACTATTTATAGTAAACATCTGAAGGAAAGCCGTTATCAACGGATTCATTTCAATCAGTTTTAACCGCAAAGATACGGCTTTTCTTCTTATTGTCCGTCTAAAAGCATTATTATGAGTAGTCAAACAAAAACATCCGGTAATGGAATCGGATTCTTAGGATTGCTGGCAATTGTGTTTATCACATTAAAGTTGTGCAATGTAATCAATTGGTCATGGTGGTGGGTAACTTCACCTCTTTGGGGAGGAGTTGCTGTTCATTTTGCCATTATTGCAATTTCATTGCTTGTACATGCAATTGCAATCATAGTGAGAAGTATGATTAATAAGAAATAACCATCAGCTTATTTGAGTAGTTATGAAAACAGGAGTAATACTGGCTCGGTTCCAGCCTATACACAATGGACACCTACAGCTGATAAAGAAGGCTTGTGATGAGAATGAACAAGTTTTAGTTATTATTGGCTCAATAGACAAACTCTCAAAACGGAACCCGATACCTTGGACTATCCGAAAACAACTTGTTGAAAAGGCGATTAAAGACCATTCTCTTCACGAAAAAACGAAGATTGTTGAGCTTGCTGACCTTTCTGATGAATCTGACAACAGTCACGATTGGGGTTTTTATCTTTATTCGTTTATTGTTAGCAAAATCAACCAGTCTGATTTCACCATCTATTACTCTGATGGATTTGAGACCATCACTTCTTGGTTTCCAGGATTTCTTTTAAGGAATAACGTGTCTCTATCTTTACTTGCCAGAAACACTTGTGAAGATGGTGTGTCAGCAACTATGGTGCGTGATATGATACTTGCTGATAGCCTTCCAGAAAATGATGTGGTCCCACAGTGCGTGTATGATATGCGCCAGACAATTAAGGCATTTTTAAACGTTTTCAAATAAAAATATGAAAAAGTACATTGGAACAAAACAGATTGAAGCCGAGCCTATGACATTGGGCGACTTCGTTCAAGAAACGGGTAGAAACCCCTATGGTAAGGACATTGAAAACCATAAAGAAACCGAGCAAGGTTATCGTGTTAAATACGAAGATGGTTACGAAAATTGGTCGCCTGCCAAAGCGTTTGAGAAATCATACAAGTGTGCAGACACCTTTCTTGACCGTTTGCATATTGAAATGAAAGACTTGTATGACAGGTTGGATAAACTTGTTGCTTTCATTGATTCTAGAAAGATGGATGAAGTGGTAACAGACAACTACCAAAAATTCTTGTTACGCTTACAGCAAGTAGTGATGGGTAATTACGTGAAAACACTTGAATGTCGTATTGGATGTCTTGATGGTGCTCCTAATGCTCCGTTTAACCAGATGTCTTTCGGAGTTGCAATCGAAGCGTTGAAATTTGGTCTTGCTATTCGTAGAAAAGGTTGGAATGGAAAGGGATTGTGGGTCATCAAGCAAGTCCCGGCACACATCGAAAGCGATATTGTTCCGAAGATGCAGTCACTTCCTCAATCGGCAAAGGACCTTATTCTGAAAGGCAAGGGTTTCATTAACTATACAAGCCAATGCCTTATCTACAACGAGAATACTGGTCGTGCTGATTCATGGATTCCGTCTATCAGTGACGTGTTTGCAGAAGACTGGGAGGTTGTTCAATAATGAAGTTTCAATCATATAGAAACAGCAATTTTTTCTGCAAAAAGCTCTTTTGTTTGTCAATGATTATAAGTTGGATATAAAGACGTTAATTATGATTATATTAAAAACAACAAAAAGTAGCATTGAAATAGTAAAACAAATGGTCAAAGAAATGAACGATTTTGAGTTCAGAGCGTATACACCTGAATGTCATTTCTACTATAATTTATTATGTGATGAGCTATCACAGTTTGTAAATGAACATCTCGTTTGTGATGCAACAGTTCGTCAAGAAGCAAAACAATATATCTATAATAATTTAAAGCGTTTATATGTACCTGGAATTGGGATATTACCATTTCCTGAGATGGAGTTGTAGTATGTTAGAAGTTTCTCGAAACACATATTCTGAGATTCATAGTCCATATAAAAATTGAGCTGAAAGGAGAGCTATGAATAAAAAGAAATAAAATCCAATAAAGACATAGATTTATTCTCATAATGAATTATCTTTGTACTATAAACAAGTGAGTCTATCCTACATTTATTAACCTATGGTTGGTAATGTAGATGAATTGAAATATTGGGATGTGATACTAAAATGATACCAAATGTGTAATTATCTGACTATCAACATCAATTTTACCCCCTGAGGGTGTACAAAGATTATTAAAAGGAGAACTTAAAAGGTTCTCCTTTTTTGTTAAGAGTCTTTGTTGTTACAGTTCAGCTATAGGAATAAAAAATACCGCTACTCAAAGCTATATTCGACTTTGGTAGCGGTATTTTTTTATAGTGTAACTACTATCTATTAGAACTTGAAGAAGTTCTTGGCATTGTTGTAGCTGATATCTTCAATCATTTGGTTTACACGATCCATTTCAGATGCCGGAATTTCTCCGTTTTCTACGTCACGTCCTACCAGGTTACACAATGTACGGCGGAAATATTCATGACGCGGGTAGGATAGGAATGAACGAGAGTCGGTCAACATACCTACGAAGCGGCTCAAAAGACCGAGTACTGACAAAGCATTCATTTGTTTTTCCATACCATCCTTTTGATCGAGGAACCACCATCCGGAACCAAATTGGATTTTTCCCGGGATAGAACCATCCTGGAAGTTACCCAGCATTGTTGCAATTACTTCGTTGGCGCATGGGTTCAAGTTGTAGAGGATTGTTTTAGTCAATTTGCCATTAGTGTTTAGGCGATCAAGGAATTTAGCCATTGCTTTGGCAGTTGTGAATTCACCGATAGAGTCGAAACCTGTATCAGCACCCAGTAATTTAAACATCTTCGTGTTATTGTTACGAATAGCGCCGTAATGGAATTGTTGAGTCCATCCTTTTTCCCAGTCCATTTCACCGAAGATCACAAGCATTGCTGATTTGAATTTCAGAATTTCTTCCTTGGTCAATTCTGCGCCACCATATACCTTATTAAAGATGGCTTTGATTTCAGCATCTGTATAATCTTCTGCGTAGAATTCTTCAATACCATGGTCAGACAGACGGCAGCCTTGTTCTGCGAAGAAGTCATGACGTTTGCGCAAAGCAGCGATCATATCATCAAAGTTGGAGATGATAACGCCACTTACCTCTGCCAGTTTTTCTACATAACTGCGGAAATCTGCAGGGACTTCTACAGCCATAGCCTTATCAGGACGCCATGTTGGTAACATCTTGATTTCAAATCCGCTTTCGCGTGTTTTGATATGATATTCCAATGAATCGATAGGATCATCCGTTGTGCAAACGGCTTCTACATGATAACGACGCATCATTCCACGAGCTGAATATTCGGGTTGAGACAGTTTCTCGTTACATTCATCGTAAATTTCACGTGCGGTTTGTGGATTCAATATTTTATTGATACCAAATGCCGTTTTCAGTTCAAGGTGAGTCCAGTGGTACAATGGGTTGCGGAAAGTGTAAGGTACTGTTTCCGCCCATTTTTCAAATTTTTCCCAGTCTGTGGTATCTTTTCCCGTACAGAAACGTTCGTCTACACCGTTTGTACGCATTGCACGCCATTTGTAGTGGTCACCGCCCAACCAGATTTCAGTCAGTGATTTAAACTTGTAGTCGTCAGCTACCATTTGAGGGATAAGGTGACAGTGATAGTCGATGATCGGCATTTTAGCCGCATGCTCGTGATACAACTTTTGCGCAGTTTCTGTTTGCAGCAAGAAGTTTTCGTCCATGAAGTTCTTCATTATTACTGTGTTTTAAGTATATAAAATTATTACTTTCTATATTTATACCTATATAGTATTGATTTTAAAGCTAATAGGCGTAAATCTTGTTTTAGTTTTATTAACCGTTATCGAACACAAAAATAGAAAATTTACTTGGAGTAACAAAATAATTCGTATATTTGCAGCGATTATTTATAATATTTAAGTTTTAGCACTATGGAGGACCAGAACTATACCATTAAAGACATTGCCCGTATGGCCGGTGTTTCCGCCGGAACGGTTGACAGGGTGTTGCACAATCGCGGTGACGTGTCTCCCAAAAGCAAAGCCAAAGTACAAAAGGTGTTGGATGAGATTCATTATCAGCCCAATGTGTTTGCTATCGGTTTGGCTGCTAAAAAGAAATATTCTTTCCTCTGTTTGATACCTTATTATATAGAGCATGATTATTGGCATTCGGTAGTAGGGGGGATTGAGCGTGCCCGGCAAGAATTACGTCCTTTTAATGTGAGTATAGATTATTTGTGCTATCACCATGGGGATGAGAAGAGTTATCAGGAAGCCTGCCTTTCTATAAAAGAAAAGAATGTGGATGCGGTATTGATTTCTCCGAATTTTCGGGAAGAGACACTGGCGCTGACAGCCTATTTACAGGAAAATAAGATTGCTTATGCTTTTGTCGATTTCAATATGGAAGAAGCGAAAGCGTTGACGTATATCGGGCAGGATTCATATAAGAGCGGATATATCGCAGCGAAAATATTGATGCGCAATTATTCGGCAGGAGAAGGCCAGGAGTTGGTTTTGTTTTTAAGTAACAATAAAGATAATCCGGCTGAAATACAGATGCAACGCCGTTTGGATGGTTTTATGAGTTACATTGCCGAAGAATATAATAACTTGGTAATCCATGAGGTAGTACTTAATAAATCCGATCAGGAAAGTAACCAACAGACATTGGATGAGTTTTTTCAGGCGCATCCGAAGGCTTTACTGGGAGTTGTATTTAATTCCAGAGTGTATCAGTTGGGAGAGTATCTTCGTCATGCGGGACGTAGCATGAAAGGACTGATAGGATATGACCTTCTGAAAGCAAACGTAGATTTATTAAAATCCGGTGATGTGCATTATTTAATCGGGCAACGTCCGGGTTTGCAAGGATATTGTGGGGTGAAGGCGTTGTGCGACCATGTCGTGTTTAAGAAGTCTGTTGAACCTGTAAAATACATGCCTATTGATATCCTGATAAAGGAAAACATTGATTTTTATTTTGAATTTGTATAATATCAACTTTATAAATTACAACTAACATGAAAGCATTAAACAAAGAAACTGCTCCTAAAACACAACGTCCGGAGCGTATTATCCAATTTGGCGAAGGTAACTTTTTGCGTGCATTTGTAGATTGGATTATTTATAACATGAACCAGAAAGCTGATTTCAACAGCAGTGTAGTAGTGGTTCAACCGATTGATAAAGGTATGGTCGATATGCTGAATGCACAGGATGATCTTTATCATGTAAACCTTCAAGGATTGGATAAAGGAGAGGCTGTTAACAGCTTGACAATGATTGATGTAATCAGCCGCGCTTTAAACCCATATACTCAAAATGACGAGTTTATGAAGTTGGCAGAGCAACCTGAAATGCGTTTTGTTATTTCAAACACTACAGAGGCTGGTATTGCTTTTGATCCGGCTTGTAAACTTGAGGATGCTCCTGCTTCATCTTATCCGGGTAAGCTGACTCAATTACTCTATCATCGTTTTAAAACATTCAATGGTGATAAGACAAAAGGTTTGATTATTTTCCCTTGCGAGCTTATTTTCCTGAATGGTCATAAGTTGAAAGAAACAATTTATCAATATATTGAATTGTGGAACCTGGGTAATGAGTTTAAAACTTGGTTTGAAGAAGCTTGTGGTGTATATGCAACATTGGTAGACCGTATTGTTCCGGGATTCCCGCGCAAGGATATTGCTGCTATCAAAGAAAAACTGCAATATGATGATAATCTGGTTGTTCAGGCTGAAGTTTTCCATTTGTGGGTTATTGAAGCTCCGCAGGAAGTTGCAAAAGAGTTCCCGGCTAACAAGGCAGGCTTGAATGTATTATTTGTACCGTCAGAAGCTCCTTATCACGAACGTAAGGTTACTTTGTTGAATGGCCCGCATACTGTTCTTTCTCCGGTTGCCTATCTCTCGGGAGTGAATATTGTACGTGATGCTTGCCAGCACGAAGTGATTGGCAAATATATCCACAAGGTAATGTTTGACGAACTGATGGAAACTTTGAACTTGCCGAAGGATGAGTTGGAGAAATTTGCAAATGATGTATTGGAACGCTTCAACAATCCGTTCGTGGATCATGCAGTAACCAGCATCATGCTGAATTCTTTCCCTAAATACGAAACTCGTGATTTGCCGGGATTGAAGACTTATCTGGAACGTAAAGGTGAACTTCCTAAAGGACTGGTACTTGGTTTAGCCGCTATCATTACTTATTATAAAGGTGGTGTACGTGCTGATGGTGCTGAAATTGTTCCGAATGATGCTCCTGAAATCATGAACCTGCTGAAAGAACTTTGGGCAACAGGTTGCACAAAGAAAGTTGCCGAAGGTGTTCTGGCTGCAGATTTTATCTGGGGAGAAGATTTGAATAAGATTCCGGGATTGACAGAAGCCGTAAAAGCTGATTTGGATTCTATCCAGGAAAAAGGAATGCTTGAGACCGTTAAAGGTATTCTGTAATTAGAAGACTAAATAAAAAAATAGCGCCACTGTCCTCTGAACAAGTGGCGCTATTTTTTATTATCAAGTTATTTATTATTCTTGTTCAGCCGTATGCAAAATAAATGTAGTAGCTCCAATTGTCACAATAGCGCCATCTTCAATGCGTACACGGTCTTTATCTCCCAGAATTTCATTCATAAGGAAAGTACCTGTGAGACTAGGAGCATCTCGTAATGTGTAGACTAGCTTTCCTTGCTTATTACGCTTTATATTGATGATGCAATGGCGTCGATCCATGCTCATATCACCACTTTCAATGGGAGTATTAATGTTTGTTCCTACACAACGGCGGCCTATGACATTGTCACCTTCCTGCAAGGGAAGTAACTGTTTAAAACCAAATACATTTTCGATAACAGTGATATATCCGAATTCTTCTTTATGAGATTCAGCTTCTTCTTCCAGGTTTTCTTCTTTTCTAAGAGCCTTAACTTTACTTTTTCCTAACCGGATACTGAATTGCTTGCCACAATGTTCGCATTCAAATACCAGTGATTGGCCTTCGCTATACTTGGTTTCATCAAAATAAAGATAATTCTCACATTTAGGACAAAGAACTCGTTTCATGCTTTTTAAAAGGGTTTTTTATTTAGCCAGTAACCAGGCATTCTTATAAGTTTCGTTTTTTCTTAGCTCAAGTAATTGCTTGGTCGCTTCATCACGGTTGTTGAATGAACTGATACTGACACGTACTTTGTCATCAGTGTTCAGAGCTTTTGCATCAGCAAATCCTTTTGATTTTAATTGGGTTGCAATAGCTTCTGCATCTTTCAGGCTGATTCCTCCTGCCACAATGATATGAAAAGGATGATTTGCACTTTCTTGAGATTTCACCGCAGGAGCAGGAGCCGCTGTTTCCTGTTTTACCACTTTCACTTCTCTTACTGCAATCGGTTTGGAAGTCTTGGCTTTATCCGTTGTATGCTTTTTAGCAGATGAAGTTTTGGTTGAAGCGGAAGAAGCAGAAAACTTCTTTGCTTGTTGCGCAGCATCGTTCTTAACATAAACAGGAGTTATTGCAACCGATTGCTTTTCTATTTGCTCAAAAAGCTCGCTGGGCAATAACTGTGCATAATTGTTCTTTTGAACATCGGTATTCTCTACCGGAGTTGAAAAGGCAAAGAACAGTACGATGGCAGCAATCATTGCTGCAGCATTGCGGAGATACGCACGGTTGATACTAATTTCAAAAGTCTTCTTTTCCTTTTCCGGATAAGTCGGTATCAATACTTTTTCTTTCTGCTGCAGAGCCGAAAGTTCATGTATTTCAAAAGAGTCGAGACCATACAATGAAGGAGTTGTTATCTTATAATCATAAGGAACGAACTCGTAGTTACCATAAATGTTAGATTGAATCTCGCCTATATTATCCAGATGGGCTTTCCCTTCCTCATGAAGGAGACCGATAAATTCGTTTACTTCTTTTTCTACTATACGGCTGGCGTCAGCAAAACTTGTGTCGTATGCTGACATATAAGATTGCACCAGTACGCCGTCATTCAGTTTTAATTGAGGATTAAAACCGATTGTACGGGTAGGAGGTAAAAATATATTTTCTTCCTTTACGCGGGTTGCGGGCGAATAATGCGCTACAAAACCACCAAATCCCGGAACAATGACGCAGTCGTTTTCCAGTAGTAAAGTCTCTATATGTTGTGCCAATTCAATCATGTCTGCAAAATTAAGAGATAAATTGAATATATCCCAGAAAACTTCGAAAAATTCACTACTTTTGCATCGTTTTATTTATCACTATCAATAATGAACTATATACAGACAGAAATAGACGGAGTATGGCTGATCGAGCCTAGAGTTTTCTCCGATGAACGGGGCTATTTTATGGAAGCCTATAAGAAAGAAGAGTTTGAAGCCAATATTGGTCCCGTAAACTTTATACAGGACAACGAGTCGAAATCATCTTTTGGTGTATTGCGTGGATTGCACTATCAAAAAGGAGAACATAGTCAGGCGAAACTAGTTCGTGTTCTTAAAGGAGAAGTGCTCGACGTTGCCGTTGATTTGCGTAAATCATCGCCTACGTTTGGAAAGCATGTTTGTGTATTGCTTAGTGAAGAAAATAAGAGACAATTTTTTATTCCCCGTGGTTTTGCTCATGGCTTTGCTGTCTTGAGTGAAGAAGCTGTTTTTACATATAAGGTAGATAACAAGTATGCTCCGCAAGCGGAAGCCTCTATTTTATATAATGACGAAACATTGGGGATCGACTGGCCGTTGGCAGAGTCGCAAATGTTATTATCTGCGAAAGACAGAGAGGGAACTGCCTTTAAAGATGCCGCTTATTTTGAATGAATTTCTAAACAAACAATAGATTAAGTATGAAAATTGCAATCGTGGGAACAGGGTATGTGGGGCTGGTATCAGGTACATGCTTTGCCGAAATTGGCGTGAATGTAACGTGCGTAGACACGAATAAGGAGAAAATCGAATCTTTGCAAAAGGGGAATATGCCGATTTATGAGAATGGATTGGAAGAGATGGTGCTCCGTAATATGAAAGCAAAGCGATTGAAGTTTACTACCTCATTGGAAAGTTGTCTGGATGAAGTGGAAGTTATATTCAGTGCAGTTGGAACTCCTCCGGATGAAGATGGCAGCGCTGATTTGAAATACGTATTGGAGGTGGCCCGTACCATTGGTCGCAATATGAAACAGTATAAATTGGTAGTTACCAAAAGTACCGTTCCGGTAGGCACTGCCAGTAAGGTTCGTGCGGTTATTCAGGAAGAACTGGATAAGAGAGGCGTGACGGTTGATTTTGATGTGGCTTCTAATCCGGAATTCCTTAAAGAAGGAAATGCTATCAGTGACTTTATGAGCCCGGACCGCGTGGTAGTGGGAGTGGAGTCGGCACGTGCGGAGAAATTGATGTCCAAACTATATAAACCATTCTTATTGAATAATTTCCGTGTGATTTTCATGGATATTCCGTCTGCGGAAATGACTAAATATGCGGCAAATTCGATGCTGGCAACCCGTATAAGCTTTATGAATGATATTGCAAACTTGTGCGAGATTGTTGGTGCGGATGTGAATATGGTGCGTAGTGGGATCGGTTCGGATACTCGTATCGGACGTAAGTTTCTGTACCCGGGTATCGGATATGGTGGTTCCTGCTTCCCCAAAGATGTGAAGGCATTGATTAAAACAGCAGAACAGAATGGTTATACCATGCGGGTACTTACGGCTGTGGAAGAAGTGAATGAGAACCAAAAAAGCGTCTTGTTCGAAAAGTTAATGAAACAGTTTAATGGTGATTTGCAGGGTAAGACTGTTGCTTTGTGGGGATTGGCATTTAAACCGGAAACGGATGATATGCGTGAGGCTCCGGCATTAGTCCTGATCGATAAATTGCTGAAAGCAGGTTGTAAAGTACGCGCATACGATCCGGCTGCCGTGCAAGAATGTAAGCGCAGGATTGGTGATACTATCTATTATGCTTGCGATATGTATGATGCCGTACTGGATGCTGATGTGTTGATGCTGGTTACCGAATGGAAAGAATTCCGTCTGCCTTCATGGGCCGTTATCAAGAAAACGATGTCCCGGCAGATTGTGTTGGACGGACGTAATATATATGATAAAAAAGAGATGGAAGAACTCGGATTTGTTTATCACTGTATTGGTAAATAAAAAAATAAGAGTATCTTTATATAAAAACTAAAATAGATGATGAAAAATGTGGCTGTATCGTTAATGGCAATCTTTTTCGCGGCATGTAGCGGCAATAAGAGTCCCCATTCTCTTCAACAAGAGAAAGAGGATCTTAGTGCAAAAGGACTACTGCAGGGAATTTGGCTGGACGATGAAACGGAGAGCCCGTTGATGCGTGTAGAAGGAGATACTATCTACTATGCAGATGTACAAAGTACTCCCATTGCATTTAAAATAATACGGGATACTCTTTATACTTATGGAAATGATACTACTTATTACAAGATTGATAAGCAGGCAGAACATATATTCTGGTTTCATTCCATAACGGATGATGTAATTAAGTTGCATAAATCCGAAGATGCCAATGATTCAATCTATTTTGTCCGTCAGGAATTAGTCATTCCGGCATATACGGAAGTAACCAAACGCGATAGTGTAGTGACCTATAATGGCACTCGCTATCGCGCATACGTATATATTAATCCTTCTAAAATGAGAGTCATCAAGACGACTTATTCCGAAGACGGGATTAGCATGGATAATGTATACTATGATAATGTGATGCACATTTGTGTGTATGAAGGTAAAAAGAGCCTGTTTGCCAGCGATGTTACCAAACAGATGTTTGACAAAGTACTTCCTGTCGATTTTCTGGAGCAATCCATCCTGTCAGATACAAAGTTTATGAAAGTAGACCGGAACGGTTTTCATTATCAAGCTGTCCTGGCCATTCCGGAAACTTCCATATATAGCATTGTAAATATGGAAGTAAGTTTTAAAGGAGATTTGACTATCACTTCATCCAAATAAAAAAGCACCATACATTCAGATCGTATAGTGCCGGATTAAAAAAGCCTTGCTTTAATTTTGTCTGGGGGGAGACGGACGGTTATTTCTCTTTCCTCCGTTATTATTATTCCTTTTTCCCCGGAAATCTTTTCTTTTGTAGTTGCCACCCTTGCCCTTACTAAAAGAACGTGGCTTGTATTCCGGAGCTTCTCCCAATTCTTCGGGAATAGGAATTTTATAAATCTCTTTTTCCAGGAAGTTCTCAATACTTTTGAAGTTACTTTGTTCTTTCTCGCTGATGAACGTAAGTGCTACACCATCATTGTTGGCACGTGCTGTACGTCCGATACGGTGTACATAGTCTTCGCTGTCGTGAGGCACGTCGAAGTTGATAACCAGGCGGATATCATCGATATCTATACCACGTGCAACGATGTCCGTAGCTACCAATATATTGATTCGTCCGGCTTTAAACTCATGCATAACAGTTTCCCGTTGAGCCTGTTCCAGATCCGAATGCATTTCCCCTACGTTCAGTTTCATGGATTTCAAAGCCTTGGCTACTTCCTTGACCTTGATTTTAGAAGATGCAAAGACAATCACACGTTCCGGAACTTCATCCATAAAAAGACTGCGTATGATTCCCAGCTTTTGATTTTCGTAGCAAACGTATGCTGCCTGAATAATCTTTTCTGCAGGTTTGGAAACTGCGAGCTTTATCTCTGACGGATTATTTAAGATTGTGTTTGCCAATTGCTGAATCTTTGCAGGCATTGTTGCAGAAAACATGATTGTCTGTCGTTCCTTCGGCAGATATTTCGCAATTTGCATGATATCTTCATAGAATCCCATGTCGAGCATCCGGTCCGCTTCATCCAGAATAAAATAAGAAACCTTGGAAAGATCTACATATCCAAGGCTTAAATGGGCGATCAGACGTCCGGGAGTAGCAATAACAACATCAGCTCCTAAAGTGAGTCCTTTTTTCTGTTGTTCGAACAATATTCCATCATTTCCACCGTATACGGCAACACTCGATACCGGCATGAAATAGGAAAACCCTTCCATTTGCTGGTCGATCTGTTGGGCCAATTCCCGGGTAGGAGACATGATGACACAATTAATCGCATCTTCCGGATGTTTACCTTCAGATAATTTATTCAATACAGGCAGTAGAAACGCGGCCGTTTTACCTGTTCCTGTCTGTGCTACTGCGATCAAATCTTTACCCTCAAGTATGATTGGAATTGCCTGCTCCTGTATAGGCGTACATTCGTCAAATCGCATGGCATCAAGCGCCTCAAGCACATTTGCATTTAATTGTAGTTCGGAAAACTTCATTCTTTTATTTAATTTGTCAGCAAAGATAATCTATTTTTTGGTCTAATTACATATTCAAGTAAGAATCTTTGAATCCGAGGAAATAGAGCACTCCATCCAGCCCGATGGTGTTGATCGATTGCTTGGCATTTGCCACCACTTTAGGCTTTGCGTGGAAAGCAATTCCCAGTCCGGCAACCCCTAGCATAGGGAGGTCGTTAGCTCCGTCTCCTACGGCGATGGTCTGTGCAATATCCACCTTTTCCACTTGTGCAATGAGGCGGAGCAGTTCGGCTTTCCGTTTTCCGTCTACTACATCTCCCAGGTAACGTCCGGTCAGTTTGCCGTCGATGATTTCCAGTTCGTTGGCATAGACGTAATCTATACCGTATTTCTTTTGCAGGTATTGGCCGAAATAAGTGAATCCTCCCGAAAGGATGGCGATTTTGTAACCGTACTTCTTCAATACATACATCAGCCGTTCTACGCCCTCCGTGATAGGCAGGCTCTCGGCTATTTCCTGCATGACCGATTCGTCCAGCCCTTTCAATAGTGCTACACGGCGGGTAAAGCTCTCTGTAAAGTCTATTTCTCCACGCATGGCGCTTTCTGTGATGGCCTTTACTTCGTCGCCTACACCGGCACGGATAGCCAGTTCGTCAATCACCTCTGTTTCGATTAATGTAGAGTCCATATCAAAACAGATCAGACGGCGCATACGACGGTACATATTATCCTGTTGGAAAGAAAAATCCATTTCCAGTTCGCTGGCCAACTTCATCAGCTTCTCCTGCATCGCAATGCGATCTTTCGGAGTACCTCTCACTGAAAATTCGATGCAAGCCCTGGTACGTGTATCTGCCTGACATTCATCCAACGGGATACGACCTGTCAGACGTTTGATAGCATCAATATTCATGCCCTGCTCGGCTAATATGCTTGTAGCGGCAGAAATCTGTCGGGCGGAAAGCTTGCGTCCCAGAACCGTCAGGATATAACGGTTTTTCCCTTGCATACCTACCCAGTTTTCATATTGCTCGGTGGTGATAGGTTCAAACCGGATGGTTACTCCCAGAGAAGAAGCCTTGAACAACAGTTCCTTCATAATGAATCCGGAATGTCTTTCTTCACTCTTGAACAGGATACCCAGCGATAATGTATTATGAATATCTGCCTGGCCGATATCAAGAATCGTGGCATCATATTTGGCAAGGATTTCGGTCACGGAAGCAGTCAGTCCCGGGCGATCTTCGCCGGTAACTCGAATCAGAATCAATTCAGTATTTGATGGTTGCATAAAAAAATAGACTTTAACTCTGCAAAAGTAGAGAAAAAAGTTCGTTTTTATGCTAAATAACATAAAAAGTTATACCCAAAAAGTGATATTTTTGCTTATTTGCTTGGAAGTTAATTTAATATTTACTTACCTTTGCACCCGGTTTCAAAAATAAAGGCTCTGATAATCAGCGGATTCCTCTTCGCCTGATGCCTGAAAAGACAACGTTTCGGGAAGAAACCACTGTTTAAGGACAGTCCCGGATAGTATTAACTAAAACCGAATTACATGAAGCATGTAAAATGGATTTTTGTTGTATTACTGATTTGTTCCTTGACCGCTTTCGTTGAGAAAGACAAACCTACCGGAGGTTTGAGTGAGGGTGACGTAGCCCCTGATTTTAAAATCGAATCTACGTCAAACGGGCAACCCGCCTTTAAATTGGGAAATTTGAAAGGTAAATATGTGTTGCTAAGTTTTTGGGCAAGTTATGACGCGCAGTCCCGGATGCAAAATGTAAGTTTGAGCAATGCGCTTCGTTCTTCTCATAATGTGGAAATGGTTTCTATTTCATTTGACGAATATCAGTCAATATTCAAGGAAACCGTTCGTAAGGATCAAATAGTTACGCCCACTTGTTTCGTGGAAACAGAAGGCGAGGATTCCGGTTTATTTAAGAAGTACCGTTTAAACCGGGGATTTACTAACTATTTATTGGATGGAAATGGTGTAATTATAGCCAAAAACATCTCTGCTGCAGATCTTTCTGCTTATGTAAAAGAAGTCGGTTAACGATTTTAAGAATGTAAGGAGAAAGAGGGATTTTCCAAATCACCGTCAGGTGAAAACAATGGAGAATAGACAAAAGAGGAAATGGATACAACAAAAAAGTTCCGCCTACTCTTGCTAATGCAAGTGTAGGCGGAACTTCTACTTTTATACTCTTCGTTTATCCGGTGCATCCAAAACCTTGGGGCAATCTATGGATAGAATCCGTGAAGACTGCAGAAGGCTTGCCTACCTTTTATTTAGGTGCCTTCTGGTACAAGAAGAATGCGATACCCGCATAAAGGATATTAGGAATCCAGACTGCAACGGCAGGTGGCACATTTCCGTTCACGGCAAAGGTGGAAGTAATCGTCTGGAACAGGATATAAGAGAAACTTAATCCTAATCCGATACCCAGATGAAGCCCCATACCGCCTTTCGTTTTTCGGGACGAAAGCGATACACCGATGATGGTAAGGATGAAAGAGGCGAACGACATAGCGATTCGTTTGTGATATTCAATCTCAAACTCCTTGATGTTGGCAAATCCTCTTCGTTTCTGTTTGACGATATAATCGCTTAATTCGGGACTGGTCAGCATTTCCTGCTGGTTTTTCATGATAAGAAAGTCGGAAGGTTCCATGTTGATGATAGAGTCTATCCGGTCTCCCTTAGTGATCTTTTCCTTTAAACCATCCAGTTCGCGTACCATATAATCGTGGATCGTCCATTTATGAACGGTGGTGGTATCGTAGGTAATCCGTCGTGCAGTCAAATGTGAAACCAGCTTTTTATCCACAAATTTGTCCAATGAAAAGCGGTTACCGGTTTTCATTGCGTTGTTATAGTTGTCGATATATGCAATCACTCCGCTATCCACTTCCAGCTGCACATTGCTTACCGAGTTTTGTTTCTTTGGTTTGATATACCGGTCTTCAAAATTCAGACGCGTAACACTTCCTTTCGGAATCACATACGAACTTAGTGTGAAAGTGACGAGGGCGATGATAGCGGCAGAAATCATGTAAGGGCGCATCATCCTCTTAAAGCTCATACCGGTGGAGAACATCGCAATAATTTCGGAGTTTTCTGCCAGTTTGGAGGTAAAGAAAATAACAGCAATGAATACGAACAACGGACTGAACAGATTGGAGAAATAGGGGATAAAGTTCATGTAGTATTCAAAGATAATTTTATCCCATGGAGCTTCATGCTCCATTAGTTTGTCCATCTTTTCGTTGAAGTCGAATACCACTGCAATAGAAATGATTAGTGCAATAGCAAATACGTATGTCCCCAAGAACTTCTTGATGATATACCAGTCCAGCCGTTTTATAAATCGATTGCTTTTCATTTCTTATAATCTAGTTGATACTCTTTTGACCATCATCGGCTTCCAAGTCGAGAAATCTCCAGCGATAATGTGCTTTCTTGCTTCCCCTGCCAGCCACAGATAGAATGCCAGATTATGTATGGAGGCAATTTGCATAGCCAGTAGCTCTTGCGCATGGAAAAGATGGCGCAAATAAGCCTTGCTGTATAATGTATCCACGCAAGAGGCTCCGTCGGCTTCGATGGGAGAGAAGTCCGTTTCCCATTTCTTGTTCCGCATATTGATAATGCCATCTTTGGTGAACAACATGCCATTTCGTCCGTTTCTTGTAGGCATAACGCAGTCGAACATATCCACACCGCGTTCTATTCCTTCAAGAATGTTGACAGGAGTTCCGACACCCATCAGGTAACGGGGTTTGTCTTTAGGAAGTATTTCATTGACAATTTCGATCATTTCATACATCTTGTCTACCGGTTCGCCTACCGCCAAACCACCGATGGCATTCCCGTCAGCACCTTTGGACGCAACAAACTCTGCAGATTGCTTGCGCAGGTCGGGATAAACACATCCCTGCACGATGGGGAAGAGAGACTGATTATAACCGTATTTAGGTTCTGTCTCGTTAAAACGTTGTATACAACGGTCGAGCCATCTGTGGGTTAATCCCAATGACTTTTTGGCATACTCGTAATCCGAGTCACCCGGAGGACATTCGTCAAAAGCCATCATAATATCCGCACCGATCGTACGTTCTATGTCCATCACCTTCTCCGGAGTGAAGATGTGCTTGCTTCCGTCGATATGCGAACGAAATTCGGCTCCTTCTTCACGCAGTTTTCTGATTCCGGCTAATGAAAATACCTGAAAACCACCGCTGTCAGTCAGCATGGGGCGGTCGAAACCGTTGAAACGGTGCAGCCCGCCTGCTTTCTCGATCACATCCAGTCCCGGACGCAAATAGAGGTGATAGGTATTACCCAGAATAATCTGTGCCTGGATATCTTCTTTCAATTCGGTCAGATGTACTCCCTTCACAGTGCCCAGTGTGCCCACCGGCATGAAGATAGGTGTTTGTATCTGCCCGTGGTCTGTTGTTATCAGACCGGCACGGGCATTACTTTTAGTGTCTGTATATTGTAACTCAAATGTCATTCCTGGCTGGGTTTCTTAACAGATAAATCAATAGGATCCGCTACTTTCTCGTTAGTCAATGCAATAGCGAATACCTCTTTTATATCGTTTACATAGTGGAAAGTCAGTCCTTTCAAATAAATATATTGAATTTCATCTATGTTCTTTTTGTTCTCGGCACTCATGATGATTTCCTTGATTCCGGCACGTTTGGCTGCCAATATCTTCTCCTTGATGCCACCCACAGGAAGCACTTTGCCGCGAAGAGTGATTTCTCCCGTCATGGCAATGTTGGCTTTCACTTTTCTTTGAGTCAGGGCAGAAGCCAGTGAAGTGGCCATCGTGATACCTGCTGACGGACCATCTTTCGGAATAGCCCCTTCAGGAACGTGGATATGGATATTCCAGTTGTCAAAAATCTCTTCATCCAGACTAAGAACAGAAGCGTGTGCCTTGATATATTCAAGTGCCAGCATGGCAGATTCTTTCATCACATCTCCCAGGTTACCTGTCAGTGTGAGACGTCCGCCCTTGCCACGGCTCAAGCTCGTTTCTACAAATAAGATTTCGCCTCCGACAGCTGTCCATGCCAATCCGGTGACTACACCTGCGTAATCATTTCCCTGATACTTGTCGCGTGTATATTCCGGTGCTCCAAGGAAATCATACAAATCTGTCGGTTTGATTTCCGCCTTGGCAAAATAACCGTCCGTAGCATATTGGCGGGCCGATTTGCGAAGAATCTTACCGATCTTCTTTTCCAGCTCACGAACACCGCTTTCACGGGTATATGACTCGATTATGGCTTCCAGTGTATCTTTGGGAAGTTTAATATCTGTCTTTTTGAGTCCGTTGGCTTCCAGCTCTTTGGGCAGCAGATGCTTGCGGGCAATCTCTACTTTTTCTTCTGTGATGTATCCGCTTACTTCAATCAATTCCATACGGTCGAGCAATGGACCGGGGATTGTATTCAGGTTATTGGCTGTTGCAATAAACAATACCTTGGAGAGATCATAGTCTACATCCAGGAAGTTATCATGGAAAGATGTGTTCTGTTCTGGGTCGAGCACTTCCAGCAATGCAGAAGAAGGGTCTCCCTGACGGTCGGCGCTGACTTTGTCTATTTCATCCAGGATGAAGACAGGATTGGACGCACCGGCTTTTATTAAGCTCTTGATAATTCGTCCGGGCATAGCACCGATATAAGTCTTACGGTGACCGCGAATCTCTGCTTCGTCATGCACACCACCTAAAGACATACGTACATATTTCCGTTTGAGCGCAGATGCAATGGATTTTCCAAGAGATGTTTTACCCACTCCCGGAGGGCCATACAAGCAGATAATCGGTGATTTCATATCACCTTTCAGCTTTAATACGGCTAAGTGTTCCAAAATACGCTCTTTTACTTTCTCCAGTCCGTAATGGTCTTTGTTCAACGTCTTTTCTGCGTTTTTAAGGTTCAGATTGTCAGTTGTATAAGTACCCCATGGGAGATTGAGCATCGTTTGCAGATAGTTGAGCTGTACGCTGTAATCCGGAGATTGCGGATGAGTGCGTTCCAGTTTGGCAAGTTCTTTCATGAACGTGTCTCTGACTTCTAAATTCCAGCGCATTCTTTCTGCCTTCTGGCGCATTTCCTCTATTTCCTGCTCCTGACCGCCGCCACCCAGTTCATCCTGGATGGTTTTGATCTGCTGTTGCAGGAAGTATTCGCGTTGCTGCTGGTCGATATCTTCGCGGGCACGCATTTGGATGGATGCCTTGATTTCTGCCAGTTGCACTTCGCGGTTCAGAATTTCCAGTAAGTGATAAGTGCGTTCACGCAATGAGTTGATGCTCAACAAGTCCATCTTCTCATCTTTCTTGAACGGCAGGTTTGAGCAGATGAAATTGACCAGGAACATTGAGTTGTTGATATTTTTAATAGCAAACGACGAATCCTGATGCATCACATCTGATGATTTGATGTATCTCATTGTCAAGTCCTTGCAAGTTTCCACCAGGGCTTGAAACTCTTTATCATCTTTGCCGGGGACATCTTCCTCCAAAAGTTCTATTTCACCTTTCAGGTACGGATGAGTTTCGATGATGCTAGTCAGACTTAAACGTTTCATTCCCTGAAGAATGACTGTTGTTGTCTGATCCGGCATTTCCAATATCCGCACAATTCGTCCTACGGTACCGATATTGTGTAAATCTTCCAGTTTCGGATCTTCTGTATGTGCCGATCTCTGGCATACTACTGCAATATCTTTATGTTTCTTGTCAGCATCTCGTACGAGTTTCAGAGAAGACTTACGGCCTACCGTGATCGGCAGGAATACTCCAGGAAACAATACCATATTACGTAAGGGGAGTACCGGAAGAATTTCACCAGATTTCACATTTACATCAAATGCTTGTTCATCGTTCCCATCATAGTCTGTGATTAGCGAGAAGTTGTTATCGCCTCCATCTTCCAATAAATATCTTTCTTTCATTTTTTCGTTTTAATTTAGTTTATGTCATATTGATATGCATAAATCGTTTGCAAAGTTAATTGATTCTCTCTAATAATAAAGCACTGCGCAGAATAAAAACACAAAAACAATGCCAAAATATCGGCTTGTAAAGGGAGTATTCCATAATTATTATTTATTTTTGGCGATTTGCAATAAAATAATAGTATAAAACGGCTTTAAGATAAACGGATAAAATGTCGAATCCTTATTTTCAATTTAAGCAATTTACGGTATGGCATGATAAATGTGCCATGAAAGTCGGTACGGATGGGGTGCTTCTGGGAGCTTGGACTTCCGTTGAAAGTGCGCACCGGATTTTGGATATTGGGACGGGAACAGGGTTGGTAGCTTTAATGTTGGTGCAACGCAGTTTGCCGGATGCAAATATTGTAGCGTTGGAAATAGATGAAGCGGCTGTCGGGCAAGCCAGGGAAAATATTATTCGTTCGCCCTGGAAGGAGCGGGTAGAGGTGGTGCAGGCTGATTTTAGGAAATACAGGTCTTCGGATAAATTCGACGTAATTGTTTCTAATCCTCCTTATTTTGTCGATTCGCTGGAATGTCCGGATCGTCAGAGAGCCGCGGCGCGTCACAATGATTCTTTGACCTATGAAGATTTGTTGGAAGGAGTAAGCGGATTATTGACAGAAAACGGATTTTTTACAGTGGTGATTCCGGCAGATGTAGCTGAACGGGTAAAAAAGATAGCTTCTATAAAGAAATTATATGCAGTCCGTCAACTGAATGTAATCACTAAACCCGGCGGTATTCCGAAACGTGTTTTGATTACTTTTTCTTTTTCCAATCAAGAGTGCATTGTAGAAGAACTATTGACAGAACTGGCTCGTCATCAATATAGCGAGGAATATATGACGCTAACCCGGGATTATTATTTGAACATGTAAAAGGGTGACGCTATCCGGTAAAGATAGTGACGGTATATGCTTGCGATAGTGACGGTATCGCTGTCATATACCGTCACTATTTCAAAGCTAGTTCAAAAACGCTATTTTGAGATCTTCGTTCTATTCCTTTCTAACTCATAATTCAAAAGAGTAATTTCTAGCTTTTGAACACTATTTGCTAGCAGTATTTTCTGAAGTTGCTCTTGAAGTGAAATTATTATTTTGTCTTTTGATAGTCTTAAATTCAATAAGCTGCTACAATAACTATACTACTCTTTTAAATTATTTGTTTTGTATATGCTTTATTTTAAATTCTTTCAGTGACTTTTCTATCTTTTGATAAAGGTCTGTCGTTTTTGTTGAGTATGTAGATAAAGAACCCCTAGGCTCATCTGCGAATCTGAATAATTCATCTGCATCTGCATATATTGATACTAACTCATTATAAGCATCTTTACAACTTGAAGGATAATCATTTAGTTGTGGCATTATAGCCTCGATTGAATCTTTCTTTTGTTTTAGTCTCTTATAGGTATCTGTTGTGATAATAAACTCTTGATGCTTCGCTAAGGCTTCATTGAAATCAGTGCAATATTCTCCATTGTATTCATGATCGTAAATTACTTTTCTCCAAGTATCACAATAATGAAGAGCTATTGCTTCACTTAAATCAGCTTCTTTCTCAATCATAGAAGCGGTATTAGAGAGTTTTGCTATATACTCCTTTTCTGAATTACATGAAACCAAAACTATGGCTAGTATCGCACTCAAATAAAAAAACTTTTTCATCATATCGTTATTTTTGTTACACAATCAATTTATTAGAATCCTGTTTGTAATACTGTATTAGAGTATTACAAGATTGATATTTTATATTCAAAAAAACATTTATTTTATTACTTGAAGAATATCCAATGATACGCTTATTTGATTCTTCTGGAATTCTAAAATTCAGAAAGGGACTTTGTGAATGCGAATATAGTGAAATGAAAATAACAACGAGCATCAGCAGAGTTTTCTTCATGTGTTTAAGTATTTTGTTTGTTATCGTTTTCTCTATAAACAATGTTTGTATTTCCGCTATAAAGTTAACGCAAAACATTGATAACGCCAAAATAAAAGGGTAGTAAAGTTAACAAAATAGATTTTTACTCTAAATTAAATAAGAAAATGAGGATAATGCTAGAAACCTGTTCAAAGATAGTTCAAAGAATTGCCCTTTTTATTTGCCCCCAAACGGGGATAATTACACTTATCCTATATATAATAAAAAAGCCAATACTAATTGTACTGGCTTTATTTTGTGAATCTTGACTTGATTTTCTTCGTCGGGGTAGCGGGATTCGAACCCACGACCCCCTGCTCCCAAAGCAACGTGATAATAAAGGGTATTCAGCTACATATCAGTCAATTATAATGATGTGAGCTAACCATTTCAAAGATAGTTCAAAGAACGCTATTTTGAGGACCTTATTTTAGCCCTTTCTAATTCATAATTCAAGAGAGCTATCTCTTGTTCTTGGGCACTGTTTTTCTGCAATGCTTTCCGAAGCAGCTCCCGGAGGGAAGCGATTAATTTATCTTTTTCTTTCATACATTTATATATTAAGATAAAACACTATGAGTATATTTTATTCATAACCCCCATTCTTTTGTTCTTCTTTATCATTCCTTTCCTTCATTTCTAATTTAGCAACAATATCAATATCAGCAAACCCCATTACTAGATTTTCTCTTCGTTTCTCTAAGTCTAAAAACATTTTTATATACTCTTTATAAATGTCGGTATCTCCGAAATTAAAGATTTCAGTTTTTAATATTATGAATTCATCGTTATGTGATAAGTCTAAGTCTTTAAAGTTTGAAGCCAAATTTCCGCTATGATAGCCTTTTTCCAATCTCTTTATAGTAGACTCAAAGTCATTTAATACTAAATCTAAATTTGATAAGCACTTCTGAATATTAGAAGCTGCCCCATTTCCATATTTGAAAAAAGATACTATGGCTTTTGTCATAATTAAATATACTATTCCGAATCTACCAGATAGTGTACTGTTATTTATAAGTAAGGTGTATCCTTCAAAATAGTTCATAAGACCTCCCATATAGTACTCATTTTTTTTTAAAGTATCATATTGAGATTTATCTATTTTTTTATCAATAAGCACATCTAACCCACAGGTTATTTTATGCAGTTTTTCTTTTTCGGCTTTTATATCTCTTATTAGGTCTTTTTTAAAACCGACATAACTAGAAATTTGCCACCCGAGTAATATTGTGGTTAGCAATGCAAGGATACCAACTAATATTCCCATCCAATCAGCTTTCATCGGAGTGGTTCTAAAAAATGTAAATCCTACAGCTAGTAAAGCGAAAAATAAGGCAATTGATGATAGCCAAATGGATATTTTATTTTTCATTTTCTCTCACGCTTAAAATCCGCCATTGTACCATTCCTGATTTAATTGTTTGGTTTACATAGTCTTCAACCCATTGCTCGGCGCATTGTTTTAATACTGTACTACTATTTACATCTGCAGAGAAAGGTAATTCGTAAGTAGTATCATTCAATTCAAATTTTACAATATAATCTTTCATAACATCACATTTTAGTTACACAATCAATTAACTAGACTACTAATTTTTATCTGATACTAGTCTATTTTCCTATTTCTTTTTGAATATCAATTAACTCATAACTAGTACTTTTCCTTCCATCTTTAAAAGTAAAATTGCGCTCAAGAATCATCATGGTACAATTTTCATTAGAATATCTTCTAATATATTCTACAATCATATCCTCATCAATATCTTCACTTATTTTACCATGTTTTATGTTGCCATCTTCATCCAAAAATTCAAATTTACCAGATTCAACAAATGCTCCTTTGAAAACACCATTTATTCTTATGTTGTTTTCTTGACAATGTGTTGATGTAGTTCTTGCGTACCCTGTCATATTATCATCTACACTTAATTCCACATAATGGCTACCCGATTCCATTTTTAGCATACTATTTTCTGACGCTAACTCCTTGAAGAAATCTTTTAAATAAGTAAACATTCTGCTAGGATGATTGGAAACTAATTTCTCATACTGTTCTTGGTCAGTAGCTGTAGCTTGGATAATATCCATGACTTCCTTAATAGAATTAGCTGCGTAATCTTCTGCAAAAAGGTCTTCATTATTCATTAAAGAGAGTTCAAAACCAAATGAACCTTGAGGTAAACCTGTTAGAAACATTTCTCCCATTTTAGTTTTCCCCAGTTTACCTCTTTTTCCTATACGTTCTTCTCCATAGGCATCATAAACTATTTGGGTCTTTATCATACCTTGTATCGAACTCATTGTTTTGCTAGCAAATGAAGACTTTATTCCCATAGAACCCAAAACTGCATTTCCCGCAAATAGTAAACTAATCTTTGCTTCTACAGAATGTTCTTCTAATTCCTTTAGTTGTCTTTTTATATCTTCTATACGATTTTCTAAGGATACTTTCATTAATAGACTATCCTTAGAAACTTCTAATAATTGTTGTGTTTCAGTTAATTGCCACTGAAGCCACTCTTTTTTTGAATGATTTCCCATAATCATAGTGAATTTAAAAAGTTTAAGGCTTCATTATCTGAATCAAGGGTATTGTACAATGGTAACTCAATCATACCTTTCCATACCCCAGCCCTATTATGACTAAACAATTGAATCCAATATTTGGTCATTTGGACAGTCATTAAAGGATTCTGGTCAAATATCACAAGATAGTGGTCTACATGATATTGGCTTTTTGAAAGAGAGGGAGATGCAAATGCTGGAAATTTAATAATTATATCTTGCTCGAGTTGAGGAGATATCTGTGATATAAAACTCACCACATCAATATCATGTGGAGCTCTTTTTTCTGACGCTTCAATATTCTCTGTAAAACTCCCATCAATCCATTGGAATCCATTTACAATATTCTTTTTACATGCCTCTAATCTAAAATAGATAAATCCTTTTAAAATCTCTATTCTTTCAGATGATGTTGCAAACTTTTTACAGAATTCCATAATATCTGTTTTATATGGTGATATTTTACTAGTATCTGTGGGATTCCCTAAATGAGGAGGGAGCACGTTGTTATAATTAAAATCAGGAATTGAAGCCATAATATTTGTGCTTTATATTATAATATTTTGTTTGTGATTACTCCCTTAACGAGAAATACCCGGAGTATCTTAGCTTTGTCTATTACCATCTCATCGAACTCTTCTAGGTTCTTTGGAACTAAGCGCCACTTGTTGGGATTATCCTTGCAGTTACGGATATACTTCACGGTCCTGTAGTCATCTGTAATAATAAGGTATGCCTCTCCGGGAAGAACACTATCCAAACCTACCTCCTTGATAGCTATAATAGAACCATCATTGATATCCGGGATCATAGAGCGTCCATAAGCTGGTACCGCACAATCGCAATTCTGAAAAGCGGGAATGTGCAGGTAGTAATTGGGAATATTAGTCTGATCGTTGGGTAGTTCATCATATCCCATAGTAACATCAACGTCATAATATGGTATTCCTTTAGATGATAATTTACTTGGTGTAGATATCTCTGATGATATAGAACTGACGGGATTATTCGAAGAAGGATTTAACTTATTCCCATCGCCTGTCAACAACCAAGTCGTATTGAGTTCAGGAAATACTGTAGATATTTTGTCTAAATTGCTCCTCCTTATAGAATCTCCTGTATTCCGAACGAAACCATTGCTTAAACCGCATTGTTGCTCGAACATTCTTGTGCTTATACCTAGCTCATTGATAAATTGGAGTAGTCTATCTCTAACTGATTCTTTCATTAATTCTTAATTTTCTTTAATATGTAGATTATTTATCTATATTATATCCATACGCATAGATTTTAGTTCTATATTTGCACTATAAAGTTAACGCAAAACATTGATAACGCCAAAATAAAAGGGCAACAAAGTTAACTAAATAGATTATTTACTCTAAAAAAGACAAGATATGAAGAATCTAAATGAAGTAATGCGCATCCTAGGCGGAAGTAAACGTTTTGATTTCGAATACAATGAGAACGGATATTCCTGTATTCTAGTAGTTTCAAGTTACCACTCCGGTGAAGAAGTAAGACTCGATCTTTCTAAACTTGATGACGAAATGCTTGAAGCCTTACAAGTAGAAGATAAAGATAATAAAGAAATGGAGGATTAAGTCATGAAAGTGAGAATCAAGAATGTAATCGGTTCAACTGGTAACGAATGGCTTCTATGGGAGCTAAAAAAGGAAGCAGGAGTAAAAGAAGGAGATATAGTTGAGGGTAAATTCAATCCTAAAAATAAGGCAGTAGACTTTACTAGGGGTACAACAGAATGTGTCGCTTGGCTCGGAGAAACTTGCGAAGAAGTTAAAGACTAAAATAATAAAGCATGCAGGTTTAGTTTTCGATGCAAACCCTTTGAGAATGCGCCTTCCGGTAATGGAGAATCTGAAAGAGGTTACGAGATAGAATGAATCTTTAATCATCCGCGCAACAGCGATACGTTGTCCTTGGCAGGCTTGGTCGCTTTCCAGGGAACTAATTACTATAATATAATAATGTATATGGAAAATCAATTAGAAACTATCAAAGCTAATCTGCCTTACGGATACGAAAAGCAGATTGCGAAGGAGGTAGGATGCTCACAGGGTACAGTGCACAATATCCTCAACAACAAACCTGCTTCCGCTCGTTCAACCTACAAAGCTAAAGTATTGAATGTCGCTGTAAGAATGGCTAATGAAGCCCTCGAAGCTACAAAAGGAGTTTCCAGAGCGGCAGCCGAATTAGAGATTTTGCATCATGGATCTGCAAGCTGATTCTACCTTAACCAAGAGGGAAAATCAAATAGCAGGATTGGCTGCCTGTGGCCTAGCAAAGAAAGAGATTGCCGACAGATTAGGTACTGCCTATGGTACGGTAAATGTCCTGCTCGACAAGGCTTATAAAAAGACAGGAACCAGCAAACTGAACGAACTTGGTGCTTGGTGGATAAATAGAGTGTTTGCTCTAAATATTGACTTCAAGCAATTGCAAAAATCGCTAATCGCTCTCTCATTTCTTGGAATTATTGCTTTTCAGATTGCATTTGACTGCAACAACGACCTTAACCGGAGTCGGCGGGCAAGAATACGAAGAAATAGGATTGAAGAAGTATATGAACTCTAATCAATATTAATCAGGCAGCATAGCATAGAGATGCAGATGTGTTTCAGTAATCAAAAGCTCAACACCATTCAAAAGTTAAACAAAGAAACAGCCTAATTAGAGATTATGGAAAATTGCTTCGAAATGATGGTCGCACGATGTATTAAGATCGGAACTGTTCAAACGTTGACGATGTTAGGACTACTTCCCGAAGTAGTAACTATATCACAAGCGGAAGATATATATGGAAAACGCCTTATAACAGAATGGCGCGAAAAAGCATGGATTAAGTTTTATCCGGCAAATAATAAGGAAAGAGGAAAATATTATGTGAAGCGGTCAGAGCTGGAAACAGCTAGCGCAATGATGGATTTGCATAATAAAGTTCCGGACAATATCATCAAACAATTAATGCAGATAGCTGTATGACACAAGTTAAACAAGGATCTTTATTATTAAAGGAATTACAGGATAAGATAGGAAAGCAGTTGGATGAAAGAGAAAGTGCTATTAAAAATTACAGTCCTTCTCCCATCAAATGTAGTTCATCAAAAACAGATATCAGAAAAAAACCTACAACTGAAGACATACTCTTAATGGAAGAATACAGCCGTGGAGTATACCAAGGAGACTAGTAAATAACTAATATTAAAACAATTATGAGTAACATTATTGAAATTAAAGTGGAGGAGCTCAACGCACTTCCAGCAACGAAAATTGTCGAAAATGAAAATGTACAGACGAAATTTATTCAGATGTACAATGCTATTTGGGGTTCTCAAATGGGGGAACAGATTTACCACAAGGAAGTATTTAATTTCCAGAAGGTTCTTCGTGAGAATCCTTCGGTGGCTGAATGTAGTAAGATGTCACTGTTTGGTTGCTTCCTTGATATGGCTGTAAATGGGCTATCACTTGATAATACATCACATCCTCATTGTTATCTCATTCCACGAAAGGTAAAAACGGGTCAAAAAGATGAACGAGGATTTGATAGATATGAAAAAAGAGCTAGTGTCTCTGTTACTGGCTATGGAGAACTGACTATGCGTATGCGTGCTGGACAAATACGATATGCAGATAACCCGGTTATTGTTTACGAAGGAGATATATTCTCTATCAGTCTCGATAATGGTGTGAAGAAGATAACTTATTCAGCCGCTATACCTCGTAAGTCTTCTAATGTAATAGGGGCATTCATTCGCATAGTTCGTTGTGACGGTTCTGAAGATTATCAGTGGCTCCTTGAAGGCGATATCCAACGCTTGGCAAAGTTTTCAGCAAAAAATAACTCATACTACAAAGATGGACAACGAGTAGAGGGCAAAGCTAATGATCTGTACTATTCGAATGGTGGCGGCATTGATCCTGGCTTTTTAGAAAATAAGATGATTAAGCACGCTTTTGATGCTTACCCCAAGGTGCGTACCGGAAAGTATACTATGATGGCGACGGAACAGGAAGATGAAGAAGTTATTGATTATGGCATTGTTGATGAAGAAAAGGTTAATGAGCCTGTTCAATCTGTAGCCTCTGCAGATGATACCAAAATACCTTTTGGGGAAGAAAAACAATTAGACGCTCCGGAACCCGTTCAAGTGGAAGTATCTGACGATGATGCAGACGGAGGCTTCTAAGTATTTACTAACCAATTTAAGAAAACGATTATGGCAACAGAATTAATCAAAATAGACGAAGTAAAAAACATTTTTTCATCATTTCCCGAAATTATGGGAAGGAATACTCTCTCCGTAAAAAAATGTAATGAAGCAGGGCAGGCTCTCCTTGATACAATCGAGGGAGAAGGTATGAATGAAACGATAGATCAGGCTGCAGCTGACTTCTTGAAAAAAGTAAATACTACTCTCAAGAATATGGACGAACGTCGCAAGCCCATCACGCAGATATTCGACAAAGTTCGTTCTTTCTTTACTTCACAAGAAAAAGAAATTGATCCTAAGGATTCTTCTACAATCCCCGGAAAGCTTGTAGCAAAGCGCAATGAGTATGCTAAGTTCAAATATGAAGAAGAGCAGAAGAGAAAGAAAGAAGCCGAGCAAAGAGTATTAATCAATAATGAAAAGGTAAGCTATCAACAAGCAATAGAAAATGGACTTCTTTCTTATTTCAGTTCATATCTATCTTCTAAGGTAACCGAGCTGCAGAATGTTTTTTCGGGATTGACTTATGTAAACTTTGATAGAGAAGTAATCGGTATAACTGTTTTCCAAACTGATTACCCGAAAGCTCATTTTGATAAATTCACTGCTGAATATGCTACCTATTATATCAATAAGGAGATAAAAGCAGAGATTCGCAAAAATACATTGCTGGGTAAATATGAGCAATATGCTCAACAGTATAAGGCTAAAATTTCAAGTGTTAAACAAGATCTTATCGACCGTATTCCGTCTAAGCGTAAAGAGTTGGCTGAACTGGAACAGCTTCGCTTGGCAAATGCAGAAGAAGCCGCAAAAGCAGAAGAATTGCGCAAACAACGAGAAGCAGAAGAGGCAGCCAAACAATTACAAGAGTTAAAGAGAAAGGAAGAAGCAGATAGGCAGGAGGTTGCAATGAAAACGCAACAAAGCTCAATCGGTAATCTTTTTGCTGGTGCTGCTGCATCTGTTGCACCTCCACCGACAAACGCTAAGGTAAAAGAAAAGATTGTTGTTCTTCATCAGCAAGGATACCTGGAAATATTTCAGATGTGGTGGATAGGCGAGGGGCAGACTCTTCCTTTTGATGAGTTAGAGAAGATCTTTAAAAAGATGACTACATACTGCGAGAAGAAAGCAAACAGTAAAGATCAGACACATATTGAATCACAATTCATCAGCTACGAAGCAGATGTGAAAGCTAAATAGTTATGTCAAATCCCGATTCATACTATTCACGTTCGGAAGTCAGTAATTCAGATCTGACAGAGCTTAAAAACTATCTTTATCCCCGTGTTCAATACGGGGATAAAGAAAAGGCTTTCAAGTTCGGTACTCTCGTAGATGCTCTTATCACAGAGAATGACCGTGTCCGGTATGACAAGCTGATGGTAGACGATTACTTGTATACGACAGAAGAATTTGAGCTAGGGCTTGAAATGCGTAAGGCGCTCCGGAAAGAGGCGGAGAAAGATCAATTCCTGGCTGTCGTGTTGGCGCAATCTGATACACAGAAGTTCATGGTAAATAAGCAGCAGGAGTTCTATTATGGAAATTTTGCCTACCATCTTGATACACGATGTAAATGGGATTGGTGGTTGTCTGCTTACAATTTTGGAGGTGATTTAAAAACGACTTTTGCAGAGTCACAGGCGCAATTTGATGAAGCTATCGACTTTTTCGACTGGGACCGTTCCCGTGCCTGGTATATGGATATTGCAGGGAGCAATAGAGATTTCATCTACGCAATCTCAAAAAAGAACTGTAAAATCTTCAAGTATTTTATCACCGACCGTAACCACCCTACGTATATCAAGGGGAAAGAGAAATACGAGGACCTTGCTTTTAAATGGTGGCAACTAATGGTTTAAATATATTTTAAGTGAAAACAATATGAACTTACTAATCACTCCAAAAGAACAAATTTTGGCTGAATTACAAAATATTGATTCTTTTCTCAATATCACAATGAGCGAAAATGCTGAAGAAGCCGTACAGCGTGGCAATGACCTGGCTGTATATGTTGCTCGCTCCGGCAAACTGCTTGCAGACTCGAAATACTGGCTTAATGAGACAATGAAGTCCGAGGTCATGCAAACACTCGTTGATACAGCTAAAAATGCGAAAGCGACAGCAACAGCGATAAATGCCTTAATTAGTTCTTTATGCCGGGAGGAGCGATATCTCGTCGATTGGTGCGAACGTTGTAACCGGACAGCAACACATCAATTATCATGGTGTGTAACTGTGATAAGTAAAGCAAAAGAGGAAATGAAAATGGCCGGAATGCATAACAACAAAAAGTAATTATCATGAAAATTTTAAGAAAAATTACAATCGGACTGGCCGTTGTCGGCCTGTTTACAGCATTATCTTTTTCTCAAAGAGAAGATGCAACATCAAGAGAAATAACTACGGCTGCCGTCATGGGAGTTGTATCAACATTTAGTATTATCACTTTATCAACCAAAGAAGATTATGGAACAAGTAAAAAATGAGATCAAAAAGGCAGTCGTTAAGAAAGATCGGCTGAATGTAGTGTACAATGAGCGTTTTTCTGAATCAAACTACACAAATGTAATAAACAAGAGCTGTGATCAGATCATTCACAGTGATTTAAGAGAAGCGTTTAGCCGTCTTAAATTGCATCTTGTCGTATTGTGTGAGCAGCCGGAAGCATCTAAAATCGATAAGGATAGTTTTACTTCTCCTGGCTATGCAGAAACCTTAGAAAACTATATTATTACAGGTTATGCGAATGACAGTGTCGATGGGGTTTCTGGAATAACTATCATGGGATCCAAACTTCTTCAGTCCGGCAAAGTCGTTGACTTGAAAATCTTCGTTCCTCTCCTTGACGAACAATATCTCTACTACGAAGAATTAAGCATTGATGCAGCTGCATGTGATGCTGAAGTAGAAAGTTACCTATTTGAAGAAAAATGGGGAATTAGACAAGAACGTCTTGATTTCGAAACCGATGAACCAGAAGAAGCTATCATAGTGGAAGAAAAGCCGAAGAAAAAAGGAAGAAAAAAACAGATAGATGCTCCTGCACCTCTTGACGCAACCGCATAACTTACAATCACCATAGGGGGAAATTATCCCCCTATAAAATACTCTAAATCATGAATATTGAATTAAAAGGAGATAACTTTGAATTATCATTCAAGTATAAACCTTCTATTGTAGATCGAGTCCGACAAATTCCCGGAAGACGTTTTGACGGTGCAAAAAAAGTTTGGATAGTTCCAGCTCGGAGTAGAGTTGACCTTGAAAGAATGATTTATCAAATACGGCAATTTGAGAATATCAATTGGGTAAATGGTACAGAAAAAAAGGAGGAGGATATCGCTTATGATATTCCGGAATTACCTGATTTAACCGTTCCGCACAATTTGAAAATTCAGCCTTATCCTTATCAACTTAAAGGTATTGCACGTGGTTTGCAACTTAAACGATTTATGAATTGCGATGAACCAGGCTTGGGGAAGACATTACAGAGTATAGCAACAATTAACCTCGCAGACGCTTTTCCTTGTCTTGTTGTATGCCCTTCATCATTAAAAATCAACTGGCTACGTGAATGGGAGAAGTTTACGGATAAAAAGGCGATGATCCTAACCGACAAGGTACGTGATACATGGACTTTTTTCTTTCAGACAGGAATGCACCAGGTATTTATTGTTAACTATGAATCATTAAAGAAGTACTTTGTACAACGTATAAAGAAAGCTGAAGGCTGGACGCTGCGAGATGTGGAATTTAGAAACTCAATCAATTTATTCAAGTCTGTTATCATTGATGAAAGCCATCGTTGCAAATCTGCATCAACCCAGCAGGCTAAGTTTTGCAAAGGTATTTGTACCGGCAAAGAATGGGTTATTGAATTGACGGGAACACCGGTGGTAAATCGGCCTAAAGATTTGATTCCGCAGTTGGCTATTTTAGATCGAATGAACGATTTCGGTGGATATAAACCATTTGTTGATAGATACTGTTCCGGACAGAGAGAAGCATCAAATTTGAGAGAATTGAATTTTAACCTATGGAAGTACTGTATGTTTCGTCGTGAAAAGTCACTTGTCCTCACAGATCTTCCCGATAAAATACGGCAGGTGAATACTTGCGAAATCACAAATCGAAAAGAGTATATGGATGCAGAACGCGACCTTATTATGTATCTACAGAAATACAAGGACGCTGACGACGATAAGATAGCTAAGGCAATGCGCGGTGAAGTGATGGTACGTATCAATATTCTACGGCAGATCTCCGCTCGCGGCAAAGTACGTGATGTGATTGAATTTGTGAAAGACTTCCGGGAGAATGGAAAGAAGATAATTCTCTTTTGTTCGCTTCATGAAGTTGTAGATCAACTGAAACGTTACTTTCCCACTGCCGTATCTGTTACCGGAAGAGACTCACAGGACGAGAAGCAAAGAGCCGTAGACGCTTTTCAGAACAGCCCGAAAGCAGATATTATCATTTGCTCAATAAAAGCCGCTGGTGTAGGTCTTACCCTTACAGCATCAAGCAATGTAGCCTTTGTTGAGTTTCCCTGGACGTATGCAGACTGCTGTCAATGTGAGGACCGGGCACACCGTATCGGGCAAAAGGATTCTGTAACCTGTTACTATTTTCTTGGCCGTCGGACGATAGATGAGAAGGTTTATCGAATCATCCAGGAGAAAAAGAATATAGCTAATGCTGTAACTGGTTCTACCGAGGATATTGAAGAAAATATCGTCGATATGGTTGCACGTATCTTTGACACTGATTATGATGATGAATAATTTAAGTCAATAAAGAAAGGAGTCAATATGCGTGAAGACATAATGTACATGATAACCTACCCAGATGGTACACTTATGATGAATACTCAAAAGTATTACCGAAGAGATTGCGTCAGGTACTGGCTGTCTGGAACTAATTGGACATGGAAACAGATGTACAAGAAAGGCTTTCGCTGTAAAAAAGTGAAAGTTACATTTGAAATAATTGACTAATAACAATTCAGTAATGAATATGAGAACAATAAAATTCAGAGGTAAAAACTTATATAATAACGAATGGATATTTGGTGACTTGATTCAGTACGAAAGTGGTGAAATGGCTATTTTCAGCAAGAAACTTTCCCAATATGGATGCGAAGCTACTGAAATGTTTAATAGAAGTAAGGTAGAAACTACAACTGTGGGACAATTCACAGGCTTATTAGACAAGAAAGGGATGGAGATCTATGAAGGGGATATTCTTCACACTGTTACATTTGGTTTTGAACCAGAAGAATATACTGCAATTATCCTATATGATAATTGCCGCTTTCAACTATCTAATGGTCGAAATTTATTCTATTTCGGGCAATCTGACCTTACAAGAATGGATGATACTATCGTGATTGGTAATATCTATGATAATCCCGAATTAATTATCCCATAACAAGAACTGATATGAATAAATTATATTTCATTGAGGATTAACTATTAACAAAAATAATATAGAATTAAATGAAGCGTCCACAGAGCAATGGGTTATTTGAAGTTACAGGAGGTCAAGAGAAAGAACGAGGTTTCTGCTGTATGAAGCTGATAACTTTCCTCTCCGCTAATAATGTAACAGATTGGGATGAATGGCATGGAGCGCATCTTTCTGCTATGTCAGGAAGATGCCCGTATGCTTCGCAATGTCCGATTCATGAGAGAACGATAACAGCAGTAGGTAGAAGACCAATACAATTTAGCTTATTTTGAATTAATGACTAAAGAAAAGTGTATTTTATGTGGAAAGGAAACGGTGTCGGTTATTAAAACCGATACCGGCTTTATGTGTTATAATTGTTATGCAGATCAGCGTAATCCTCCACGTTCAAAAGAAGTACATAATAACGAGGAAGCTCGCATACAAACAGAGTTCTTTAAACTTATTCCTCTATATTTTCCTAATATACCTGACAAACTTATATTTGCCGTTCCGAATGGTGGAAGTCGTCATGTACGGGAAGCTGCTAACCTGAAACGTCAAGGAGTAAAGCCAGGTGTTTCTGATGTGATCGTACTTATTCCCAAAAAGGGTTTTGCTTCTCTTTGTATAGAGTTTAAAACGAGGGTAGGGAAACAGTCAGAAGAACAGAAGGAGTTTCAAAAACAAGCGGAATCATGCCGTAATAAGTATGTGGTAGTTCGAAGTGCATCACAGGCAATCGAAGAGTTACAAAAATATCTTTCTTAATAGAATTGAAATATGTAATACTGAAATTCCACAGATTGAAATAGCTTTTATATGATAGGGGAGAGGGCATCTGTTTTTTTTATATCTTTGCTCTAAAATTACAAGTATGACATTTGAAGAAGCAGTTTCTTTGGTTGACAGAATTAAAGATCAGGTTGTCGGAGCTCCTGTAAAAGGTAGGCTCATTGAATCTTTGTTCATTGGGCCTACAAACTGGGAAGAAATGCATGTTTTTATGAATATCTGTCTTCAAAAAGGGGAAGATGAAGCTATCGACGAGTTTATTGGAAAAAGTTTCTCTGTGTATGGTAGGTCTGTAACCTATATTAATCCGGATCTTCCTCGGTGGGATGTAACAGTGTTGGATGACTGGGAAAAAACTATTTATAATTGAAAGAGGTAGCTTATTCGGCTACCTCTTTTTTTACAGGCACCAAAGGAGAACAACTTTCTCGATTAACAACTATATCACGCATATTAGGCTTATTATTAAAATTACGAGATATATTTTTTATCATATCAATATAATTATCTGTCCCATCTTCGTACTGTCGATAAAAGACTTTAATAGATAGGCAGTTATCATGCTCAAATAAAGTATTTAATAATGTCCGATCAGAGTTTCCACAAGAATGCCCCATTATAAAGACCTGATATGGACCTAATGCAACAAACTCCAAAAGCTTTCTATAATTTCTTGTTTTATGGTATCGTATAGATTTAATATTCTCTAGAAAATCATTATTCTGTAATCTCTCTATTCTTTCATAATCATCATCTAGCTCATCACCATATCCGAATATAATGGGATTATTTTCATTGTTAAGCTCTCCATGAATATTAATAATCTTGTCATTTCCATTTTTAATATATAATTTTTCTGCCGTTTTTGTATAATTAAAATTTAGAATCAAGGTGTTTGGTATAAGATTCTCTTTTTTAAAATTGTCATTATTAAGTTTCTTATCAATATAGTACCTCAGTTCTTCATCCTTTGTCAAGCATTCATTATATGAAAGATCTCCATGCCGGTCAATGTCAAAATCAAAACGTATATCCATATTAGAAAAAAAAGAGTTAATAAATGCAGTTTGCTTACAAGTGGCAACTTCTTCAAATTCTACATAACTTGAAAAAGCATCTTGTATAGATTGATGTTTTTTCAGTTCTGTGTTTTCAGTAATCCTAGTTAAATATTTTTCTAGCAATCTTTTTACACTATCAAACTCTTTATTAAGCGTATGGATACTTTCGTTTTGCTTTTGGTAATTTTCTTCTTGAAGTAGCTCTTTCAATGCCTTATAATATTCATTTTCTATATCTACCCAATTCACAAGAGAACATTGATGAGATATACGCTCAAAAAAATGATTTGTGAACGTTAAAGTAACTGTCACATTTGAACTAGGATCATTATTATGCTCATCAATTAGTGTATGCAATTTCCATAAAGGACTATCTTCTTTATAAGAAGAACAAACTTTATTAACTCCGGTTTTATCATATTCTTTTCCAATTTTTATAAACTGATCTTCATAGTCATTAAGAGGGTGTTTGCCCCCTCCATATTGTTGGTCTAACAACCGCCAGTATTTATCATAAATCCCTTCTTCAACAGTATCCCAATAATCATTTATAAAATCTTTATATCCAGTCTTTAAATTGTGAGCTAAATCAAAACCGTTACCAATAATTATAATTCTATTCATACTGGAGACTTATTTAAGTTAATAACAAAAATATCATAATTCAAGAACGAAGTTATGATCGCATTTATTTCCCATATTATATTTTTAAACATTCAATATTATTATTGTTTACAAAATCTTCAAACTCACCTTTCAATTCCCTACTCAATTTTAATTCGCTATTCCAAAGAGGTAATCTTTTATTTTGTATAACAGACTCCAATATTAAACAGTATTCTACTAGTAACGGATTGTCATTTTCTGTATTATACCAACATATTTCCAATTCGCAGATAGATAGCGCACGCATTTTTTCAGGCCACAGTTTCCATCTAGGAGTCTTTTGCTGCTTCCCAATTATTCGTCTTTTTAGTCCTCCTTTGCGATGCACTGTCTTTCCATTTTCTATATGCCCCGAACTTCCGATATAAACTGGAACCTTCGTCCCTTTAAAATAGCCATATACAATATACACTCCACAACAATCATCAGGAATTTGAGCCTTCTCACATTCTCTATTCAAATTGTCATCAATTGTGAATTTTAAACATCCCTGTTTATTATAGCGATTTAATAAATCAAACATGCCTTTCCAAATGTTTTTTTATTATTTTTGCCATCTCCTTTAACATATCATCCTTTACATCCGCACTTAGCTGACGAGTGTGGATTACAAGTTTTCTACCACTGGCATCATGATGAGTATAAAACCAATTCCCTTTATTAAATAAAAATCTACCGACATCATCACCGTCATAAGTGACACCAAAAATCTTATCTATCTCGCGAATATTGTCATTATTCTGAATATAATTAGAACATGCTAATATAATCACAGGAAAACTTTGAATAAAGGAGGATACCTGGAATAATTCTTTCCGTGAGGAAATTCCACTTTTATCGGCTTGAGCAGTTCGGAGACTAGGGGTATCATTTATCTCGGTAGTAAATATTTGAGTTGGGAAATCAACATACCGATTGTGAAACCCTTCGCTGCCATAGATATAATCTTTTAATCTCTGATACTTGCTCCAAGTATTTACACCCCACCCCTTTGCTACGTTAACATCTTGTTCTACTTTATGACATAACTCCATAATTGTATCATTACTAACATGATTATCCCACATAGATGCATTGCTGTTATAAGACTCATCAGGTTCTTCCATTGCAGACTCTTTACCCACTATTAGTATTTTAGAGTTAGGGTTTCCCCAACCAACATATTTACCATTTTGATTACAGTAATTTACAAATTCCTTAAATTCATCTAAGTATTCCATAGTATATCAATTTTATTTGGACAAATATATATGATTATTTTATATACGACAAATAATAATTAAAAAGCCCCGACTACACTTAGTCGAGGCTTATTCCTTTTGGAGTAAATAGCGTATTGTCTCTCGCTTTCGAAAACTAGCAACTTTTCCGTAGAGAGATGATACAAACAGACATCTACGTCTGTACACAAATATAGGAATTATAAATGAGATTACCAAAAGAAAAGCCCCGAATCAGTAGGACAGGATTTTGGGTTTATGAAAAATATAACAGCACAATTTTAGTCTATATTGAAAGGATTGCAAGTTAACTTATAGTAGTTTTCTTTGGAAGGATAGACCTTAAAAAAATCAATATTTTCACCTTTTAATTTATAATAAATATCTTCTTGGATTCTTTTGTCACATTTGAAACCAAAATAAACTCTTCTTATCATTGAGCGTTTTATTGGTATTTTTTTTGCAAATTCAGTATTCATCAGATTTCTGTCATTTATAATAATCCGCCATTCATCCTCATCATGATAAACCATAGACTTTGATAAAAGCCCTCCTATAATACCTTTATTGGGGCTATATTGATCTTCGTATTTAACTTTCCGAAATAAGCAATATTCATCTTCTATTTCTAGCTCAGAAAAATTATAGCAAATGCATATTCCCCTATGCATACCTCCATAAAAAGACCATTTTTGGGGTTTCAAATAAAAATCATCATCTTTTACTTTTCCAAAACATCCAATTCGAATACCATTGAATATATCTATAAAAGGTATGCCATTATCTTTGTCCTGCAAAATAGGGGAATCCATTGGATCATTAAACACAGAGGGATGTTTTAATAGAATACAATCAAGTATAGAGTCTATGTCATCCTTTCGTACACTAAAAAACTTATAGAATTCCATAGTCTTATGTACATTTTTGCTATAAGCTTTAAAATGTAATTCTGTACTCTTAATATAGCATCTTTTAGATTCCGCGTGATTATTCTCAGATAGTAAGCAATACCCTTTTATTGCATAGGATTGTGCGATATCACACATGGTATATTCATCTTCATCTACTGAGTATACATTAATAGCAGAATCAGCCCAATGAATTGCTGTTTCCCAATCTTCATTTTTTATACAAACGAGTGCATTCTGGATACAAATGGCTCTATTTTCATTATCCGAATTATTCCAATTTAGTTCAGACAGCTTTAGTGTTTCTTTTAAGCTATTATTTTTCATATAAATTTTCAAAGGAAATCTTTAATTTAAACATTTAAAAATAAAATTGCTACTAAATATGTAATGACATTATCATTTTTAAGATGGGATACAAAATAAAGCCCCGAATCAGAGAGACGGGGTGAATAACAAAGTCACTAAAAATACTTAAATGATAGTTGTTGTTTGGTAATATTGTATTTAGTTCACAGAAAAAACAACTCTTTCATAGGTTGGGAAATCATCTTTACCAATTTCGCTTTTCATGAAATATCCGATACGAACCTCTGTGTCTTTTTCCTTCAGATAATTTTTAATTCTAAAAGCGTTTACCCCTTTTTGTGGCTTATAATATTCATCAAATAATAGTCTAGAGTTTCCATCTTTGTGTACCTTATTAACAGAAAGGTATATGATTATTTTATCCAACAGTTTTTCATCTCGAAACTTTATTACAAAATCCAAATAGTCTCCAGATATATCTTTTGGCGCTTGGAATATGAAATTAGAGCTGTAACCACTAACCTTATACCCTTTCATTTTTCCAGCGTACACACTCTCGTCAATAATTTCATTGTATGTCTCTATCTCATATATCTCCTTTTTAATATTCTCTATAGCATTTTCAACATTAGGAATAACTCCGGATTTATTTCCAGCAATTTTCTCTTGCTTTTTTAAGTTTTGTAGTATTTCATAATACTCTGCATTCACTTTTTTTAAGCTATCTATTATTTCATCTTTTCTTTCTTTGGTAAAAGACAAACTATCATAATTATTGGCATTCTCCTTATATAATAATTTGTTAAACTTATCCACGAGTGTATCTATTTGATTTTCTGAATAATGATTTAGGTATAATATGGATGAAATAGCTAAAACAACCAAAAGCAATGGATAATATCTATATTTCTTATTCATAGTTACTTTTTTCCCTTTTACCAATAATAGAAGGAAACAGAGAATGACAGATATCCCTAACGATAAAACTATATAATCTAAACTATTCATGTGTTTCAATTTTTTTATTATTAAGCAACGCTATTAAAGTTCCACTCCAACTCAATCCTGCAAAAATTGCACTCTTTAGATTATCAGGCTCAAGCAGTACAATAGATAATACTGCTCCTATTATTGGTAGTAATAGAAAATCAAAACGAGCATAAAACTTATCACTTTTCTCAGGAAACATTTTCTTCAAAAAAGGCTGTGTACCCTTAAAATCATCTGAGTATAATGAAAGTATATGTCCACATACCGCTCCAAACCAAGCTAAAGTACATGGTTTGGTTGCTATATCAAGTATTATATCCGCAACATTCATTGATTTTTGTATAATTTTTGCAAATATACTATTTTCTAAGCAATCTATGCAATAGCCATGCTAGTATTATGATTACAATAAAAGCAAATAATGCCCAAACCACCCTACCAATTTGCTTAAGAACCGTCGGTTCTTCCTTCTGCTTATGCTCTTCCTTAACAATACACTCCTTCTTCTTAGCATAGATTTGTTTATTGGTAAATACATTAGTTTGAGTGCTTTCCTTAGCAGCAACCTTCTTGCCTACCTCCTTCAGAATATTCTTCCTCGTCTCCGACTTGATAGGAGGTTTACCAGTAATAGGATCAATCGGTTTGCTTGTATCATAAACCGTAGTAATCTCTTCAGTTTCTTCAGTTGATTTCTCTGTTTCTGTTTTGGTTACTTCTTTACTAGCAGAAGCACTATCATTACGAGTATGGTTCAAATTCTCTTCAACAGATGATTCCTGCCGAAGATTAGACTTACTACTACCACATCCGGCTATTGACATTACTGTAAACATGACTACTAAGGATATCCCTCCAATAATGACAAGGTGGCGCATTTCTATAACTCTACCTTTCATGGCCGTACGATTACAGGTTTCATAAAATTAGAGAACTCACTCCTCACGTCGAAGCACGGACATGCCTTGATATACTCTGCCGGTTCCACTTCACCACTACCGTCCAAGTCCGGCGAAGTGTCCCGGTGTCCAAGTAGTTCAATGATATCATACTCTTTACAGAGCTTTACAACCAAATCACGGAGTGCATTCCGCTGTTCAGGTGTCCGAGTATCAGCCGGCTTACCGTTGGCATCCAATCCGCCAATATAGCAGACACCTATTGAGTGCTTATTGTACGAAGAATCAGAAAAGCCCTTCGTATTGCAATGCGCCCCGTCAATGCTTAACGGTCGCCCATTTTCTACCATTCCATCCAGGTCAATGATAAAGTTATAACCGATCTGATTGAATCCCCGAGCCCGGTGCACCCGGTCAATGTCCTTTGCACGTAAATCCTGTCCGGCACGTGTGGCCGAACAATGAATGATAATAGCATCAATTTTCTTCATTTCTTCTCCTCCTTATTCTTTGTTACTGGACCAATCTTTACCAAATTGACACGGAAAATGATAGCTATCAAAATGGCCGTTCCTAACCAATGCCAAGAATCTTGAAAAATAAACTCCAAAACTTCAATCATTTTGCACCTCCTTTTTGTAAGTAGTTCGTTAAGTAAGGGATATTCTTTATAAACTCGACACTTAGCACATAATGCAAAAAGGCTACTACCTTATAACCATTGCTAGAGTTGGGTAGAATTTCTTTGATATTCCTTAGAATATTTACCCCGTAGAAATAGAATACGCTGTACGTAATAAATGAAACACACTGTAGCGCACCTTCTGGATTGCCCTTGTGTTCACCTATAAAGTAGATGCAGCTAACCAAGGCAAAGAAAATAGTTGCTTCTACGATACACCTCCAAGCTTTTTTAAAAGAAAAACTCTCATGATTGATAAGGAGTGCAGTAAGCAGTCCACAAATGAAATTAAGAGCAAATACTGCAATAAGACTTTTGATCTCCCCGGAAATAGGATTGAGATAAGCAGCTATACCGGTAACCAATCCAATGAGTAAGTTTTTGAAATAATCCATAATCATTTATCTAAAATATTAATACTTCATTTCAAGACCTCACCACAATCGTCAATGGCTGTCTGAAATACCTTCTTCACTTCGCCAGAGGTTAGCCCATGATCCTCATGTAGCGAGAAGCCGGTTACTCCATTTCGCGATGCATTGAAGAATCCGACAGTCGTTTCATCCTTAATGATTTCGGCAGTAATATCTTTGACTGCCTCGGTGCCACGGGTTGACATTCTGTATTTAACCCTGATAGCTTCCGTAACCTTAGTTGTAGCGGTACTGTTAGTTGCTGTGATGTTCATTCCTTGTTTCCTCCTTCTATTAAATCATAAATTTGTCCGTATGCACCAGATACAAAGAAGTCTGCACAAATTTCCTTCAATAAGGTTGCATCTTCTGTCTCTATATCAAGTACACCACGATTGTTAATAATCTGTTGTAACATTTTATACGCACGCAACTTTTTCGACATATCCAAACCCTGTTGAGGGTTAGAACCTGCTGCATACAATGCCTCTGCAACCACATCACGTAGAAACTGCTTTACCTCCTTACCGTTGACTACTTTAATAGCTTCATTGCCTTTAAAATCGAGTAAAGGCCCGTTTAAATTAATCTTCATATTTTTTATCTATTAAGCAATTGATACTAATAACCCTTTTCTGAACTTCATATTACTACCGAAATCAAAATCTATTCCCCGGTAATAAGATATGCTGCCATCGGAATTTCTACCAGTTATAGTCCCGAAATTATCAGCTATACATAATTCGCTTGATATAGTACCTTTCACATATACACCTCCATCAAAAAATCCTGCATAGGTATTATTCATATTCGGATAACTCCTTTCATTCTCATTGAAATATCTTGAAGCATATATACAGGACCCGCCCATATTGGCACCCACAGCTCTAACACCAAAACGCCCCTCACCTGCAAAACTGAAATTTACATCAACCATCCCACTTTTATTATCTTTAGGTACACCCAAACGAACACTTCTTGGGTCACCGTACCACCATCCATTTTCTTTCCAGTACAATGAACCATTATCAAGCGTAAAGCCACCAATGAAACCTACTTCTGCATCAATTCTACGGACTTTTATCAATTCAGTATTTAGGTAACCACCTACCACGATAGTAGTGCCTAACTTTGCATATTCAACTGCATCCTCAAATGCCAACTTACCTAATCCGTCTCTATCAATTTTGGAGTTAATCACTCCCTGCAGGTCACTATGTAGTGCGGTGATTGTAACAGCACCTTCCAAATTAATTTTAGATGAATGAATGGTCGTTTCACCTGCCGCCTGGTTGATATAAGATATAAGCGTATTGCCATTTTCTAGCTCCTTGGAAGCGTATATCTTGTTGCCGTCTGCTGTGGTAATCCATCCGGCAGTATCCATCCTCTGCGTTAAGCTATCGACCCGCGTCACTTGTGCGGAGATTTGAGTATTGAGTACTTTCAATTCAGCGAAGCATTGATCTGAATAGTCTTTCAACTTGTCATAGATTGCTTTATTAGCGGCTTCAACAGCAGTATTAAAACTAGCCAAGGCAGAATTAAAGAGGGCGAACTTATCATCTACATTCTGCTTTTCCTCAACAGTCGTCTGCCCGTCATTGATAGCCACATTAATTGCTGCAATAAGATTATCAATTGCACCTGACAAAGAAACCTTGGCATTAAGTAAAGCCGTTTTCGCCTCACCTTCCAGATATGGATTAACAAACAGCTTGTTATAGGTTGCTTCAACGGCAGCTTTCGTATTATTAACGGTATTAAGATACTTCTCAATAGCCTTCGCTTCGGCTTCCGTGATAATGCCATCCGCAAATGCTCCGTCTACATAATCATGCAAACCACTAACTGCATTGTTGGCTTGCTCTGCTGCCTTCGCTGCATCTTCTGCGTCTTGCAATGCTTGCAACGCTTCTTTCATAGCAGCATCCGAAAACTCCTTTAGCCTATCCTGAATAGCTCTATTTGTAGTTTCTACAGCTGTGTTAAAATCAGCATAAGCACTATTGAAATAGGCGAAATGTGCGTCAACGCTTTGCTTTTCTTCGGGTGTTGTAAGTCCGTCGTCAATAGCTGTATTGATCGCATTTATAAGGTCTGAAATACAGCCCATAAGGGTAACTTTCGCATTCAATAAACCCGTTTTGGCGGAACCGGATAAATAAACATTCGTGTATAGTTTGTTATAAGTAGCTTCAACCGTAGCTTTAGCATTATTAATCGTATTGATATACTTTTCGATAGCTTTTGCTTCAGCTTCCGTAATAATGCCATCCGCAAATGCTCCATCCACATAGTCATGTAAGCCACCAACTGCATTATTTGCCTGTTCCGCCGCCTTCGCTGCATCTTTAATTTCTTTGTGAGCTGCTTCCCATTCAGACAAATTTTCTAATCCGGACGAACCAGTTTTAATTTGGATATTTCCGCCGATTTCTCCTTTAATCAGGTCAAAGTATGTCTTTCCATCTGGCGAAAGGATTTTTTCAGTTGTCACCCGCCCTGGCAGAATCTCCGTAAATCCGTACAGCTCAACAAAACTGCGTTCACCTTCATACTCACTATTGAGGACACCAACTAGGAAGTGATAATATCCGGCAATACCTTCCATTTTGATAGCCTTTTCATTCAGCAGAAATGTTCCGGATTGATTCTCTTTGCTGCATACAGCATACAGATAATACTTCTTTTCCGAGGCAATGAGTGCCGGAGAATTGTATTCAGCCATATCCCAGTACTTGTATTCATCTGCTTTGTGAGAGGAAGAAAGAGCACTAATTCCTAGCGTCATGTGTTGGAGAATACCTGCCGGAGCGTTCAGTATTCTTGTACTGGCATTATAGGTAATATTGTGGGATACTTGTGCCGGATTCGTTTTGGAATTAACAAATCGGAATTGCAGACTTTCATCGCCCACAAGCAGTTGCATTGTGCGAACTGTAATAGGGTCTATAGAAGAAGAGAAATTTAGAAACGCATCTTCCAACATAGACATAGTTTCCTTTGCGTCCCGGAATCGTCTCTTAGTAAACTGCAGAGCGTCTTTGTGTTTAATGTCTACAGTAACTTCGTTCGTTTCAATCTTTTCCAATTCACCTGAAACAGAAGTACCGACTGGCTCATTAGAAAGCTCTATTTCGGGAGAATATGGATTATTCACGTATCTTTTAATACCGATTATCCGGATTAGTGAACCCTCCGGGTAAAACTGTGTATCGGAGAAGTCTACATACCCCCCTAATTTAATTTTACCGCCAATCTGCAACCAGCGTTTCTTTGCCCATATTCCATCTAAAATCCCAGTGAAAGTGAATTTCTTATCTTCATGTTCAAAGAGGTATTTTGCGGCTTCTTTAAATGCTTCCCAGCTAGCACCGGTCTGTGTTGCGTCATTACAGATATAAGCATTTGGTAATTGAATACCAAACACTGCGTATGTATCACCAACTTTGGGCCGCCAGGCTTCCGACTCAGGCATAGTAATTCCGTCGATTTCTTGGGGAACAATTTCAAAGCGACGTCCCGCTTTCTTATCCTTTTCCTCATGGATATACTTCACCTCGAACTCTTTGCCAGTAAGCATGCCAGTCTGAAAGATAACTGTCATGTTCTCACCTGCAATAAGACAATCCTCAAAGTTTAACTCTTTGGGGATATCTTCGTCTACAAAATCATAGAAGTTATTCTCCTTATTGACTTCAATAACGGCACTGACAGTACCAACACGAGAAGGATAAATAGCCGTGCAGTCTAGGCTATCTTCCTTTGCTGTTGTCAGTTCTTTATCCGCACGCATTACACAAGAACCGTCTGCATCAGTCTTATAAGTCCTTCCTTCATAAACAAAGGTCTTAGCCTTTGGAAGCAATAAATTCTTAGCTCCGTATGTAGAATAGTTAATATTGCGTTCTGTAGTTTCCACAAGGATAATTTCGGACGGAATATCTCCGGATTCGCGCCCTACGCCAACTTTAAAGCCATGTCCCTTGCCGTATGAAAGCTTTAATGCATTGGTCTTATTGTACTCGACTTTACGTAGATGAACTGTCTTTATCTGCTTTCCTTCTACTGTTTCTTCGGTGATTTCCCACTCTGTCTCATACATATCTGCTAGCTGATTCAGGGCATCAAGAATATATGTGTGATTGTAATTGAGAACCTTTTCAGTGCCTTCAATACAATCACCGACTTTCCAACCAATGCCACGACGATTCAGATTTTCAACTAGTAGGCGGAGATGCTCATGCGCTTTTGCTGTATATGAGAATTTGATGCTTCTTTCAACAGTATGGCGTACTTTCCACAAGGTTGTGTCCGCTCTACCGGTTTCGAGAATCAGAGTGTACTCAAAGTTACGTTCACCATTCTTCTTTAAATTTGAATCCTTTTTTAAGAAGTATCGTTTCCCGTAGAAATCACACCAGGACCCAACCGGAATTTCAATATATCCCGGGTGTGAGAAATACAAAGTAAGTGTATCTTCTCCCATAACAGCCTCATAAGAGTAGCTTTCATCCTTTACTTCGATTTTTATTTCCTTATCACCGCTATATAAAATCATATCACCTTTAGAATTATATCCTAAAATATAAACGTCAAATAGAAATGTATTGAATAATAGGCATAAAAGTAAGGAAATGATAGACGAATCATTGCCAAAATAATATATAACACACAACATCAACGGCATTGTCACGAAATAAATCAAAATGAAAAATATTTAAAAGAAATCACTCAAAATGTAGTTTAATTCACCTAAGTTCTCTCGGAACAAATTGTGCGTTGAAAGATTTTTCCAATGTTACGACACAGAACCTCGGACAGAATGGTTACTGTAAGTTTCCAAATGGACTGTTAACCCAATGGGGAAAAGTTTCAGGTTCTTCAGTTGTTAGCTACACCATAACTATGCCTACATCATTTTCTGATAAAAGTTATAAGATATTTGCAACAGTTTACAAGCCTTCATCTGACAGTAGTGTTTATTCCGCATCACCTATTGATGATTCAACTAAAACAGTTAGCCGATTTTGTATTAATAGAAATTACGCCTCTGGAGGGAGTACTGGATTATCACAAGAAACTTTTGATTGGCTTGCTATTGGGCGTTGGAAATTATGAAATAAATTATAACATTGAAATAAGAATGTATAACTTTAGTAGAAAATTGGTAGTCTTTTTTATAATCTTTTTTGCGCAAAGTTCTCTCGGAACTAATGCAACTCAAGTAGCTAGTCAAAATTTGGGACAAAACGGATATGTCAAGTATAGTAATGGCTTATTAATGCAATGGGGAACAAGAGCTGGAGCAACGGGGACAACTAGTCTGTATTTCCCTACCAGCTTCTATGATACTAATTACAACGTTTATCTTACTGGAGGGATAAACGTTACAGGTGAATCATTTGTGTATGCTCCGGGTTATGACCCTAATAATAAGAATAAATCATATTTTAAATTCCTTACCCGTGGAATAAATTCAACTCCGGCTATCGTTTGGACTGGCTGGGATTTTACATGGTTTGCGATCGGTCGCTGGAAATAATTTAAAAACAAATATCATGAAGTATTGGAAACAAGGATTTTATGACGAGCCGGTAGACGGTTCGGTAGAAATTACAGATGAGCATTATAGCCAGTTATTAGCCGGACAATCAGCTGGATTACTCATAGTTGAAAGCACCAGAGGATATCCGATCTTAGTTGTATACGAGGCTACTATTGAAGAAATCAGGGTACAAAAACTTGATGAATTACGATTGTTCGATTCATCCCAAATAGTGAATCAGTTCAGTATTGATAATGTATTCGGTTGGTTAAACAAAAGCACTCGTGTAGGGCTTATGAACTCAATCAATATCGAGAAAGAAGCCGGACGATCTGAAACAAGTATCTGGATTGATGATACAAAGTTTGTCTTATCAATCGAAAGAGCTATTGACATGTTACAACAGTTAGAATTGTATGCCCTTGCGTGCTATGACACAACACAAAGGCATATCAACGCTATCAATCAATTAGAAACAAAAGAAGAAATTGAAGCATACAACTTCAAAACTGGTTATCCTGGAAAGCTCAACTTTTCCGGATACCCTATCGTATAATCATAGTTTTCGATTTCCTCAATAGTCTGCAATGCTCTGACTGCTGCGATGTGCAATTGTGTTACATTGTAGCAGTTTAGTGCATACATCTCAATCTTATTCAGCATTGCTAAAGCATCTGGAATAGGAATGATATACTTTGTTGCGTCATACCACAATACCGTGTCTGTTTTACCGATTTGTTTCTCAATCGAAATTGAGTTAAATAATCCAACACGTGTGGATTTGTCTAACCATACACTTTTCCTTTGAATTTTAAAAGAATTGACATTGGCCGATTTGTCAAATATCTGTATTTCAGATATTTTCATTTTTCGCACTTCTTCGATGTCGTACTCATATTCTACCAATATTGGGTAGCAATTCTTGCTTTCAACTATAATCAACCCTGCTGATTGCCCTGCTAATAACTCTTGATAATACTCTTCTGTTATTTCTACTGAACCGTCTACCGGTTCGTCATAGAATCCTTGTTTCCAATACTTCATAATTTATAATTTAGTTATTTCCAACGTCCTATTGCTATCCAACTATACTTTGCCCTGGAAACTCCTGTTCCTGAACTTGAACCAAAATTTCTATCCATTTTAAAACTACTAATAGTTGGATTAATTAATGGTGTAGCAGTATATACATTTCCATCATAAGCATCTTTAATAATACAGCCTTGGATAATGTAATCAGTATTACAAAAAGAAAGAGGCATGTAAATTGTAACCGTGGTAGCCGTTGAACCAAGTTGCTTCCCCCATTGGATCAACAACCCATTACTTAGTTTTACATATCCATTTTGTGCTTTTTCATTCCATAGATTTTGTGATTCTAATTGTATAGCATTAGTCCCGAGAGAACTTAGTAAAGTTTTCTCTGCGTCAGTCATAAATTTTCTAGTAGTACTTTCTTCAATCATTGATGCTGGATGAGAAGCCGGATGAGAGTAATTATTAGCTCCGGAGGCTATTCCACTAAGTTTTGTACGTTCTGCATCCGTCATAAAACGATGAGTCGAATCTTCTTCAACGTCCGTCGCTGTATGTTTATGAGAACTTGCAGCATAACTACCCTTAGGTTGGTATACTGAATCGTGGTTGTGATTTCCTGCAGCCTTACTATCCCAATTTGCCTTTTCTGAATCCGTGACAAATCTATGCGTACTATCTTGGTTAATATCCGTCGCATCATGACTATGTGATGAAGCAGCATAACTACCTTTAGTTTGATACACTGAATCGTGATTATGGTTTCCCGCAGCTTTGCTGTTCCACGTCTCTTTTTCCGTATCGGTAACAAAACGGTGAATACTATCAGGAGTTATATCCGTTGCTCCGTGTGTATGCGAACTCGCTGCATAACTTCCGACCGGTTGATATACTCCTGCGTGGTTGTGATTAGACGGAGAAGCACCAACCTCGGAAGCTGTATATGAAGGTTTATTCGGCTGCTTCGCCCACGATGAAACATCACTTGCCGGCATAGAAGAAGGGAAATCGCTAATATCTGAAACCTTATGTGTATGCGCTTTCGGTACACGTGTATCACTTAGACGTGCATCATTTCCCTCGCATACGGTTTCTTCCTCACTGCCAAAATTCTTATTAAAAGCAGAGTTTTTAGTGAATGCAGGTTCATAAGTACCAGCATGATTGTGATTAGATGGAGATGCACCTACTTCGCTCGCTGTGTAACTAGGTTTACTAGCAGCCTTCGCCCATGCAGATACATCGCTTGCCGGCATCGAGGTTGGGAAGTCGCTAATATCCGCTTTCTTATGCGTGTGAGCTAACGGAGTTCTTGCATTGCTTAACCGGGCGTCGTTACCCTCGCATACAGTCCCAGCACTAGTCCCAAAATCTTTATTAAAAGCTGTAAGTTTAGTGATAATCAGTTCATATCGACTATCATGGTTATGGGAGTCCAAAGCTGCTTTCAATGCCTTTCCCTGTTCGGCGGAAAGGACTTTATTAGTCCCTCCACTTGTCAGATTATTAACAATATCAGAAATATTAAGTTTCTTTCCTAGCTCTGTTGCCATCGTCGTGGCAAAGTTAGGATCATTGTTAAGGGCATTCGCCAATTCAATAAGTGTATCGAGAGCATCCGGAGCACCGGCAACAAGCGCATCAACCGCAGCTTTCACTTTTGCGTCAACTCCTGAAACAGCATTGTTAGCGGCCAATGCTGCTGCGTTGGCATCGTCCGTGGCTTTCTTTGCTAACCCTGTTTGTATTACAGATGCATCCTTGGCTGCATTTGCGTCATCTGTCGCTTTCTTCGCTAAGGCAGTTTGAGCTTCCGATTCAGCTTTAGCGGCATTGGCGCCTGCCGCTGCAATCTTAGCTCCTTCTTTGGCTTCATTAACACTACCAGCCACAGTATTAGCCGCATCCGTGGCTTTCTTAGCGAGGGCTGTCTGCTCAACAGACGCATTTTTAGCGGCATTTGCATCGTTAGTAGCTTTCTTAACGGCTTCAAGCTCTGCCGTGGCTTCTTCTGTTGCCTGTGTCATTTCCTGCACAATATCGGCATACTCTGACTTACGTTGAGACTCTGCTTCGACACGTTCAGTTTCGGCATTTACACGCTTAGTCTCATTTGATGAACGAGTACCTTCCGCAGTTTTACGCTCATCTTCATTCTGTTTTCTCTTATCTTCTTCGGATGATCGAGAAGTTTCAGCCGTGGCACGTTCGGTTTCAGCAGCGTTTCTCTTACTTTCTTCTGACACCCGGTCTGTCTCCGCTGACTTGCGGGCAGTTTCGGCAGATACACGTTCAGATTCGACGGTAACACGGTCAGATTCGGCAGCCACACGTGAGGTTTCATTCGTTTCCCTTGTCGCTTCATCTGCTTTCCGCTTATCCTCGGCAGAAACACGGGTAGATTCAGCGGAAGAACGACCACTCTCCGCAGTTTTTCGTTTGTCTTCTTCCTTCACACGTTCCGATTCAGCAGAAGAACGACCTGTTTCAGCGGTCTTGCGTGCATCTTCATTACTTTTACGTGTTTGTTCATCCGAGACACGTTCAGCTTCTGTATCAACACGTCCGGATTCAGCAATTACCCGTTTATCTTCAGCAGTTACGCGGGCCGCTTCTTCTGTCTTACGCGCATCTTCATTTTGCTTTCTGATATTTTCAGCAGAGGAACGTCCGGTTTCAGCCGTAACACGTTCTGTTTCGGAAGTCTTTCTTTTATCTTCTTCGGACACACGGGAAGTTTCGGCAGATTTGCGTGCATTCTCATTAGTCACACGTTCGGATTCGGCATTGCCTCTCGCTGTTTCAGCATTCTTTCTAACCTGCTCGTTAGATTCTCGTGTACCTTCGTCAGTTACACGTTTCTTTTCTGCATTGTCCCGTGCAGTTTCAGCAGTAGAGCGTCCACTTTCAGCGGTTTTACGTGCATTTTCATTAGTGATACGTACTGATTCAGCAACTTCCCGGGCTTGCTCTTCACGAGAACGATTCGTTTCGGCTGTCTGCCTGGATTGTTCGGAAGCATTGCGACGGGATTCATCAGTTTCACGAGTCGATTCATTCTCTTCAACTGTGGCTTCTAACTGCCTCATATCGGTAGTTGCTGTTTGTGCATCACTCGTAGCCTTGAGCATATTATCCAAGGCAGTCTGAATCTTCTCTAAACCAAATTTAAGGCTAGTCTTAACTCCGTTGATTACTCGGTAGCCGATAGTGAAGAAGCCTTTCATGTCGCTGGCTTCGTTCAGTTCTGATATTTTTTTCTTCTTTAATGGCATAGCAAATCAATTTAAATCTATATAAAACTCTCCGTCCTCTGTTATGATAAATTCGCCCGCTTCGGATGAAAGCAAGAACTCCGTTTCTCCGATCCGAAAGCTGGTAAATACGAGTTTCAAGGTAAATTCCCACCATACACCGTTATTTAGCATGAAATCATTCGTCTGACAACTTTTATAATAGCAGGGATAGCTTTCACTCCATTCATCACAATAAAATATACGTTCCGCGTCGGAATACTCATATCCTTCATCATCGACTTTAGCAGATAGCCGTGTTAAATCATGGAGTAGGGCATCGTGATTACGCCAGAACAATTCAACCGTCCCGGCCCGCATCAGGCATTTGAGAGATACTTCTTTGGTTTGGAATTTCACAACTTCACCATCGTAGATTGCTCCGTCTTGACGCTTGAAATTCTGTAATAGGTTCTTTTTTACCGTCGGAGCCTTTAGTATTTCAGCATTGCTACCTTGCAATACGACTACGCCATAATCGGATAAGTCTTTGTCATCAATCTCGTAACCTTTAGGCATTGGAAGCTCATTTACGGGCTCCTGGTATTCGTAATCGACTTCTCGGGGGAAGTCGTTACTAAAAATAAATTTAGCAACTTCAAGGCCCGGATTAATAACATAGCTGCTTTGGGAAGACAGACGTAACTTATAACTCCTGCCGATTAAGGGAAAGTAAAATTCATGATAACTCAAGTCAGAAAGTATATCAATCAGTCCACCAATACCCAAACTGCCTATATATGCAAACTCAATGCTTACTTCAGCCGTATCCAATGTAGGACTAGAAAGATCAAATTCCTGTCCGTCTTCTTCCGGCCAATCATTCTTGTCCGGTTCCTTCATGGTTGGAAATGCTACCAGGTTATTATAACTTCCCTTTGTAATACATATACCCAAACTGATATAAGCATCTATTCTGTCTATTAGTAATTGCCCTTTCATCGCTTAAGTGTTATACCTTTAGTGTTTAACGTGTCTATTCCCAGCTTTACAGCGTACATGAACTCTCTTATTTCCACAAGGTTAGATGTGTAATTGGAGATATCCGATAAATGGAAAACAATAGTATCATTACCCCGAAGCATTTCAGCCATATTCTTATCCATATTTATTAGATATGACAGTTTCTCTGCTATTTTCTCTGTTCCTGAATTAATACTCTTAACTTCCTCATTTATAGAATAAGTATGCGAAGTCATTACAGCAAAGCTTCCATCTAGTTTGTTGGCTGAATCTTGCGACATTGAAGCAAATCCTTTCTTTGATGCCTCACGCTCATCGTCGTTATCATTCCAGCCGAACATTTCTGCCATTGCATCTCGTTTTGCTTTCATTTCATTAGAGAGCTGTTGCCCTTCTGCCTTCAGTGCATTATACTCATCTTCAGTCACACCGTCATCCATAGCATTGTTAAGTTTTTCTCTCCAAGCCATTAAGCTGTCCATGAATTCTTCTTTAAGCATAGAATTTACGATGGCATTCTTCATATATTCCTCGAAGTTATCAGCGAAGTCAGCAGAATCGGCGTCCATATCATTAAGCAAGTCCTGAAAGTCTGAACGAAGAGAGCTGTAATCAAGAAGCGTGGTATCAGCTATTTGCTGTTCCAGCACCTCCGCTACCTGTCCGACACCATTTGCGATTTGATCTGCAAATTTCTGCGTGTCTGAATCAAGTTGAGACCAGAAGATACCGGCATGTTCCTGAAGTTCCGCAAGTTGCTCATCGGTCAAATCAAATAATCCAGTCATACGACCACCCATTTTCTTTTTAAATTCCTTTACGGACATGCCTAATGCCTCTGCAGCTTGTTTCCAACCTTCACCGGACATATCATCTACTTCATCATAACCCTTTGAGTGTGACTTTCCAGAAGCACCAGAATTTAAGTATTGTTGCCCCAGTACTCGGGCATTTGCGCTTTGTTCTTTGATATTGGCAATAGCAGCTTCATAAACAGCGTTTGCGGTATCTCCTGTCAAGGTCTCCGCTAACTCCAGCTGTTTCTCAATTATCCGATCAAGAATATTAATATAGGATTCATACGTTTCTTTCGCTTTCTCGTATTTTTCTGTCGTATCGTCCTTAGTGAACATACTGAAAATCTTTGTTGCTACCTGTATAACGGCACTAATAACAGCAAGAATAACAGATGCCTTCTCAACTGTACTGATAGCGTTAGCCGATGTATCTGCTGCCATTTCAACACCACTCATAGCAGTCAATGCAAAGGTCCCTATTTCACCAATCAATGAGATAATTTCACCAGCCGGTCCACCGATTGATTTTCCAACATCAGTTAATGCGTCTGATAATTCATCTAACTGTGCTTTTACATCTTTCTCTGCTTTCTTTACCTTAGCATCCTTCTGTACCACCTTATCTTTCGCCTCATTGTATCTCGAAGTCTTTTCTTTTACTTTATCCAAAGCCTGTGCCTCGGTCAGATAAGCTTTTGTGGAATCAATTTTACCAGTCTTTTCGTTGAATTTAGAGGACTTGACACCATTTTCAATCTTAGCACCACCTTTTACAGCTTCTTGAGTCTGTTTAGCATTTTCTAATTCCATTTGCGCATTAGCTAACTCTTCCTCTGCTTCTGCTAATTCTTTCTTCTTGTCAGATAATGATTGAAACGGGTTACGTGAATCCAATTCATCCATAATTGATTGAATAGTACTAGTATATTCGCGAAGCTGGTCCGGGGAAAGAACTTTGGCAGCCGTACTCTTTGCATTCTCTAATTGAGTAAGCAGAGAATTAAGAGTTTCAGAAGACGTTTCTTTCAGATTTTCAAATGCACGAACATACTCCGGAGACTCTTTCAACTTATCGTAATCCAGGCCCATCAATTCCATTCCCTTGTTCTTTGTTGCTTGAGCAATAGACCGATCAATTTGTTCAACCTGTTCTGTATCTCCATTCTTTACTGCTTGTTTTCGTTGTTCCTGCAAGGTGGCAATATCTTCGTTGAATTTTCGTTCAATAGCAAGGCGTTGGTCCGTATAGTCTTGATACTGATTCAGCAAATCAGCTAAATCATCCCCACGATTGTACTTTAAATCTGTAGTTTCCTTTTTTTCATTAGCAACTTTATCAAATGCATCAAACTGTTTCTTTACTGGCTCTGACTTGACATATACTGATGCATTGAAGATTTTATCTTTATTGTCAGGATTAGCATCAAAGGCGGAACGAGCATCTTCAATCACTTTTAACTTTTTGTCTTCAGCTTCGCGATCGATAGCCTGTAATTCTAGTTTATGATTGAGTTCCCTTTGTTTTAGAACCTTTTCACTGCTCTCTTTAAGCTTATTTATTTCAAGCTGCTCTAGTTGGTTTGCAGAGTCTTCTTTCATACGCTGTTGCTCTCTATTCTGCTTATCTAGCAGGAGTTTATATTTCTCCTGTTCTTCACGTAGCTTTTTCGCTTGGTCATCCTTCTTGGAAGATGAATCATAGACTTTTAATTCTTTTTCAGCCTCCTTTAGCTTCTTGACATTTTCTTTATAAGACTTTACCACAGCAGAATCTATCCCTTTGAACTTTCCGGCATCCATTTGCTTCTTTTGTGCTGAAGCGATTGATTCCAATGCTTTAGTAGCATCTTCTTTTTGTTTTGTCCAAAAGGCTTTATTTTGAATGGCAGCTTTTTCTTCTTCTTTCTTTTGTTCTTCCTTTGCTTTCTTCTGAATTTCATTTATTTTCTCTACTTCTTCTTTTGCAAGACGGGCAGACTCTACAGCTTCATTCTTCTTTTTGGCTAATCGTCCAATTCTTATACTTAATCCTGGATCTTCAATACCATCTTTTCTATTTTTTTCAGCTTCATCGATAGCCTTTTGCCATTCAGCGGTAGCTGCATCAAGTTCTTCTTGCTTCATAACAGCTCTAACCTTAATCCCCATTACATATTGCTCATTTTTATCTTTGTTGAGTAGTTTTAAAATATCATGGAGTTCCATTGTTTTAATCTTCTCTAAATCAAGATTTTTTAAAACATTTGGCATTATAGATTGAAGTTGTTTGTATGCACTTAATTTATCAAATTGACTGGATGTTTCATCTCTTATAATATTGACAAGACTTTCTGCCTTATTTTTCAATTCATCAAAATGTTTTTTTTGAGTCTCCATAGCAGCATTATGCTTTCTTATAGCTCTTTCGGAGACAGATTCTGCTGTAGCACATTTGTAAATTGCATACCCAAGCCCTGCAAATGCGGCAGCTGCTAATACATAAGGATTAGTTAACATTGCAGCAGCATTTTTTAGTTGTGCAATAGTTTGAGCTTTGAGGGCTTTTGTCAATAAGATACTAGAAGATGTATTCTTTGCAATCATTGTTGCCTCAATAGCGTACAAGCCTTTCTTTAGGACTAAATCAGCGGCCTCAATAGCACGCTGTCGATTTACAATTGCTGTTACCGTTGCATATACTTGCTTAGCAGTACTTACAGCAAGAATACTGCCTTTGTATCCTGCAAGGGCAGTCGTAACAACAACTATTAATGCTCCTATTTCTTTCAATGCTTCTTGAGCGCTTCCGTCAGCAAAGGCTTCATTCATAGATTGCGCTGCACTGGATATTTCCTTTAAGATTTCTTTTCCTAACGGGCGAAGGGCAGCTGTTATATTATTACCAAGAAGCTTCATTTGATTCTCGGCTGATGAGGACATTTCTATAAAAGCAGCTTCTGCGGCACCTGTTGCATTTTTCATTTGTTCCAGATCGGACGCAGCACCTACTGCATTTTGTCCGGTTATCATTAGTGCAGCCTGTAAAGCTTCGTCGGTACCCAATAATTCTTTCATTTTTGTAGTACTTCCGTTTGCTTCGTTATAGATCAGCTGTAATGCTTCCTGGAAAGAACGTCCGGAAAAGGCTGCATCACCTAAATGGTTAGCCGTTCCCATAATTGCCGCACGTATTTTAGTCATCGCTTCGGCTGTTGGAACACCTTGTTTGGTTATTGATACGACAGCTGCTAGCACGTCTTCAATATCAATACCGAAGGACGAGGCAATGGGAGCAGCTTGAGCAATACTCTTTCCAAGTTCTCCCATTGTAGTTTTACCAAGCTTGGCTGTGGTAAATAACATATCAGAAACAGATTCTGCTTCAGAAGCTCCTTTTTTATATGCATTAAGAATTGTAGTGATAGCATCTGCCGAAGTAGCCGTTTCTGTAACGCCGCCGATAGCAGCCTTAGCAGATACTTTTAGAATATTCATAGCATCCGCTCCATCATGTCCTGCAGATACAATCTGATATAGTGCTTTCGCTGACTCTACGGCTCCGACTGGAACCTCTCTAGTCATATCAATAACGCTATTCATAAAATCGGTAAGACTGCCTTTTATCCCGCTTGAAAGAGTAGCAACTTCTTTCATGCTTTGCTGGAACTGCTTTTCGAAGTTATATGCTTCTTTGGTTGCTTGAGTAAATGCGATTCCCGCACTAATGCCAATCCCTCCGAATACATCAAAAGCGGTAATTTCACCGGCCATTGCCTTTATGATTCCCATCGCTTCTTGACGCCCGGAATATAGCCCTGAATTATCTATACCTGTAGCGAAATATAACGCACCATCTTTATTCTGAATACCCATATAGCATTTATTCTTAAAATATAAAGAGGAGGTAAAATTTGGCTATTTCGAGAAGAATAAGCATCTTTGCAGTGTTCTAAGACCAAGGAACGATTTTTATTTCAACGTATTAGGGAGTTGATTCGCCTACTATACCACAATATAGGCTATCAATTCCCTTTGCTACATAATCCTAATGCGTTGCAATAGATTATGTTCCTTGGTCGGAAAGAATAGGGGAGAGATAGCCTTTTTCTATAATATATAAATTACTATTCATTAGCGCCATGACCAAGGAAAATGAGAACGTATCTGTAGCGAATAAAAGGAACTACACAGAAGAAGAAATTAATGCTGCTTACAAGAAGGGCAAGGATGAAGGAAGAATTGAAGGGATGCTCGCTTATCAGAAAAGATTGATTGAGAATCTACAGCGGGATAATGCATCTCTCAATCAGAAGCTTCAGGAGATTAAAAAATAATCCCCCATATCTTCACAGATACAAGGGACTAGAAAACATACTCTAAACCAATTTATAAAAAAACAGTTAACCTAATATATAAACACAATGGCAAATTACCTTATCGTTTGACCTTTCCAGCAATATCGTTATATTTCTTTATCCTGACTGTCTTACTAGGGTCATCAAAAGACGGAAGTTCTACCCACTCGTAATCTTGCCCTTCAACATTTCCGTCTTCGTCAGTCGTTTTATTACGCTGTTTCATCACAAATGAGTACTCCTGAAGCAATATCTCTATTAATCCATAGCTACTATCCAACGTCTGATTAAACGTTAATCCTAGGGCTTCTTTTGCAATAACTAAGAATCTGCTTTGGTTATATCCTTCCAGCTTTGCAGATTCTTCCGAGCGGCTATTATCTCCGTCTCTCGTAGCGGGCTCACGTTCCGAAGCATCGTGATAGAGGTACAAAAAGGGTGATACCCTATGCGATATATGATTGCATTGAATAATATGCGTATATCCTCCCATGTCGTATTGTCAATGAGGGCTTTTTTAAACCATGCCGGCGGATCACTAGGCTTGTTATGAATGCCCAGGCAAACGACATCGAGAAGTAGTCCTCCATATTTATTCATCAATTCTGGAAAATCAGCATTCAGCTCACCATCTTTCACAATCATTTTATCAATATCTTCCTTTTCAATTTCAAGGAGAAGCGGACGAATTCTAAACCATGTCCGGACAGTGATAGGCTTTATTACAATACAATCACCGGGATCCTTTCCTTTTGGAATAGAATCTCGGTTAGTAAAATCAAATGGAATCTTGACAGGCTGCTCCGTTACAGATTCCGATTCTTGCTGAAATAAGTTCTTTATACTCATAATTTCCTCAAGGAGCCTAGCCCGTTGTACTTCCGGGCAATACTTCCGGTTATTTGCAACTAACCTTCAATACTTTCAGCTCCATCCTTCAATAGTTTGTTCCTGTAGACGGAATCGAACCGCCGGTCTCTACTTAATAAATGTAGCGCTCTAACCAACTTAAGCTATACAGGACCGTTAATTATTTTTTCGCACCACTTGGAGCAGCTTCTCCGCTTTCGACATTCGCTGCATTAGCTGGGGCTTCTCCGCCTTCGGCAATAGTAACTACTTCGCGCATAAAAGCGGTCTGTCTCTTACCGTCTACAGTAACAGCAGCTTGCATATATACACGAACAAGCAACAACTCTGCTTGTTCTGATCCGGGAGCCTGCGAAATCTTTGAGGCGATCTTACCATTCACGATGGTATAAACGACCTTCTTACCGTTTTTAGGTAATGTTTCGCACTGGAACGTTTTTGAAATAGAAGGAGTATTAAGAGGCTTTTTCCAGATGTTTTTTCCGCCTGTTGTATCTACTTCACCGCCTGCCAGTTCTTTGAGAACCTCATTTGATGGAGTAGGGATGGAGAACTCGACATAATCTGTCGTATCTTTCACAAGTTCAACATAAAAAGGTTCTTCACTGCCTTCCACTTCAATTTTTACTTCTTTGGGATCTGCAAAGTTGAATGCAACACTTCCTTTGGTCGGAAGGGGATAATCTTTGAGATCTGCACCGGGAACGCCGTCACCGACTGTTCCAAATTTAATTTTACCTACGCCCATAGCGATAGGTCTTACTTCTCCTGCCATAATTATTGATCTATTAAAATTTCTAATCTAATATTTGTACAAGCGAATTTCTCTTTCAAGTCCGGCATTGGAACACTCCAGAGAACTGTCACTTCTTTACATACACCGTCATTACTATTGATTGAATCAAGCGACTTCCGCACCTTACGCTTTAATTCTTTCATTCGTTGACGTTTTAACATACCATTCTCATCACTCCAAGGTACGAAGATATTGATGTTAACAGGCACTTTATTGATAAAGTCAAGTTCATTCAATTGCAGATGATTGATAACGATATGTTCATTGGTCAAGCCTGCTTCCGATTTGTCCTTGTAAATCATAACATCGGTGCCCGCAGCGACCACAGCATTATAAACTATATCTACAGCGTCAAATTCATCCATATTCAAATTTTACTAAAAACAGATTTCAATGTCTCCCTTAGATATTTCTCACATTGAACGTTCGCACCTGAAACGACTTCATACCCTTTAGCTTCCACGGCTGCCGCATATTCCATTCCTGCAACACCGACCAACACATAACCACCAGTATACGACAGTGAGACTTCTTCTGCAAGCCTACGACCTTTGTACTTACCGGTGGTCTTGTCAGTACCTTTGTCTCCTTCTTTGAAGTTCTCTGTAACCACTTCACCGTCTTTAGCTATTATATATCCGATAGAGGAACGAAGATTACCAGTCTGGTCTTTATATGAGCCACTCCGGCGGGCTACTTCGATAAACTTTTCACCTCCTGCTTGCAGGAAAACAAGCATCTTATCTTCTGCTTTACTTTGAAAATGGTCGAACCAGCGTTCCATTTCATCAAAGGTGAATAGGGGAGTCATGCCGTTTTTCATACGTTGATAATTGAATGTGATTGATAAGGTTCCCAACAGATAACCGGTACATCAATACCCTTTGATGCAACTTTCAAACGCAAAAACTTACTATCTGCTGGCGGTTGCATTTTGGAGTAGAAATAGCCATGTACCTGTGTTTCATCACCAGCCGAATTGTGTTTTAAAACAATTCTTCCATCGCTTACCGGGTCGTAGCGTCCGGGGACAGATATTTCAACCGGTTTCCCAGGAACCCATTCACCATTAACTAAGTGCCCGTTAGCCTCAATAGTAACTATTGCTGTATGTGGATACCGTTTTACCATCTGTTGCCAGCTCTCCCTTTGATAATGATTCGTTTCCCAAGTTTAGCAGCTTTCTCCGGCTCCCCGTTCTCTATGTACAGTTGCTTTGCAGTCTGAATATAGAAAGAACGGGGATGAGTGATAGAAAGCTTGTTTTCACTGAAATCTTGAGAGTTTACCATCATGGCATACATATCAGCGACACAAAGACCGACTTGCTTCATGCTTTCAGTAGTACATTCCGCTTCGGGGTTGATACCCCGCCTAACGAAGACTACCTTATCCAAGAAGCCTTCCATATCCCCAATAGATGGATATTCCAGTATTGTTTCTCTGATTGTTGCCATTATAGTTTACTCTTCATCTGTTTTTTCAGTATCTTCATCGGCCGCCCATTCCTTGGCATCAGTTTTCATGATATACATTGCATCAGGATCGTTGACTACCGGGATGGCATTAGCTTCTGCTTTAGTCCACTCTTTGAACGGTTCAAGTTCAGACCACTTGCTGATAAAAACAAAGTCTTTTTTCAGTGTTGTTGCTTTCTTCTTGTACTCGACAGAATGTTCCGCTGCAATAGGACCATGTTGGATGTCACCGCATTGTAAATCTTCCAAAAAACAGATATTAGCGGCTTCCCATGGATTGATCGTAGTGCGATTATGAGAAGCATCTTCAATACGAACAGCCGGGCTCACTAAGACAATTTGAACACCTTCTGTATTCTCTTGTGCAGAGAGATATTCATTGATAACTTTCTTGGAGATAGTCAGCTTTTCTTTCTGATTGATCCAGCCTTTAACTTTCTCGATAACGGCTTTCTGTTTCTTCAATAAAGCAAATCGATCTTTACGCATCACTACGTACTTAATGGTAACACCATCAGCAGAGGCAGAAACTACTGTATCTTCAATGTCTTGCAATCCGTCTGCAGTGTTTGCATTTGCCCAGTCAGCAGCAGAAACCTTTTTATTTTCATTCTTCATACCACAACCAACAAATTCCTCGGTAACAATACCGTTATTATTGCTTGAGTTTAGAGTGAACCCACCTTTAGACATCAGCTGCATGCACCACCATTCGAAACGTCCACGAACAGCGTTATATACAAAGTCCTGATCTTTGAAAGCGAGGTCAAGGATAGATTTCAAATCCGAATCACCTTCACAATCACGGCTAAGTTGCCGGTATTCGTTCCAGTCGCTTTCATTCATACCACGCTTAACGGCAGTCTTGGGGATATCACCTGACATCTTACCTACAACTTCACGTTTCTTTTGCGGTGCAGAAGAATCAAAGCTGATAACGTCTGCAATAACAGGAGCACCTTTCTCTCCGGTCAAAGTTTCCCATTTCAGAGAATCTTTTTGCTTTACACCGAAAAAATTAGGGAAGAATACCGGCTTAACCTTACGTGAGTTAAGGCGAGCACCCATATTTTTACGGTTCACTTGTTTAATTAAACTTCTTTCCATATATCATTATTTTAATGGATTAGACAAAACGGATAAAACGGAGCAATGCTTTAATAGCGTCGTCAACAGGGTAGGGCATTACTGCTTCATTAACAGTACCACGCACCAAGAGGCCTGACTGCTGGTTAGCTACGGTCACATCAACCTTGTTCATGGTGATAACCTCCGGGGTATACTTGAACTTTGCAGCTTTGGCAGCAGCTTTAGCAGTAACAAGAACTAAGACATCATTAATCTTTGCGGCTCCAATAGCTCCGGAAAGAGTTATTGTGTCATAAGCTGCATTGGTTTTGTCAATTGCAGAGATTACATCAGAAGCTCCGGTTAAAGCACCGCCGATTGTAACAGCTTCCCCAACTTTAAACACATGATTCTTTGCGATTTGAATAGCAACAGCATCGGCAGCCGCGACAGCAGTAACTTTTCCGGTTTTAACAACATGGTAAAGGCCATTAGCATCTTTACCCACAATTACAAGCGGAGGAAGCTCGTCGATGATTCCCTTCAGTTCCGCGCGGGCAATAGTTCCACCGCCCTGAATGTCCTCGATAATCTTTTCGATACCAGGAGCATACTGAAATTCACTTTGTTTTTTTCTGAACATAGCTTTTAATATTAATAATTATTCTTCTAGACCAAGGCTAGCAGTGCCATTATCAGAGCTTTCCTCATCCTCCATTAACTTTAACCATTCCTGTTCGGTACGTTCTTTGGGCTTATAGGAATTAGGCTTGTAATCACCACCGGCGACTTCATCATCAATAACAGATTGTTTAATTTCGGCAAATTCTTCTTGAAGCTCTTTAATCTGGTCTTCAACAGAAGTTTCAGAATTGACATCAATACGATTAAACCATTTTGCAGGGAGTTTAGAATCTGCAAACAATGCTTTAGCAGATGCCTGCTTCGTAGAAGTAGTGACTGTTGTAGCGACAGTAGAGACAGATGCAGCCAACTCGGAGATCTGTTTCTGCTGGGCTTTCAACAACTTAACAACAGAAGCAGGCAAGCCTTCGAGATCTTCGTCCTCGTCTTCATCTTCTTCGTCATCTTTCGGCTTCTTTGTTTTTTTAGTCTTAGTTGTCTCAATAGGTTTTCCATCCTTCAAACCGTGTTTTTTCTCATAAGCGGCAATAGCAGCATCAATACTGGCTTGACTGCCTTGTTCATTTGATACCAAGTCCGGAAGAATATTATCCTTGAATAGCCCAATATAGTTATCCAGATTCTCTTCACTTTCGATGTCGAAAAGAGCTTGCACCTTGGCCGCATACTTTTCAGGAATTCCAGCTTTTTTCAAAGCTGCTTTGATGGTTGCTAAAATCTTCATACTTTTTTCCTTAAAATATATTGGGAGTAAATTTTTCCTGCTTATATATTTTATTTCAGAATCAAATGCATACATTTGTAATTAAGTTAAAGCGTAGAATGGATTATATAGAAGATAGACATGAATATTACAATGTGTATATATCTAAGTGTACACAATGCAAGCATTTTAATTTTGATAAATTAAAATGCCCGGCATACCCTAATGGTATTCCTGTTAAATACCTTGATGGTTCACAGGTACATGACAAAAGAGAAAGCGACCAAAAAGGGGAGTTCGTCTTCCTAAAAGAATTCAATTAACGAGTTTTCGCTTTTGTATAACTCCATCCCATTTTTTCGGATATCCGTTTCCATAATATATGATAATGGACCACTGAAGCCATTGTTGGGGATAGTGTATTATTATTGATTCTAGCAGTAAACTCTGCTCTTAGTTTGTTATTCTCCCGATTCACTAGCTTTTCGAATTTACTAATTGTAATTCCCCATCCTTCTTCGGGACGTTTCATAGCGAATGTATAATTAGGTGTTACAGCTCTCATTTCTGATACATTATGGGCTATTGCAAGATACATATCAGCCGGACTGAATGAGTTGCCAATTCGTCCCAAACTCTTTTCTGGCTCTTGCCAGCCTCTTGGGTGATTATGTGTAAAAATGCAATCCTTCATTTTCGCACATTCTTCATCCGTAAACTCAACACTATATTTGGCTCCGCGCTTATCGATTACAACATTACCATTCTTGTCAAATAAGACTCCTGTTTCAAAGCTTTTATTCAGGCGTATTTCATTCTCTGTGTTGGTTATTTTGTTATAGAGTTTTCGTTCATTCCATTTTTGTTTAATATCTGTAATTTCAGCATCAGTCTTGATACGTTTAGGTTTAGAAACCTTTATAACTTCATTCGTAATAGGTTGGGAAACTATTTCTCTTTGTAGTCCTCCATCATTGGCAAAGTTATCCTTATACCAGAAAGCCGATTGAAATCCATCCTTATTCTCGCTGACAAAATCCTTTGTCGCTTGGGGAATATCCGTAATAGTTTGACCTTGCGGAACTGTGTCATTCAGCAAGAAATCAGCAAAGTCTTCCGGTTCCATGGTGATAGGAGTAGCAAAACAGATACAAAAAGGATGAAAGCCTGTAAATTTGAACGTTTTCGGATATTTTCCAATCATCGCATCACAGATCTTACACGGTCCGCGATTATTGGCCGAACGCTGTATCTCAATTCCTAGTATAAAATCCTGTTTACTCCAACGTTCATAGTCTGCACTACGATAAGCTGTGTTCGTAGTTGTTGCAGATGTCCGGAGAGCGTTCTTATATGCAGAACGATAAACGCCTTGTCCTGGGTGGTAATCTTTCATCGGTTGAGACAAAACTAATTCGCCTTTCTCATTCCGGATCCTGCGAAAGCGTTTTTGGGGATTTTGCAAAATTTGCCGTATATCACTACTGATTCCGTTTGAATTACGTCCGGCAACTACGCCGCTATCAAGATAGAATTCGAGTTGCGATTTCGTCTGCTGTGTAATATTCCAGATCCTATCAGATAATTTGAATCCGTTAGCGTCTATATCATTTTTTAGAGCTTCAAATGCAGATAGACTATGAGTAAACATTCCATCTTTCGTTGCACTGGAAATAGACATTCCCTTGATGAACTGGGAAATAAAATCATCATTCTTTCTTTCTGCTCGTTCCCAACCGTCCTTTTGAAATGCAGAGATATTAGCATATAGCATTGATTCAAGATTCAGCAGTTCCCGGTCAACTGCACTCTCTATTCTCTGATTACGTATCCATACATTGTTTTTCCCCGCATCTGACCATTTACGGAGATACGGGGAAACAGAAAGTATAAACTGATTAAAGATATTGGCTATTACGGCCTGCTGTGCAGCAACTTTCTGTATATGCTGTTTATCGTAGAAAGAAAGTCCAGGCATAGTTAAAGTGTAGCTCCTAGGAATGAGTTGTTTTGAGCTGTATCTTTCTCATCCTGTTTCTTGCGGGCCAACTCTTCTTCAACATTATCCGTATATGGCGAATTTTTAATGATTGTCTCTTTGCTATTAAATTGGGATGCTGTTTCAAGATTTTTAAGTTCTTCTGCCAGGTCTTGTGGGAGAATACTGCCAAACTCCACCTCAATAAAATTATCATTTAGCTGTGATGCATACTTAGTATGTGTTATATTAGCCATACCTGCCTGAACGATAGCAACAGTACGTTGAACTGCAGGACCGAATATTTCCATCTGTTCGCTGGCTTTAATTTCTGCATCAATCATCATAAAACGGCGGGAAGTACCACTAAGGTTGCCAAGTCCCATTAACTTACTCATAGATAGGTCAGGGCTGGAAGCTCCGGAATGTATTGAATCGTCGAGTTGGTTAAGTTCAAGTGTAACGGATTCACAAGACTGTTGCCACGCCAAGTAATCAGCATCACCATGATACGAAGTACCGGTATCCGCATCTACTTCCATAGTAAAGTTTAGTTCTTTACCAACAGTTTCTTTGCTTGGGAGGTTGGCGAGTCCGTAAGTCTTCAGTATAGGTTCAGAGAAATAATCATTGGTGTCCGATAGGCGGGAAAGCCTCATTTCCTTTTTATCAATCAAGTTGGCAACATCTTCCCAATCAGGGCAATCTACTTCGGCATATACTACAGGAATCTTTCCAAAGAGGTTTTTTGTCTTTTTCACTAGCCAAATGCCGTCCATTACTCCGGAATAGATAACATCTTTCGTGTATATCTTCACGCATTCACAAGTACGGCCATTGACTTCTGCATTGTATTTATAGATAAAGCCGTCCATATCGTCGTCCTCGTCGAAATGTGGATAGAATTCACATTCGATATTGTTATCTTTAGGAGTAGAAAGAATCTTAACCTTTAATTGGCTTTTTCCATCATCCCGGGTAACTGGATAGAAAACAATAGCTGCTTTGGTTTCTGAAAGAACTTTTCTAGCAAACTCTTTCAAAACTGATTGCATTTTGAGTTTACGCTTATAGATATTCTTAAACTCGGTAAAACCGTTATTGGGGTCTTCAGCTGTGATAGTCATTTCACCACCAAACAAAAAGGCAACAGAGGTACGAACTATCTTCTTTGGTAGATTAGTCACAATTTGAGCGACTTCTACAGTTTTATCCTCTAGTCTCTTTGGCTTTTCGGCTCCTGTTTCGGGGTCAACTTCTACTTCTGTATCTGAATATACAGCAATCTTTTTAGGCTCCCGATACCCAACAGATTCTTTACGACGGGTTCTGTCTCCATTGTATTCCTCCATATACTCACGAGGATTACGATTTTCACGGGTATCAACGCATAAATCACCTACTATGCTACCGAAATCTTCATTTCTTAGAATATCCTTAATGTCTGGCATATACTTTTCTCTTAAAATATAAGATCCGCTCTCTCTTTTTTATAAAGTTATTATATATTTGCACAATAGAATAAATTGTAATATGGAAATACGAGCATTTATTGATAAATATTTAAATATAATCAATGATAAGTTTAACTTGATTTTATGTGTCATTCTTTTTATAGGGGTAACAGCAATTTTTCTTTTATTGTCTCAAGTAGATGAAAGAATGACGCAAAATATTATTCAAATTAGAGGTTATATAATTACAGTATATGGGGTTTTGGTTGGTCTTCTAATTACTTACATTATTTCAAAAACTATCCAAACACGAGAAGAACGAATTCGTGTTTTTAATGATTATGTGAAGTACACTCAAAAGCTACATAAATTTAGAGCTATAATTAATAAATTATTAAATTCAGGTTTTTTCTCTAATAAAGATGTAAATGACTTTGTAGCCAAACATCCAAAAGTGACTTTCTTTGATATACAGGAAGTCTTAAATGTAGATCATACTCAAAATGCAGAAGCTGATAAATATTATGCCGACAAAAATAGAAGAGGATTTGAGCCTTTTTATTTAGAATTGAAATCATTTATTAGTGCCAAAAGTTTTGATCCTACAATATATACCGAGTTTGATAAAAATTATTATTATTCTCCAGAAATCTTAAAAAAATGGATAGAGAATAATTGTGGAAATGGTTTTTGGTATTATCTAGAAAATAAAAAAAACGAATATTCGGAATTTATACATTTGGATAAAATCAATTCAACTATCAAAGAAGAAATATTAAAAATCAGTTTGCTAATAGATAAAGAGAGATATTTCGATATGTCCTTTAATGATAAATTTCTTATAAAATTAGGCTACCAAGCAATGGAAGAGATAATACCTAATGTATATAAGCTCCAATTAACCTTAAATCAAGGACTTCCACGCATACTCAAAAGGTTAATTCATATAGTATTAATTTTGCTTATATTTGGAATTACACTACCTATATTCTGTTCTTTATTTGAATTTATACTAGGTGACATAATATCTATATCTATGTTTTTCTCCATTTGCTTATGGACAGTATTCTCTTTGAAAGAAATGCTTACAGAAGAATTACATACATTAGAATCTTAATCAAGCTATCCGCGCCCCACCTTACGAGTAGACACTTTAAATTTCAAGCCAAGTGATTCTGCAAACTCTGCAAGGATTGTCATTCCGTCTGATGCATCATCATGTGAGTTATCACCTTCACGTTTATAACTAGTAAGCGCTTTCATGAAACGACCGTAGTCTGATCCTTTAGAGTATTCTGATTCATCAAGAAAAGCGCAATGTTTCTTTATCCAGCCAGCCTTCATAATGATACGTGTTTCCTTGTGCTGGGTTGTTGGCCGGGCTTGTATAACACACGATTTCTTTTTCGATGTAACAAGCTTACGCACATTGATAGCAAAGATACGACCACCATTATTTGACTCAATGCGTAGCTGGTCGCATTCGGTATCTATTACCATTTGTGCCAGGCGCGGTTCTGTAACTTCAACAGGATCCTTTGTGAAAAGAATATCGGTAATGAAATATTTTGGTCCGAACACCTTTGCGAATGGTGCGCAGAAATCATCATCTCCTTTATCGGCTGTATCACAAGCTCCGAGTGTCCCATCAGGTTTCTTTCCTGCAATATCGGCTAATTTGAAGCGCATGAGAGACGATTTGGGGAATAGTAACCCTTTGGCTTCGAATGGTTCCTGCATATATTCGGCCATCCAAATGCTTTCGTCGGTTTCAGAACGTAGTTCCCGGTAATATTCCGTAGTATGTACATCAGCGCAAAAAGTTTCATCGTTTTCATCAAGAGCTGCGATCCGGATGATTTCATTATACTTGCCGGCTTCTTCCATACGTCCGAGGACATCACTAGAAGACCAGCGGGTACCAATGTCAATCATACAGCAGCTTCCCTCAATACGTGAATCGTGCGTACCTTGTTTCCAAGACCATACCTTCTCGTTATTATTGTCGGATAACGCATCTTCCAGGCTCTTGTATAAGTCGTCGGTCATGGCAAGCATTGATGCACCGAAACCGATCACGGTGCCGCCAACACCACCACCGAAATAAGATACCTGGCGAGCGCCTTCCACATTCCAACTCTTCACATTCTGTTTATCACCTTTCAGATGAATATCAGGGAATGTCTCTTTGTAACGCTTAGATTTTACAATATCACGGGTATCGTATGACAGCTTATTGTAAAGAGTATCAGAGCAACAGTTACGCATTACAGATTCTTCCGGGAAGTGACCGTACATCCAGGCTATAAACAATGAGGAAATATAAGACTTACCGGCACGTGGCGGCATACTGACAGCAAGGCGATAGATAATATTAGCTAAATAGGAGGTATACACACGCATGAACGCTTCGGCTACTTTCTTCAAGAATAATCGTTTGGCAAAGAACTTAGGATCATAGTATAAGCAGAAAGCCCAGAAATCATTCCGGGCTTCACGCTTGCGAAGTATAGTTGCTGCTTTCGCTTGTCTAAGCAGTATTTCTCTTTCACTCTTTTTCTTTACCATCAATAATAGCCTGAAGTTGTTCGTCTGTCAATGATTCCAATTCATCACCAAGGTTTACATTCGCGTCTACTTCTTTCTTGTCACGCCATTTTTCCGGCTGTCGATTCTTCAACCAGAAAATAGCGGCTGTTGTATCAGGAGGATAATGCTCTATAAATTCCTTCGAATCTGTAATCTTCCCGTTCGATGTTGCAAATTTTGTTGCTTTACAGTTATACCCAATAGCACGGTTATAGAGTCTCGATGCAACGTTAGCATCTGCTATATTTTTCCCCTTTTTTAGGGACTCAAGAAATTCGGGATAATCCTTCTTCCATTTGTTTAAAGTCTGCTCTGAAACAGAGAAGAATTCGGAGAGCTCTTTATCTGTTGCACCCAACAAACAAAGCTTTAGAGCTTGATCGGCATACTCTATTCTGTACTCTGATTTACGCCCTCTTTTTTTCTTCTCGGCCAGATTCTTCTTCTCTGTCATAAACTAACAATAACTAACAAATTGTGATAACTCTTGCCTTAGCTTGGATAATCTTCAAATTAAAATATAAATAGGGGTTACTTTTTACAGTTCTCTGGAATTACTTTAGGAACAGCATTATTCCAATTAATACTATGGTGTAGGCGTCTATACACACTTCCCATTGGGCGTATCTTTGTACAAGAAGGAGCATACATAATTGTGTAGAAAGACTTAACATAAGTCCCACTATCTAAATATATATCAGTCATTCCGCCATTTGATTGTTGAGTTGTTACTTGATTCAAAGAAACATGCGGAATCTGAAAAAACAAATTTCCTCTACTTCCTAGTAAAGTGTAGGTGTTTACATCTTCATTAATTTTACCAAAAAACTTAAAAGGCATGTTTGTATCACAAATAAATGAGTTCATTGCTTTCCGTTTAAGTAATTCACCACGAACTATATTATTCTGCTTTCCTCCGATAAAATCTCCTCTTTGAGCTAATGCAACAGCTAAAGCACCTGTTTTATTTTTGAAATCAATTAGAGCATCAAGTACTTTATCAAGATTGATAATGTTTTTCTGCTTCATTTCACCATATTGATTATAAGTGTATGAGAATTCCGTATAATCATCATCTAACTCAATAAAATATTGGTAGCCTTTTTCTTTTGCTATTTCAAAAGAAGCATTTCTCGCATAAATAATAGCTCGACGATCATTGAAGTTATCACCCTCATCTGTTTCTGATGCTATTTCTTTTTTGTCGAATACATATATGTTCTCGTAGTTTTTGCGATAACGATCTATCTTCGGATCTTCATTATCTAATACTATGATAATATCACCTGTATAGCCACATTTCCGTAATGTTTTTACTGTATGTACATTGTCAGGACGCCCATGTGTAAGTATCAATGCAACGAAGCTATTATTTTTCATCATTGCTATAATCCTCCAAATATGAGTCTGACAATTCTTTCTTTAAACAAACATATCCTAGTTCAATAGCTTTATTAAAATCTATAATGACAAGAGCTGAATTTTCCATTAAATTTTGAATGATGTTGTTTGAATGAGCATAAAATTCAGCAATTTTTCCATAATCGAAAACAATGTGCCTTGAAGCTGCAATCTGAAGAAAATCTTTAGTCTGCTTGTCTAAATTACACTCCTGAATTTGTTTCATCAGACAATTGTAAGTTTCAAGATTATAGAGTTCTGATATTGCAGGTTTATTGCCAGTCGGTGTGTAGATTGGAGATACTATTTTTTTTGTATAAAGATTATTATCTTTCTCATCGTCAGAATTATGGATATCAGTCGAAAGTTCGATCTCGTCTACTGAAAACTCCCAATCATTCAATACATCAGGCGAGAAGTTTTCTATCACTAACTTCCAATCGAATTCAGAAGTATCGGAAGTATGATTATCTGCTAGAGCTAGCAGTTTTCTCTTTTCATCTTCCGTAGATAGGTCTTTGCGCTTAATAACAATAAGCTCGGTACCGTCAGACTCAACAATACGCACTTTGAGTCCTAACTTTTGAGCTTCCTCATACACGCCATTTCCAGCGATTAACACATTGTCACGGTCGGCCAATACGGATCGACCGGCTCCACATTCAACCAGGCTTTTGTGGATAAGCCGCTTGTTTTCATCCCCATGGATACGATAGTTCCGGGGATCAATCTTAATTTCTACATTTTCTTCCATGACCAAGGAATTTTCACTAAAATATAGACTCCCCGGCTATTTTCTTTCTAATAAGTTCTTGCACTCCGTTATATATCTCATATAGCTGCTTCAATGTCTCTGGACCTTCCCATTCAGAGAAATTGCCATCCTGGAAGAAACGATACTCAAAAACGCGGGTAGCTGTCGTACCAAGGTTTAGACTTTCGAATGTTTCCCTTACTGTGTGCAGCTTGTCTAATATTTCAGCGTTTCGATCTTCTGATTCATCTGAAATATCCTCAATATCTAGCCTGGAATAATCTACATTATCATCCACAGGCAGGGGCTTGTATCTACTCCTATACTGTGAAGTAGGAGAGGATGCGTTTAGCTTTATCATCTTCAAAACAAAGAAATCAAGCTCTGTATAGCCATTTCTTTTTGTCTCAAGTAATTTATCCAGTAACCTGCTTTTCTTTTGAAGGAGCGAACAAATGACCTCATTCAAGACGTCTGTTGCTTCGTCTGAAATACCAGCAAGCCCACAATGATACAAAGAGTAATCAAGCCAGCGTTCGTAGCGTTTAGTTATGTAATTATTTACTGCTTCACTTGCCATAATTTTAATTTTTTAAATTAAGTATGACATAGCAAAGAGAATACTTTAGTGTTTCAGTAACTTACAAATAACAAATGCCGGATTTTTTCTTCAAAATCCGGCGCAACACCATTCTTTTACAAAGATAGAAAAAATATTGAAGAGAAAATTAATTCAGCGAATATTTTAAAAAGGTAATGGACCATCATCTTTAATTTGATTATCTATAGAGAATGGCACTTTGGTTTTAGAGATTGAAGAAGAACCAAGTTTCGTACCGATGGGTTCACCAGGCATGGGAATACATATGTCTTCCTCTGGATTTGAAAAGCGACAGAATTCGCCTTTGAATCGCAATAATATTTCACCTAGTGCACCGTTACGATGCTTAGCAATAATTACTTCTGCCATACCTCGCATATCGTTTCCTCGATCATCTTGAAAAATCTTATAATATTCTGGCCGATGTAAAAAAAGAACCATATCAGAATCATCGCATAATGTACCACTATCACGTAAATCTATTAACTGAGGACGTTTAGCATCAATCCCTTCACGAGATTCAATTGCCCGATTCAATTGCGATGTAATAATAATAGGAATATTCAGCTCTTTTGCTAAAGATTTTAATCTTCTTGTGAAGTAATTTATTTCCGAATATCTATTCTCTGTATATTTGATGTCATTATATAACAATTGAACATAGTCGATAGCAATCAACTTAACACCCTTTTCTTTTACTAAATAATGTGCCTTATTACACAAAATATCCATTTTCATAAGTGGTGAGTCATCTACATAAAGAGGAGCGTCTTGCAAATCTTTTAGTTTATAGTCCAATTGCTGCCACTCATAACAGGCAAGCTGTCCGCTCTTGATTTTCTCACTTGGAATTTCGCAGACATTGGTGATAAGACGATTGACTAATTGCACATTGCTCATTTCAAGAGAAAACAAAGCGACTGGAATTCTGAAGTTGACCGCCATATTTCTTAGCATAGATATAATAAATGCTGTTTTCCCCATTGCAGGACGTGCTCCTATAGTAATCAAATCACCATTCTGCCAGCCACATGTCATTTTATCCAATCTAGTGAATCCACTTTCCAAACCACTTAGTCCATCAGTTCGTGTAGCTGCCTTCTGAATTAGTTTATAGACTTCATCAATCACGGGGTTAATCTGAATACAATCATGTTCCGTATTTAATGAGGATATATCAGTCAGCTTTCCTCTGATTTCCGAAATTAAATCTTCTACATCTTGGGTTTCATCGAATACTTTTAAGCGAATATCTGTTGCAAGTGCAAGTAATTGGCGGGATATATACTTTTGTGCAATGATTCGGGCGTGATACTGCGTTTGAGACGATGATGCTACTTTGCTACTCAAGTGAGTTATATAAGCTGGTCCTCCAATTTTATCTAATTCGCCTCGTTTGCTAAGTTGCTCCTTTACAGTTAGAATATCTATCGGCATTTGATTGACCGCGAGGGTAATTATTGCAGCATATATCAGTTGATGTCGATATTCGTAAAAAGATTCTGGACGAAGAATATCACTTATTAACGCATAAGCCTTTTTGTCAGTCATTAATGTACCCAATACAGCTTTTTCTAATTCAGGTGCGTAAAGAAGGTTCATGTTAAATTGATTATCATCTTCTTGTTGCTGTTTTTTTTCTTTCATGGTTTTTTGTTTTTTTATAATAGTTTTCAAAGATACAATTATCTTCGACTTTTACCTCCGATTTCCACAACATTAAACATTTCGTTAACTCGATCGGCAATATATTCCCCATATTTTAAATGAATCTCTTCCGGAAATAAATTAGTAGTCACGAATGTTGTACAACTTCTCCTGTTGTCGTATCTCATTTGAAGTATGTACTGTATCACATCCATCTCTGTCCCGTAATGCTTTACCTTAGGCTCTCGTCCGACTTCATCCAGACCTAACGCTATTCCATTTGAACCGTCATAACTTAAGATTCCGTCAATGCCTTTCTTGCAATACTGGTTAGCTACGAAAGCTGCTGCCTCTATCGGGAATCCTCCCTGTAGGTAATATCCTGTTTTGTCTTTTCCGTTGCTATACCTGTCATACATCTGTATGATTTTCAATATGCAGGATTTTCCGGTTCCTACAGAACCATATAGCCACAATCCTTTGCTGCGGTCTAAAACGTTCGACCCTCCGATGAGATATAAAAAAATCTCATTCATGATTTCGCGATTTCGATCGTCAACGCAAAAATTTGGGCATACATATAAACAACATCTTCGGAACAAATTCATCGAATTCTTAAAAGCAATCGGGTCATAGCTTGATGGTCCGCACTTTAATTTTTGTTTCTGAATCTGTATCTGTTCTCTTACTTTTTCCATCTTTTTTGTTGCTTAGTTCTAATTTCAACCATCGGGCAAAGTGAGACATCGCGCCTTTTGGCGACTTTGTCGTTTCACCCTCATTTTGTAGTTTCATAAAGAATTGCTTCAAACACTCGTAAAAGGCTTCTATCGTAAATTCATCATAACCGGAAGAACGAGTATTCATCGTTACTGTTTCCGCCCATGATCGATTCGATTTAAGTTCAGTATAACAGTCGTCCAAAGACTTGTCGAAAAAACTATCAGCCGGAAACAGATCTCCCACGCGTAAGGGAGATATTGTCTTATTGTCTTTAGTCTTATCTTTAATGTTAACCGTTTTACTTACCCTTTTACTTACCGTTTTACTTACCTCTTTACTTACCGTTTTACTTTCGTCAAGTAAGTAATAAACTGGCGATTTTGCATTCTTTTTACCCGATTCGAAAGTTATTAAACCTTTTTGCTGCAATCTGTTCCTAACTTCAATGACGGTCTTCTCTGATATACCGGTTGCGAGGACGATAGTCTTGTTGGGATGTTCAAACGGATTCTGCCAACCCCGAATATTGCACTCATTCAAGAGATAGAAGTACAAAAAGACTTCGTTCGGGCTGAATTCTACACTTCGATTCATCTTCCAAAATTGGTTTATATAATCTATATAGGTCATTGTATGCTATGCCGTCAGTTTCTGACGTATTAAGTTCATATTCTTTTTCACGAGTCCGATAATACGGTTATGGTACTCGGTATTACTATTGCAGGCTCCACGGGACTGAACAATACTGAATGTCTTTAAATTGACCTCTACGGTCTCAATATGTTTCTTGCCGATTCGAGCAGAAAGAATGAGTGAATCCTTTTCTTTATAATATTTATTTGTAAAGACGCAATGGTGCATGATTTCACCTTCTTGTTGAAACTCTTCAAGACTTTTGAGCGGTACTACGACTATTTTACCATCAGACATTTTTAGGTCAAAGAACTTCGATTTTTCTTTGATATAATTCTCTGCATCCTTCTTGAGTTTAAGCAATTGTTGCATTTCTTTAGCCTTGCGTTCTTTTTCATCATCACGTTTCTTTCTCGCCACATACAAGTCATGGGCTTTTTTTAGATTCTTAGGACAAACGTAATGGGCGTTATGCAGATCCTTACGATAATGTTCAAGTAGTTTCAGATAATCAAACCACATGGAAACATCCTTAATCCGATATTTATTTCGAAGGCAAATTTTAATAGACGGCCAATACATATCAATCTTGTAACGGTGTCCCTCGAAATAATCTATTAATTCATAACGTCTTGCCTTTAGAAGTGTTTCAGCCTTGGGAAAATGGGGAATTGTAATGGTGGCAGTAAGAAATGACATACCGCGTAATTTACAATCTATACCCATTTGAATATACTTAGGTCTAAAGACGGAGGCTGGATGATAGCGTTCACAATAAACATCATTACTACAACTGTAATAATATGATCCAACAACTTTATTACGTATCTCCAAATCTCCACACCATCCACAATATCCCGTATTGTTAGCACGAGCTACTACCTCCCGGTTGCCATCATCTTTTATCCAATGTTGCAGTATCTCACGAATAAAATAACGAGGATTCGCTTCTGCCTGATAGTAAGCAATCAATTCAAAGCTTCGGATAACTTGGAATTCTTCACAAATTTCCGCTTTGGCAATAAACATCGATTGTTTGTCTGTACGCTTCCTTGACTGTTCTATCTTCAAGGATGCACCACAATGAGGACAAATAGCACGCTTACGCTTTACAGGTTCCGGAGAGAAGCGCTGCCCGCATTCCATACATATAACGCGTGTCTTGGTTGCATATCCTATATGTTTTAAACAATCGCTTTTAGCCCAGTCAATCATCATATTCTCAATATTAGGTAGCTGGCTACTTAAACCTGCTACTCTAAGCTGTAATTTCGTTCTTGGCTTCATAAGTCTTCAAATAATAAAAATTGTCCGGAAGGTATTTGCTTTTTCATCCCTTTACGCTTATTAGGGGCAGAAGCAGGCTTTTTAATTTCTGGTTGTTCTGTAGATGCTTCTTTTATCACATTTCCAGCTGATACCTTATAATTGGTTTGCTTACTAACTTTGATATCATCTTCATCGTAGTAATGAACTGCAAGCCCGAATACTTCATCGTCAGACATGAATACAGCGTTCCCACCGCGTTTTTTAGCTTCACCTATAATGTAATTGCAACATTCATCTATATTCTTATTTTGCTTCGCAAAAGAGGTGGCAAAGAGGGAATCTCTCTTTGCACGTTGCTCTAAATAAGATTGAATAACCTGTTTAAATGATTGGTTCTCTTTTCCCATGACTTTAATTATTAATTGATAAAGGCATTAATAGATAGGTTAAGCTTTTTACTTCTTCGTCGCAGCGGGTAAGAAGTGAAGCTTGCGATGGATCGCTCATAGTGATGGCAATATCTTCCGAAGGAATGTTATTCATCATTTCAATCAAGAAGCTACTTCTAAAGCCGATTTCAATATTACAGCCTGACTGCAGGATAATCGTTTCTTCTGCAGACTTAGAAAAATCTAAATCATGAGCTGCAATTTTAAGAGAGTCAGAATCGAACTTGAGGACTACCAAAGACGAACTTTCATCACAGAAGACAGATACGCGCTTTAAAGCTGACACAATATCAGCTTTCTTTAATACAGCACGATTTGGTTGCTTTTGAGGAATAACAGCGCGATAGTTAGGATACCGGCCTTCGATCATACGGCAGATTAATCGGTATGAATCAAACTCAAATAAAATATTAGTCTGATTTACCGATATCTCTACTTCCATGCAATCTTCCGGAACAATGTTAGAAAGTACTTTAGCAAACTTGCTCGGCAGGATAAAGGCCGCCCGTTCCTTGCGCGTATAAGCGGATGGATTCTCAATCATTGCTAGGCGGGTACCATCTGTTGCGACAAATGACATTGAATCTAAACCGATATCAAAATAGATACCATTCAGTACCGGACGGAGTTCATCATTGGCACTACAGATCAAAACTTGCCTTATTCCGTATAATAAATCATTGCCTGATACAAGAAATGGGCTGGCGGTATCATCCGTACTCATAGATGGGTATTGATCTCCTTTCTCAATAGGTATTGAGAACTTACCGTTTGCATACTTGACAATCAATTCCTTTTCAAGAATGGATATAATCAAAGGTTGTTCGGGAATCTCTTTTAGTCCGTCAAGTAATGTTTTTGCATTAGCCATGAAAGTGTAATTGGTGAAGTCTGCGGTACCATCTATGTTTGTAGAGATGCGTCCACCTTCTTCACCTGCGGTTACTAGAATGACTCCAAATTCATCTATAACAAACAAAAAGTTATCATAGGCAGGTAATGAGTTTTTAGGCTGTATAATTCGCCCGACTGATTTTAGCTTATCTGATAAAGCTGTTTTTGATACTGTAATTTCCATGCGTCATTGTTTTTTGGCGCATAACATAAAGAGGAGATAGGTTTCAGTAATTAAAAGCTATTAAATTGTATAGGAACAACAAAAGCCGGATAAAATCATTGTTTTATCCAGCTCAACACCATTATGTTTGCAAATATATAGAGAGTTTTTGTATTTGCAAACGTTTCAGTCTTTTTTTTCTTCTTTTTTTTGCAATAAATCCAATACAGCCCGATTTGCCTTGTCGCAAATACTATAATCTATATCAATGTAAATATCAGCCATTTTATAGTCATTGTTCACATGGCCAAGACAGAAGTCGATGTCAGCTTTTGGTACTCCGGCTTTATTTCTTGCTAAACTAGCCCATGTGTGGCGCGCCCAATTAGTAGTAACTTTAAAATCAATCTCTAAATTCAAGCAAATGTCTTTCAGCCCACTATTGATTGCACGCATGAAATTGTTCAAGCTGCAATAGTTAGTATGAAAGTAGGAGAGGAAATACCCTTCTGTATATTTATCAAGAAGTGTGCGAAGTTCCGGTTCGATCTTTACGGAAAGTGGTACCTGTTCGTGATTTTTATCCGTATTCGTCTTTGAACGTGTGTACTCTAATCTTCCGCGACGTTCGCACGAAATACTATAAAGGTCGTTGATGTTGACCCCCATCATGTAAAACATCATCATAAATACGTCTCGTGCCATATTAGTTCGTCTTTTATCGGACTGGAAATCTCGAATTCTTAATAAGGTATTGATGTCTATATTCTTTCTTTTTCTTCGATACTCTGGAATCTCTGCCTTTTTAAACGGATCACCAGGTATTCTTATGATATCGAAGTCCTCGTTGTTATAATAGAGTTTGGCTTTGTTGTATAATGCTCTTAAGCCTCTAAGATAATGGCTTATTGTGCCAGGTTCTAGCGGAATACCTGCTGGGCCTGATTGATACAGGTCTTTTATCATCTTATTTAGTAGGAATGAGGTGATTAACTTAATATCTATCTTTTTCCTTTTCGTGTACCAGCATAGAGTATCGATAGAAGAGCTGTACCATTCGGCTGTTTTCTTCTTTTTCGTCTGAATTACTATGTTTTGAGCGAATTCTACGAAGTCTATAAATTCAGCATCAGGAGCGAGAGATTTTTCTATTTCCTCCTTGAGATCCATGCAAGACATGAATTGTGTTCTATCTTGCCCCAATTTTAAATATTCTCTCCGGATCTTCTGGATATACGCATTTATTTCGTATTCTATCATTTCTCCGTTTGTCACTCCCGATAAGATTCTTCCGGATTCGTCCATGTTTTCAGGGCGGATATAATAAGCGGTAGATATATACTGTGACTCTCTATTATGATATATTCTAATCTTTATATTAGATGTTCCATCTAGTTTTATGTGTCTTCCAGTTTGGAAAACAACTGCTTTAAATGTTGCCATATACTGTTTTAATGTTTTTTAAAGGTTAAAAAATGCATTAAACAGCTTGAATCGGGGTTATTTGATAGGAAATTACTTTAATTTCCCCTAAACGAATGTAAATAGAGAAACTTGTTCAAAGATAGTTCAAAGAAATAGCCTCTTTATTTGCCCCAAAACGGGGTATAATTGTGTCTAATTTACATAAACGAAAAAAGCCGATACAAACTGTATCAGCTCAACACCATTCAATTTTTCTTGACTTGAATTTTTCGTCGGGGTAGCGGGATTCGAACCCACGACCCCCTGCTCCCAAAGCAGGTGCGCTAACCGGACTGCGCTACACCCCGAAAAACTTTGAACTTAATAACCCTCTTTTTTGTAGTCGGGGTAGCGGGATTCGAACCCACGACCCCCTGCTCCCAAAGCAGGTGCGCTAACCGGACTGCGCTACACCCCGCTACTTTTTTGAAGGGTTGTTCTTTTCAAAAGCGGTGCAAAGATAGGGAGTATTTTTTAATTAACAATAGCTAAACGAATGTTTTTTACCTATTATTTCTCAATACCTTGAATCTCATCACTTTGCGGTCTCACTTTTTTTATTGGCAGAGATCAGAAGCATCATGGGGCGTCGCAATTCATCTTTCATTCCCGGAATGATATCCAGTAAGCTTTCGTCCGGTTGTGGCTCTATAAGTTCGCATATCTCAAATCCGGTTTGAAGGAGACCGTTTATATACGTAGTCAGCGTCTTGTGGTATTTGATAACCTCTTCGCCCAGGAAGACTGCTGTGCGTCTGCCTTCCGTAAAATAACGATCTACCGGCCAATGAATAGGCTTCCCGTCCTGGTCGTAATGCCAATCCTGATTGCCATAGGCCGTAAATATCGGGTGTTCTACGGAGAAGACGAAAGTGCCTCCCGGAGTCAGGCTGTTATTGATTTTTCGGCATATATCCGTAAAGGATTCGAGATAATGGAAGGTTAGCGAGCTGATGACAATATCATAAGAATCTGGCTGGAAATCAAAATCTTCGATAGCCATACATTGGTATTCAATGAGTGGAGAAGGGTTTCTTTTCCGAGCTTCTTCGAGCATTTTCTCCGAAATATCAATTCCGGTAGCGTGTGTTGCTCCGTGCTCTATTGCATAGGCGCAATGCCAGCCGAATCCACAGCCTAAGTCCAAAACTCTTTTCCCAGCAAAATCAGGGAGCATTTTCTGCAATACATGCCATTCTCCGGCTCCTTTCAAGCCCTCTACCGAACGGGACATTTGAGAATATTGACTGAAGAAATGGCTATTATTATATTTGTTTTCTTTCATAATTTATAAAGAGGATAAGTTGAATAAAAGTACAAATATAGGAGTTAATTTATATATTATAGAATTAAGGTGTACATAAATCAAGGCAACCACCTCAAAAGTTTGTTTCATTTCCAGTACAGAAATGAGCTGAATGATAATTGTACGATTTAAACTTAAATACTACATAATGAAAAAAATATCTATCATACTATCATTTATTTTTATATTGTTTTAATTATCAGAAGAATAAGTATGATAGATAATTTTTCAAACAGGTATCTATCATGTTTCTGTCGCAAAAAACGGGTATCTATCATACCACTACTGCATCCGTTTTAGTGTAGAATCAGGGAAAAACACCCATATGAAGCCACAAGGATATTCACTTTATAGGATGATAACCTGTATTTGGCAGCTTAATAATCCATTGGAAACGGTAATCTTTTTATAGCCTACATATGTAGGCTGTACAGCCCGCACCTGTAAACTGTACAGCCCACGTATGTAGACTGTTCGTCACACATATGTGGGCTATAAACTTATCGCTATTAAAGTGGGATTATTAAGCCATACAGGTCGGATTTATACGGATTCATTGCAACAAAAACAAACCATCTTACGCCTGTCCGACCTTTATTCGACTATTTTATTGATGAGAGATACCCTGTTTTTGGTGGTATAAGTATGAGAGATGCCTTTTAGAAATATATCTATCATATTTATTTCGCTGATAATTAGTATGATATAAAAATAAATGATAGCATGATAGATATTTTTTTCACTATGTAAGTTTAAGCTCAAATCCGTACCGGAATGAACAAGCCTATAGTAGTTATATTGGGGAGCAGTTGCCCCGTACATAAATTATCTGTGAGTATGAACTATCTTTCGATGTTTTCTGTTTTATAAATAAGAATTTTAAAATGAAAAGCCTTATGAAAACAAGAAAACAAAAAGAAACAGGTGAAAAAGAAGTGCACTTGTTAGAGCAAAAAGGATATGAAAGAATGGTGAATGAGATTGTCCCCGTTCAACAAGCGGAAGCATATCGTAAGCCAACTAATAAAGCGGTCAAAGAGGCTGTTAAGGAGTTAAATCCTGATACAAATAGTTTGGGTAGTAGAGGATAAGTAATTCCTCTACTACCCAGACTAATCATTGTATTAAAGGATTCGGGAGGCTTTCAGTGATTTTTATTTAGGGAAAGTAAGAATAAAGCAACTTCCTTTCCCTATTTCTGATTTTACGTTAATACTTCCGTCATGTAAAGTCATGATCTGTTTGCACAGGCTCAATCCGATGCCTGAACTGGATGTTTTGGTAGTAAAGAAAGGAACGAAAATCTTATCCAGAACATCTGGCAAAATTCCCTCACCATTATCAGATATTGTGAATGTTGGGTTGCCTTTAGAAAAAAACTTTATCTCAATGTTTTTATCCGTTCTCCGCTCGCACGTTTCGCGGGCATTTTTTAACAAGTTGATAAGCACTTGCTCTATCTGTGCCCGGTCTGCATATAAATATAAATCGGATGTAGGCATTTCGAAATGAATATACTCTTCCGGGAATAATTTCTCCCAACTATATACCTTAATGTACCAAAGTCAAAATGTTAAAGTTCTTATAACAATAACATGTTTAAGATACAAGGTAACTAAATCATTTGTATATTTGTTAGCAACTAATATCTAACAAATATGCTACACGATAATATTTTTTCTTGCGAGCTATTACCATCAAAAGATGGATATACATTTACAATAGTTTCACAACTAGGTCCTATGTTACATGAAGCCGAACGCTCATTTGGTCAAAGAAATAAAGACTATACAATACTTGGTATCGAATTAGCAGATATAAAACAACCACAAATCTGGTTTCCAGGAGATTGCAGGCATATTATCATTCAATTAACAGAAGATTGTATAAATGATATGGACAAGGCATTGTTTCAATTAGCACATGAAACTATACATTGTTTAGAACCAAATAAATACGGTAGTACTACTGTTTTAGAGGAAGGACTAGCAACATATTTTTCTATGAACTATAATGGTATTAACGATGACTCTGTTATAGACTTAGAACCATATAAATTAGCATATCATAATGTTAAGCGCTTATTGAAGTATGATGACATGATAATATTAAAGGCAAGAACATTAGAACCGAATTTATCATTGATAACTGCTGATATGTTACATAGGCTGTGTCCTAGTATTGATAAAAAACTCGCGCAAGAACTTACTAGAATGTTTGCGTAGGGCCAATTAATCCTAATTTAGTTCGTTCTTTATATTCTTCGTATGTACCAGTAAAGAAACCAGTAGCAACTAAATGTTCATAGGTTTCATACCGTAATTGTTCGCGTCGTTTATTAAACTTATCCGATAATACTGTATCAGTTTCAGTGTAAGCATCCGATAAAGTACACTATAAAAAAAAGGCTGTATCTCCTTTCAAGTTA